>Ga0105246_10000008_pt1 | contig 81411 bp, 55 predicted proteins | sample KBSM64metaG_FD_99694 | JGI IMG/M metagenome (GOLD analysis project Ga0105246, IMG submission 99694) | Miscanthus rhizosphere microbial communities from Kellogg Biological Station, Michigan, USA - KBS M6-4 metaG | ecosystem: Host-associated > Plants > Roots > Rhizosphere > Soil | place... | reverse complement strand
GACGGTCGAGCCATTAACGTAAACGTCATTGGCCGGCGTATCGACAAGCACAGTACCCGTCGATTCCCCCGCCTTGATGGTAATCACCGAGCCATTGCTCAAGGTGACGCTCACCGGGGTTTGCGCCGGGTTGGTCAATGTCGCGGTGTAGGTGATCTGGCCACCTTCAGTCACGTTCGAACCAGCCGTCAAGGTCACGGTGGTGGTATCGATGGTGTCGGTAATCTGCGTCACGGCCGGGTTAGGGTCGAGGGTCAGTACCAGGTTGTTGCCGCCGGTGATGCCGGTGACGTTGACGCTGATCTGGCTGGCGTCGAGGTACGGGCTGTCGTTAGGCGCCAGGGGCACGTTGACGGTGCCGGTCAGTTGGCCGGACGGGATGGTGATCACCGCGCCGTTGGACAGGGTGATGGTCAGGTCGCTGGTGCCGGCCTGGGTCACGGTGGCGGTATAAGTCAGCACGCCCCCGGCTTCGGTGATGCTCGGGGTGGCGCTCAGGCTCAGGGTCGAAGGCTGCAGCGCCAGGTTGCCGTTGCCTGTAGAAGCTTGAGCACCATTAAAGGTATTCAGCGTTGCTGTGCCCTGGCCGATAGGGGCGGTGGGAAAGCCGATGGTCGGATCGACACGCCCGGCGGTCGCGTCCAGCACCACGAAGCTGTGGCCGCCGCCCGCCGCGCCATTACCGGCAGCGGTGGCGCCGGCGGCAGTGGCTTCCAGTTCAGTGGTCGGGTCGGCGCCGGCGGCGATGGCCTGCTGCAGCTCGGCAACCGACGGCGCGGCCTGTTCGGTGGCGGCGGCCAGGTCGGCGGTGGAGTCCGGCATGTCGGCGCTCCACTGGGTGTCGCGGCCCAGGTCCAGCGTGCGCCCGTCAGCCAGCTCCAGGCTCACTGCGCCCGACAGGCCCGTATCAATCTGGTCGCCCGCAAACAGGCGATCACCCTCAACCAGAACACGGCGTGCCCCTTCCGGAGAAATAACGAACACTTGACCAACAATGCTTTTGACGATGGCAACAACATTGCTCATTAAATATTTCTCCGGCGATCCGTTTCTGATGATTCCATGTGGCCGCTCAAGAGGGAGGGCCAAACTGGAGGGGGCGTAGTCTGAACACTTACTGACGTCAAATTATTGGCTAGAATTTTTAGCTATCTAGTTTATGCCAAACTATTGACCTTATGGTCGCCATCCTAAACAATCGCCCCCGTAATGTCACATTGATATTTATGCGGCGAACCGTCCTACATGTGTGAAGCAGTTCCGCTTTTTGAACTTTCCGACGTACGGTCATTACGCTAGCCATTATCCGACGCGGCGGCGCCAATCGCTGTGATTTGAGACAAGAAGTCCTGGGGAATTTTTAATGCGTCTGCACCTGTTCAAGGCAATACCGTTCGTTCTCGCCGCCAGCTTTGTACAAGCCCAGACGCTGCCTCAAGCCATGCAGCAGGCAATGGATGTGCATCCTGAAATTCAAGCGGGTGTAAACAGCCGCATCGCCGCCGATTACCAATTGCGTGCGGCGCAGGGTGGGTATCTGCCGCGTGTCGATTTGAATGCCGGCTATGGCCGTGCGGGCACCGACAACGCTTCCACCCGCGCCGCGAACGGCACGGGCGGCAACCACTGGGACACCCTCAATCGCGGTGAATCCAGCCTGCGCCTGCAGCAAATGATCTTTGATGGGTTCGCCACTTCCAGCGAAGTCGGGCGTCAACAGGCCAACGTCAACTCCCGTGCCTATTCGCTGCTCGGTACGTCCGAGCGCACCGCGTTGACCGTTGCCCAGGTCTACCTGGAAGTGCTGACCCGCCGCGAGTTCGTGCGCCTGGCCGAAGAAAACCTGCGCAACCACGAACGCATTTACGATCAGATCAAGTTGCGCACCCAGCGCGGCGTCGGTAACGGCGCCGACCAGGACCAGGCCGAAGCGCGTCTGGCCCAGGCCCGCAACAACCTGATCACCGAGCAGACCAACCTGGCGGATGCGCAAACCAACTACCTCAGTGCCGTTGGCGAGATGCCCGACCAGCTCGAGCGCCCGGCGCCGTTCATGGCCATGCTCCCGGCCGACCTGAATGAAGCGCGGCGCCAGATGCTCGACAACAGCCCGGTGCTGCGCTCGGCCGAGTCGGACATCTCCGCCGCCGAGAAGCAATACGCGGCCGCCAAATCCAGCTTCTATCCACGCTTTGATGCTGAGCTGGGCACCAACGCCGACAACAACGTCTCCGGTGACGCCAACCACAGCAACGGCTGGGAAGCCATGGTGCGCATGCGCTTCAACCTGTTTGCCGGCGGCAGCAACAAGGCCGACCTGCAGTCGAAGTCGTACCAGGCCAACCAGGCCCTGGACATCCGCAACAACGCCTTGCGCCAGCTCAATGAAGAACTGGGCCTGGCCTGGAACGCCTTGAACAACGCCAACGCGCAACTGCCGGTGGCCCAGCAGTACGTGGACCACAGCACTCGCGTGCGCACCTCCTACCAGCAACAGTTCAGCCTGGGCCAACGTACCCTGCTGGACTTGCTCGACAGCGAGAACGAATTGTTCACCGCTTCGCGTCGCCTGGAAGAGATCAAGAATATTCAGTTATTTACTCAGTATCGAATCAAGGCGACCATGGGCGAATTGCTCAAAAGCCAAGGCGTCGTCGCTCCAATGGCCTCCGTCGTGCAAAACGATGTGAAGCCCAAAGTCCAACTGCCTGGAATGAACTGAGTCACCCCATAGCCCCATCTGTTAGTCGAGAGTGCACCGCGTGGAATCCGAAGTCAGTCGAGTTCATCTCAGTCATGATCCACGCACGCTGCACGACGACCCGTTACTCGACGGGTTGTTGGCACTCTGCGCCCTGCATCAGAAACCGGCCAGCGCGGCCATGCTCACCACCGGCCTGCCGCTGCCTTCGCAGCGCCTGAGTGCCGAGTTGCTGTCGCGTGCCGCCGCGCGGGCCGGCCTGCAGGGGCGGCTGCTGCAACGCAGGCTCGAACAGATCCCGGCCATCGCGTTACCGGCGCTGCTGCTGCTCAAGGACGGGCGCAGTACCGTGCTGCTCGGCTGGGAAGGCGATGATCAGGCACGGGTGCTGCTCAGCGAAAGCGATGGCGGTGAAGTGCTGATCAAGCGCGAGCTGCTGGTCGACGACTACACCGGCAAAGTCTTCTTTGCCCAGCCGCAGCACAAATTCGACGTTAACCACGGCACGCTGATCCCCCGGGCCCGATCCTGGTTTCGTGACACGCTCAAGCGTTCGCGCTGGCTGTATACCGATGCCATCGCCGCCAGCTTCCTGATCAACATCATCGCCATGGCCGCGCCGTTGTTCGTGATGAACGTGTACGACCGCGTGGTGCCGAACCAGGCCACCTCTACGCTGTGGGTGCTGGCCGTGGGCATCTGTGGCGCGTATCTGTTCGACCTGGTGCTCAAGAGCCTGCGCAGTCTGTGCCTGGACCTGGCCGGTAAAAAAACCGACCTGATCATCTCCGCCACCCTGTTCGAGCGCATCGTCGGCATGTCGATGAAGTACCGCCCGGCGCGCGTCGGCAGCTTTGCGCAGAACATTCATGAGTTCCAGAGCCTGCGCGACTTCCTCGCCTCCCTGACCCTCACCAGCCTGATCGACCTGCCGTTCACGCTGCTGATCTTCCTGGTGATCGCCCTGCTCGGTGGCCATTTGGTGTGGATTCCGGTGCTGGCGTTCCCGATTGCGCTGGGGATCGGCTACGCCCTGCAAAAACCTTTGGTCGCGACCATGGAACGCACCATGGCCCTGGCCGCCGAACGCCAGTCGAGCCTGATCGAAACCCTCGCCGGGCTGGATGCGGTCAAGGTCAACAATGCCGAGAGCGAGCGCCAGTACGGCTGGGAACAGACCATCGGCACCTTGAGCCGGCTCGAACTGCGGGTGAAATTGCTGTCGGGCCTGTCGATGAACATGACCCTGCTGATCCAGCAACTGGCCGGCGTGATCATGATCGTGTTCGGCGTGTACCAGATCATCGACGGCAACCTCAGCATGGGCGGCCTGATTGCCTGCTACATGCTCAGCGGCCGCGCCTTGAGCCCGCTGGCCTCGCTGTCGGGCCTGCTCACGCGCTACCAGCAGGCCAAGGTCACCATGACCTCGGTGGACCAGATGATGGAGCTGCCCCAGGAGCGCAATTTCGAAGAGCGCCCCATGAGCCGTCGCACCCTGCAAGGCGCCATCGAGTGCCGGGGCCTGAATTTCACCTACCCGAACCAACAGAATCCGGCGCTGAAAAACATCAACCTGGTGATCAAGCCAGGGGAAAAAATCGGCATCATCGGGCGCAGCGGCTCGGGCAAAAGCTCCCTGGCCAAATTGATCGTCGGCCTGTATCAACCCGACTCCGGCGCGTTGCTGGTGGACGGTGTGGACGTGCGCCAGATCGACGTCAGCGAACTGCGCCACAACATCGGCTACGTCGCCCAGGACATCCAACTGCTGGCCGGCACCCTGCGTGACAACCTGGTCAGCGGTGCGCGCTACGTCGAAGACGAAATGGTCCTGCAAGCCGCCGAACTGGCCGGCGTGCACGAATTTGCCCGCCTGCACCCGCAAGGCTATGAGCTGCAGGTTGGCGAGCGTGGGCAGAACCTGTCCGGCGGCCAGCGCCAGAACGTCGCCCTGGCCCGTGCATTGCTGCTCAACCCGTCCATCCTGCTGCTGGACGAACCCACCAGCGCCATGGACAACACCGGTGAAGAACGCTTGAAACAACGCCTGCATGCCGTGGTGCAAAACAAGACCGTAGTCCTGGTGACGCACCGTGCCTCGCTGCTGTCCCTGGTGGACCGCCTGTTGGTGGTCGACCGTGGGCAGATCCTCGCGGACGGCCCGAAAGCCGTGGTCATGGAAGCGTTGAAAAAGGGGCAGATCAGTGTCGCTTAATGCCATCAAAAGCGCGGTCGGGCGCTACTTCAAAGGTTCCGACTCGCTGCAGGGCCAGCCGCTGCCCGAGGTCAACAAAGCGCTGATCGAGGATGCGCCGCGGGTCATCCGCCTGACCATCTGGGCCATCATCGCGTTCTTTGTGTTCCTGGTGGTGTGGGCGGGTTTCTCCGAAATCGACGAAGTGACCCGAGGCGACGGCAAGGCGATTCCGTCGTCCAAGCTGCAGAAAATCCAGAACCTGGAAGGCGGTATCGTTGCCGAGCTGTACGTCAAGGAAGGCCAGATTGTCGAGGCCGGTGCGCCGTTGATTCGCCTGGACGACACGCGGTTTGTGTCCAACGCCGGGGAAACCGAAGCGCTGCGCCTGGCCATGCAACTGCGCGTCGAGCGCCTGAGTGCGCAGGTGGACGACCGCCCGCTGACGATTCCCGATGATGTGCTCAAGGCCGCGCCCAGCCAGGCCGCCAACGAGCGCTCACTGTATGAAAGCCGACGCCAGCAGTTGAAAGACGAAGTCGGCGGTTTGCAGGAGCAATTGGTGCAGCGCCAACAGGAGTTGCGTGAGTTCACCTCCAAGCAAAGCCAGTACCGCAGCCAGTTGTCCCTGCAACGCCAGGAAATCAACATGTCCGAGCCGCTGGTGGCCCAGGGCGCGGTATCGCCGGTGGAAGTGCTGCGCCTCAAGCGCGCCGAAATGGAAACCCGAGGCCAACTGGACGCCACCACCCTGGCGATCCCGCGCGCCGAATCGGCGATCAAGGAAGTGCAGCGCAAGATCGACGAGACCCGTGGCAAATTCCGCAGCGAGGCCCTGACCCAACTCAACGAAGCGCGCACCGAACTGAACAAGGCCGAATCCACCGGCCGCGCCCTGGAAGACCGCGTCAGCCGTACCCTGGTCACCTCGCCGGTGCGCGGCATCGTCAAGCAGTTGTTGGTCAACACCGTCGGCGGCGTCATCCAGCCGGGCAGCGACATGGTCGAAATCGTACCGCTGGACGACACTCTATTGGTGGAAGCCAAGATCCGCCCGCAGGACATCGCCTTCCTGCACCCTGGGCAAGAAGCGGTGGTCAAGTTCACCGCCTATGACTACACCATCTACGGTGGCCTGAAGGCCAAGCTCGAACGCATCGGCGCCGACACCATTACTGATGAAGACAAGAAAACCACCTACTACATGATCACCCTGCGCACCGACCGCAGCCACCTGGGCACCGATGAAAAACCGCTGCTGATCATCCCCGGCATGGTCGCCTCGGTGGACATCATCACCGGCAAGAAAAGCATCCTCAGTTACCTGCTCAAGCCGATCATCAAGGCGCGGGCGGAGGCGTTGCACGAACGTTGACCTCTATCGCCTGCTCCGGCCTCATCGGGGGCAAGCCCCCTCCCACACTTGATTTGTGAACACATTTAAAATGTGGGAGGGGGCTTGCCCCCGATAGGGCCCTCAGCATCACCAATGCATATGGATATGCCCTAACAGTATTTAAACTTCCATTCTCAGGCCTATAAATTCACTGCCCTGTCCGCCGGAAGTGAACCCAATGCCCGCCACCCTTCAAACCTTCGACATCCGCCCCTTCCCCGGCAGTGTCGGCGCCGAAATCGTCGGCCTGGATCTGTCCCAACCCGTCAACGACCAGGACTTCGCCCGCATCCACCGCGCGCACCTGGAGCACCACGTCATCGTGTTCCGCGACCAACGCATCACCCCTGAACAACAGATCGCTTTCAGTCGGCGCTTTGGCGTGCTGCAAATCCACGTGCTCAAACAGTTCCTGTTGGCCAACCACCCGGAAATCCTGATCGTCTCCAACATCATCGAAAACGGCCAATCCATCGGCCTGGGCGATGCGGGCAAGTTCTGGCACTCGGACCTGTCGTACAAGGAACTGCCCAGCCTGGGCTCGATGCTGCACGCCCAGGAACTGCCGTCCGAAGGCGGCGACACCCTGTTTGCCGACATGCACAAGGCCTGGGAGCAACTGCCCGAGCACCTGCGCAACGCCGTCGAAGGGCGCCGCGCCGCGCATTCCTACACCGCGCGTTACAGCGAAACCAAATTCGAAGGTAACTGGCGCCCGACCCTGACCCCTGAACAGCTCGCCCAGGTGGCCGAAGTGGTGCACCCCATCGTGCGTACCCATCCTGAAAACGGCCGCAAGGCGCTGTTCGTCAGCGAAGGCTTCACCACCCGCATCGTCGGCCTGCCGGATGACGAAAGCCGCGACCTGCTGGCCCAGCTCTACGCCCACAGCGTGCTGCCGGAAAACATCTACCGCCACCAGTGGCAGCCCCACGACTTGGTGTTCTGGGACAACCGCTCGCTGATCCACCTGGCCGCCGGTTGCCCGAGTCACCTGCGGCGCAAATTGTTCCGTACCACCATCCAGGGCGATGCGCCGTTCTGAACCGGTAAAGCCTGCTAGGATTGCGCCCAATTCACTCCCGATCGATCACGAGTGCTTGGCATGCAACTACCGGACATGAACCTGCTGGTCGCCCTCGACGCCTTGCTCGATGAAGGCAGCGTAGTGGGCGCGGCGCGGCGGATGAACCTGAGCCCGGCGGCCATGAGCCGCACTCTTACGCGTATCCGCGAAGCGGTCGGCGATCCGATCCTGGTACGCGCCGGCCGCGGCCTGGTACCGACCCCCAAGGCCCTGGAGCTGCAAGGCCAGGTGCGCACTGTGGTGGAGCAGGCGGCGTTGCTGTTTCGCTCGGCCGATCAAGTGGACTTGAGCACCCTGCGCCGCCGCTTCAGCGTGCGCGCCAATGACTTTTTCATCGGCGTGTATGGCGGTCGCTTGTTCGACACCATGCAGCGCGTGGCGCCGTTCTGCGAGCTGCGCTTCGTGCCCGAAGGCGATACCGACGACGAAGCGCTGCGCGAAGGGCGATTGGACTTGCGCGTGAGCAATACCGTGCCGGCGAGCCCCGAAGTGAAGGTGCAGAACCTGTTCTCGACCACCTTCGTCGGCCTGGCGCGGGAAGATCATCCGCTGTTCGACGCAGAGATCACCGCCGCGCGGTTTGCCAGCTATTCCCACATCAGCATCTCGCGGCGCGGCATCGCCCGTGGGCCGATCGATACCGCGTTGAATGCCCAGGGCCTGGAGCGCCGCGTGGCAATGATCGCCCCGGGCTTTCACGGTGCGATGTTCATGCTGCCCGACTCCGACCTGCTGCTGCCGGTGCCCAAGGAAGCGCTCCTGAGCGCCACGCGCCTGAAGCTGCCGTTGCGCGCATTCCCGCTGCCGATCTCATTGCCGACGCTGGTATTGGCCCAATCCTGGCACCCACGCTTTGACAAAGACCCGGCGCACAAATGGCTGCGCGAAACCATGCGCGAGAGCTGCCACGCCACCTGGCTCGAAGCCCAGCCCTCAGCCAGTCTGTAGGAGCGAGCTTGCTCGCGAAAAACGTCAACGATAACGCGTGTTTCCTGAATGAACGCGGCGCCTGTGAGTTTTTCGCGAGCAAGCTCGCTCCTACATGAGGGCTTGGCCCCTCCCATCATGGATTGCGTCTGACGCACTTATAAGCTGACAACAAGTAACTTTTTGTCATGCTAGAGCCTGATTAAACTGCTCGGGTATTTCTTTATTCCGAGTTACCTGTCCATGACATCCCTCGCTGCCCCCGCCTTCGAGGCTGCAGCCAAACCCACTGCGCCCAGCCCGCCGGTATTCGGTCCGCGCATCATCATCGGCCTGGTCGGCGTGCTGCTGGCGGTGCTGGTGTCCGGCCTCAACGAGATGGTCACCAAGGTCGCCCTCGCCGATATCCGTGGTGCGCTGTACATCGGCTTTGACGAAGGTACCTGGCTGGTCGCGGCCTACACCGCCACCTCCGTGGCGGCGATGGCGTTCGCGCCGTGGTGTGCGGTGACGCTCTCGCTGCGCCGTTTCACCCTGTGTGCCATCGGCCTGTTTACCCTGCTCGGCATCCTGTGCCCGTTCGCACCGAACTACGAAAGCCTGCTGCTCCTGCGCACGGTGCAAGGCCTGGCCGGTGGCGCGTTGCCGCCGATGCTGATGACCGTGGCGCTGCGGTTCCTGCCGGCCAACGTCAAGTTATACGGCTTGGCCGGTTATGCCCTGACGGCCACCTTCGGCCCGAGCCTGGGCACGCCGCTGGCGGCGTTGTGGACCGAATACGTCGGCTGGCAATGGGCGTTCTGGCAGATCGTCGGGCCTTGCCTGTTGGCGATGGCCGCCGTGGCCTACGGCTTGCCGCAGGACCCGCTGCGCCTGGAGCGCTTAAAGCAGTTCAACTGGCGTGGTCTGCTGTTGGGCTTCCCGGCCATCTGCATGCTGGTGATCGGCCTGTTGCAAGGCAATCGCCTGGACTGGTTCGAGTCAGGCCTGATCACCTTCCTGCTCAGTGGCGGCACGCTGCTGATGGTGCTGTTCATGCTCAACGAGTGGTCGCAGCCGCTGCCGTTCTTCAAATTGCAGATGCTCGGCCTGCGCAACCTGTCGTTCGCGTTGATCGTGCTGGCCGGCGTGTTGATGGTGTTGACCTCGGTCATCATCATTCCGTCGAGTTTTCTCGCCCAGGTCCAGGGTTACCGCCCCCTGCAAACCGCGCCGGTGATGCTGCTGATGGCGCTGCCGCAACTGATCGCGCTGCCGCTGGTGGCCGCGCTGTGCAACCTGCGCCGGGTCGATTGCCGCTGGGTGCTGGGGATAGGCCTGGGCATGCTGGTGCTGGGCTGCATCGGCAGTTCGCACCTGACGTCAGCGTGGATTCGCGATGATTTTTATGGCTGGTACCTGCTGCAGATTTTCGGCCAACCGATGGCTGTGCTGCCGCTGCTGATGCTGTCCACCGGCAGTATCCAGCCCATCGAAGGGCCGTTCGCCTCGGCCTGGTTCAACACCGTCAAGGGCCTGTCCGCCGTGATCGCCACCGCTGTGCTGGATACGCTGACCACCCAGCGCGGGCATTTTCACTCGACCATGCTGGTGGACCGCCTGGGCAATTCGCCCCTGGCCGACGGCGACGCGCCGGGCCTGGCGCAGCGCCTGCACGCGCAAGTCGTGGTGCTCACCTCTTCGGATCTGTATGTCGTCATGGCCGGTGTCGCGGTGGCGCTGATCCTGCTGATTTTCTGGATGCCCACGCGGATTTTTCCGCCTCGCGCACCGACCTGACCCCAAGGATTTCTCATGAAACGCAAAGACAAAATCGCCGTCTCCGTTATCGCTGTGTTTGCCGTCGGCGTGCTGGTGTACCTGGTTGCGCCAGGCCTTCTGGGCAGCCGGAGCCAGACCACCAACGACGCCTTCGTCGCCGCTGATTTCACCCTGGTCGCCCCTCGCGTGGCCGGGTTCATCAAGGAAGTGCTGGTGCAGGACAACCAGCGCGTCAAAGCCGGCCAGCTGTTGGCGTTGATCGATGACCGCGACTTTCGCGCTGCCGCCCAGGCCGCCGATGCCGACACCCTGGTCGCCCAGGCCCAACTGAAAAACGCCAGCGCGACCCTGGAGCGCCAAAGTTCGGTGATCGCCCAGGCCCAGGCCACCGTGGCGGCGGACCGTGCCGAAGTGGCATTTGCCGAACACGAACTGAACCGCTACAACCACCTCGCCGGCGTCGGCGCAGGCACCGTGCAGAACGCTCAGCAAGCCAAGACCCGCATCGACCAGGCCACCGCACGCCTGGCCAAATCCACGGCAGTGCTGGCCGCCGAACGCAAGCAAGTGGAAATCCTCACGGCCCAGCGTGACGCCGCCGAAGGCGGGCTCAAGCGCGCCCAGGCCGCGCTGGAAATGGCCAGTTATCAGCTGTCCTACACGCGTATCGTCGCGCCGGTGGACGGCATGGTCGGTGAGCGGGCGGTACGGGTCGGCGCCTATGTGACACCGGGCAGCAAGATCCTCGCGGTCGTGCCGCTGGCCGAGGCCTATGTCGTGGCCAATTTCCAGGAGACGCAACTGTCCCACATGCATGCCGGCCAAGCCGTGCAAGTGCGCGTCGACAGCCTCGACGGCGAGTTGCTCAACGGTCACCTGGAAAGCCTGGCGCCGGCCACCGGGGTGACCTTCGCCGCGGTCAAGCCGGACAACGCCACCGGCAACTTCACCAAGGTGGTGCAGCGTATTCCGGTGAAGATCGTGCTGGAGCCCGATCAGCCGCTCACCGAGCGCTTGCGCGTCGGTATGTCGGTGGAGGCCAGTGTCGACACACAGGCGGTCGCGCCCCACCCTGAGGTGGCCCAGCAATGAGACAGTTCGCCTGGCTCACCTTGAGCCTCATCAGCCTGAGTGCCTGCACCGTCGGCCCGGATTTCCAACGGCCGCAAGGCCCGCAGGTGGCCCAATGGAGTGAGCCCCAGGGGCGTCAGGCAGCCAGTCGTGCCAGCAGCGACCCGTTGCAGGAACGCTGGTGGGACGTGTTCCACGACGAGCAGTTGTCAGCGCTGACACGCCGCGCCCTCAGCGATAACCTCGACCTGAAGCTGGCCAGCAGCCGCCTGCAACAAAGCCGCGCGGTGCGCCAGGTGACCACCGCCGAGCGCTACCCCAACGTCGATGCGGGCGGCGGTTACCAGCGCAAGCGCAACAGCGCTAAAGGCTTGAACGACCCTTCCGGCGAGAACGGCCGCTCGGCCTTCAGCCAGTGGGACATGGGCTTTTCCGCTGCCTGGGAGCTGGACTTCTGGGGCCGGGTCAAGCGCGAGACCGAAGCCGCCGACGCCACCCTGGAAGTTGCCGAAAACGACCGCCGCGCCGTGTTGCTGTCGGTGCTGGCCGAGACCGCGCAGGACTACATCCAACTGCGCGGCGTACAGAACACCCGCGCCGTCACCGAGCAAAACCTCGACGTCGCCCGCCACAGCCTCAAGCTCTCGCAACTGCGCCTGGCCGACGGTGTGGCGACCGACCTGGACGTGGCCGAAGCCGCCGCCCAGGTCGCCGCCATCGAAGCGCGCCTGCCCGATCTGCAGCAGCGCCAGGATCAGTTGATCAACGCCCTGAGCCTGCTGATGGGCGAGCCGCCGCAAGCCCTGCACGCGCAGCTGTCCAAGGATGCCGCCGTGCCGCAGACCCAGCGCCAGGTCGCCATCGGCCTGCCGTCGGAACTGGCCGAGCGCCGCCCCGACATCCGCCAGGCCGAAGCCCGTTTGCACGCCGCCACTGCCAGCATCGGCGTGGCCAAAGGTGATTTCTATCCGCGCATCACCCTGTCCGGCAGCCTCGGCTCCCAGGCCCTGCAACTCTCGGACTTCGGCTCCTGGGGCTCACGCGCCTTCGCCTTCGGCCCGCAATTGAGCCTGCCGCTGTTCAACGGCGGGCGCCTGCAAGGCATGGTCGATTTACGTGAAGCCCAGCAACAGGAAGCGGCGCTGGCCTACCAGCAAACCGTGCTGCGCGCCTGGCATGAGATCGACGACCAACTGACCCGCTACAACGCCAGCCAACTGCGCCGCGACAGCCTCGCCGAAGCCGTGCGCCAGAACCAGATCGCGCTCACCACCGCGCAACAGCAGTACGTCGAAGGGGTAGCGGATTTCGTCAATGTGCTCACCGTGCAAAGCGCGCTGCTGGCGACCCAGGAACAGTGGGTGGAAAGCTCCACGGGCGTGTCGTTGGCCATGGTCGGCTTGTACAAGGCGTTGGGAGGAGGGTGGGAGTCGGTGTACCCGTTGCAGGCTGTTCAGTGATGATTTTGGGAAGTCGAGCGGGCCTTTAACGTAACGTCGTCTTCCCGTTGCGCACCCGTCAAGGATGCGCGCTGTTACGGCCAGGTGGTGCTGCCATCAGCTGCGATTCAAATCGGGTGCATACATTGGACAGCATGCGCACATCGGCACCGTTACCGAGTCGAGGAATATTGGTTACGGGTCAGGGGCAAGTTCAGCGGGTCAATCGCGAATGCATCGGGCCGCGCGAGCCAACTATTGGCGTAGCGAAAAACGAACCCACCGGCGTGCATGGCCACTTCGCCAACAGGCACCGGATCACCGACTGAGTGAGCTGAAAAAACAAAGGCATTACCAATCGGCTTCCAGGACATCGGGTTCTCCTTCAATGCGAATTCGCTCAGGCTCACGTGCGAGGCTCATGGTAATCCCAACCTGGTCAAGTTCCGGCGATGCGATGCTCGCCATACCTTCCTCCAAGTCCATCGCGCTGAGCACATTCATCAGCACACCGAGGGAGACGCCTGCCTCGCCCTGTCTCAGCCGCTGATACGTCTGCCTTGTGATGCCCGCGCGGCTGCATATTGTGGAAATTTTCAAGCGACGACGAATTCGGGCTATTTCGATACCGGTTCCGATACCTTTTATCAGTTCAGCGCTTCTCTCCGAGATGTACCCCTTGTGCGGGTAGGGCTTTGTCGTTTCAAGCATGATATATCACCCATTAATGCGGTAAGGGTCATTTATATCATCCAAATTGCCACGCCGCCCGCAAAAAACCGGCTGTATACGAATTTGTTGCATGGTTGCAAGATTCAACGATTCTGCAAAAACACCACATACCCCCGAAACCACTCACTCCCCTGCAAATACCCCGGTGCCTCCCACTCTCCACCCTGAATCAAACCGACCTTGAACGGTACGCCCATCCGGTTCATCCGGGGCAAATAGGCCGCGTAGTCTGGAATGCTGTGGCGTCCCTGATAAGTCTGCACCACCACTTCATCCACCACGCCCTTGAGTTGGGCGATGGCGGCCGGGTCGGCGTTGCTGCTCCAGTCCATCAAGCCGGTGATGCTCAAGCGCAGGTCGGCCGGCAGGCGCTGGCGCAGGTCGCGCAGGAAGGCGGCGTATTCGTGCAGGTATTGGGTGCGGGCGTCGAAGTCGATCTGGATGCCGACCACCGGGTTGCCCGCGTCACGCCAGCGTTGCACCTGGCCGAGCAGTTGGGTGTAGACCGGTTCCGGCCAGTGCAAGGTGTGGGCGCGGTAGACCACCCAGATAGTGCCCTGGGTGATGCGCGGCACGCTCATGCCCTGGGCGATCAATCGCACGCCGCGTTGCGGTGCGCGGCGCGTGGAGTTGATCTGGCCCTGGAGGATGTACAGGGTTTTGGCCTGCTTGAGCACCGGCTGGGGCGTGACACCGCTCCACAACCAGAAGGCGTCGTAGTCACGGGCGTCGACGGCGCCGAAGGCCGGGCTCGCCAGCAACAGCAAGCCCAGCCACAGCGACTTCACCAGTAGTACTGCAGCGATTTGCCCCACTGCGTGTCGGCGTAACCGCTCTTGAGCTGGCGGAACCAGCCTTTGCGCACGGCCGGCGCCACGTCTTCACCGCCGCAACTGTTGTAGCCGGCCGGCGCGTAGCAGTTGATGGCGCGAAACAGTGCGTAGGCCTTGTCGGTTTTCGGTGCCTTGGCGTTGGCGATCACCTGCTTGTAGCCGTCCAGGCGCGAGAAGGTCTCACCCTTGAAGTCCGAGGCGGTGCTGCCCAGGCTCCCGGCGGCGCGGGGTTGTTCCAGGGGCATGCCGTCCAGGCTGTTGCGCAGGATGAACTCCCCGAAACAGTTCAGGGCGTGGGGGTTTTTTGCATCCTCCTGCAAGGTCGCGGCGGTTTGCGCGATGCCTGGGCAGGCGTAGCCGGATTCGGCCTTGTCACCGTTCCACTGGAACAGCTTCAAGGTCTGGCCGCTGGTGTAGGTGTAGCCCAGGCTGGTGCCGAGCTTGTCTTCGGACAACGAGGCTTGCTTGAGGTCGTCGGCAAAGGTCGCGAACTGGCGGTGCAGCAGGTCTTTGTAGAGCAGCACGAATTGCGCGCTCTGGCGTTCGGTCGGGTCGCTGGCATTGGCGATCTGCTGGCGCAGCAGGTCGGGGCCGGCGACGTTGCGCAGCAGGATGTAACGTACCTGTTTGGCGCTGATCGGCGAGTCGGCGGCGAATACCTTGGTCAGTTGGCCGCTGCGCTCGTAGTTCATCGCCAGGGCCAGCTCCAGCTGGTCGCGTTGCAGCGGTTGCCTGGCCAGTGGCAGCAGTTGCAGCCACAGGGCTTGCGCACCTGCCCAGTCTTGTTTGGCTTCCAGGGCCAGGGCGCGCAGGGTTTGCTGGCTGAAGGCGAAATAGTCCAGGGTTGACGGCACGTCCGCCGGCAGATGCTTGAGGGCAGTGTCGGGTTGATGCTCGACATATAGGGCATACGCCGCTTGCAGGTAGTCGAACAATGCCGGCTCGTTGGCGAAGGTGCTCTTTTGCTTGTCGAGGTCTGCGCGGCTCAACAGGGGCGGGGTGTGGGCACGCATCGCCATCAGGTCGCTGACCACCTGCAGCATTGGGCTGTTCGTCGACGTGTTGCCGGCCATCAGTAACTTGAGGTCGGCCTCTTCGACCAATTCGTCCACGCTCACATTGCGCTGGGCGTCGGTGGCCTCGGTCAGTTGCCAGGTGAAGTCTTCGGCAAGCCTGGCATCGTCGTTCGCCAGCCAGTGCACCCGGCGCAGCAGGCCACGGGCGGAGGCCACGTAATCGCCTTGTGGATACGTTTTCAGGTAAGCGAGAAAGCCTTGTTCGGCGTCGTTCAACGCGGGCTTGTCCACCTGCTCGCGCTGCGGCATGCCGTATTCGTCGAACGCGTGGGCCTGGGCCTGGTTCAGCGAGGTGCGCGCGGTCATGTACAGCGCCGTTTCCTTCAGCCAGGCCGCATCGCTGGTCGCGGCGGCGGCGAAACCGCGCTCGGCGTCACCGAAGCGGCCACTGTAGAAGTCAGCGGCGGCCTGCAAATAAGTGCGAAACAGTTGGGCGTTGGCCGAGGGCGTCAACTGTGCGTCCACCACCTGGCCGTCCCAGTCACAGGTCGTCAGCAGCTGCAAACGGGCTTTGACCAATACGTCGCGCTCCGCCGGCGGCATACCGGCCTTGATCACTTGGCTGATAAACGCCGTGGCGCTGTCGTCATTGTTGCTGCGGCAGCGGCTGCCTTCACCATTGAGGAAGGCTTCGCCGGCGGTCTTGTATTCCTCGCGCTTGATGCCCAGCGGCTGGAGCAGGGTGTCGAGCTCGGCAGTGCGTGAATCGTCCGCCTGGTTATCGGGCTCATCGCTCGCGGCTGGAATCGGCATCAGGCGATACACCGGAAACGGCACCGGGCCGAACCCTTGGGCCAAATCCTCTTCGCCCAAGGCATTGGGCGTCAGCGGCGCGGCTTTTTTATCGGCCAGCAACAGGCGCAGGTTGACCCGGCTATCGTTGCCCGGGCTGAGGAAAGGCTGGTTGCTGCACGGTTCGAGACTGTCACGCGAGACCCGCCAGTCGGGGTAGCACGAGTCGTCGGAACTGGCTTGGGCCGCCAGGGGAATAACGGCCAGCAAGGCCAGAGCCAGAGGTGACAGCAAACCGATGCGCATAACGTTTCCTTGATCCTGAGTCCGTGGAGGAGGGCAATCATAGCCTGATCCTACGAGTGCTTCGGTGAAGGCCTACGCAAATTGTTGATTTGTCTGATTCCAGCAACGGGCCCACCGCTTTTGGCCTAAAGTGGCGGTGTTTGCGCATGCGCAGGGTGTGTCCTGTAGAGGGCAGTCGTAACGGAGTCGATATGCGTCGGTCGGTGGTAGAGCAAAATGAAAAAGTCCGGGTCTTGCCTGCGTTCAATCGCCTGACCCGGGACGGCGCCGGGTGGCTCAGTCGCCTCTGGTGGGTGCCGATCCTGGCGCTGGCCATGGTCCTGCGGTTCTACCACCTGACGTCGGCGGCGATCTGGGGTGACGAAGGCTCGAGCCTCTTGCTCAGCGAATATGCGCTGGCCGACCTGTGGTTTCACGCCGCCCACGATGTGCATCCGCCGCTGTATTTTGTGCTGCTGCGCGGCTGGATCGAAGTGTTTGGCGACAGCATCTGGTCGATCAGGAGCATGAGCGCCATCCCCGGTGCCGTCGTGGTGGGGCTGGGGATCTGGCTGACGCGGCAGCTGTCCACCCGTCGCGCCGCGCTGCTGGCCGGCATCCTGCTGGCGCTGCTGCCGACGGCGGTGCGCTACAGCCAGGAAGTGCGCATGTATTCGCTGCTCGGCGTATGGCTGTTGGGGGCGACGCTGGCGTTGGTCTACTGGCTGCGCCAGCCCGAGCGCACGCGTTACCTGGCCGCTTATGTGCTGTTGATGAGCGCCGGTTTCTACACCCATTATTTCACCGCGCTGTGTGTGCTGGTGCACTGGGCGTACCTCGGGCTGCACTCGCCAGGCCCGCGTCTGATCACGCGCCCGGCATGGTGGGTGGCCAACGCCACGATTGTGGTGTTGTACCTGCCCTGGCTGCCGAACCTTCTGGACCTGGTGCAGCACGTCGAACAACTCAAGGTAGGCGGGGACATTGGTTGGGAAGAGCCGGTCAACCTGCTGTCCCTGCCCTCGATGATCTGGCAGTTCGTGTTGCAGGATGAAGGCGTTGATTTCTGGGCGCCGCTGTTCTGGACCTTTCCGCTGTTGTTGGGAGCGGTGGTCTGGGTGACGGCATGGCGCAACCCCGGGGCTCGTTTGCCTGCGTTGTTTTTCCTGCTGCCGTTGCTGTTGGTGTACGGCGTGTCGTTTATCTCGCCGGTCTTTATCGAGCGCTATCTCACGGTGTACGCCCTGGGTTTGCCGATCGTCCTGGCGATGGCCATCGACCGCTTGCCGTCACGCCTGTCATGGTTGGGCGCAGCGCTGTTGGTGCTGTTTGTGGGCATGGAACTGCTGGGCCTGAAGAACAACTTCGAGGTGGATGAGCAGGATCAATTCAACGTGCCGGTGGAGTTCGTCAATCGCAATTACCAAGAGGACGACCGCATCGTCCTCAGCGACATGATGTGGTACCTCAGCTACGTGTATTACGACCAGACCGACGCGCAGTTGCAGCTTTACACCCCGCCCAAACCCGACGGCACCTCGACGCGACCGAATGCCTATGGTTTCGGCACGCTGGTGGACCAGGACGGTGGGCGCATCTATCTGGATCGCCTGTCAGCACTGCCTGTTCAAACGCGGCGGGTATGGTTGATCAGCAGCAACGAAGCGCCGGATGAATTCGCGCCGCTGCCGAACGGCTGGCGCGAACTCAGTCGCCAGGACGGCGGAGGCGCCAGGGCGCGGTTGTTCGTGTTATGCAACGTACCGGCGCCGCAGCCTGAAGGCTGCCGCTAGACGAAGGCGTGAAGGTCTGGAGTGTCTGGCGGTGGCGTAAAAAATGCTGATCGGCTAGCGGTTCCTCACGCCGTCACTGCGGACCAGGGAGCATTCAGCTCCCGTGCGCTTAAGGCATCAATCAGGCGTGTCACTTTCGGGAGGCCACTGGCGAGCGGTATGCACCAGAGCTACGATTCTCACCACGTTTGGCTCAAGTTGATAAACCAGGCGGTAGCTCGGGTGAGGAATGACTTCGCGTGTGCCCGAGATCCGACCCGAGGGGCCAATTTCCGGATTGTGGGCCAAGCCAGCCGCTGCAATACTGAAACGCCGGTCCATATCGGCAGCGGCCTGTGGGTTTTATCGAATAGGAAATCCCAGATATCTCGACGGTCCTGCCCTGCTTCGGGTGTCCAGGCGACCCTCATTCCTGGTTATCTACTTGAGCGCGCCTTGCCGCGAATTCAGCTTCCAAAGCTTCATTGGAAATCTCTCGGCCCGCTTGTATGGATGCGCGCGAGGCATCGACTTTGCGCTGTAAGAATTCGTCATATTCTCTGGATTCCTGTTGCGCCTGTACGAACTTACGCATCATTTCGCGCACGATTTGCGATGCCGGGCGATGAGAGGCTTCGCATTCCGCCATGAATTGGTCGCGCAACTCCGATTCGAGTTTCAGTGTGAAGACGGCTAATTTGGACATGTACAAGTCCCTCCAATTTTGTATGGACGAAGTATATACATTGTCATTACGTATGAGTGGGGCGACATGAAGTGAGGTGACTGACGGTCGTAATCATCAGGCCGGTTGCACAGCCCCAATCATCACCCTAACGTCCGCCTCGTCGCCGCACATCGGCGATCGGATTTGGCGATCCGTACATCTACCCAATGGAACAGTTCACTCGACTCAAATCCAACCCAACCAGCGTCCCTGTCCTGGCCTTCAACACCTTCGCCCCCTCGCACCTGCTCCACGAAACAGCCCGCAGCCGCATCCGTATCGGCACTGAGCTGCTGGAAACCCTTACCGCCAAAACGCCCAGCCAGAACCTCCATCACTTGGTCACGGCCGCGCAGCAGGCCTGAGGCCGGCAGTCCATCACGAGAGAGTGATCGGTCAGCCGCTGATGTTTTGCGGGTCGGCCGCACGCTCCCTGTAATGCGATGTAATGTCCTGTAATACCCCCACCCCCTCAACCTGCCAATACTCCTCCCACGGACCATCACCGCGACCAGCGGCCGTACCCTCAATGGCATACGTGGAGAATGATCAACATGGCTACCCCTACCGCCTACCATCTGACCCTGAAAAACAACTCCGTGAACCCTTGGACTTTTTACGTCTACCAGACGGTACCGAATCAGTCCGCCAGCAACATCTTCTCGCTGGCGTGGTTCGCCAGCCCCTTCACTATCGCTAAAGGCACTCAAATCACTTTCGAGTGGACGATCGACTACGGCTTCGTATGGGGCGCGGTCGGTGAGGTGACGCCAGGCGTAACCTTCAACGCTTCGGATTGCGTAGACGCCAACCTGGTCGACAGCAACACGATCAAGTTTTCCAACAGCGCCAACACGCCGTCTTTCAGCACTCCGGCCAAAGGCAGCCCCTCCGGTTCGCTGGTGATCACCGCTGACAACTCAGTGCCCAACAAGAAATTCACGGTGGGCATGAGCGTCGGCGGTTCTGCTGCATTCGTCATGGAGGCGGGCCCGAACCTGACTCACCATTTCACCCCGACGCCGACCTACTACATCGCTGCCGGTTTCGAAGTCAAAGTCGGTACCGTTCTCGATGTCACTACGGTGAATCCGACCCAACAAGTGATTTTCCCTGACAACATTTATGCGCTGTCCTACGCCCTGGGTACGGACAACCGCTGGGTGAGCGCCTAAGCGGCATTGCGGCGGCGTTCGGGTAGCCCTGGCGCTGCCGTCGCCGGTGGCGGGCGGGTCTGGCCGTAGCGCCAGCCTTGCCCGTGATCGGTTTACGCCCTCAGCTTCGGAAAAGACACTATGCCCAGCAACCCCCACTACACGCTGTGGTTTGTCAATCAATCACTACGCAGTGGCCAAGCGTGCCTGTATCACGACCTTGCCAACGCCGCCTGTAATCAGCAGGGCGTGCGCCAGCATGCGTGGCGCGTCGCCGGGGCCAATCCGGGGGTGGTGGTTTGTTTTGAGTGGTGTCTGGACTACGATTTTGTCTGGCTCGATGACAGCGAGGCCACCAGCAGTTGCCAATTCGCCAGCGCCGAGCCCGAGATGGGAAGTGCTGTAATACTTGCCCAAACGCACTTTGGTTACGAATTTCGCGAGCGTCCCGAACCCGCGCCCAGTGGCCAGTTGATCATCCAGGGCGACCGCAGCTTGATCGCCACCCTGGCTCCAGGCGCAGGCCTGGGCATGCACGGCGGCGCCACACTCAGTGTGAACGCCGGCCCGAATATCACCACTGTATTTACGCCGGCGCGCAAGGCGCAGCTGGCCTACTGGATCAGCTTCGGTGCCTATGACCTCAAACCCAATGCGCCCCTGCATCCAGCCCAGTTCAACCTGCCGGCACGCATACGCTTTCCTGATCAGGTCTGCACCATGACGGCTGTCCTGGATGCGCAAAACGAGTGGACGCTCAGTACCGGTGAACCGTCGCCCAATCAGTTCAGGCAGAACCAGCCATGAAGGCACCGATCTATAGCCTGCGCCTGGCAAACGCCTCCGACCGCGACTGGACCTTCTTCGTCTACCAGGCTGCCGTCACGAAGGACGAGCGCATCGCCTCCCTGGTATGGATCGCCAGCCCCAGCCTGGTGCCGGCCGGTTCCCATGCGCTGCTGATGTGGCACGCCGAGCCCAGTTTCATCTGGTCGACCCATTCCCAGCACCCGTCGCCCATGCCCTTTACCGCCAGCGGCCAGTGCGTCGTCGACTTGGGGGTGGACCATGGCGTGCTGTTCAATCTGGACAACAACGCGCCCAGTTTTGAGTCGTGCACCCGCGCGGTGGCGCCGGGTCCGTGGACCATCGCGGTCGAGGACAACGTGCCCGACCACACCTACCTGATCGGAACCTGCATGGACGGTGCCGGTACTTTGGTGAGCACTGCAATGACATCCCGGCAATACGACTTCACCCCCGCTTACTGCATAGCGGCCGCAAACCATGTCGGCGCCGCCAGCGTGGTCGACCACAGTCGCCACCACCCGACGCTGAGGGTTCATTTTCCCGCTGACGTCTACGCGCTGAGTTTTTATCTGGATGAACACCATCACTGGCACCCAGGCGCCAAAAGCGGGATTTCCCCGCCATGCATTGATCGCTACCGTCCCGCTCAATAAGGAAAAAACATGACTAATCACATCAGCATCGGCGCCATTACCACGCCAAATCCCACGCTCTTCGTCGACATGGCCACATTGGATGCCACGGACCCCGACGCGGTGGAGTACCTCATTCAGACGCAGCCCCCCGGCTCCAACTGGTTTTACGTCAACCAATTCTGCTCATTGCTGACCACTTACTGGCTCAACGATCCAAACAGACCGCAGGTTTACGGCCTCTCGAACCTGGTCGACGCCGTCAAGATCACAGCAGCCGGGCAACTGATCACACTGCTGGGCCTGGACAGTCAAACGAAGGAAGCGCAGTTGTCTATCGCCAACGCCAGCGTCGTCCTGCCTGCCGCCTTCGTTACAGCACTGCCAACGTATCCAGCAGGAACCAAGATTTGGGCCGGCAACAATGTGCACGTGCTGGGCTTTCTGATTACTCCCTCAACCACTCCCGGAGCGGATGTGCCCTTAACGTATACCGCTTACGACTCCAACATCGGTGTCGTGCAATTGGGACTGGTGCTTGCAGACTTGCCCCAGCGGCTGACAAAGATGGGCTATACCAGCCTGGTGGTAGGAGTGCCGGCATAAACGGCCAGGGCGCCGCCAGCCCGGCTGGCTGGCGCGCAACCTGCTCCAAGGGTTCAGCCCCGATCCCCCGTACGAGGAACGCACATGCCTGCTATTGCCGTGAACCAACGCGTCGTCCAGGGGGCGCTGAGCCAAGTCCCTTACGGGCATTCCATCGGTACCGATAACTGCTCGATTGGCGTAGGAATGATTGCGCGGATGAGTGACGGATCGTCCTGGTGCGCTCACTTCAACTGCAGCCTGCCAGGCACTCTCGACCAATTGGCGGCCATCCAGGCCGCGACGTTTTCGACATTGAGCGGCGCACTCCGCAGCGCGCCCTTGAGCCTGGATGCGTGTACCGGCGGCCAACTGAAGGGCGGCACCGCCGCGATCTGGGCCGGCATACAGCAATACTTCAACCAGGCAAAAAATCGCAGTTCGACACTCACCGACATCAAAACCGGCTGCAACGGCATTTATGCCGACCGCACCAAAGGCGTTCGCTGCCTGGGGGCTGCAGAGCACCTGAGCGGCCATCCAGCCCCGAGCAACAGCAAGGCCACCGTGCCGCCACCGCTCCAGGGTTTTGATACCGATAGCGTGCTGGATGAAAAGATGGTGCTGGAGTTTGTTTCGCGTCATTACGGGTTTTGCCTGCGTTACTTTTCCCATGAGGACAACGCGAACAAAGGCGATCTGAGTGCCGACGAAGCGCTGCTTATCCGACAACACGGCCTCGGGCTGATGCCGGTGCAGCACGTGCGCTTCTACCCCTGGTCGCCGACCGGCGCGTTGGGCAAAGAGTATGGGCAATACGCCGTGGCCCACGCCCAGACCGTTGGCATACCCCACGGCGTCAGCGTCTGGATGGACCTGGAAAACGTCAATATCAAAAGCGCGGCGCAGGCGGTGATTGACTACTGCAATGCCTGGTTCCTGGCTGTGAAAGACGCGGGCTACTCGCCCGGCCTCTATGTCGGCGCCAATAGCGGACTGAGCGGCGAGCAGCTCTACCAATTGCCGTTCCAGGCCTACTGGAAATCCATCAGCAGCGTGCCGGACATTCCGGGGCGCGGCTACCAAATGGTGCAGTCGATCCCGCCCAAAGCAGTCTCGAGCAAGCTGCCGATAGCGATTGATTCGAACTATGCGACCACCGATAACAAGGGCGGGTACCCGCAATTGTGGCCCGCCCTGCTCCCATCCTAGTGGGTTGACGGCCAGAAACGGCCCTCCAGTGCCGAACCCCGCGTGATCTGAAAGTACAGGCTGCCAATGCGCAATTCGCGACGCCGCCGCTCGATCAGCTCGGGTGCCTGCCCGGTGGCCGCGATGGCCCTTCGGAACTGGGTGCGGGCGCGAAAAATGTGGATATTCAAGTGCGCCTCGTCGATGCCCAGGCTTTGGGCCAGCTCCGCCGTCTCGATCCATCCCTGGCTGGAGAGGTCCAGCCCGCGTTCGGCGTCACGCAAGCGATGCCTGGCCAGCGCCAGCACGCTGTAATGGTGGGTGCGCTCACCCAGCGCGATTGATGCGACCTGCGTCGCGACCTGCAAGGTGACGTGTTCCTCGTTCAGGCTCACCGCAAAATCGAGGCGCAGCGCCTCCTGGCGCGCCGCAACATCCGTGTCGGTTATCGGTTCTGCTGAATTGCCCATGGTGTCCGCCGTTCAGAATGCCAAGTATCGAATGAAAGGGGAAAACGCTGTCGATGCCGCTCACAGCCACAACTGTGCCCAAGGGGAGCCAGCGCCGCTGGTGAACTTGATCAAGTAGTTGACTGCAATGTTGCTGGGGCGTGTCTCAAACTGGCTGACACCGGCGCTCAACACATTGCCTTGGGCGTCCGTCGGCGCCGATGTCACCGACTGCCCAGGCGTGGCGCTGTCTGCCGAGCCGGCTTCGACGATCTGCACGGCCACGGGCACGGTTTGATAGGTGTGTTCGTGAGTCAGCATCGCGGCAGTCTGGCGCGAGCCGATCCCCGCCTTGACCTTAGCGCTGCCGGTGGGGTCGGTGCGTATCGCGGTGTCCGGGTCCTTAAGGGCGCCACAATCGTTGCCACGCAGGAACGTGCCACGGTAATCGGGGATATGAAAGGTCGCGCCGCTGCCGCCGTACAGGTAACCCAGCATGGCGTGCAGCTCCTCGTACACGCTCACTTCAAGCTCGCGCCCGTCGCATAACATCCAGCCCCATGCCTCAATCGGGAGCAGGCTGCTGTCCGCCGTTACGTCTGCAGGTTTGGCGGTATTCGGCACCGGGGTGCCCACAGCCCCCGCGAAGGCGGTCACCGCCCCGACCGGCAAGCTGCCGTCCGACACCAGGCCCATCGGCCACGCGCCGTGACGCCTGCTCATAGAATGCCCTCCAGGGAAACGCCGTCGATCACTTGCATCGCCGTGGGCACCAGGATCTCCCAGGGTTGGCCGACGCACTGAGCGCCGTCGTGCGCTGTCTCGCTCGACTTCAGCGCGTTGACGGTGGCCACGTCGTGGGCTTCGACCGGTACGCTGTCATCGCCCGCCTGCCAGAGCTGGCCGGAAGATAGCAGGTAGAGCACAGACAAGGCCTTGCGCGGCCGGGCCGGCACCAGCACCCGGGCCAGATCGGCAGCCTGGAAGGCCGCCAATGGCGACAGAGCCTCGCCGTCATCGTCGACTGCCAACGGATAATGCGCGCCGTCCTCCTGGCGATAGAGCTGAATATTCATCTCATCCCATTCGAACAGATCGTCGATAAATTGCACGCGTCCCGGCCCCGCCAGGGTGCCGCCCGCGAACGTCGGCGCAGACGGGTCCAGGTCGCCGGTCAACTCGGCGCAACGTCGCTGCAGCACGTCCAGGCAACCGCGGCGCAGCGCCCGTCGTTCGACCCGGCGTGCCGCCAGGGCCGAGCGCTCCCGAGCGGCCGGCAGATCAAGGCCGTCGCCGCGCGCGCACAGCGCCTGCCTGGCCTCGAGCAGAGCGTTGTAGGTCTTGATACGCCATTCGTCCATGGCGCTGGTCGTGGGCACACACTTGACGATCACATTCACCCGTACTGGGGCGGGCGCGGGCGCGGGCGCAGGTGTTGGCGCAGGTGTTGGTGTTGGTATGGGCGTTGGCGCAGGTGCTGGATCTGGCACCGGCACCGGTACTGGTACTACCGGTTTCTCAGCCTGCGGCGAGGCGACCGTCTGCGCGGTGCCTACTGCGATGACCAGGCTATGGCCAGAGCCGAACGGTATGACCACCGGCGTGTAGGGGCTTTCCAGGGTCTTGATCCCAACCATGACCAAAGGCCAGGTCACCCCGGGCGCGGCCAAGGCCCGGGCCGTGGCAATTTGCGGTTGATATCCAGGCGGCACGGCAACCAGTGTCGACTCGCCTTCCCCCAGTAACGCCGAGACATCGCGCCGGGCTTCCGGCGGCGGGCTGATGGCAGTGCTGCGATATTCAGCGGCCAGGCGCGCGTAGTTCTCGGGCGTGATCCGCTTGAAGCTATCGATCCCCTGTTCCTCAAGTGACCGTGGCGGGCCGAAAGCCACGCGTTCGCCCGGCGTCACCTCGCGAAAATACGCTGCGGCCGGCGCGCTCAACACAAACTCGACCATCAGCCGACGGCCGTAGTTGACCACGCGCGCTTCATAGACCTTATTGACCCAGCGCAGCACGTAAATGCGACTGCCGGCGCCGGCGCTGTTGTCGATGGTGCTTGTGATGGTCTCGGCCGTTTCATGCATCACGCTGCTGCCACGCAGGTTGCCTACGCTGCGGCTGATACGGTTGACCGTCTTGTTCAGTACTTCACGGGCAAAACGGGTCTCGTCATCGCTGTTCGGACCCTGCTGCACGGTGGTCGTTACCGGCCCGCCGTTGACGATGGCCAACGTCGGCGGCCCGTAGCTGGTGGTCAGGTTGGTATAGGTTTTATTGGTGGTTTTTTCGGCGATGGTGCGGATGGTCTCGGCATGCAAATCATCGCGGGTGTCGACCGCACTGTCGTCCGACACCTGCTCATCCAGTGTCTGCGCCAGGCTGACATCCAGTTGGCGCCGGGTGCGCCGTCGGCTGATGTCTTTGCGCTCGCCGCGCATCAGGTTTTCGATGGCGGCGATTTCGCCGGGCACATAGCGCAGCAGGCGCTGACGCACCATTTGCAAGTCGCCGATGGAGCACGGCTCAATCCAGCCGCCTACGCTTTGCGGCAGGTCCTTGGCCGAAGGCGACGCCTGCACAGGCGGGTCATTGATGGGCGGTGGCGCAAAAAAACCTTCGGGCAAAGTGATCGACGCCTGCATCAACGCATGCAGTGCCGCTGACGTGAGCGGCGGCGTACCGGGCGGCGGCGCGTAGACATAATCCAGCAGATGGGACATGACCAGCGACCCGCACAGGTGCGGCAGAAACCCTGGCTCGCTCCACGGCGCGACGACCAAGGCGAAATAACTTTCCCAGAGGCGCTCCACATCCGCGCCATAAGCGGGCGGCAGGCTCCCGCCAGAGGCCATGTTGGCCGAGATCCAGGTGCTGACGGTATAGGGATCGTAATCCGACGTGAGCACCGTCTCCTTGAGGCGCGATAACTGCGCATAAGTGCCGGTGCAGAGATCCGCCTGCGTTACAAACTGGTTCTCGTACGGCGTTACGCCATGAATAAAGCCCAGGGCCAGGCTGTCCATCTCGATTCGATTGGAGCAGGCCGAAAAGTGGGCGTAAAAACTCTGGGCCGGCACGTTTTGCGGCACCACGTACGTGAGGAAACGCAGTTGTTTCTGGGCCGCACTGATAAGCGGCCATTGGCGGATGTACAAATAGGGGAAGAGCGCACTATCAAGCGCATGCGGCCTGATCGGCTCGGGCGTCGGCCTGGGTGGTTTGGGTTCTGGTTCTGGCCCTGGTTCCGGTTCCGGTTCCGGTTCGGGTGATGGTTGGGGGCGGTTTACCGCAAAGCGCGCCAACTCGACATGGCTGGTCTTGCCGGCTGCATCCTCGGCCCCCTGTGTCACCTCCGCCCGCAGAACCGCCACAGCGCTTTCAGTGCCCGCTTCGCGCTTCAAATGCAGCTTGCCATAGGCCAGGTAACCGCCAGCAAAGCGGATGTTGAAAGGCATCGACACGCCCGCAGCCTCGTCGGCATCGAACTCAATGACGATGACATCACCTTGCTTTGGATGATCGATCCGGCTGATGCGCACCCTGACCGCGAGCAACACGCCCGCACTCGTCTCACATTCACTGGCAAAACTGAGCGCACCTTTGGGAGTTTCCCTGCGTGCTACCGCTGCATTTTCCATAAGACATCCCAGGCGTGGATACGGATTGCGGTTCCAGCGTGCAATCTAGTTGCAGCCACTGCCATGCAATAAGTATCACCACGTAACAGGCGACCCGACGTTACCGTAACAATACTTATGGGTGATGGCCTGTTGCCCTAAAGTACCTGCGAAACAACGCCGGTCCAGGGAGTTTGTGCTTAGATTGCAGACATCACTTACACAAAAATAGGGTGTCCGATTTAACAGGGACAAGTTCACGAACGGAAGACATGCAGAAGGTAAGACCCATGTCAGACTTACTCGATTCCAGCGAATACCCTGTGGCTGCCTTTCGGGAGAACGTCACTGGTTTCAGCACCCGCACCGCGAGAAAACGCCCCATGCTCCCGGATGCCATGCCGACACCACCTTCGACCACGCTGGGTGCGCCGCCGGACAAGGCAGAAATCCGCGCTACGCTGCTACAGGTGCTGGCCAATCCCTTGTTTTGCAAGGCCCCCCGACTGAGCCGCCTGCTGCGCTTCCTGGTCGAACGGTATTTGAGCGACACGCTCCAGGACACCACCGAATATGGGATCGGCATTGATGTTTTCGACCGCGACCCGGCCTTTTACAGCACGGGAGACGACCCGATCGTGCGCGTGCAGGCCGGCCGCCTGCGGGAGAAGCTCAAAACCTATTATTCCAGGGACGCCGGCGGCGGCAGTGTGGTCATTTCCATCCCGATCGGAAGCTACATGCCATTGATACGACGCGCCGATGACGCTGTGGCACGCGCACAAACACGCCACCTCCTTGCCGTTCAACCCCTGAAGAATCTCACTGACGATTTCGCCTGTACGCTGTTCGCGCCGGGATTGAACGAAGAGTTGAGCTGCCAACTGTTCAAGGAATTTGGCAATCAGGTCGTCACCTATTCTTTTGCAAAGCCCAGTGACGAACAGAGCCAAGCGCCCTTCGCCAGCCACCTGCTGGAGGGTAGCGTGCGTATCGAGGGGGCGCTGATGCGCGTTTCGGTCCGTCTGATCAATGCCGCGACCGGCTCGATCGCCTGGTCCGAACAGCTGGACCGGCACACCAAGCCCTGCATCGCGTTGCAGCAGGATGTGGCCCAGACCATCTGCACCGGCCTGGAGCGCTATTTTTTCTCAACGGCTGACCGATCCACTCACCGCATCTGCCTGGCAACGGCACACCGCGGCCTGTAATGCCGTGTAAGGCGCTGTAATGGTCGCGGTGCTGCGATAGCTGTAGATACTGGCCCATACGCACGCTCAATGGCACAGGGGAAAGACCCGCATGACAATGTCCTACACGCTGACACTGCACAACAAATCCTCCATGCCGTGGATGTTTTATATCTACCCGACGTTACCCGAACAGCACCACGCTACCGTTTCGCTGGTTTGGTACGTCACCCCCTTCAACGTGGCACCGGGTGCTGAAGTCAGCCTCAACTGGACGATTGAATACGGGTTCGTGTGGCAAGCGCACGAAGTGCTCTCTGGCGGAGTCAAATTCAGCGCCGAGGGTCAGATGCCTGGCGATTTGAAGGAGCACAACACCGTCACGTTTTCCGAATTGCACCACACCCCCGTCTTCAGCAAACCTGTTGCAGGCAGCCCGACGGGCTCGATGGTCATCCACAGCGACACATCCGTGCAGGAGAAAGGATTCGTGGTGGGCATCTCCATCGACGGCAGAGATGCCTTCCTCACACCGACCGGGCCGAACCTGACCGCCTCATTCAAACTCGAGAACAACGCGCCCAAGTACTGGATCGCCGCGTGCGACGAAATTGAACTGGGCGCTGTGGTGGATATCGCCGCCAACATCAACAGTTTCGAGGTGGTTTTTCCTGACGGGGTTTATGAGCAGGTTTATAGCCTGGACACGCACAATGTCTGGGCCGCCACCACCCATCCGCCAAGTTGTTTCAAAACTTGACGCATTCGGACGCATCCACCATATTAATAGTTAGCAAACTAACTGTATGCGAACTATCCAGTGTCCCAATCCCTCGAACAACTCCAGATGAACCTCAGCAGCAGCATGGTGGTGGGCGCCCGTAACTGGCGCAAAATCTGCCAGGCCACGCTGGTGAGTTATGGCATCTCTGAAGCCTGCGCCGTGCCGCTGTTGATGATCGGCCGCCTGGGCGACGGTGTGCATCAGGTCAAAGTGGCCCAGGCTTCAGGCATGGAAAGCCCGTCGCTGGTGCGCCTGCTCGACCGGCTGTGCAGCGACGGTTATGTGTGCCGCACCGAAGACATCCATGACCGTCGCGCCAAGGCCCTGAGCCTCACCGAGCGCGGCCGTGAGCTGGTGCAGGCGGTGGAAGCGCAACTGGTGCGCCTGCGCAAGGAAGTCCTGGTAGACATCGCCGCCACCGATCTGGAAGCCGCGCTGCGCGTGCTGCGCGCCTTCGAGGCGGCCGAGGCGGCAGCGCCTTGAACGGATTCTTTACCGGTTTTCCGCCTGCTCGTGACTGGTTCTACGGGGTGCGTACCTTCGCCGCGTCGATGATCGCGCTGTACATCGCCATGCTCATGCAAATGCCGCGTCCCTATTGGGCGATGGCTACGGTGTATATCGTCTCCAGCCCGTTTGTCGGCCCCACCAGTTCCAAAGCGTTGTACCGTGCAATCGGCACCTTGATGGGCGCGGCGGCGGCGGTGTTCTTTGTGCCGATGTTCGTGCAGTCACCCTACATTCTGGTGGTGGTGATCGCCCTGTGGACGGGCACCTTGCTGTTCCTTTCCCTGCATCTGCGCACGGCCAACAGCTACGCCCTGATGCTGGCCGGCTACACCTTGCCGCTGATTGCCCTGCCGGTGGTGGACAACCCCCTGGCGGTGTGGGATGTGGCGGAGGCGCGTACCGAGGAAATCTTCCTCGGCATAGCCGTGGCGGCCGTGGTGGGTGCGATGTTCTGGCCGCGTCGCCTGATGCCGGTGTTCGATGGCTCGGTTGCCAAGTGGTTTACCGACGCCCAGGTCTACAGCCAGCGCTTTCTCACCCGCGATGTGGAGCCTGAAGCCGTCAGCAGCCTGCGCGGTGGCATGGTCGCCACGTTCAACACCCTCGAGTTGATGATCGGCCAGTTGCCCCACGAAGGCGCGCGGCCGCAGACGGTGCGCAACACCAAGGAATTGCGCGGGCGCATGATTCACCTGTTGCCGGTGATCGATGCCCTGGACGATGCGGTGTACGCCATCGAACATCGCGCGCCGCAATTTCTCGATCGGCTCACGCCGTTGCTGCAAGCCGCCAACGCCTGGCTGCAAAGCACCACCGAAACCGCGCCACTGGAACGCTGGCGCGTGCTGCGTGACAAGATCGACGCCGCGCAACCCCAGGGCGCAGCGCTGGACGACCGCCACACGCTGCTGTTCTCAAACGCCCTGTACCGCCTGGGCGAGTGGGTCGACCTGTGGCAGGACTGCCGCAGCCTGCAAGCCGCCATTCAGTGCGAAAGCCAGGACACCTGGCGCGCCGTCTACCGCCATTGGCGCCTGGGCCGGCTCACGCCATTTCTTGATCGTGGCCTGATGTTCTACTCGGCGTTTTCCACCGTCACCGCGATCATCGTCGCCTCGGTGTTGTGGATTTTGCTGGGCTGGACCGACGGCGGCAGTGCGGTGATCCTGGCGGCGGTGGCGTGCAGCTTTTTCGCCTCGATGGACGACCCCGCGCCGCAGATCTATCGGTTCTTTTTCTGGACCGCCATGTCGGTGCTGTTCGCCAGCCTCTATCTGTTCCTGGTGCTGCCCAACCTGCACGATTTCCCCATGCTGGTGCTGGCGTTCGCCGTGCCGTTCATCTGCATCGGCACCCTCACCGTGCAGCCACGGTTCTACTTGGGCATGCTGCTGACGCTGGTCAACACCTCGTCGTTCATCAGCATCCAGGGCGCCTATGACGCGGACTTCCTCAACTTCGCCAACGTCAATCTGGCCGGGCCCGTGGGCCTGCTGTTTGCCTTTGTATGGACCCTGATCGCACGGCCCTTCGGCGCCGAACTGGCGGCCAAGCGCCTGACCCGTTTCAGCTGGCGCGACATCGTCAGCCTCACCGAGCCCGCCACCCTGGCCGAACATCGGCACATGGCCGCGCAAATGCTCGACCGCCTGATGCAGCACCTGCCGCGCCTGGGCCTCACGGGCCAGGACACCGGCACCGCCCTGCGCGACTTGCGCGTGGCGCTGAACCTGCTCGATCTGCTCGCCTACTCGCCGCGCATCCTCGGCGTGCCGCGCGTGCTGCTCAACCAGGTGGTGGAAGGCGTGGGCGGTTATTTCAAGGCCTGCCTCAAGGCCGGTGAACGCTTGCCCGCGCCCAGCGGTCTGCTGATGACCCTGGACCGCACGCGCCGCGCCCTCAACGGCCAGGGCCTGCAAGACGCCGATGACACGCGCCTGCACCTGCTGCATGCCCTGGCCGGCCTGCGCCTGGCGCTGTTGCCCGGCGTGGAGTTCATTGGCGGCACGGAAATCGAAGCGCCGTTACCGGATGGAGCGCCCCTATGATCGGTGACCTGGATATCAGCGGCGTCTTCCTGCCCACGCTGCTGGTGCTGATGGGCATTACCTATGTGTTGTTTCTGGTGCTGCACGGGCTGTTGACGCGCATGCACTTCTATCGCCTGGTCTGGCACCGGGCATTGTTCAATGTGGGGCTGTACGCGCTGTTGCTGGGCGCGGTGGACTCACTCAGTCGATATCTGATGACATGAAAAAACCTTTTTTGACTATCGGCCGTGTCGTCCTGACGCTGTTGATCGTGAGCTTCGCGGTCGTCGTGGTGTGGCGCATGGTCATGTACTACATGTTTGCGCCCTGGACCCGTGACGGCCACATCCGCGCCGACATCGTGCAGATCGCCCCGGACGTGTCCGGGCTGATCCAGCGCGTCGATGTGCACGACAACCAGTTGGTGAGCAAAGGCCAGGTGCTGTTTGCCGTCGACCAGGACCGTTTCAAACTGGCCCTGCGCCAGGCCCAGGCCGCCGTGGCCGACCGCCAGGAAACCCTGGCCCAGGCCCAGCGCGAGTACAAGCGTAACCGTGGCCTGGGCAACCTGGTGCCCAGCGAGCAACTGGAAGAAAGCCAATCCCGCGTGGCCCGTGCCCAATCGGCCCTGGCCGAGGCGCAAGTGACGGTGGATTCGGCCCAGCTCAATCTCGACCGCTCGGTGATCCGCAGCCCGGTGGACGGCTACGTCAACGACCGCGCGCCGCGCGCCCAGGAATTCGTCACCGCCGGCCGCCCGGTGCTGTCGGTGGTGGACAGCAACTCCTTCCATATCGACGGCTATTTCGAAGAAACCAAACTGGACGGCATCCATGTCGGCATGGGCGTGGATATCCGCGTGATTGGCGACAACGCCCGCCTGCATGGTCACGTGCAGAGCATCGTCGCCGGTATCGAGGACCGCGACCGCAGCAGCGGTTCCAACCTGCTGCCCAACGTCAACCCGGCGTTCAGCTGGGTACGCCTGGCCCAGCGGATTCCGGTGCGTATCGCCTTCGATGACGTGCCGGCGGACTTCCGCATGATCGCTGGGCGTACCGCGACCGTGTCGATCATCGACGATAAGACCAACGCCGGAGACCGGCCATGAAGCAACTGCTGGCCACCGCTGCGTTGGGGGTGTTGCTGTCGGCCTGCCAGGCGGTAGGCCCGGACTACAAGCTGCCGGACACGGCCGCCGTCAACCGTGACGACCTGCAAGGTGCCATCGCCGGCGAGGGCAATAACGTGGTGTCGGCGCCCGTGCCGACGGACTGGTGGAAGCTGTACAGAGACCCGCGCCTGGATGAACTGGTGCGCCAGGCCATGGCCTCCAACACCGACCTGCGCGTGGCCGCGGCCAACTTGCAACGCGCGCGCTACCAGACCCAGCAGGCCGAATCCGCCGGCGGCTGGAGTGCCGGGGCCAAAGCCGAAGCGCAGCGCTTGCAGGAGTCCGGCGAAGCCTTCCTGCTGGCGGACAAAGTGCCGGTGGGCAACATCGGCAGCGTGGGCATCAGCACCTCGTACCAATTCGACCTGTTCGGCACCTTGCAGCGCGGCATCGAAAGCGCCCAGGCCAACGCCGATGCGGCCCAGGCCGCCGCCGATATCGCACGCATTACCCTGGTGGCCGATGTGGTGCGCGCCTACACCCAGGTCTGCGCCGCCAACGAAGAACTGGCCATCGCCAACGAGTCCCTCGACCTGCAAGCTCAAAGCACCAAGCTCACGCAACGCCTGCGCGACGCCGGCCGTGGCGATGAAACCCAGGTCACGCGCTCGCAAACCCAATACAAATCCCTGCGCGCCGATATGCCGCGCTACGAAGCGGCGCGTCAGGCCGGGTTGTTCCGTCTGTCGATGCTGCTGGCCAAGCCCCTCGATCAATTGCCGGCCGGCACCGGCAGTTGCGCCGAGTTGCCGCACATCGCCCAGCTGTTGCCGGTGGGCGACGGTGCGACGTTGCTCAAGCGCCGCCCGGATGTGCGCCAGGCCGAACGCCAACTGGCCGCCGCGACCGCGCGCATCGGCGTGGCCACCGGCGCCTTGTACCCGGACATCGCCATCGGCGCCATGGTGGGCACGGTGGGCCTGCTCGACAACCTCGGCCAGCCTGCGACCAATCGCTGGGGCTTTGGCCCGATGATCAGCTGGACAGTGCCAACCAACGGCGCCCGCGCGCGCATTCACGAAGCCGAAGCCGCGACCCAGGGCGCCCTGGCGCATTTCGACGGGGTGGTGCTCAATGCTATCCGCGAAACCCAGACCGGCCTGGCGCAGTACACCGCGATGCTGCAGCGCCGTGAAGCGCTGGCCGACGCCGAGCGTTCGGCGCGCGAGGCGGCGGACCAGACCCACCGCTTTTTCCAGGCCGGGCGCGAGTCGTTTCTCGCCGACCTGCAGGCGACCCGCACCTACACCGCCATGCGCGCGCAATTGGCGGCGGCCAACACCCAGGTTGCGATGAGCCAGATCGACCTGTTCCTCGCGCTGGGCGGCGGCTGGGAAAGCGGACGAACGCAAGGGATAAAACCCGGCAAACCGTGAGGTGATAGCTATGCTTTGTCAGGTGAGGCGTCGTGAAGCCTCACTCGACACTGCTCGCGTTTGCTCATGGGGATTCCAATAATGAAAAACCCTTATGCTCCCGCTTTCTGGTGCGTGCTCTTCGCACTGGTGCTGTTATCGGCCGCGTATTTCTACGGGGTCATGCTCGCCCACCAACTCGACAAGGCCATGGTCTTTCTCGACAGCGCCTGCCTGGTGATCGGCACCTTGTCCATCGGCGTGGTGGCCTGGGCCTCCTATCAAAACCAACGGGTGAAGCGAAAGCTGCTGGAACAAGGCAAGACCCGCGTCGCGATCTGGGACACCAAGGTGGCCCTGCGCCGTGTCGAAACCGTGTTTGACCGCTATTTCTGGGGCAGCTACTGGCAACCCGGTCGCACGTTCCAGGAAGTCATGGGCGACCTCACCGGCACGCCCCTGGAAAAAAGCCTCGAAGTGCTGAAGACGCAATGCGTCGTGTTGGATCGACAGGTCGCTGACGGCAGGCATTGGCTGAATAACGCGCGGGAATTGTCCGATGTCGCCACGCAAATGGCCCGCGAGCGCTATCAGCTGGATTTCTGCGACCCCAAGACCGACACCCCCGGCAACGCGGTGATACACCGTGAGTTTGAGGTATTGGTCTACACCTGGACGGCGCGCCTGAAGAGTTTTGATCACCAGTTGGATGAAATAGAGCTGGAGTACTCCTGAACTCCTGATGAACTGATCCCTCTGAAAGGCTGGGCCGTTTGCGCCCGCCAGTGCTAATCTTCCCCAGCCTTTCGGCCACACGGGCCACTACTGTAGGAGCGGGCTTGCTCGCGAAAAACGTCAACGGTAACGCGTGCATTCTGAATAAACGTGGTGCCTATGAGTTCTTCGCGAGCAAGCTCGCTCCTACAAGGACCCCTCCGGGGTTCAAGGAAGACAGCCCACTTCTCACAGGATTTGATCAGGTCACTTCATGAATAAGCCAGCAGTCGTTCTTTTGGGTTTCGTTGTCGCCGTTGGCGTCGTCAGTGCAGGCGGCGCCTGGTACACCGGTAAACAACTGGAGCCGGTCCTGCAAACCGCGATCCAGAACGCCAACAAGGAACTGCAGACCTCCATGGCCGGCGTGGACGGTAGCGTGTCCTTGGAGCTGGTCTCCCTGGACCGTGGCGTGTTCAGCAGCACCGCCCATTACCGCCTCAAAGGCCAGGGCAGTGTGTTCGGCGAGCAAAACCCCAACCCCGAGCTGCTGTTCGTCGACCATATCGAACACGGCCCGCTGCCGTTCTCGCGCCTGGTTACCCTGAAATGGCTGCCGGTGATGGCCACCAGTCACTACGAACTGGAAAAGAATGCCACCACCGAACAATGGTTCGCCGCCGCCAAAGACGTGTCGCCGCTCAAAGGCGTGGCCAATATCGGTTACAGCCGTTCGGTCAACGGCAACGTCGAACTGCTGCCCCTGGAATTCAAGGACGACAAGTCCTCGGTGAGCTTCTCCGGCGCCAACCTGGAATTCGACAGCAGCGCCGAAGGCCAGAAGGTCAAGGCCGACGGCTACATGAACAGCCTCAAGGTCGCGGCCGTCGATGCCAATGGCGACGCGTTCGCAGCTGAACTGGCCGGCCTGACCGTTGCCAGCAACCTGGCCAAATCCACGTTCGGTTTCTACACCGGCCAGAACACCATTGAACTGACCGACACCAAGGTCACCTTCGGCCCGCAGAAGTCGGTGCTGACCCTCAAGGGTTTCGAGCAGAAAGATTCCAGCGAGACCAAGGACAACAACCTGGCCGGCCGCGTCGACTACAAGATCGACGAGATTGGTTACCAGGGTAAGCCTGTGGGCTCGGCCGCCATGGCCGTCAGCATGAAGAACGTCGACATCCCGGCAATGCTGGTGCTGACCAAGCTCTACCAGGACAAGATGCAGCCGGTGCAAGCCGCCGCCGCTGCCGGTCAACCCGCGCCCGAGCTGCAACTGACCGAAGCCGAACAAACCCTGGCCGAAGCCAACGTCAACCAGGTGCTGGCCGCCAAGCCGCAAGTGGCCGTGGAAAACCTGTCGCTTAAAACCACCCATGGCGAGAGCAAGTTCAACCTTGTACTGGACCTGGCCAAGCCGGCTTCCATGGAACTGCCACCGGTTGAGCTGGGCAAGCAGATGATTGCGCTGCTGGACGCCAATCTCACCCTGTCCAAACCGATGATCAGCGACGTGGCCGCGCTGCAAGCCCAGGTCGGCGGCGTGACTGACCCGAAAGCCATCGAACAGCAATCGCAAATGGCGGCCGAGATGGTCAGCGGCGTGGCCGTGGGCACTCAACTGGCAACCCTGGTGGGCACCGACGTGGTATCCAAGCTGCACTACGCCAACAACGAAGTGACCTTCAACGGCCAGAAGATGACCGTCGAACAGTTCATCAGCTTCGTGATGTCCAAAGCCGGTGCAATGGGCGGCGCGCAATAACCCTGAAATGCGGTTAACAATGTGGGAGGGGGCTTGCCCCCGATGGCGGTGTATCAGTCAGCTTATCTGTGGCTGACCCACCGCTATCGGGGGCAAGCCCCCTCCCACAGTTGTTTTGTGCCTGGCAAAAGTCTCTGTCAGCCGGTCAGCGGTTTGGCCGACGAGCAGTTCATCAGCTTCGTGATGTCCAACGGCGGTGCCATGGGCGGCGCGCAATAATTCTGAAATGCAGTTAACAATGTGGGAGGGGGCTTGCCCCCGATGGCGGAGTGTCAGTCAGCTTATCTGTGGCTGACCCACCGCTATCGGGGGCAAGCCCCCTCCCACATTTTGTTTTGTGCCTGGCAAAAGTCCCTGTCAGCCGGTCAGCGGTGTGGCCGACGAGCAGTTCATCAGCTTCGTAATGTCCAAAGCCGGTGCCATGGGCGGCGCGCAATAATTCTGAAATGCAGTTAACAATGTGGGAGGGGGCTTGCCCCCGATGGCGGTGTATCAGTCAGCTTATCTGTGGCTGGCCCACCGCTATCGGGGGCCAGCCCCCTCCCACAGTTGTTTTGTGACTGGCAAAGAATCTGTGTCAGCCAATTCTGAACAATTGTTCTGAATTGCCCTTGCCCCTGCCTGGCTAAGGGATAGTTGCCTCAGGAAAGCTAGGTCGGGTCCCGAGACGCCGACACCCTGATGCACATCGCTCAGGATCACCCATCGTTGCGGCTTTCCTTGTAAGGAAGCCGACGACATGTTGCCAATCCCTCCACTCAGCGCTTCAGGCCGGTTGCGGCTGCTCATCGCAGCAGGCCTGTGCAGCCAATTGCTGATGCCTGCCTATGCCGTGGCCGACCCTGCCTATGACGCCCTGATCATCCAGGCGCGCAACGGTCACTTCACGCCGGCACTGACCCAACTGCGTCAACTGTCCGCCGAGCGCCAGACGCCAGGCCAGGTCAGTGATCACCTGGTGATTGCCGGTTGGGCCGGGCAGGACGCGGAAGTGGTGAAGGTGTATGAGGCACAGGGCAAGCATCGCAACCTGACCACCCAGGCACTGGCCACGGTGGCGCGCACCTATCGCAATCAAAAGCAGTGGGCCCAGGCCGAGGCGGTCTATCGCCAGGCGCTGCTGCGCGAACCGAATAATATCGACCTGCAACTAGGCCTGGCGCTCACCCAGGCCGATGGCGGCAAGGCCAATGAGGCGGTGCAACGCCTGCGCGCGCTGGTGGCGGCGCAACCGAATGACCCCAACCGCCGCATGGCCCTGGGCTACGCGCTGACCCGCGCCGGCCTGAACTACGACGCACTGTTCGAGTTCGACCAAGCCTTTATCCGTGCCGGCGACAAGCCCGACGTGGCGCGTGAATACATCGTCGCGCTGCAAAAGGCGCGCCTGCCGGAAGCTGCCCTGCGCCTGTCAGCCAGGCGTCCGGGCCTGGTGGATGCGGTGACCCAGCGCCGCCTGGAAGGCGACCTGGCCGCCGAGCGCGTGCGCATCGCCGAGTTCGCCACGCGTACCGAAAAAGAACGGTACGTGGTCGCCGACCGCGCCCTCAGTGACTACGACCGACTGATCGCACGCTGGACCCCGGACGCCAGCGCCCATGACGACGTGGTGCGCTGGCGCATCGACCGCCTGGGCGCACTGAAGGCCAGGGCACGCACCGCCGAGGTGATCCGCGAATACCAGACCTTCAACGCTGAAGGTGTGCAATTGCCCACTTACGCGTTGCGTTGGGTGGCCGCCTCGTACCTCGACCAGCGCCAGCCGGAAAAAGCCGAACCCTTGTATCGCCAGGTGTTGAGTGCGCCGGATGCCGACGCCAGTTACCGCGTCGACGACAGCACTGCGTTGTTCTACGCCCTGCTGGAAAGTGACAAGGTCGAGGACGCCCGCCAGGTCGCCGACACCCTGGCCAAAGAACAGAAGCCCCGCGTCGAACTCAAGGGCTTGCCGATTGGCAACCCTAACGACAACTGGATGGACGCGCAGCAACTCTCCGCCCAGGCCGGCACCTTCGGCGGCGACCTGCCGGGCAGCGAAGCCAACCTGGAAGCGCTGGTGGCCAAGGCGCCAGGCAATATCGGCCTGCGCATCGCCCAGGCCGACATGTACCGCGCCCGTGACTGGCCGCGCCGCGCCGAAGGCACCCTCAAGGAAACCGAAGCCCAGGCGCCCCGCGACATCGGCCTGGAAGTGTCCCAGGCCTACACCGCCATGGACCTGCAGGAGTGGCGCCAGATGGACGCGCTCACCGACGACGTGGTCGCGCGCAACCCGGACAACCGCCAGGTGCAACGCCTCAGTCGTCTGCGCGATGTGCATGACATGGCCGAACTGCGCGTCGAGGCCTACACCGGCAAGAGCTACGGCGGCGGCAACAACAACGACGCAGGCGCCGTGACCGGCAGCCGCGACTGGGGCATTGAAAGCGTGATCTACACGCCGCCCATCGACGAAGACTGGCGCCTGTTCGCCGGTGCCGGCTACGCCACCGCCGACTTCAGCGAAGGCACCGGCCAGCACCGTTGGCAGCGCGTGGGCGTGGAGCGGCGTACCCGCGACATGACGATCGAAGCCGAGGTGTCCAATCACTCCTATGGCGATGGCTCCAAGCAAGGGGCGGCAGTGTCGATTGCCCGCGACATCAACGACCACTGGCAGTACGGCGGCAGCGTCGGCTACCTGCTCACCACCACGCCGCTGCGCGCCTTGAACGACGGCGTCACCGCCAATGGCGGCAGTGGTTTTATCCGCTGGCGCGCCAATGAAAGCCGCGAATGGAAACTGACCCTCAGCCCGTCGCACTTCAGCGACGGCAACGACCGTTTAGAAGCGCTGCTCAGCGGCCGCGAGGGCCTTTACAGCTCGCCCCATGTGCAAGTCGACCTGGGCCTGGAAGTCGGCGCGAGCCGCAACAGCAAGCAAGACACCGCGTACTTCAACCCGAAGTCGGACTTCACGGTGTTGCCCGTGATCAACGTCAACCACGTGCTCTATCACCGCTACGAGACCCAGTGGAGCCAGCAGTTCCAGATCGGCGCGGGCACCTACAGCCAGCGCGACTATTCCACCGGCGGCATCGGCGTTATCGGTTACGGCCAGCGCTTTCGCTGGAACGACGTACTGGAAATGGGCGCCAACCTCAGCCTGATCAGCCGACCTTATGACGGCGACCGCGAACGCGATCTGCGTTTGCTCGTCGACCTCACTTACCGTTTCTAGAAGAGCCTGACCATGACCGTCCTTAGCCGTTGCTTGTTGGTCCTGGGTCTAATGCTGGCCGCCGCGTGCGCCCAGCAACCCGCGCCCTATACCCCACCCGCGCAGCGGCCAACCGCGCTCAACGAAGCGCCGTGGCCGAAAAACCATTTCCTGGGCATTGCCTACCATGACGTCAATGATCGCGACCCGGATCAGGCGGTGGTGGCGGTGCGTACCGAACGCTTGATCGAACAACTGGCCTGGTTGCGCGAGAACGGCTACCAGGCGGTCAGCGTCGACCAGATCCTCGCCGCGCGCAACGGCGGCCCGGCCCTGCCGGCCAAAGCCATCATGCTCAGCTTCGATGACGGCTATTCCAGCTTCTACACCCGCGTGATGCCGATTCTGCGCGCCTACCACTGGCCGGCGTTACTGGCGCCGGTGGGCTACTGGATCGACACGCCGCTGAACAAACCGGTGGACTTCGCCGGGTCACCGCGCCCGCGTGGAGAATTCCTCACCTGGCAGCAGATTCGTGAAGTGTCCCAGTCGGGCCTGGTGGAAATCGCCGCGCACACCGACGCCAGCCACACCGGGATTCTGGCCAACCCCCAGGGCAACCTCGAGCCGGCGGCGACCTCGCTGCGCTACGACCCGGCGACCAAACGCTATGAAACCGACGCGCAATTCCAGGCGCGGATGCGTGCGGACGTCGCGGCCATCACGCAAAAAATCCGCACAGTGACCGGCAAGGCGCCTCGGGTATGGGTGTGGCCGTACGGCGCGGCCAAAGGCACCTCCCTGGCCGTCGTCAGCGAGCAGGGCTACCAGATGGCCCTGACCCTGGAAGACGGCCTCGACAGCGCCAGTGATCTGATGAACAGCCCGCGCTTCCTGGTGGCGTCCGACCCGGACGGAGAGCATTTCGCCAACAGCATCGTCGCCGCACAGACCCCGGCACCGATGCGCGTATTGCATGTAGACCTGGACAACGTCTACGACCCCGACCCGGCCCAACAGGCGCGCAACCTCGACGTACTGGTGCAGCGCGTGGTGGACATGGGCGCCGGCACCGTTTTCCTGCAAGCCTTCGCCGACCCCAAGGGTGACGGCCTGGTGCACTCGCTCTACTTCCCAAACCGTCACTTGCCGGTGCGCGCCGACCTGTTCAACCGCGTCGCCTGGCAACTGCACACCCGTGCCCACGCCGCCGTGTATGCCTGGATGCCCGTGCTCAGTTTCGCCCTCGACCCCAAGCTGCCACGCGTGACCCGTTGGGACCCGCAAACCGCCAGGCTGGGCCCTGACCCTGACCAGTACAAACGCCTGTCGCCGTTCGACCCGCAGGTGCGCAAAATCATCGGCGAAATCTACGAAGACCTGGCCCGCAACAGCGCCATCGACGGTGTGCTGTACCACGACGACGCCGTCCTCTCGGACTTCGAAGACGCCAGCCCCGCCGCGCTCAAGGCGTACGCGGCCAATGGTCTGCCGGACACTGTCGCCGCCTTGCGCGCCGATCCCGCCACGCTGCAACGCTGGACCCGCTTCAAGAGCCGCTACCTGATCGACTTCACCCAGGAGCTGACCACCAAGGTCCGCGCCATTGCCGGGCCGCAGGTGCAGACCGCGCGCAATATCTTCGCCGAACCGATGCTCAACCCGGACAGCGAGGCCTGGTTCGCGCAGAACCTCGATGACTTCCTGCAGGCCTACGACTGGACCGCGCCGATGGCCATGCCGTTGATGGAAGGCGAGGAATTGAAGACCTCCAATGCCTGGCTGGAAAAACTGGTGGCGACGGTAAAGGCACGCCCCGGCGCCATGGAAAAAACCGTTTTCGAGCTGCAAGCCAAAGATTGGCGCACCAAAGCCGCACCGGATATCAGCGCTGAGCAACTGGCGCAATGGATGGGCGTGCTCAAACGCCAGGGGGTCAAGAGCTTTGGCTATTACCCGGACAACTTCCTGGAAAATTCCCCGGACCTGAAGACTGTTCGTCCGGCCCTTTCCAACCAGTGGAACCCTTGATCATGTTCGACAGAATCCTGGCTATATTCGTGCTGGCACTGGTATTGGGCGTGCCCCTGGGCCTGATCTTCCTGGTCACCGGGCAGTTCCTGATGGACTTCGTGTTTTTCTACCCGCTGTTCATGTCCGCGCTGTGGATCGCCGGCGGCTTGTACTTCTGGCTGCACTGGGAACGCCACTGGCCGTGGGAGGAAGACACGCCGGCGCCGACCCTGGCCGGCAACCCGCTGATCTCGATCATCGTCCCTTGCTACAACGAAGGCGATAACGTCGCCGACACTATGGCGGCCGCTTTGGCCCAGGTGTACACGAACATCGAAGTGATCGCGGTCAACGACGGCTCCAGCGACAACACCGCCGCGGTCCTCGACGCGCTGGCGCTGCAACACCCACGCCTGCGCGTGCTGCACCTGGCGCAGAACCAGGGCAAGGCCGTGGCCCTGCGCATGGGTGCGGTGGCGGCGCGCAGCGAATACCTGGTGTGCATCGACGGCGATGCATTGCTCGACAAAAACGCGGCGGCCTATATGGTCGCACCGATGCTCGACAACCCGCGCCTCGGCGCCGTCACCGGCAACCCGCGTGTGCGCACACGGTCGACCCTGATCGGGCGGGTACAAGTGGGCGAGTTCTCCTCGATCATCGGTCTGATCAAACGTACCCAGCGCGTGTTCGGGCGCATCTTCACGGTGTCGGGTGTGGTGGTGGCGTTCCGTAAGAAGGCGCTGGACCGCATCGATTACTGGAGCACCGACATGATCACCGAGGACATCGATGTCAGCTGGAAGCTGCAACTCGATCACTGGGCGATCTTCTACGAGCCGCGTGCGCTGTGCTGGATCCTCATGCCCGAAACCGTCGGCGGCCTGTGGAAACAGCGCCTGCGCTGGGCCCAGGGCGGCGCTGAAGTGCTGTTCAAGAATATCCGTGGCATCTGGCAATGGCGCCATCGCTACCTGTGGCCGCTGCTGTTCGAATACTGCCTGTCCACCGGCTGGGCGTTCACCTTCCTGCTCTCGGTGGTGTTCTGGGGCCTGGGCAAGTTCATGGTGTTACCGCCGGCGATTACCGTCGACTCCCTGGTGCCGCCGGCGTTTACCGGGTTGGTGCTGGCGGTGGTGTGCCTGCTGCAGTTCGCGGTGAGCATCCTGATTGACCGGCGCTACGAAAAAGACCTGTGGAAAACCCTGTTCTGGACCGTGTGGTACCCGATGGTGTTCTGGCTGGTGAGCCTGTTCACCACCCTGGTCAGCTTTCCCAAGGTGTTGTTCAACCAGCACCAGAAACGCGCCCGCTGGGTCAGCCCGGACCGTGGTATCAAACCTGCCCAAGAGGAGGCGTGACGATGAAACTGGTCAGAACCCGCCAGAACCTGGCGATGTGGATTATCGATGTGTTGCTCACCCTGCTGGCCTGGGCCGGCCTGGTCTGGCTGCTGGCCCGGGGCATGAGCGCCATGCTCGAAACCCACGGTGGCCCGCGCCTGGAAGCACCGATTTTCGCCGCGCTCAACACCTTGCAAATCTACCTGTGGATCGCGCTGTTCAACGCCGTGATCCTGATTGCCTGGGCGCGCTACCAGCAACGCAAAGGCCGCAAGTTCGCCCAGCGTCGCGCGCAGGCGAATGCCCTGAGCGACCAGCACTTAAGTGAAAGTTTCAACCTGGGCGAGGGCGACCTGGAACAACTGCGCCGCCCCGGCGTGCTGGTGATTCACAACGATGAAGAGGGCGGCGTGGGGGAAATCAAATCCCACGTGTCCCGCGACGTCGAACGCCCCGGCCTGGCCCTGGTGCCCGGCTCGGAAAAAGACAAGGGCCTTGGCTGATATCTTCAGCCCTGCGAATACCAATGTGGGAGGGGGCTTGCCCCCGATAGCGGTGAATCAGCCAACCAATGTTTAGCTGACACACCGCCATCGGGGGCAAGCCCCCTCCCACATTGATCGCCAGTGATGTGGGTGCGCACGGGTTCAAAAAATCTGATTGGATTTCCGATAAATGGGACCCAAATCACAAAACCGCCGCGAACTTTCCTCCGATCCCCGGCACTAACCCTAACTCGACGAAACCTGATGGCTAAATAATGGCGATCACTGTGTGGCAGTCGAACAGCCCTCGAAACAGTTGCCGCCGGTCGGATTAAACGTCTCAGTAATCAGGCCGGTCACTGTTCGATAATTATTTTTTGTTACTAATCATTAGGTTAATCGGAAACACGCTCGAACACCCGACAGCCTCCGCATCTAGGACGGCCGGACGTTCGATGTTAGCTTCCCGGCCCTTGATTTTCGACGGATCGAACATGCCAATGCCACGGACTCGGTTTCTACTATGCACCCTCCTGCTCACTTGCCTGAGCTTGAACACTGCATTCGCTGCCCCCACGCCCGGGGACCAGGACCTGATCCGCGATCGGCAGAACCGCCTGCTTGAAGAGCAACAGCGGCGTCTCCAGGAACTTCAAGACCTGCCCGGCAAAGCGGCCAAACCCGAGACCCCGGCAACGCCCGCCGACACCCGTTGCTTCCCGATCAAAGACATCGAACTCAAAGGGGCCGACAGCCTGCCGGCCTCCGAGCGCGAGCGCCTGCTCAAGCCCTATGTCGGCCAATGCCTGGGCGTGTCCCAGCTCAACGACCTGCTCAAGGCCATCACCGATTACTATCTCGGCAAAGGCCGCGTCACCAGCCGCGCCTACCTGCCGCAGCAAGACCTCTCCACCGGCCACCTGCAAGTGCTGGTGGTGGAAGGCAAGCTCGAAGCCTTGCGCAGCGCCGAAGGCAGCACCGTGACCGAACGCGAACTGGCCATGGCCTTTCCCGGCAAGGTCGGCGAAGCGCTGAACCTGCGTGAAATCGAGCAACTGGTGGACCAGCTCAACCGCCTGCCGTCCAAACAGGCGCAAATGGAACTGACCCCCGGCAAGCAAGTCGGCGGCAGCGACGTGGTGGTCAGGAACACCGCGCAAAAGCCCTGGCGCGCCAGCCTGTCGCGCAATAACGACGGCCAGAAAAGCACCGGCGAACAGCAATGGGGCGCCGGCCTTGAATGGGACAGCCCGCTGGGCCTGGGCGACCAGTTGATTCTGCGCGGCGGCCACGACGCCATCAGCGACCACCAGAAAACCTCGAAAAACACCATGCTCTACTACAACGTGCCGTGGGGCTGGTGGAACTTCAGCTACACCTACAGCGAGAGCGACTACCGCACCTTCGGCGTGACCGATGACTTCAAATACAAGCAGGACGGCGACAACCAGAACCACCAACTGCGCGCCGAACGGGTCATCCACCGCGACGACGTGAGCAAGACCTCGGTCAACGTCGGCCTGGCGCACCTGCGCACCAACAACTACATCCTCGACGTGCGCACCCCGCCCAGCAGCAACCGCCTCAGCGAACTGCAATTGGGCGTCAACCACGGTCGGCGTATCGGCACGGCCTTCGTCAACCTGGACCTGGGCATGCAAAACGGCATCGGCCTGCTCGATGCCCAGTCGCAGGAAGAGCGCGACGCCTTCGGCCGCCGCCAGCCGAACTCGCGCTACCGCAAATACACCGCTACCGTCAGCTACCTGCAACCGTTCAGCCTGTGGGGCGAGTCGTTCAGCTTCAGCAGCCTGGCCACCGGTCAACGCAGTGAAGACCCGCTGTTCTCGCCCCAGCGCATGAGCCTCGGCGGCTCGGCTTCGGTGCGCGGTTTCAAGGACCAGTTGCTGACCGGCGACAGCGGCGGCTACTGGCGCAACGAAGTGCGCTGGGCGCGCCCGGTGACCCTCGATTGGATGCGTCCGGCCTTCTTCGAATACGGCGCCAGCGTCGGCTACGACCAGGGCGTGATCCGTAATGATCGCTACAACGACAACGTTCACGGCCGCGTGTCCAGCAACTCCCTGGAGCTGTTCGCCCGTGGCAAGAACGTCAGCACCAGCGTGACCTTTGCCCACTCGCTGGAAAGACCCGGAGTCGTCACCGAGCGCGAAGCGCCGATCTACTTCCGCCTGGATTTGTTCCTGTAATTCAACGTTGCGCCGCAGCGAGAAACTGAAAATGGACGTTCGACAATTTGCCTTCCTGGCCCGCCAACCTTCCGCCACCCTGAAGCCGCGAAACGCGTTCTTCGGTTTGCCCAAGCGCGGGCTGGCGCTGATCCTCGCCAATGCGCTGTTCTGGCAGCCGCTGCTGGCCCAGGCCGAGGGCATTGTGGTCAGTGCGCCGGGTACCACGGTGGGCGCGGCGGGCAACGGCGTGCCGGTGGTGAACATCGCCACGCCCAACGGCGCAGGCTTGTCCCATAACCAGTTCCAGCAGTACAACGTCGGCCCCAACGGCGTGATTCTCAACAACGCCAACGGCGCGCTGCAAAACACCCAACTGGGCGGGATCATTGTCGGCAACCCCAACCTCAAGGGCGGCGCGGCCAGCGTCATTCTTAACGAAGTCAACGGCGGCAGCGCCAGTCAGTTGCGCGGTTATACCGAAGTGGCGGGGCAGTCGGCCAAGGTCATCGTGGCCAACCCGTACGGAGTGACCTGCGCCGGTTGCGGCTTCATCAACACCCCCAACGTCACCCTCACCACCGGCAAACCCATCATCGACCCAACCGGCCAGCTGAAAAGCTACCAGGTCGATGGCGGCGCGGTGACCATCGACGGCGAAGGCCTGAACGCCAGCAACGTCGACCGCTTCGACATCATCACCCGCTCGGCCAAGATCAACGCACAAATCAACGCCCGCGAACTCAACGTCATCGCCGGGCGCAACGACGTCGATGCACAAAGCCTGAAAACCACCGCCCGCGCCGATGACGGCAGCGCCAAACCCGAGCTGGCGATCGACTCGTCGGCCCTGGGCGGCATGTACGCCGGCGCGATCAAACTGGTGGGCACCGAGGCCGGTGTGGGCGTGAAGCTCGATGGCACCCTGGCCGCCAGTGGTGGTGATATCCAGCTCGATGCCAGCGGGCGCTTGAGCATGGCGCAGACCGCTGCCAGCGGCGCAATCAATGTCAAAGCCGCCAGCCTTGACGCCCAGGGACCAATTTATGCCGGTACCGCTCTGGAGGTGCAAACCCAGGGCGATCTCAACAGTCGCAAAAGCCTGGCCGCACGTGACCGCATTGCGCTGTCCAGCGGCGGCACGCTGACCAACGCTGACATCATCGAAGCCGGCGTCAACGCCGATAACAGCCGCAACACCACAGGCGACGTCAACCTGCGCGGCCAGACCATCAACAACAACGGCGCCAGCGTGATCGCCAGCCGCAGCTTAAGCGTCGATTCCCAGGCCTTGAACAACCAGGGCGGCACCCTCAGCGCCCGGCAAGGCGCCCGCGTGACGGCGGCGACCCTCGATAACCGCAACAACGGACGAGTCCTCAGCAACACCGCGCTGGCTATCGACGCCGGCGCGCTGCAGAACGGTCAGGGCGGATTGATCGCCAGTAACGGGCCGCTGACTGCCACGCTGGGCACTGTGCAAAATACCGGCGGCGAAATCTCCAGCCTGGACACTGCCACCCTGACGGTGACCACCCTGGACAACGTCGCGGGCCTGGTCACGGCGGGCAACGCGTTGAGCCTCAATGCCGGCACGCTCTACAACCAGAACGGGCGCGTCACCAGCCAGGGCGTTCTTCACCTCACCGGCAATCGCCTGGACAACCGCCAGAAAGGCCTGGTCGCCAGCACCGGCGGCGTGCAGATCGACGTCGCCAACATCGACAACCGCAACGGCGAGCTGTCCAGCCGTGCGGGCGTGGCGGTGAGCGGCACGCAACTGGATAACAGCGATGGCGGCCTGGTAGTGGCCGGCACTGGGCTGAACCTGAACGTCGATCAGCTGCTCAACCGCAACCAGGGCCTGATCAGCAGCGAAGGGCTGCTCACCGTGACCACGGGCACCCTGGTCAACCGTGGTGGCGCGCTCTCCAGCGCCGGCCCGCTGAGCATCGGCGCCCGTGACGCGGTGGACAACCAGGGCGGCCGCCTGGTGACGGACGGCACCCTGACCCTGACCAGCGCAAGCGTCGACAACAGCCAACAAGGCACCCTGAGCGCGCGCCAGGCCGCGCACATCAGCACCGCCGACCTGAACAACCAGCAAGGCGGGCAGATCACCAGCGCGCAGGCCCTGACCCTGGACCTCAACCGTGGTCAGTTCAACAACCAGAGCGGGCTGATCAACGCGCCGTTGCTGATGCTCAACAACCTCAAGGATGTGCATAACCAGGGCGGCGAGATTTCCAGCAGCCAGGCCTTCACACTCACCGCCGACAACCTCGATAACAGCAGCGGCAAACTGCTGAGCAACGCCGCCCTGATCCTGCGCATCGGCCATGCCCTGGCTAACGTCAAGGGTATGATTGCCGCCGCTGCGGTTGACGCAAGCGCCGCCAGCCTGGACAACAGCGGCGGCACCCTCACCAGCCGTGGCGACACCCTGCTCAACGTGAGCGGCCCATTGGCCAACCAGGCCCAGGGCCTGATCAACGCGGCCAACCTTCTGAGCATCAATACCGCGAGCCTGGCCAACCAGAACGGCTCGCTGCTGGGCAGCGCGATTGCCCTGGACTTCGGCACCGCCACCGGCGACCTGAACAACACCGGTGGCCTGATCACCACCGCCGGCAACCTGAGCATCAACCACCTGCGTGACCTCGGCAACCAGGGCGGCGAACTCTCCAGCGCGCAAACCCTGAACCTCAAAGGCCGCACGTTGAATAACAGCAACGGCAAGCTGATCAGCAATAACCTGCTGGTGCTCAATGCCGAAAACCTGATCAACCAGAATGGCCTGATGTCCGGCTGGCAGGGTTTGACGGTCAGCGGTGCGAACCTGGATAACCGTAACGGCGGCACCTTGTCGAGCCGATACGGCGACCTCAATGCCACGCTGACCGCCAGCCTGCTCAACAGTGCAGGCGGCGCGTTGGTCAGCCAGAAAGCCTTGACCGTCAACGCGGGCGAACTGGACAACAGCAACAAAGGCGTACTTTCCAGCGCGGCCGGGCAGACGCTCACCGTCGGCGGCTTGCTGAACAACGCCCAGGGCGGCGTGATCGACAGCGGCGCGGCCTTGAGCCTGAACACGCAAAACCTGGACAACAGCGCCGGCAGTATCAGTGGCGGCACCGCCACCACCCTCGACCTGCTCGCCACCCTGACCAACACCAACGGCAAACTGGCCAGCGGCGGCCCACTGCTGATCAGCCGCGCGGCGCAGATCAACAACCAGGGTGGCCAGATTGCCAGCCAAGGCTTGTTGACCCTGCTGACCGGCGGCCTGGACAACCGCAACCGTGGCACCCTGGCCGCCAACGAACGCTTGAACCTGACCGCCGGCGGCCTGGTGCAGAACGGCAACGACGGCTTGATCTACAGCCAGAACGCCGACCTGCTGCTCAGCGCCAACCGCCTGGACAATGGCAAAGGCACCGTGCAAAGCCAGGGCGGCATGACCGCCAACGTGGCCGACACGCTGGATAACCAGAGCGGCAAACTGATTGCCCAGGCCGGTGACTTGCATGTCAACGCGGCCAGCCTCGACAACCGTGGCGGCACCCTCGCCAGCCTCAAGGCCGCACTGCAAACCCAAGTGGTCGGCGTGCTGCGCAACGGTTACGACCTCAATAACAACCGCCAGGGCGGCGTGATGCAGGGGCAAAGCCTCAACCTGCAAGCCGGCAGCGTAGACAACTACGGCGGGCGCATCGCCGCACAGGGCGGCAACGCACTGGTCACCACCGGCAATTTCGACAACCGCAACGGCGGGCTCTATGCCAAAGGCCTGATGCGCGTGGTCGGGCATGACTTCGATAACAGCGGCGACAACGATGGCCAGATCGCCGGCCAGCAGATCGACCTGGACCTCAGCGGCGCGTTGAATAACCGCCTGGGCATCATCGAAAGCGAATCCACCCTCAAGGTCCGCGCCGCCAGCCTGGACAACCAGACCGGTCGCCTGCGCGCACTGGGTAACAGCGGCACCACCGAGTTCGCCATTGGCGGGCTGTTCGACAACCGCAACGGCGTGCTGGAAACGGCCAACACCAACCTGACCCTGGACGCCGACCGCCTGCAGAACCTCGGCGGCAATGTGCTGCATGTGGGCACCGGCACCTTCGGCATCGCGCCGCGCAATCTCAATGATGTAGGCGGCAGCCTGGTCACCCGTGGCGACCTGACCATCGCCCAGGACACCTGGACCAACAGCAGCGTGATCCAGGCCGGGCAACTGACCGTCAACGTCAACAGCCTCGAACAGACCGCGACCGGTCAATTGCTCGGCGCCCGGCGCTTTATCGGCAGCGGTGGCAACTGGTCCACCAACGGCCTTATCGCCAGCGACGGCGACCTTGACCTGAGCCTGAGCGGCGCGCTGAACAGCAGCGGGCGCATCAGCAGCCTGGGCAAACTGAACCTGACCGCCGCCCAGGCCAACTTGAGTGACACCGCCAGCATCGCCGGCGGTGGGGTGACCCGCGCCACCCTCGGCGGCACCCTGAACAACCGCGGCCGCCTGACCTCGGCCACCGACCTGCTGATCAACGCGGGCGCGCTCAACAACTACGCCACGCTCGGCAGCGGGCAAACGCTCACGGTCAACACCGGCGCATTGCTCAACGACCACGGCCTGATCTTCAGCGGCGCCGACATGAGCCTGCGCGTGGCGTCGCTGAACAACAGCTACGGCGACCTCTACAGCATGGGCAACCTGAGTGTCGATCGCGACGGCAAGGGCGGCCTGGCCGACAGCATTATCAACAGCTCATCGAGCATGCAGAGTGACGGTGACCTGACCCTCACCGCCGCTACGATCAAAAACGAACGTGCGGTACTCACCGTCAACGACGCGGGTGTCTACACCGCCTCGGCCACCGAGGGCGCGTGCATCAAGTACGTCAACGCCGGTGACTGCAAAGCAGGCGGCACCCCGCGCAACTACGTGTGGGAGTTGCTGACCCGCGACAAGCTGGAAGTGACCGCCGCCAGTGCCGGTTCGAGTATCACCGCCGGGCGCAACATGACCCTGGCGGGTGGCGACCTGCTCAACAGCAGCAGCTCGATCGCAGCCGGCGGTAACTTCACCGCGCGCCTGAACAACCTGGTCAACACCGGCATCGAAACCGGCGAGACCGAGACCTATCGTCTTTTCACGTCAGAGCGCACCAAGCACCCTGGACGCTGGTTCGATGCAGCCGCCGCACTCACCAACAAATACTGGTACAAAAGCGCCGGTTACAACCCCAATGACCTCGGCGGCCTTGAGGCCACGGTGGCCAACTTCATCGGCATGATGGAGATCGAGCGCACCCAGTTCGGCAAAGTCACCAAAATCGCCAGCGATGATCAGCGTTACGCCGCCGTGATTCAGGCTGGCGGCGCGGTGGACGTCAAGGCGCAGGCCGGTATCGACAACAGCGTGGTGCGCCCGGGTTACACCTACATCGGGGCGGGTGCAAAAACCACCACCGGCGCAACCGGCGCCAGTGCCGCCAACGGTTACTCGACCCGCGTCACCCTCAACGCGCAATTGCCTCCGGACCTGGCCCAGCAGCAGATCAACCCGCTGAGCTTGCCCGGCTTTACCTTGCCCAGCGGCCAGGGCGGCCTGTTCCGCCTCAGCGGCCAAAGCGCCAGTGCGCCGGCCAGTACCGGCCCGCAAGGCTGGACCCTGGGCGGCGGCAGCGTAGACCGAGCCCCGGCTTCCGGGCCGGTTGTACCCGCCGCCGGCACCTCGGCCGACGGTGTCACCCTCAACCGCGTGCAAGGCCTGCCGGACAGCCAGTTCGTCTCCAACCCACAGAAATACCTGATCGAAACCAACCCGCAGCTGACCAATCTCGGCCAGTTCCTCAGTTCCGATTACATGCTGTCCAAACTCGGCTACGACCCCGACCAGGCGCAAAAACGCCTGGGCGACGGCCTCTATGAACAGCGCCTGATCCAGCAAGCGGTCATTGCCCGCACCGGCCAGCGCTTCATCGACGGCCAAACCAGCGACACGGCGATGTTCAAGTACCTGATGGACAACGCCATCGGCAGCCGTCAGGCGCTCAATTTGTCGGTGGGTGTAAGCCTCACCGCCGAACAAGTCGCGGCCCTGACCCACGACATCGTGTGGATGGAAAACGCCACCGTCGCCGGCCAGCAAGTGCTGGTGCCGGTGCTCTACCTGGCCCAGGCCAACAACCGCCTGGCGCCCAATGGCGCGTTGATCACCGGCAGCGACCTGAGCCTGGTCAGCGGCACAGACCTCACCAACGTCGGCACCCTGCGCGCCACCCAGAACCTGGCCGCCAGCGCCGGGCGCAACATGGTCAACAGTGGCCTCATCGCAGCGGGCAACCGTCTCGACCTGCTGGCCGGCAACAGCCTCACCAACCGCGCCGGCGGCATCATCAGCGGGCGCGACGTCAGCGTGCGCGCGGTAAATGGCGATGTGCTCAACGAACGCACCGTCACCAGCCACCAGAGCAGCAGCGGCTACCGTACCGAACGCACCGACTTCGTCGACAACGCCGCGCGCATCGAAGCCGCCAACAGCCTGACCCTGCAAGCCGGTCGCGACGTCAACAGCACCGGCGGTGTACTCAAGAGCGGTACCGACACCCGCATCCAGGCCGGGCGTGACGTGAACCTCGTCACCGCCGAGCAACGTAACGCCAATATCGTTAGCACCTACTCACGCAGCAGCAACGTGACCCAGTACGGCACGGTGGTAGAAGCCGGGCGGGACTTCCAGATTGTGGCAGCACGGGACATCAGCGCCATCGGCAGCCAGCTGAATGCCACGCGTGATCTGGCGTTGGTGGCCAAGGGCAATGTGAACCTGGCATCGGCGGGGAATGAACAGCATTCGGCGTTTAATTCCAAGAAGGTGACCAGCAAAGAGGATCACGTTCAGCAGGTAGGCACCTCATTGGTGGCCGGCGACAATCTCTCCCTGAGTGCAGGCAACGACCTCGCCGTCAGCGCCAGCCGCGCGAGCGCGGGCAAGGAAGCCTATCTCTATGCGGGCAATGATCTGACGCTGAACGCCGCCCAAGACAGCGACTACAGCTACTACCGCAAGACCAAGACCAGCAACGGCTTGCTCTCCAGCAGCCAGAAGACGCGCATCGACAGCAGTAACCAGATTACCCAACGGGGTTCCTCCATCAGCGCCGACACGGTGGTCGTGCGTGCCGGTCGAGACATCGGCACAAGCGCCAGTGACGTGGTGTCCACGAACGCCACCAGCCTGATTGCCGGGCGTAATGTGGTGATCGACGGCGCGACGGAAACCTTCGAGCAAAGCCATTCGTCCTCGACCAAAAAATCGGGCTTGATGAGCAGCGGCGGCATCGGCGTTACGTTGGGTTCAAGCAGCAATAAAAACACCCTCACCAGCAGCACCGAAACCACCCGGGCCAGCAACATCGGCAGCGTGCTGGGCAGCGTGGATATCCGGGCGGGCAAAGACCTCACCATCAAAGGCTCTGACGTGGTTGCCGGTAAAGACATCAGCCTGGTTGGGCAAAATGTCAGCATCCTGGCTTCCGAAAACAACAATCGCAGCGAACAGACGGCCAAAAGCAAAACCAGTGGTTTGACCCTGGCACTCTCCGGCACCGTGGGTAGCGCAGTGGACTCCGCTTACCGAACTGCCAAGCAAGCCAAAAGCGAGGACGACGGCCGCCTCTCGGCGCTGCAAGGTGTGAAGGCGGGTTTGACGGGGGTGCAGGCGTGGCAAGCGGCGCAGCAGAATGGCGGCATGACCGGCGCCAACGCTGGGCAGTTTGTAGGTATCAGCATCTCCCTGGGGTCGCAGAAGTCCGACTCCAAACAGACGCAGGAACAAACCCTCAGCCAGGGCAGCAACCTGACGGCGGGCAATAACCTCACCATCGTGGCGCAGGGGAATGGCACGCCGGGTGACGCGGGTGATATCCGCGTTCAAGGCAGCAAGCTCCAGGCCAGCAATGAAATGACGCTGGCTGCGGAGCGCGATATTCGCCTGGAGGCTGCGGCCAACAATCAAAAGCTCGATGGCAAAAACAGCAGCAGCGGTGGAGCGATTGGCATCAGTCTGGGCGTGGGTTCCGGAGAAAGTGGCCTGAGCATCTTCGCCAATGCGAACAAGGGCACCGGCAACGAAAAGGGCACCGGCACCACCTGGACGGAAACAACGCTGGACGCAGGCAAACAGGTCAGCCTGATAAGCGGCCGAGACACTGCCCTCAAAGGCGCGCAAGTCAGCGCAGACAAAATCACCGCCACCGTGGGTCGCGACCTCACGCTGCAAAGCCTGCAGGACACCGATAACTACAAGTCCAAGCAAACGGATGTGAGTGGGGGCGTCAGCTTCGCCATCATCGGCAGCGGCGCCAGCGCCAACCTGAGCATCAGCAAAAGCAAGATCGACTCCAAATACCAGAGCGTGCAGGAGCAAACCGGCCTGTTCGGCGGCAAGGGCGGCTACCAGATTGACGTGGGCAACCACACACAGCTCGATGGCAGCGTGATCGCCAGCACGGCTACGCCGGACAAAAACCGCCTGAACACCGGTACGCTGGGATGGAGCGTTTTAAAGAACAAGGCTGAGTACACAAGCCAATTGCAGAGCGCCAGCATCAGCAGTGGCAGCGATGGCACCAACGCGTTCATCAGCAATATGCCCACCGGCAGCTTGGTCGGATTCAACCACGGAGACAGCGACAGCGGCACCACGTCCTCGGCCATTTCCAACGGCACCCTCAACATCCGCGACCCTGCCAAACAGCAGCAGGACGTGGCAACGCTGAGCCACGATGTTGAACACGCCAACGGCGCCATCAGCCCCATCTTCGATAAGGAGAAAGAGCAGAAACGGCTGCGGCAGGTGCAGTTGATTGCGGATATTGGTACTCAGACGGTAGACATCGTTCGGACTCAGGGTCAGATCGATGCCGATAAAGAAGCGCGTGCTGAACTTGATAAGCGTGGCATCAAAGAGCCTGGAAAGGATGCCAAAAAAGAGGACGTCGACGCGTACAAGAAAAAACTGATCGCCACTGACGCTTATAAACGAATCATGGCCGACTACGGGGTCGGCGGTAATTACCCGCGTGTAGCACAGGCGGTGACAGCAGCATTGCAAGGGCTGGTTGGGGGCGATATTGGCTCCGCTATTGCGGGGGCGTCGTCTCCATACTTGGCACAAGTGATCAAGAAAACCACCGGGGACAACGATGCGCTGAATACCATGGCGCATGCGGTATTGGGTGCCGTGGTGGCACAGGCCCAAGGCAACTCGGCGCTGGCAGGCGGTGCCGGGGCAGCGACGGGCGAATTGATCGCCCATCAACTGTACCCAAACACTAAAACGGCGGATCTGACGCAGGAGCAGAGAGAGACGATTTCAGCGCTGTCGGGCTTGGCTGCAGGGCTGGCTGGGGGGATTGCGGGAGGTGACCTGAGTGGTGCAGTGACCGGGGCTCAGGGCGGGACGAATGCTGTTCAGAACAACTTCCTCTCGAACACTTACGGTGTCGAGCGGTTGGATAAGACGAGTCTGGCTCTTTATGAAAAGCTTAAAGCCGCTGGAATCGGAAGCATTGATGAGCTGCAAAAACGGTTTACTGGTTGTGCTGGCAATGGTGAATGTGAGCGCGGCATTCGAAATGAATACCGACAGCAGGAAAAACAGGCAGGGGAAACTCTCGTCGGGCTCTATATCGCCGGCAAGTTGAGCCAAGAAGAGCTCGGTGTCCTCGTGACGGATTACTCCATCGCCATGATGGAAGGCGCCAAAAAAGGACAGTTGAGTTCCGATTCTGGGGGCTATGGCGACATTTATTCCCTGTCGGGGATTGATTGGACTCCGCTGGGTATGATCAGCAATCCCTATCTGGATGCGATTAAAAATAGTGGGCAAATTGCGGAGTGGAGAAGGCAGGGATTAAGCGACGAAAAAATCAATGAATTAGCCCTTAAGAGCGGTGTGGTCGATTCGATCATAGCGCCGGTGGACGTCTCTGGCGTTTTGGAGCTCGTGGATAATGGTGCATCGAAGGAAGATGTTCTAAGATTTGCTGCAGCTTTGGCGTTGGGTAAGCTTGCGAAAGCTGGAAGTGCAAAAGATGGAAAAGGCGGCTCTCCAGAAACTGTCACCTATTTCAGGGTTGAGGGCGGCGGATCTGGCACTAAGACCAGTCAGAACCGTATTACTGCCAATGAGGATGGAACCATTACCATCAACCCTGGTTGCGCAGGGCAAATTTGCGTAAGTGTTGGCAATGCTGATCACGCTACGTACTACTTGATGAACAAGCGACCTGATGGATCTGTAGTGGTTTTTGACGTGAATGCTGGCCTTCATAAGGAAATTATGGACAGAGTAGTCCCTCAGCGGCCTGTCGCTGGTATGACGAAGGATCCTGATGCACCTAAGAGGGTAGACAAAGACCAGCCCGGTTACTCCCTCGAGCTACCCAAAATTTGGGAGTCGCTACTCGAAAAAAACTCGAGTAACGCCCGTGTTTATACACAGGAAGAATTTTTCAAGGAGTTCAAGCAATGAAGGTGAACCAGACAGTTTTTGACGATCTGTGGAATGGAGAGAAAAGTATCTGCTTTTTTGTACACTCTGGAATATGTTATTGGGTAATGGATGAGAAATATAATTTCTCTCTTGACGCGGAAAAAGACTATCGCGCCTATCTTGAAGATGGCGATATAACCCAGGAGCAATACGAGCAGTCTTGCAAAAGTTTTAGAGGCGGTATTCTGAAAATGACCTCGGAAAATTTTCCGCAGTATTTAGATGATTCAAGTGAAAAAATTCTTACTTCAAGCGATTTAAAGGATTTCATAGAGGGGGATTATGATGTTTTCGAAAAAGTTGAACATTATTTTTTAACCGGTGAGGGTTTGTCCCCAGCACTATTTAAAAAGGCCAATATCATTCATTCCAGGTTTCCAAAGTTCTACATAAATTTTGATAGAAAGATTTTTATGCATATGGATGACGTGCGTGATCATGAAAGTCTAGCTTATTCAGACTGGATTGCTGAATGCTTTGATTTTAGTTTTTTGATCCCTGCTCGCGAGCGGTACTGGATAGTGGAGGGCAATGACTATTGGAAACTTCGTTTTATATAAAACGAGAAAGGTGCAGGCGGTGCCAAACTTCATGCGGCTGATGATTATGGGAAATAGGGGGCAGACCACGGTTTGCGTTTTTTAGAGTTCAGTGAAGTTGCTGTTTTAAAAGCATGATTTGTTTTTTGTAATTATTTTATTTCGTCGGCGTAGTGATCGACGGCTAAGCTGTAGGCTCTTATCCAATTAGAAGAATAGTGGTCTGACCCCTATTTCCCACTTTTTATATATCTGAGGAGGATCATCGTATGGTCGCTGCCCAAGAAATATTTAAAAAGACAGGCGATGCTTCTTTTATAGATAAATTACTGAAAAATGGATCTTGGACCCAGACGAGAAATGCCCCAACTGGGGCCCAGTCCATGCCGATGAGAAAATGATGATTGCACATATGAAAAAAAATGAAATATACGTCAAGATGCTTTATTTAGCGTTGCCTTATATAAGAAATACTCAGACTCTGGATGAAAAAATAAAGGGTAAAGATAGGTCTTGTTATTTTGAAGCAGAGTTAGTGCATAACCTTGCCAATAGTTTGTTGAGTTCTGAGTTTTTCGAGCATGATATATGGTTTTTAAACCATCAGGCTAAGTATTATTTTGATAATTGTAGTGACGATATTTCACCAAATTACTGGGAGCATCTGAAATTAATTCGGGCTCTTTTTGAACTGGTTCCTGATACATTAAAAGCGAAATTATTATGGGTCGGACCCTGAGGGATCCCGACAAATTCATCCTAAGCTCTGCTTTTGATGGCGCACCTCGTCGTCCAAAATCTGTGCAGAATCGCCAATAGTCCAGGCCTAGTCGCCACAATGAGAGCACTCCAGGTTAGAGACGCCCGGCCCTGTCGCAGAAGTCCCATCGACTAGTTGCGCAAAACAATAGATATCCTCCCTGAGCTTCGGCCGCTTCTCCCGAGCTCAGGTAGGCCCCCACCGACGCGGCAGCAACTGATCAATCCCACTCGCCTGCTGCGCCAACGCTATTCAAACCAACCCCACCCCTAAATTCCGATAAGTGGGATCCAATTCACACCTCCCTCGCGAACTTTTCCCCCTTTCCTTGTACTAACTTATTCGGCGATCTGATGGCTAAGTAATGGCATTTTCTCGATATGGAAATAAGAACTGACGTTCTATCTCCAGCCAGCCTGACGATCGCATGTCGACAGTAATGAGCGAGCCCCCAGCGCCGGTTACTGCCGCATGTCCTTAATGCCCGCTGCAACGAGACTACGAAAATGGATGTTCGACAATTCGCCTTCCTGGCCCGCCAACCTTCTGCTGCCCTGAAGCCGCGAAACTCGTTCTTCGGCCTGCCCAAGCGTGGGCTGGCGTTGATCCTCGCCAACGCGCTGTTCTGGCAGCCGCTGCTGGCCCAGGCCGAGGGCATTGTGGTCAGCGCGCCGGGCACCACGGTGGGCGCGGCGGGTAATGGCGTGCCGGTGGTGAATATCGCCACGCCGAACGGCGCGGGTCTGTCTCATAACCAGTTCAAGGACTACAACGTCGGCCCCAACGGCGTGATCCTGAACAATGGCAACGGCCCTATGGTCAACACCCAACTGGGCGGGATCATTGTCGGCAACCCCAACCTCAAGGGCGGCGCGGCCAACGTCATCCTCAACGAAGTCAACGGCGGCAGCGCCAGTCAGTTGCGCGGTTATACCGAAGTGGCGGGGCAGTCGGCCAAGGTCATCGTGGCCAACCCGTACGGTGTGACGTGCAGCGGTTGCGGGTTTATCAACACGCCCAACGTCACCCTGACCACCGGCAAGCCGGTCATCGACCCGACCGGCCAGTTGAAAAGCTACCAGGTCGATGGCGGCGCCGTGACCATCGACGGCGAAGGCTTGAACGCCAGCAACGTCGAGCGCTTCGACATCATCACCCGCTCCGCCAAAATCAACGCTCAGATCAACGCCCGCGAACTCAACGTCATCGCCGGGCGCAACGACGTCGATGCACAAAGCCTGAAAACCACCGTTCGTGCCGATGACGGCAGCGCCAAGCCCGAGCTGGCGATCGACTCGTCGGCCCTGGGCGGCATGTACGCCGGCGCGATCAAACTGGTGGGCACCGAGGCCGGTGTGGGCGTGAAGCTCGACGGTACGCTCGCAGCCAGTGGCGGCGATATCCAGCTCGACGCCAACGGCCGCCTGAGCATGGCGCAGGCGGCGGCCACCGGTAACGTCAAGGTCAGCGCACAGACCGTCGACCTCACCGACAAGGTCTACGCCAACGGCAACGTGCGACTGAGCAGCGCCCAGGACCTGGTCAACCGCAAGAGCATTGCCGCCGGCCAGCGCATCGAGATCAATGCGGCCAGCGTGAACAACCCCGGCATCATCGAAGCCGGCGTCGCCGCCGATAACACCCGCAACACCACCGGCGACCTGGTGGTGAACGCGCAGACCGTCACCACCAGCGGCAGCCTGCTGGCCAGCCGAGGCCTGGCGATTACCGCCGCACAAGCGCTGACCAACCAGGGCGCGATCATCCAGGCCAAGAACATCGAGGTCAGCAGCGCCAAGCTCACCAACCAGGGCGCCACCGCGCGCCTGTTCGGCGAGCAGAGCCTGGTGATCAGCTCACCGGCCATCGTCAACCTCGGCGGCCTGATCCGCTTCGGCGAAGGCCAGGCCGCCACGCTCAACAGCGCCTCCCTGGACAACCGCCAGGGCCGTATCGAAATGGCCGGCGGCAGCCTCGCGCTGACCAGCGCCGACCTGAACAACAGCGGCGGGCAAGTCATCGCCAACGACCTGAGCGTCAACGCCGGCAACCTGAACAACCAGAATGGCGTACTGGTAGCCAAAACCGCGACCGTCAATGCCAGCGACCTCGACAACAGCCTCAAGGGCCTGATCCAGGCCGACGGCGGCGCGCTCAACCTGACCGTCGCCAACACCTTCAACAACAACCAGGGTTTCGCCCAGGCCAGCACCGATCTAAACGTTACAGCCGGCACCCTCGGCAGCAACGCAGGCGGCGTACTGAGCGCCGACACCGGCAAGCTCACGCTGACCGCGGCGCAACAGCTCAACAACGCCCAGGGCCGCCTGCAGGCCGGGCAGGGCGATATCGAACTGCACGCCGCCAACCTGGATAACCAGGGCGGCGTGATCGTCGGCAAGCAACTGCTGCTCGATGTGGCTGGCGGCGACATCGACAACCGCGCCGGGCGCGTGTTGGGCGACCGCCTCGACGTACGCGCTTCCGGCCTCGACAACCGCAACGCCGGCCTGCTCGCCGGTGGCGCCCAGGGCGTAAGCCTGCTGCTCAAGGGCCCGGGCCAGTTGCTCAATGCCCAGGGCCGCATCCAGAGTGAAGGCCTGCTGCAACTGCAGGGCGAGCGCTTCGACAACAGCGCCGGCATCCTGCTGGGCCAGACCGTCGACGTCACCGCGCAGACCTTCACCAACAGCAACAAAGGCGCGCTGGTCAGCGACGGCGGCGACGTGGTGCTCAAGGTCAGCGACCTGCTCACCAACGTCGGCGGCCAGATCGATGCGGGCGAACGCAGCGTGCTGGTCAAGCAACTTACCTCCCTCAACAACGACGGCGGCACCCTGCGCGGCAAGCGCCTGGACATCGCCGCGCAGCAGTTGAACAACGACAACGGCCAGCTGCTGGCCGGTGCCGAAGGCGTGACCTACAGCGGCCAGGACCTGAGCAACCGCAAGGGCCTGATCCTCAGCAGCGGCGCCCCCACCGTGCTCACCACCACCCGCCTGCACAACCAGGGCGGCACCGTGCAGGGCGACAGCCTGAGCGTCACCGCCAACAGCGTCGATAACGGCAGCGGCGGCCTGATGGCCAGCCTGGTCGGCAACCTGCAATTGACCGTCGAAGCCCTGGCCAACCGTGGCGGCAAACTGTTCGGCAAAGAACACGTGACCGTCAGCGGCGCGACCCTCGACAACAGCGCGGGCGGCCAGGTCAGCGGCAATCAGATCAGCCTGACCTCACGTGACACCCTCACCAACCAGGGCGGCCTGATCGAGGCCAACCAGGGCCTGACCCTCACCGGCGGCAACCTGGATAACAGCGCCAACGGGCAACTGCGTGCGCTGGGCGGCGCCAGCAGCAGCGTCAACCTCAGCGGTGCGTTGAACAACCAGAACGGCACGCTCGAATTCGGCAGCCAGGCCTTCAGCCTTGACGCCGCCAGCCTCAACAACCAGAACGGCATGCTGCAACACGCCGGCACCGGCCTGTTCCACCTCAACACCGCCAGCCTCTCCGGCAGCCAGGGCAATATCCAGGGCATGGGCAGCGCCGACTGGGCCTTCGGCAACGTCGACGGCCTGGGCCGCGTGCAACTCAACGACGTGCTCACCTACAAGAGCGACCAGGCGCTGGCCCTCAAGGCCGGTGACCGCATGGCCAGCGCCAAGGGCTTGATCCTCAATGTGGCGAGCCTGGACAACGGCGGCGAACTGCTCAGCGACGGTGACATCAGCATCACCACCGGCGATATGAGCAACAGCGGCCGCGTCTCGGCCCTGCAAACACTCACCGTCGCCGCCAACAACCTCAGCCAGAACGGCGGCCGCCTGGCCGCCACCAATACCCGCCTGACCCTGGGCGGCACCCTGGACAACCTCGGCTTCCTCACCGCCCGCCAGCAACTGGATATCGCCGCCGCGCAAATCAACAACCGTGGCACCCTCGGTGCCCAGGGCGCGGTGAACCTCACGGCGGTCAACGGCATCACCAATGCCGCCGATTCGCTGCTGTTCAGCGGCGGCGACATGACCTTGCGCAGCAATGGCTTCAGCAACAGCTATGGCGACGTCTACAGCAAAGGCAACTTGAGCTTCGCCGCGCGGGATGGCGGGCGTGCCGTGTTGTTCAGCAACCGCTCCGGCACCGTGGAAAGCGAAGGCTCCATCGGCATCAATGCAGGCTTAATCGAAAACGCCAAGGACGAATTCGAACTCGGGCAGACGCTCACCACCGGCAGCTTGTATTGGGTTTGTTCGCAACACTGCGGCGAGAAAGACGACTGGGAACGTGGCGAGATCACCATCTACGAAACGTACCTTGAGGCGGCGACCAAGGACTCAGTATCGGCGCGCCTGGTGGCCGGCAAAAACATGCTGCTGCAAGGCGACAATGTGCAGAACCGCTACAGCCTGATGGCCGCCAATGGCGACCTGAGCATCACCGCCGGTGACCTGCTCAACCAGGGCGCCGCCACGCGCACGGGGCAGCGCAAGATTGTCGTCAACACGCCGGGGCACGTTCCCGACGATTTGTTTGAGCGCATGCGCTATGTCGACGTTCCCGCGTTCAATGCGGCCACGGCGGCGGGCAATTTCGATAAGGCGCGCTTCGAAGAACTGAAAAACCGTTCGCCCAATAGCCGGCCTTTCGTCCACTCAAGCGACGTCACCACCTGGACCAGCAACGGCGGCCCCGGCTACGACGCCACCCTGCAGGCTGGCGGCACCGTCAACCTCAACGTCGCCCGCACCCTGCAAAACGGCACGCTGCACAACAACACCCTGGCCCAGTTGACCGGCACCCTCGGCGACGACCAGACCGGCATCCCCGTCGGCGGCATCAACATCAACCTGAGCAAACACGCCAACGACCCGAGCGCCCAGGCCCCCGGCAGCGTCTTGCCCGTCGTGGGCGTGGCCCCCGGCGGCGGCTTCGTACCGGTGGACTACACCGGCACCGCCTTCGCCCCGGTCGACCCCACCACCTCGCCCACCTTCCAACTGCCCAAGGGCGAGTACGGCCTGTTCGTCAAAAACGCCGACCCCACCAGCCATTACCTGATCGAGACCAACCCTGAATTCACCTCGGTGTCCGGTTTCTTCAGTTCCGACTACATGCTCGGCAAACTCGGCTTCAACGCCGACAACGCCTGGCGCCGCCTCGGTGACGGCCAGTACGAAACCCGACTGATCCGCGACGCCGTCCTCGCGCAAACCGGCCAACGCTTCCTCGCCGGTGGCCTGTACAGCGACGCCGACCAGTTCCGCTACCTGATGGACAACGCGCTGGCCAGCAAAGACGCCCTGCGCCTTAGCCTCGGCGTGGCCCTCACCGGCCAGCAAGTCGGCGCCCTGACCCACGACATCGTGTGGATGGAAAACCGCGTCATCGACGGCCAGACCGTGCTCGTGCCGGTGCTCTACCTGGCCCAGGCCGATTCGCGCAACGTGCGCGGCAACAGCCTGATCCAGGGCCGCGACCTCAACCTCGTCACCGGCGGCGACCTGATCAACGTCGGCACCCTGCGCGCCAGCAACAACCTTACCGCCATCAGCAGCGGCAGCATTTACACCGGCGGCCTGGTCGAAGCCGGCAACAACCTGAGCCTGCTGGCCCAGGACAGCATCCGTAATGCCATGGCCGGCGAAATTCGCGGCAAACAAGTCAGCCTCACGGCGCTCAAAGGCGACGTCACCAACGACACCACCGCCATCCAGGTGCGTGACGGCGTCGGCATGCGCACCCTCACCGACACCAGCGCCGGCACCATCGTCGCCCGCGAAAACCTCGCCATCGACGCCGGCCGCGACCTCACCAACCGAGGCGCGCTGACAGCGGGCAACGACGCCAACCTTACCGCCGGCCGCGACCTCAACCTCATCGCCGCCAGCGACACCCGCGTCAAACACGAGACCCGCGACGACGGCGAGAAATCCAGCATCACCACCGACGTCAAAAACCTCGCCGCCAGCGTCACGGCGGGAGGCAACCTCAACCTGCAGGCCGGGCAAGACGTCAACATCATCGGCAGCACCGCCACCGCCGGCAAAGACCTCAACATCGCCGCCGGCCGCGACCTCAACGTCGCCTCGGTCAGCGACATGCACAACGTCGAAGGCAAGGAAAAGCACGGCAAAAAACGCATCAAGACCTCGGACGACCAGACCACCCAAGTGGCAAGCGTGCTGACGGCGGGTGGGGATTTTGTCAGCCAGGCTGGGCGTGACACCACGATTGTGGCGAGCAGGATCAGTGCGGGGAATGAGGCTTATCTGTATAGCGGGGATAAGTTGAGTTTGTTGGCGGCGCAGAACAGCACTTACAGCCTTTACGACATGAAGGAGAAGGGGGGCTGGGGCGCGAAGAAGACCAAGCGTGATGAGGTGACCCACGTTACAAATGTGGGGACTGAGATCAAGACTGGTGGTGATCTGGTACTCAAAAGTGGAGGCGACCAGACCTATCAACTTGCCAAGCTTCAGAGCGGCCGGGACATCACTTTGGATAGCGGTGGCGCGATTACCTTTGAGGCGGTCAAGGATTTACATCAAGAAAGCCATGAAAAAAGCAAGAACAGCCTGGTTTGGACCAGCGCCAAGGGCAAAGGAAATACTGACGAGACGTTGCGCCAGAGCCAGCTGATTGCGCAGGGACAAGTGGTTATTAAAGCGGTAGATGGCTTGAAGATTGACGTTACGCGTGTTGATCAGCAAACGGTTAGTCAGGCTATTGATGCAATGGTAAAGGCAGATCCGCAGTTGGCTTGGCTGAAAGAGGCTGAGAAACGTGGGGACGTAGATTGGCGCAGGGTTCAGGAGGTTCACGATAGCTTTAAATACGATAACTCTGGCTTAGGTGGCGGCGCATCTTTAGTCATTGCAATTATTGTCACCTACTTTACGTGGGGCGCCGGTGCGGGTCTCGTCGGCGCAGCCTCCACCAGCGCAACGGGCATTGCTGCAAGCTCAGTAGTGTCCGCAGCTGCCGTAAATGCCACGACAAGCACCATCAATAATCGCGGCAACCTTGGTGCAGTGGCTAAAGATGTCACCTCCAGCGATAGCCTTAAAGGCTATGCGGTTGCCGGCATCAGCGGCGGCTTTATGCCTAGCAGCCTCGGTGCTCAGCTTGCTGTTCGATCAGCGCTGAACACGCTCACCAATGGTGGGAAGTTCAAGGATAACGTTGTACAAGCCGCGATCAGCATGGCTGCAGACGGCCTCAGTGGCGCGATTTTCGACCAAGTGGGCGATTCGCTGTTGGGCAGTGGCCTTCCTAAGAAAATTGCTGTGCATGCGATTGTGGGCGGATTGATTGGCGAGGCTGCGGGGGGCGACTTCCGAACTGCGGCCTTGGCCGCCGGAGCTAACGAAGCGTTGATCAGCCTGGTCGGTGAAAAAATCTTTCCGGGTGAGGCGCACGAACGAGTTCTGGCAATGACCTCCCAGTTAGTCGGGATGACGGTTGCCGCAGCAGCAGGTGGAGATGCAAAGGCTCAGGAAAAAGCCGCATGGGTGGCTCAGCAAGCTACGGTCTACAACAATCTGAATCACGTTGAGGCTGAAAATCTACTTAAAGAAATTAAGGACTGCCGCGCAACCAAGACCTGCGGCGAAGCAAAAATAAAAGAAATATTAAATAAATATGAAAATATTTCTGCGGACAACTCCAGCCCCATCAAGGACTGCCCGACGCGAAAATGTGTCGACGATATCCTGAATAGTTCGGTTCGAATGGACAGTCCTGTTGCACAGGAACTGCTTAGCCTGCTGCGACAGACGACGTATGACACGCCTGGATTGCTTCAAGGGAACCCTAGTGACGTGGTTTCACAATCGCCTAACCCAAGTGGATGGGGTGATATGTTCGCTGCGGATAAGCAGGTAGCTTTTGCCAAAAATCTTCAAGAAGGCTGGTTGACCCCAGAAGAATCGGCGGATGTTGAACGCTGGAATGACTCTACAAGGTGGGTCGATCGTGCTGTAGGCCGGAAGCTGGAGGCCAAGGAAAAAGCATACATATTGACTGAGCTAGGGACGGCCGCTGCGATGGTCTTACTCGCTGGTCGTGCGGCCAGTGGTGCTTCAAGCAAAGGTGGAAGTACGACGCCTGCCGAAATTAGTCCTACGTACCGCGAGCTTCAGGGTATAAATAAAGGCTTCCAAGCTCACCACACGCTTCCTCAGTATCTAGGAAAGATGTTGGGATACTCAAAAAATGACATGATGGATCACCCCGCAACGTTGATCACTCAATACTCGCATACTGGTAAGCTGAATCCGGATGCCATGCATAAAGCTATAAGTAAATATCTGCCTCCAATGGTAGGGGGAAAAGCCGCTAGCTATACTCCAGATCAGATCAGTACTGGGTTGCAAAAAGCGTATGGAGATATTGGACGTCCTGAGCTTTTTAAATCAGTACAGCATTTAATCAAATAAGGAGGGTGAGTTATGTCGGATAAACAAGTATATGAGCTAACGATTGATGATCTTGATAGTTGTAGCGTTTGGTTTTTTCCTATGGACGACACCGTGGAGGATGAATTAACTGTACGCCCCCTCGCCGAACAGGAAACGTGCTCAGACTTTCAGATTGTCGTTCGAGCTGATTTTTTTGGTGAAAGTGGCGCTGTGTATCGCGGTTATTTATATTGGGACTCCAATGCGGCAATTGAATACTTAAAGCCTGTTGTATTGTCTGATAAGGGAGACGCCGTAAGTTTTTGGAGCGGTATAGTAATTCCAGTGTGGGAAAGTTCGGAGTTTGCCGGTTCGATTAGATCCGAGCTGCCTATTTCTTATGCCTCAGAACCGGTTTTTGGTCTTCCTTCCATTTGCGGAAAGCTGGAGGGACTTTATTATCTTTCTGATGATCAAGTGTGCTGCGTTAAATGACGCGAGAAAAAGGGGGCTGATTTATTTAAATTTGCGCTGGGAGCTATTAAATAAATCTGTCCCCTTTTGTTCTTTTGCAGCATGCTTTCGAGCTAATGACTGATGTGAAAAAACAAGGGCAGAAAGAGAATGGAATACACACTTGAAATTCGTGAGCTCATCAACCATATCACTTCTGCTGAACTGTACGAGGGTGATTACGGGAGCCGCCTGGTTGACCATGAATCTATACTGAGTGGGGTTGATGCAGCGGACCGCGACAGTGTTCCTGTAGACTATCTGGCTTTTCTAGGCACCTTTGGATTTGGCGATTTAGACAGCGCGCTTTATATCGAAGACGGTCCGGCTAAGTACGCTGCTATCGTCGGATGTGAGGTGGATACTTATAGTCGGATGTATGTGTTTGCGGCTACTTCCAGTGGTGTGTTTTATGCTTTTAATGTAGGTGATAATTGGTCGATAGTAGAGATTGATTCGGAAATCGACGAGGTGGCGGTGTTGGCCGATAACTTTTCAAGCTTCATCCGTAATCAGCTCATTGTGGTGAAAGGTTATGTCGATTGGCGCGCGGAACAATAAGACGCTGTCAGGTGGGGAGATGAGATTAAAAAGGGACGGATTTATTTAGTTTGCGCTGCTCACGCACAAAGCGGGCGACACAAAGGCCGCCCGATTTTCACTCAGGACGGATCGGCATTAAGCCTACGACTGATGACATCCAGCAAATCGCACCCATCGCGCAGCGGAATGGCCAGCAAGTGGGCGAAGTCTGAAAGCACTACGGCATCGCTGCTGAGTTGTTCGCGAAAGGCCAGATTTTCCAGCAGTTGGGTGACGGCCCGAATGCGGTGCACGGCGGCGTCGTGGAGGACGTCGAGAGGTGCCTGGGTGTCGATGATCAGCGCTGGGATGGTGCAGTCGTGGCCGGTTAGGGGCATGTATCGATTCATCATTAAGCTCTCTGGATTATTGAGGGCTCGTTCTTCGGGTCGCCAAACCCGGTCGCCTTTTGAGCGACCGCCGGACTATAAGCCGCACCACCAAACCCACGCAAGGCATCAAAATGCCGCCCCGTCGAAGAGTGCCACCACGACCCCTAATGTCTTCCCACTCGTTGCCGACATACTGCCGACGAGCGAACGCATTACTAATACGCCAATCCACAAGCCCCACCCCAAACATTAAAGGACCAATGTGAAAAACCTCCTCCTGATCCTCCTCACCACCCTCATCCTGGGCGGTTGCGTCAGCCACCCCCTCACTCCCGAAAACCGCGCGCAGATCAAGACCGTCAACGTCCTGCCCGTGAAGTGGGAAAAGAACATGGTGTACTTCGGCCGCGAGCAGGCTTGGGGCGCTGCCCTGGGTGCTGGGCTGGGCGCGGGTGCCGGCATGGCCAGCGGGGCGTCCAAGGTGGGCACTGCGGCGTTGAGCGGTGCAGGGTTTGCCGCCGGCATGAAGCTCGGGCAGTTGGCCGAGATGCCGACGCCGGTGGCCATTCTGGCGGTGATGGAGGCGGAAAAACTCGATGTAGGCGTGTTGCTCAAGCAGGGCTTTGTGGATGCGCTGGGCAAGACTTCGACGCTCAAGGTGGTCGGCGACGATGAACCGGCCGATGCGCAGATCCAGTTGACCGTGTCCGAGTGGGGCTTTCGCCTGACCCAGGGTTTCAGCAGCGTGATTTACCCCACCCTCAGCGTGGTGGCGCAGATGAATCGCGGCGATGAAATGATCTGGCGCACCTTTGAAACGGTGACGCCATTCAATGGCCAGAACGTTTATGGCTACACGCCGCTCACCTATCGCACAGACCCGGAGGCATTGCGTCGGGCGTTGACCGGGATTACGCAGATTTCTGCGCAGTATCTGGTGAAGGAGCTCAAGTAGGTCTGATGGTGGTGTAACGCGGTTGGGTGGCGCGGGCGTGATGGTGAACGCTCAGGCACCGTGTGTTTCTGGTTGCTCGCGTTATCGTTGGGGATCTTCGCGAGCAAGCTCGCTCCTACGGGATTGGGGGCGTGTCGCATGGTTTTGAACATTTTGTTTATCTCGATGTCTTTACCCCGCCCACCCGCAACCGGTCGGGCTGCATGGACTGCAGCGTTTTCAAATGACATTAAGGATTGATGTGAACCTCTCCCTATTACGGCCTCCTGTCTGCCACCGCCTGCGGTGCACCGGCTCGCGCCTGCGATTCCCAGGGACGCCGGGAGAGCCTCATTCGGATCGATTGATCCTTTCGTACAGCACACCTACTGCTGCCGGGCTATTGGCGGCTTTGACTGTAGTTCATGGAGTTTGAAATGAAGCGCAAGCAGTTCCAGAAAAGTCTGTTGGCAATCATGGTCGGCGCAATCAGCACGCAGGTGCTGGCAGTCGAGTTCGACCTGGGCCAGGGCAAGAATATTTGGGCCAATGAGACGTTCAACGAGCCGGTCACCATTAACGGCAAGTTTTCCCGGGTGGTCGATTCCAACACCACTGATCCCGCCGGTCTCGGCTTTGTGAACACCAACATTCAAGGCTCGCTGATCAACCGCGCAGACATCACGCTGGACTCACAGGGCAAAACCATTCGTGCGATCGCCATCGACCCGATGTTCTGGTCTGGCCCTTCCAATCTGACACCCGGCACCATCACCGGGGATGTGGTTCAGGCGGGCAATATCCTGATGAACCATGGCGCCTACGAAGGGCTTGAAATCGGTGCCACGACCATTGGCGGCAGCGTTATCAACTCCGGCACCATCCGCTCTACACCTCCCGTGGGTACCGTGACGACGCCCGGCTACCTGGGCGGTGGCGAAGGCATTTACCTGCACGGCACCACCATTGCGGGCGACGTTTCCAACACCGGTGTGATCGACATGGCCGGTCCGGATGCGATTGGCTTGATCCTTGACGTCAGCGGCGACACGCCGACCACCATCGGCGGCAAGCTGTTGAACTCGGGTTCGATTATCGCCACCGGTGAAGGCGCCTGGGGCATGGAAGTGGAAACCGACACCAACCCCCTGCGTATTGAAAACAGCGGCCTGATTTCCGCCACTGGCAATGAGGCGAGGGGGCTGAGCTTTTTCTCCGGCACCGTCGATTACATTCTCAACACCGGCACCATTGAAGCCAAGGGCGCGTCGGCCAATGCCTTCGATCTTTCCGGCGCCAGCTTTGCGCAGAACAGTGCCACGGGCGCACGCGGTATCGTCAACCGTGGGCTCATCGCGGCGGACGGCACGGCGATCCAGGTGGATGCGGCCAGGCAGGTCGCGGCGTTTGAAATCAACCAGCAAGCCGGCGAAATCCGCAGCAACAGCGGCATCGCCGTCGACGCCAACAACCTTGCCAGCCTGAACTGGACCGGCGGCAAAATCACCGGCGACCTGCTCAACCTCAGCGCCGTCAACATCGGCGGTCAGGCAGGTTTCAGCGGTAGCCGTATCATCGCGCCGGTGTCGGTCAATTCGGGTTCGCTGAACCTCTCGGCGCCCGGCACTGCTATCACCGGCGACCTCAATGTGGCCAGCGGTGCGGGCATTGATATGCACCTGGCCGACAGCGTGGTGCCGACCACGCCGTACCTCACCGTCAACGGCACGGCCAATCTGGCTCAAGCTTCCAAGCTGACGGTCAGCGCCAACCCCGGCGACTTCGCGGCGCCTAAAGCCGGCACGCAATACACCTTGCTGCAAGCCACCAACGTGCAGAACAACGGCGTAGCGGTCGCCAGCGCTTCGTCGTTGCTCGACGTGCTCAGCTACTCGGCCGACGCGCAGACGGTCAAGGCCGTGGTGGCGGTGAAAAGCGACCAGCAAGTTCAGCAGGAACTGGCGGGTGTCAGCGCGGGTGCGTCAGCCGCGACCGCCGTCAATGTGCTGAAAAACGATGTGCTCGGCGGGCTCAACCAGAACGATCCGGTGTTCCAGAGCCTGGCCAACGCCGGGACTGCGCAGCAACTGGCGCAGCTCGCCGATCAACTCACGCCGGACGTCAACCGTGGCGCCCTCGACGTGGCGCTGTCGGGGCAAACCGTGGTCAACGGCGCGATCTTCAATCGCCTCACCGACCAGCGTGAAAGTCACCAGGTCGGCGGCGTGTGGGTGCAGGGCCTGAGCAGCAACATGGACCAGGACGGCCGTGGCGGCAACAACGGTTACTCGGCCAACAGCAGCGGCATGGCGGTGGGCGTGGACGGTCGTGTGAACGACACCACCACTTTGGGCGTGGCCTACAGCTACCTCAATTCCAACATCCATTCGGACCTGGGCAACAAGACCGACGTCGAAGGCCACGCGCTGTCGCTGTACGGCAACTGGGCGCTGCAAAACTGGTTTGTGGATGGCAGCCTCAGCTACGGCCATAACGACAATGACAGCAAGCGCCACGTCGCGGGCACCACGGCTAAGGGCAGTTACGACAGCAATGTATTGTCGGCCAGCGTGATTGGCGGCTACAGCTTCAAGCCGTCCCAGGCGGTGGTGATCGAGCCGCGTGTGGCTGCGCGCTATGCCAACGTGCGCATGGATGGCTACACCGAGAAAGGTTCGTCGGCGGCCTTGAGCACGTCTTCGCAACGTTATGAGGTGGGCGAACTGGGTGCCGGTGTGCGGTTGGCGGGCAACTTGCCGATGGGCGCGGGCAGCCTGCAACCGGAAGCGACCTTGATGGCCTACCACGACCTGATGGGCGATCGCGTGGCGCAAACCTCCAGCTTCGTGGCCGGTGGTTCGGCGTTTACCGTGACCGGCGCATCGGTGGCGCGTGACAGCTACGAGGCCAGCGTGGGCGTGAACTACCAAGTGTCGGACTTCACCGTCGGCGCCAGCTACACCCGTCAGGCGCGCAGTGGTTTTGACGCCGACGGCGTAATGCTCAAGGCTCGCTACGCCTTCTAAGCCACATCGCAAAACAACTGTGGGAGGGGGCTTGCTCCCGATTGCGGAGGGTCAGTCAATGATGTGTTGGCTGGCTCGCCGCCATCGGGGGCAAGCCCCCTCCCACACTGATATCAGAGGCATCACGCTCTACGTAAGCAGGTTGAGACAGCGCAAGCTGCCCCGGCCCCGCTGCTCCGGATTCACGCAAACCAAATGTGGGAGGGGGCTTGCCCCCGATAGCGGTAGACCAGTCAGTGATAGGTTGACTGACCACATTGGATCTCCACATTCCAGAGGTTTGTGTTGGATTTCACTACTCGGGCCGAAACACCTTGAGAACCGCTCTTAACCCCGTAAAATGCCGCAGCCGTTGCATCACAGTCTTTCAGGGAAGAACTCAGGCCAGCATAGTGTCCAGGCTGCCTAACTCCTTGGAAAACCCAGCAACGCTGATTTCCTCACCCAAGGAGCACCCTGTGAAGACACTCTCCAAAATCCTGCTGTCGGGCCTCACCGCCGCGGCGCTGTTGACCGTGGCCGGTTGTGCCACCGAGAGCAACCGCGCGATGCCGGTGGAGCAAGTCGCCAGCGCCCACGTCGCCTATTCCGGCGTGCGTGTGCCGATTGCCGTGGGCAAGTTCGATAACCGCTCCAGCTACATGCGCGGCATCTTTTCCGATGGCGTTGACCGTCTCGGCGGCCAGGCCAAGACCATCCTGATCACCCACTTGCAGCAGACCAACCGCTTCAGCGTGCTGGACCGCGACAACATGGGCGAAACCTCCCAGGAAGCCAAGATCAAAGGCACCGTGCAGAAGCTCAAGGGCGCTGACTACGTGGTGACCGGCGATGTGACCGAGTTCGGCCGCAAGGAAACCGGCGACCGCCAGCTGTTCGGCATCCTCGGCCGTGGCAAGACCCAAGTGGCCTACGCCAAAGTCGCGTTGAACATCGTCAACATCAACACCTCCGAAGTGGTGTATTCCACCCAGGGCGCCGGTGAATACGCGCTGTCCAACCGTGAAGTGGTCGGTTTCGGCGGCACCGCCAGCTACGACTCCACCCTCAATGGCAAGGTGCTCGACCTGGCCATGCGCGAAGCGATCAACCGCCTGGTCGACGGCATCAACGCCGGCGCCTGGAACCCGCGTAACTGATCAGCCACACCACAAGGAGCAGTACACGGATGAGCAAGGCAGTGAAGTTGGCGCTGATGCTGACAGCAATCGCGACGGTAGCCGGGTGCCAGACGGCGCCCCAGCCCCTGTATCAATGGGAGAGCTACCAGCCGCAGGTTTACGAATACTTCAAGGGCGAGCCCAAGGAAGCGCAGGTGGAAGCACTGGAACGCGATCTGCATAAGATCAACGCCAGTGGCCGCAAGGCGCCGCCGGGTTACCACGCGCACCTGGGCATGCTGTACATGAACATGGGCAAGGATGATCAGATGGTGCAGGAGTTTCGCACCGAGAAGGCCCTGTTCCCCGAGTCCGCTGCGTACATGGACTTTCTGCTGAAAAACGCCAAGACCGGAGTCGCCACCAAATGAGCCTGTTAAAACTCACCGGCGCCCTGCTGGCCCTGGCGTTGCTCGGCGGATGCGCGGCGCCCAAGACAGTCGACTACTCGGCGTACAAACAGGCGCGGCCCAAGTCGATCCTGGTGCTGCCGCCGATCAATGAATCGCCGGAAGTGCAGGCGTCCTACAGCCTGGTGTCGCAAGTCACCTACCCGTTGGCCGAAGCCGGCTACTACGTGTTGCCGATTGCCCTGGTGGATGAAACCTTCCGCCAGAACGGCCTGACCACCGCCAACGACATCCAGGGTGTGCCGCCGACCAAGCTGCATGACATCTTTGGTGCGGACGCGGCGTTGTACATCACGGTCAGTGAATACGGCACCAAGTACATGCTGATCTCCAGCGACACCTCAGTGACGGCCTCGGCCAAGCTGGTGGACCTGCGCACCGGCACCACCCTGTGGACCGGCGCAGCGCGTGCGTCCAGCGAGGAAGGCAACAACAACGGTGGCGGCCTGGTGGGCATGCTGATCACGGCGGCGGTCAAGCAGGTGATCAACAGTTCCACCGATGCCGCGCACCCGATTGCCGGTATCACCAGTGCGCGCCTGCTGTCGGCGGGGCAACGCACCGGCATCCTGTACGGCCCGCGTAACCCCAAATACGGTACGGACTGACGTTCTTCAAACACTGAAGATCAACTGTGGGAGGGGGCTTGCCCCCGATGACGGTACATCAGTCACTACTGCAGTGGCTGACCCACCGCTATCGGGGGCAAGCCCCCTCCCACATTGTTTTTTGCTGTGAGGTCAATTGGGGTTTAACCCGAACCTTGCACACCCCACGTCTGACCTTGTGAACGGCTCATTCATTCACGAGGCCCAGCCCATGTCCCACGCTCTGCTCTCCCTGCGTCCTGCTGCCCAAGGCTTCACCGTTACCCTGCTGGTGGCGCTGGCCGGGTGCGGGCTGTCGTCGTCCCCCGACCTGGCAAAACCGGCGGAACCCGTCGCAGCGCTTCAAAGCGCCCCGGCCCAGGACGCAGTGGTCAAACGCATGGTCATGCCCGCCCCAATGATGATGCGGGAGACGGCGACCCTGGCTGAGCGCAGCGAACCGCGTGAGCAATACGCCAACTTGCCCGACAACCCGGTGCATCGCGTCGCCGAAACACCGGTCTCCACCTTCAGCGTGGATGTCGACACCGGCAGCTATGCCAACGTACGACGCTTCCTCAACCAGGGTCGTCTGCCGCCCGAAGGCGCGGTGCGATTGGAGGAAATGGTCAACTACTTCCCTTACGACTACGCGCTGCCTACCGACGGCTCACCCTTTGGCGTCACCACTGAAGTCGCCGCCACGCCGTGGAACCCACGCACGAAACTCTTGCGCATCGGCATCAAGGCCTCCGACAAAGCCGTGGCAGAACTGGCCCCGGCCAACCTGGTATTCCTGGTGGATGTGTCCGGCTCCATGAACCGTCGCGAAGGCCTGCCGCTGGTCAAAAGCACGCTGAAATTATTGGTGGATCAACTGCGTGATCAGGACCGCGTGTCACTGGTGGCATACGCCGGTGAATCGCGCGTGGTGCTCAAGCCCACCTCCGGGCGTGACAAAACCACGATCCGCAACGCCATCGACCAACTCACCGCCGGTGGCGCCACCGCTGGCGCGTCCGGCATCGAGCTGGCCTACCAGATGGCTCGCGAAGGCTTTATCGACCAGGGTATCAACCGCATCCTGCTGGCCACCGACGGTGACTTCAACGTGGGCATCAGCGACTTCGACAGCCTCAAGCACATGGCGGCGGACCAGCGCAAAAGCGGCGTATCGCTGACCACCCTCGGCTTTGGCGTGGACAACTACAACGAACACCTGATGGAACAACTGGCCGACGCCGGTGACGGCAACTACGCCTACATCGACAACTTGCGTGAGGCGCGCAAGGTGCTGGTGGACCAGCTCAGCTCGACCCTGGCGGTGGTGGCGCGGGATGTGAAATTGCAGGTGGAATTCAACCCGGCACAGGTCAGCGAATACCGCCTGCTCGGCTATGAAAACCGCGCCCTCAAGCGTGAGGATTTCAACAACGACAAGGTCGATGCCGGCGAAATCGGCGCAGGGCACACGGTGACCGCGTTGTATGAAATCGTGCCGAAGGGCGAGAAGGGCTGGCTGGAGCCGTTGCGCTATGCCGCCGCGTCGACGGCCGGAAGCAAATCAGACGAACTGGCGATGCTACGGGTGCGCTACAAGCCCGTTGCGGGCGGTAGCAGCCAGTTGATCGAGCGCCCCATCGCCAACCAGGCCACCCCGGCCAGCGAGGACCTGCGCTTCTCCTCTGCCGTTGCCGCCTTCGCCCAACAGCTCAAGGGCGATGGCCGCTACACTGGCAACATGAGCTGGCAGGACACCGCCGCCCTGGCCCGCTCGGCCCGAGGCGATGACCCGTTCGGCCTGCGCAACGAATTCGTGCAACTGGTGGAACTGGCCCAAAGCCTAAAACCCTTATCCCGAGCACAATGAAGATCAAATGTGGGAGGGGGCTTGCCCCCGATAGCGGCCTATCATTACCAAATGTGCTGACTGACCCACCGCCATCGGGAGCAAGCCCCCTCCCACACTTGAACCCGCTTCGGCTTATAAAAAGGAGTCTGCCCACTACATGGCCGTTCCAGACGATCCACCCAGCGACCAATCGCTGCTGGCCCGCTACCGCACCGGCGACGCTGCTGCGTTCGAAGCCTTGTACGCCCGGCACCGCCAGGGCCTGTACCGCTTCCTCGTATCCCTGTGCAACAAACCCGAACTGGCCGAAGAAATCTACCAGGACACCTGGCTCAGCCTGATTCGCAGCACCACCCAGCCACAAGGCCGGGCGAGTTTTCGCACCTGGTTGTTCCAGATTGCGCGCAACCGCCTGATCGACCACTGGCGCAAACACGGCCTGCACAACCCGCTGCACGACAGCTACGACGAGTTGCTGCACGCCCAGCCCGACGACAGCGCCGGCCCCGAACAGCAACTGAGCCTGAACCGCGACCAGGCGCGCCTCGACGCCGCCGTGCAAGCCTTGCCCGAAGACCAGCGCGAAGTCTTCCTGCTGCGCCTGCACGGCGACCTCGAAGTCCCGCAAATCGCCACCCTCACCGGTGCCCCGCTGGAAACCGTTAAAAGCCGCTTGCGCTATGCCCTGCAGAAATTGCGGCGCTTGCTGGCCGACGAGGTAACTGTATGACTGACGCCCGAGACCCGAACGATCCGCGCGACGAAGCGCTGATCCAGCACTATCGCCAGAACAGCGCCGGCGAACCGCCCGCATTCCTGGACACATTCATTCTGAACGCCGCCCGCCGCGAAGCGCCTGCCCCCAAGCCCAGCCTGTGGCAACGCTGGCTGCGGCTGTGCCAGCAACCGCGTTGGCAGATGGCGTTCGCCAGCTTGGCCGGTGTGGCGCTGCTGGCGGGCGTGATAACGCGCACCCCCGAGCTTGCCCCGGTACAAAACACCCGCCTCGCTGCGCCGGCCACGTTTTCCGCGCCTGTGCCCATGAGCGCGCCGCCGCGTGCCGAGTCGTTCAGCGCCGAAATGAACAGTGATACCTTGCCCCAAGGCAAGCTGGCCAAGCGCGCAGTGCCGCAGCCGCTGGAGCAGGGCTTGCAGGACGTGTTGCGCCTGCGCGCGGCGGGCGATGATGCAGCGGCGGCGGCGAAATTGGCTGAGTTGCAAAAGCGCTTTCCTAAAGAAAATCTGGAGGAACGGCTCAAGGCATTGCAGTCCCATTGACCCCAACGCGATGGTATCCCCGCGATACCATCGCCGGCCTGGATGAAAGGGAACATAAGCATATGAATTTATATTCCGTTGCTTAACCTGTCATTGCTGCTAGTTTAATAAGCGAAAGACGTCATTGTTCCTGCTGGCTAACAGAGCGGGTCATGTTTCATTGGATGAAAAGTTGCATGCGGACTTCAAGGATTAAAGTCTTCTCAGCATTCGCTACATGGCCACTGGGAAATAGCTCTACCTGTTGGAAGTCCATTCAATTGGATTGATAAACGGTACCTGATATGACGGCTACGCTGAATTACTCATTCGTACAGGCAGTGCCTGAACTGCAACAACCCCTGGATATATTCGAGCTTAAAGAGTCCAATGTACGCTCTTATTGCCGGGACTTCACCGACACGTTCCATACCGCCGAGGGGTCGACGCTCACCAGTGAACAAGGTCAGTTGTTCATCGACTTTTTCAGTGGTGCCGGTGCCTTGAATTACGGGCATAACAATCCGGTTTTAAAGGCCGCGCTGCTCGACTACATTGCGCAAAATGGCATCACCCATGGCCTGGATTTCAAGACGACCGCCAAGAAGGCGTTCCTCACGGCCTTTGAAGAGCAGATCCTCGCCCCGCGCAACCTGCGCTACAAAGTGCAGTTTCCCGGACCCACCGGAACCAATGCGGTAGAGGCGGCGATCAAGCTGGCGCGCAAGTACACCGGGCGCCAGAACATCGTAGCGTTCACCAATGCCTTCCATGGCATGTCCTTGGGCAGCCTGGCCCTGACCAGTAACCCGCGTAAGCGCGCCGGTGCGGGCGTGACGCTGAACAACGTCACGTTCATGCCCTACGACGGCTACTTCGGCAACGATGTGGATACCTCGTTGTACCTGGCCAATATGTTGCGCAGCGGCAGTGGCGTCGACAAACCAGCGGCCATCGTGCTGGAAACCGTGCAGGGCGAGGGCGGCGTGAACAGTGCCTCGGCCGCCTGGGTGCACGCCGTGCAGCGCATCGCCCAAGCCCATGACATCCTGCTGATCATCGATGATATCCAGGCCGGTTGCGGGCGTACGGGGCAGTTCTTCAGTTTCGAAGCCCTGGGCGTCACCCCGGATATCGTCACCTTGTCCAAATCCATCAGCGGCTACGGCTTGCCCATGTCGCTGGTGTTGCTGGCGCCCCATTTGGATGTGTGGGAGCCGGGGGAACACAACGGCACTTTTCGCGGCAACAATCTGGCGTTTGTCACCGGCAAGGCGGTAATCGATCACTATTGGAGCGATGCAGCATTCACCCAGGCACTCAAAGCCAAGGCGGGTGTGCTGCATGAGGCGCTGCAGGGATTGTCCGCCGGCTTCGCCGCCAAGGCGCCCAACCGTCTGAAGGGGCGCGGGTTCTTCAGGGGCATCGAGTTCGACGACGCGAGCCTCGCGCAGAAAGTCGCGGCCCGCGCCTATGCACATGGGCTGATTATCGAAACCTCGGGCATTGATAACCAGGTCCTGAAGTTTCTTCCGTCCCTGACGATCACGGCGGCGCAAATCACCGAGGGCGCGCGGATTCTTGAGCGTGCCTTTGCCGAGGTGATCACGCTATGAGCGATACCCCTGTTACCCGGCACGCGTCCCTGGACGACGCCCCCGCCATAGCGCCCCTGCTGGATAAATACCGTGAGTTCTATGGTGAAAACTCCGATTTACCTGGGGCACTGGCGTTTATTCAACAACGCTTTTTCCTGGGTGAGTCGACAGTGATCGTTGCGGAACTGGATAACCAGATTGTAGGTTTTACCCAACTGTTTCCCAGTTTCTCCAGTGTCACACTTCAACGTCTTTGGATACTCAATGATTTATATGTCGCCTCACATAAGCGCGGCGCAGGTGTGGGGTTGGCGTTATTGACCGCAGCGAAGAACTTCGCCCAACTTACCAGCGCCAAACAACTGTTTATCGAGGGGGCAGACGATAATCCAAAAGCCAGAAAGTTATATACACGCTTTGGTTTTATCGAAAACACCGCGTACCACTATTACCATCTTCCGCTGGTACATGCCCAAGGATAGGAGCTTTCCCATGTCAGACAGTATCTACGACATCATCGGTATCGGTTTTGGGCCCTCCAACCTGGCGCTCGCCATTGGCCTGGAAGAATCCGCCTCAGCCCTCACCTATCGCTTTCTCGACGCCAAGCCCACACCGGACTGGCAGGATGAAATGCTGCTCAGCGGCTCGGACATCCAGAACAATCCCCTGCGCGACCTGGTCACCCCGCGCAATCCGCGCAGCCACTATGGGTTCGTCAACTACCTGAAAGAAACCGGTCGCCTGTTCGACTACCTCAACTTGCCGCTGACCTATCCGCTGCGGCGCGAATACGCCGAGTACATCAAATGGGTCGCCGGGCATTTTCTTGGCAGCGTCGAGTCGTCCGCGGTCGCCCAACGCGTCGAGCCGTTGCTGTTCAAAGGCGAGCAGGTGTGGAAGGTCACCTATAACGATCAGCGCGTCATCTACGGGCGCAGCCTGGTGCTGGGCACCGGGCGCACGGCGAATATCCCGGCGGTGTTCGAGGGCCTGACGGGCCCGCAGGTGTTCCACCTCAATCATTACCTCGAGCGCCTCAATAAGCTGCCTCCGGACGTGCAACGTATCGGTGTGGTGGGCTCCAGCCAGAGCGCGGTGGAGATTGTGCTCGACCTGACCGCGAGATTCCCCGACAAAGACATCTATTCGCTGCACCGCAGTTTCAGTTTCCGCCTGAAAGACACCAGCCCGTTCAGCGACAAAGTGTATTTCCCGGAATTTATCGACTATTACTTCAACCTCCCGCCCGAAGCCAAGGCACGAGTGGACAAGCAACTGCGCGGCACCAATTACAGTTCGGCCGATGAAGATGTGATCAACGCTCTGTACGTGCGCATCCATGAGGAAAAGCTGCAGGGCAAGCAGCGCATCCACATTCTCAACAACATCGCCATCGAGCAGGCGCAGATTGGCGCATCAGGGCAGGTGGAACTGGCGCTCAAGGAAGTCAACCAACTGACCCACTCCACCCTGGCGCTGGATGCGCTGGTACTCGCCACCGGCTTCAAGGACATTGCCGCCAAGGAAAACGGCGAGCTGTATCCGCCGCTGCTGGCGCCTTATCACACGCAGTTTCGCGCGGACGCTCACGGCGCGCTGGTGGTGAACCGCGATTACAGCCTGACCGCACTGGACGGCTTGCCCGCCGTGTTTCTCAACGGTTTATGCGAAACCTCCCACGGCCTGGGGGACGCTGGCTCATTCAGCCTGATTTCGCTGAGGGTTGAGCACATCCTGGCGTCCCTGGAGAAAAAACTGGCACAGGTCCAAGCCCCGCTGCACGCATTGGCCTGACCCGCCCTCGGCAGCAGCCTTCGCAGGCTGCTGCTTCATACAAGGAGTTCCCATGTTCACAGCAGCATTGATCTACATCCTGGCGGTGATAAGCCCGGGCCCCAACTTCATAATTGTCAGCCGCTTCGCCTCGCTGGGCTCGGTGACCACCGGGATCGGCGCGACGCTGGGCATCTGCACGGTGGGCGTGTTTTTCTCGACCCTTTCCCTGCTCGGCCTGGCGGCCTTGTTGCACCAGTACCCGGCGTTTTCCAAAGTCGCCACGTTATGCGGTTCGGCCTACCTCCTGTACATCGCCTACAGCATCATCAAAAGCGTACTGGCCAAGAACACCGGCACCGCCGAAAGCACCGCCCCGGGCGTGACCAGTTTCGCCAAGGCCTACCGCGTGGGCGTTATCACCAATATCAGCAACATGAAAACCATCGCTTTCATGATCAGCATCTACGCCGGCTTTCTATCCGTGCCGCGCTCGGACATCGACAAAGTCCTGGTGGTGCTGCTGTGCTCCACCCTGGAAGTGATCTGGTACTCCGTGGTGGCGCTGCTGTTCGGCCAGGGCCCGATCAAGGCACTGTTTCTCAAATACACCCGGCAGATCGACGTAGGGCTGGCCGTGTTCCTGGTGGCGTTTTCACTGAACAACGCCATTCCTGTGCTGATAGCCAGTCGATGAGGCCTGGCCATGGAATGGAATGCGTTGCTCAAGGACGTAGGGGTGCGCTTCAAACATCGCAGCTGGCTGCTGATTGACCTGGCGCCGGAGGTGTTGGGACTAAGCGATGTGTCGGGGGAGTTGGTAAGGGATTATCCGGGGATGACGTTGATTCTGGACTGTCATCTTGAAGGTATCTTCCAGATGATCGACGCCTTTGGCCCGGGTATCAATTATGCCGCCTCGTTGCAGGCTGTTCGGGGTAAGGCTTGTATTGCGCCGGTGGCGTGCGCAAGGGAGGTGGCTTTTCGAGACTTTAGATGGGCTTGCTGAACGGCCATGAAAAAGCCTCTGGTCTTTCGACGTGGGGCTTTTTCATGTGTAGTTGGTGCACCCGGCGGGATTCGAACCCACGACCCCTGCCTTCGGAGGGCAGTACTCTATCCAGCTGAGCTACGGATGCTTGTGCGGGCGACATCATACCCATGTCGACCTTGGGCGTCCATGCT
>Ga0105246_10000007_pt1 | contig 83047 bp, 74 predicted proteins | sample KBSM64metaG_FD_99694 | JGI IMG/M metagenome (GOLD analysis project Ga0105246, IMG submission 99694) | Miscanthus rhizosphere microbial communities from Kellogg Biological Station, Michigan, USA - KBS M6-4 metaG | ecosystem: Host-associated > Plants > Roots > Rhizosphere > Soil | place... | reverse complement strand
CCCGACATGCCCATCGCGTTATCCCTCCTGACATTTCCTTCTATTGTTCCCCATTAACCGTGCATGTTACATCAGAATCGGGGTAAAAAAGAAAAAGAGCACATGAACGTTACCCTACGATGTGCAAGTGGATGCAAACGCGAATGTTTTTCCAAGGAGGATAACCGGATGAAAAAATTCGATTACAGTCTCAATTACGAGGAGCTTGATCTGCGCAAGCAACCTGAATTATATACCGTTGGCAGGGGCGAGCAGGGTGTGCTCATGGTGGAACCGTACAAAAGTGAGATTTTGCCGCACTGGCGGTTCAAGACACCCGAGATCGCGACAGAGTCTGCCGAGAAGATCTATGAACTATTTTTGGCGTATAAGAAAAAGAAAGATTTCGTTGGCATGGATATGGCTCGCAAGTTTTTACAGATGGGCTATACTCGGGCCAGACGTTATACCAATCATAAAGGCGGACGTAAATATTCGAAGGATGATGGCTCGATCTTACCTTATCAGAACGACCCCATGAAGGCGGAAGCTGCTGCCATTTTCAAAGCGCAATGGGAGGTAGCGAAGATGGACCCAGACTATGTGAACATGATGAAGCAGCATCGGGAAAAGTACGAGTCAGAGGGCGACTAGGCGCATCACTGATATCATTGACTTGTGGAAACATTTGGTTCAGAATCTATCTTGTTACTGTTCACTTTCCACCATATTTGGGAGAAAAGAGGCACACTAAACTATGACAGATTCTTTCATACCCTTGAACACAGGCCAGAATATCAACATTAACGATTGCGTTCAACTTCAGGTGACCATAAAGTGTACATCTGCCCCTTCTGCCTTGGATGTTAGCTGTTTTATGGTTAACGAAGAAGGATCCGTTCCCTCCGACGACTATTTTGTATTTTATAATCAGAAGGCCGATCCTCATCATAGCGTAATTCTGCAACAGGTGGAGGATTGGCAATCCACTTTTGTACTGGATACAAATAAATTACGGCAGGTCTCTGTGGAAAAATGTGTGTTCACAGCTACACTGGATGCGGGATATACATTCGCTGATGTTCAGACATGTCAGGCGATTGTACAAGCGGATTCTCAGCAGATCACCTATGAGATTACTCAGGCCACCGCGGAAACAGCACTTATTTTCATTGAAATCTATAAGTATCGTACCGGATTCAAAGTTCGTGCGATTGGACGTGGCTTCTTTGGCGGATTGCAGCCGCTGGCAGAGTCATTTGGTGTGGAAATTGAGAGCAATGACAACTCGGAAGCCGAACAGGTTCTTCTCACGGCGGCGGCTGAAGTTGCTACAACCTCTCCCCAAGCTCCAGCACCTGCCGCTGAACCCCTCCCGAATCCTCCAACATTAAACCTAAGCAAGATCGATCTGCTCAAGCGTAAAGTAACACTGTCTCTGCAAAAGAAAAAAATAGAACCTATACAGGCACGTGTTGCCGTCGTATTCGATGCATCAGGTTCCATGTACCATCTGTATCGTAAAGGCATCGTTCAAGAAGCCTTTGAACGCATACTGGCGATCGCATCATCTTTTGACGATGACGGAGAGCTGGATGTATGGTTCTTCGCCAAAGATTTCTTGCGTGCGCCTAGCGTCACCGCCAGCGATTTCGAGAATTATATCGAGCGTACATATAAGCTGGGAAGCAAGGGTGGAACTAACAACGAACCTCCTGTGATGCAGGATGTCATTCGTAAATATACGATTGAAGAACCCAATGTAAAGATTCCAACGTATATTATCTTTTTTAGCGATGGTGGAGTAAGTCAAAAAGGGAAAATTATGCGGCTGATTACTGAAAGCTCAACCCAAAATCTGTTCTGGCAATTCGTTGGGCTGGGAAAAGCCAATTACGGCATTCTGGAGAATCTCGATGAGATGACGGGCAGGTTCATCGATAATGCTAACTTTTTCGCGCTAGACGACATCTCCAAGATCAGCGATGAAGAATTGTATGATCGTCTACTCAACGAATTTCCTGATTGGATTAAGGAAGCTCGGGCCAAAGGCATACTTGCGTAGACTGTTCATCCCTTATAGTTAATTCAGGGTTGTAGCTTCTGCTTTGCCACCTTTGGAACGTGGTCGTAGCATGCTTCCTACAATTCGTAACATGGACTTGCGTGGCATGAGGCGGGAGAACTGTGCTGTCCAGTAATTTCTGGTCCCCGGCACAGCATAAGGCTTGCCTGACTCCAGCGCCCTCATGGCCACTGCCACGACATGCTCAGGTGTATCACGTTTGCCGACAGAGGCTTCATCAGCACCCACCACATCAAAGAACGAAGTTTCGGTTGAACCCGGACATAATGCTAGAAACTGAACTCCACGCTTCCTGTTCTCCTCATATAACGCCTCTGTAAAAGAAAGCACATATGCCTTCGTTGCTCCATATACAGCCATATAGGGATCTGGTTGAAAGGCAGCCGTCGAAGATATATTAATGATGGCACCATTCTCCTTCTGTAACATGTCTGGCAAGAAAAGATGCGTCATGTTTGTTAGGGCCAGCACGTTCAACATAATCTCATCCTGCTGCCGGGATCGATCTACTTGTTCAAACCATCCATGAGTAGCGAATCCAGCATTATTGATCAATATATCAATCTCTATTCCCCGATTCTGGCATTCCTCATATACCTTCTGTGGCGCGTCTTCTTCAGAGAGATCCGATACGATCACCTCAGCCCTTACCTGATATGTACGTTCTATTCGTTCTGACAATTGATCCAGTTTGGACTCTGTTCTGGCCACCAGCACAACATTTTTACCCTTGGAAGCCATCTCAAGTGCAAAAATCTCCCCGATACCCGAAGATGCTCCTGTGATGAGTACCCATTGATATTGATTTTTTATCATTTTTTATCACCCTCCAGACATACTTAGAACAATTGATTCCATTCAGAAACATTGTTTCTGAATGGAATCATCGTAACCAAAAATCGAGATTCTGTCAAATTACATTTGTTGAATCATCTTTTAAAGTGACTTTAGAACGTAGTGCTATCATTCTAAACTTATATTAAATTGACGTTATCTGGCGTAAAACAGTAGAATGACCATAGGAAAAAGAAATGTAATTTCTTTTAGAACAACAATACGGTTACGAGGATGAAATCAATGAAGGATATGAATTCGGGTTCCACGGAATCTGCACATACGGTAACAACCTTCCAAGAAGCCAGACTCCAGCACTCGGATAATCTGCGGCAAAATATTGTACATGCTGCCGCTGCGTTACTGCAAGAGCATGGACCTGAAGCCGTCACGGTACGCCGTGTAGCTGAACGCATGGAGTGTTCCACCAAGATCATATATAACCTTTTTGGAAAAAAAGAAGGGTTAGCCAAACATCTATACTTAGAGGGATGTTCCCTTATGGCCAAGCGTTTTGAAGCCATGCCCCGGCAGGCATCGTTCGAACAATATTTCCGTGATCTGGCTTACGTCTACTGGGACTTCGGTATTTCTCAATCCAGCTTCTATCAGCTGATGTTTGGGGGTTCCTTTTCCGAATTCAAGCCGGACGGAGAGACGTTACAGGGAACCGCAACTGCACTGAAGCAAGTGTCTGCTTTAGTTGAGGTGGCAATTGAACAAGGCATGATTCAGGTGCAAGACCCCTTGCTTGCGGTGCGCATGATCTGGGCTCCCTTACACGGTGTGATTCATCTGTACCTGGGAGGACATATTGAAAACGAAGAAGCTGCCAAAGCCCTCTATGATCATACGTTGTCCATGGTTATAAACTCTCTTGTGAATACATCTGCGAATGGGTAAACGTGGGATTAGCGCATTTAGGGATGATCAAAGATAAACATAAAAGGAGCATATCCAAAGCGTATTACGCCAAGGATATGCTCCTTTTTCTTTGTCACTCTATTTCTACATGAGTAGATCAATTTAGATCATTTTTATCAACCACAGCCGGCTTAGCGCGCTTCCTGATTCTCCGCTTCCCAGCGTGCAATTTCCTCACGGACTTTTGGCGCTACTTCTTTGCCGAGTAGTTCGATCGCGTGCATAACCTCATCATGCGGCTGTGTGCCGAGTGGAGTGTGCAGCATGAAACGGGTGATGCCTACCTCTTTGCGCAGATAGATGATTTTCTCAGCGACGGTGTCCACATCCCCTACGTAAAGCGCACCTTCCAGGCTACGTGCCGCATCAAATGTTTCACGCCCGTAATGTCCCCATCCACGTTCACGTCCCAGCTGGTTCATTACTGCTTGTGCAGGCCGGAAAAACTTTTCTACCGCATCATCGGTTGTATCGGCAACAAAGCCATGAGAGTGGGAAGCAACGGTTAACTTGGAAGCGTCGTGTCCGGCATGTGCGGCTGCTTTTTTGTACAGCTCCACCAGAGGTGCGAATTGTTTTGGACGACCACCGATAATGGCAAGCACCAGCGGCAATCCGAGCAGACCTGCACGAACAACAGATTCCTGATTACCGCCACTGCCAATCCAGACCGGGAGCTTCTCCTGTACCGGGCGCGGATAGATGCCAAGGTTGTTGAAGGAAGGGCGGTGTTTGCCCGACCAGGTTACTTTTTCCGACTCCGTCAGTTTCAGAAGCAGATCCAATTTCTCATCAAACAACTCATCATAGTCGCCCAGATCATAGCCGAACAATGGGAAGGACTCAATAAATGAGCCACGCCCTGCCATAATCTCTGCACGTCCATTCGAAATACCGTCCAATGTCGCAAAGTCCTGAAACACACGTACTGGATCGTCCGACGACAATACCGTTACCGCACTGGTCAAGCGAATGTTTTTCGTCTGCGAAGCTGCTGCCGCCAAAATGACTGCCGGAGATGAAGCTGCATAATCCGAACGATGATGTTCCCCTACGCCGTATACATCCAGCCCCACCTGATCTGCCAAAACAATCTCTTCCACAACATCACGAATACGCTGTGCGTGGCTAATCACTTCTCCTGTATTTACATCTGGATTTGTTTCTACAAATGTACTGATTCCGATTTCCATGATATGTTCCTCCTGTGTATGCAGCGATCCGTCGTTCATCTAACCTATTGTAAGTAGATCACCTTTTGTTATTTACCTTTATATTGGACTATTTTGAGCAAAAACACAAGTACCCTCTGTTTCCAGAGGGCACTTGTCTTCTACAACTTCCTTCCGATATACAACAGATGGGACGAGATTCCCAAAATGGAAGGGTCTTTGGCCGCCTCAATCAAGTATTGAAGCAGTTCTTGCTCTTCACCGCGTTCCCTCCAATATTGCTGCTGCTCGTCTGTAATCATCGCTTTGAGGCTGGAGGAACCGATCAATTGAACAGTCCCGAAGCCATGCTGCTCCATGAACGGCACAACATCCTGCACATGAAAATAGTATGCTCCCGTAAAACGCCCTTGATCCTGATGATCAAACGTGCCTCTTTCGACAAAAGACTGGATCGCGTCCATACTGTCATTGGGTCTCCAATGCTGCGGTGATTGCAGTGAGTTGATGCTCATCCGCATCCGGGTCTGTACCGCCACAAACACAACGCTTCCCGGCTTCGTTACCCGATAGAGTTCACGCACTGCCGCCATCCGCGTTTCTTCCTTCTGCAGATGATACAGCGGTCCAAGCATCAGCGCTGCATCATAGGTCTCATCCGCAATCCCGTTCAGGCAAGTTGCATCCAGCACATGAAATCCGTTAAATTGCTGAGTCAGCCCCAATGTTTGGCTTTCTCCTGCGCCAGTGCTACGGATGAAGGTGTAAGATCCGATAACGTAACCTGGTATCCCTGTTTGGCGAGTTCCATCGCATATTTCCCTGGTCCAGCACCGTTATCCAGAATCAGACCGCCTGGAGGAAGATACTCCCGAATGTAGTTCATATTAATGATAAATTCGATGGGTTCACGCTCCAGCCTGCCCCACTCATCAAAACCGGAATAATATTGAATAATGCGCTCTTGATCTCTGTCCATCTCTTGTACACCTACCCTTTTCTCTGGATTATGGCCCTACAGAACATCAAAAAAGACCTGCCGCCTCAGCTAAGAGGCGACAGGTCTGACCTTCGCGGTACCACTCTTTTTGTTCATGGAAAGGGTTTATACCAACCTACCTTTCCATAACATCTCGGGACCTGATGACGGAGGTTACCCGTCAGGATCTACGTGAATTCAGTTCATCATATCCACCATTTCATTCAGTCCTTCGTTCGCTGAACCAATGAAGACACTTCTACAACTGTTCTTCGATCCTGCCGCTCACAGGTGAGTTGGGGATAGACTGGACTGTCTTGCACCGGATCAACAGTTCTCTGAGCCATGCCATATACCTTAATACTCCTGATCATTGCGTTTGTTATTTTAATTTTACCAAGTATAGTTCTCCTAAATATTTACTGTAAACTCTAAATCACAATCAACCAGAATGGCTCTCTCACTTATAAAATACAGACCTTATTACTTCAATCCTTCTTATTTTTTCTTCTCTTCCACTAATGGTACAGCTATTTTAGCTTCCGGATCTTCTGTACTGTACATCCAAGGATATACGACGGCCGTATCCGATGTATACTTCTCATACCGGTCAATACCCTGATTGTCTCCATCACCCGCAAACTGGGTCTTGGCAGGCATACCATAACTTCGTTCGCCATTTAAGAACATAAAGGTCTGATTCATCCCTCCAAAATGCGGATCATCACTATTCCTCTCCACGTACAAATCCCCGTCCTTAAGGTAATATGTCCAATGAATTGTAAAACCGCCCAGCTTTGAATCCAAAACCTGTGGCTTCTCACCAATTGCAGGTAAAGTAACCGGTTCAAACTTGCCCTCAATATATTGTACTTGATGATGGGCATACAAAGTCATTGGGGTATCCGGATTGATCTTCTGCCCTGGATTTACTTCAAAGCGCAATTCCATTTGCTTTGAATGATCTGACGGCCATACGCCACCTTCCAACCGGGTGCCATTCACATCCAGATCATATTTCAAATAGGGCAGTTGCAAGATGGATCGATCCTGAGCAAGAATCACCCGGATTTGTGTCGGTGTAATGATGGCCTCCTTCACAAGCACTCCTTCCGATTGCTGGCCCAGAGGGAGATTCAACACTCTTTTACTCGTGCCGCTAAGCATCTCCGTTTTATCTAATCGTATACCGATATTCAAGGGCTGATCCATTCGACCTTCTTCTTTATGATACGCGAGTACATAAGATGAGGCTTGCTGCTTTAATGTGTCCAGGTTATAGAACTGTTCTGATATATATTCACCATGCGCTCCTGGCTTACCGCTTATACTCGGGGCAACCGACTCTAATGTCTGTCCTTTCTGATCATAAATCTTTAAAAAAGGATAAGCATAATCACGGACATCAGACTGGTCAAAAGTTAACGATGTAGACAGCATCACTTGATTATCTTTCTCGTTGAATACACTCACTGCAAGTTTACCCAAGCCGTCTTGATGGATATCGAACCCTTGTGACTGCCGCTGGGAAAGATCCAGGTTAATTGCCTGTTCCTCGGGAGCCAACACCTGGATTCCATTTACTGTGAAATCAACATTGGCCTCTTTTCCTGACGGTGTCCACTCCGTTTCAAAATAACCTTTGTACACTCCGTTCCCCTGATCAAAATCATGATAGTACCTGCCTTCGATTTGCTTCCCAGTCTCATCCCGCAGGCCGATCGAAGGGAATCTTACCGTATCCCCTTTGTACTTTCCGGGGTTCAAGGTGTACAAAATAACGGTACGATTATCATCAGAAAAAGCAGTATCCAATGTTAATGTTACCCCGCCGACTGTCACCGATTGATTCAGTTTCTGTCCAAGTCCATTTTGCAACGCATTCTGGATACCACTCCGGTGATCCAACAGGTCAAACCAGTCATAGTGGACTGCTGCATATACAGGTGTCGCCATAAGAATAACGGCTGCTGTTCCGATCAGTGTAGTTTTTTTCCATCTCAGGCTCCGCCGTACATTTTCTTTCCTCGCTACAGCATGAAGTTCAGGGCAACGTTCTTGATCCTTTTGGATCTGATCCCACATGGCATTAAAATCGGGATAATGGATATCCGTATCATTTTTCAGATGATGAGACAACCTTTTTTCCGTATGTTTCACTATACATCTCCCCTTTCTGATGTTGTTTACTGGTCTTCTCCCATTTTTTCCTCAGCAAACGAATTCCCTTATATATTCTTGACTTCACCGTGCCTAGCGGAACATCTAGCACCTCTGCAATTTCAGATAAACTGAATTCGTTCATATAGCGTAGCAGAATGGCTGAACGCATCTTATCCGGCAGTTCCTGAACCCATTGTTCCCATAGTTCCGATTCCTCCGCATGCTGAGCCACCTGATCAACCGGAGCTTCCGTTCGCTGCGGCGTAAGCATAAAAAGCCTTTTTTCCCGTTGCTTGGATGCATGCTCTCTTTTCATAAAATTAAGGCAGTGATTCACTGTGATTTTCATCAGCCATGTTTTCATGTACTCTACCTTCCTCCAATCCTGACGGAAGACGGTAATAAAAACGTCGTGGCAGACATCTTCTGCATTCTGCGCATGATGGAGCATGTAGTAACAAGTTCGATACACATCCTTGCTGTACATTTCAAACAATTCCTTTTCACTCAAATCTTTTACCTCCTTTCTCTGCATCAGCCTTTTCAAATCTATAGACAAAGCTAATTCTTAAAAGGTTCATTCATTGAACTTGAGTACAGCCAAAAAAGAACGTTCACTTCCACAGCAATGCAGAAATGAACGCTCTTTATGGATTAATTCATGCAGGCAGGCTCAAGTATGCTAGTTACGAGTCAGCCTAGATCTTTTTCACAAACTCGGACTTCAACTTCATCGCACCCAAGCTATCGATCTTGCAATCAATATCGTGGTCCCCATCAATCAGACGGATGTTCTTCACCTTGGTACCTTGTTTCACGACGAGGGAGCTGCCCTTCACCTTGAGGTCTTTGATGACCGTAACCGTGTCACCATCATTCAGTACATTCCCATTGGCATCACGCACAACTTTGGATTCCTCAGCATCACCTTGCTCTGCTTCCAGAGACCATTCATGCGCACATTCCGGGCAGATCAACAACAGGCCATCCTCGTACGTATACTCCGAATTACATTTCGGACAATTAGGCAAATTAGACATATGTATTAAACTCTCCATTCTGCATTTTCGCTATCTCGCTAGTATAAGGGATTTCTGCAATATGTTCCATACGATGGCTCACTGCATTCCTGATTTGACTTATTTTTAAACAAAATTTAAAGGAAGATGTTCTTCACTTTAAGGAAAGGCCATTATGATAAAAAAACAACGTATCCGCTTAATGTTGATTACAAGAAAATTTTCACAGCACCAATGATGGATTACCTTTGATAAAAAACGATACATGATTCTATAACAATTAATCTTTCACCCCAAAGGAGTTTCGCCTTATGTCATCCTATGTTTTCCCTATTCAGACCGCGTTTATTATCTTTGTCATTGCTTCCCTATTCCTGCTGGTGCCGTGGTTAATCTATGGTTATCGCAAAGATGGCTTCTTCAGCTGGTCACGGTTTGCTGTCAGCTTTTCTTTTATTTTCTTCCTGTTAGCCGCCTACTGTCTAGTCATTCTGCCGCTTCCGACGACTCGAAACACCTGTGCGAGGCACGCTGCAAATGCCGTCTATTATAACCTGACACCCTTTATGTTTGTGAAAGACATTATGAAGGAAACCCCCATCATCTGGTCTCAACCCTCTACGTGGATCAACATGATTAAGGGCCGAGCTTTCCTGCAAGTGCTGTTCAATGTATTACTGCTCATGCCACTGGGGGTATATATCCGGTATTTCTGGCAAAAGAGAGCTTACTGGAAGCACGCCTTGGTGGCTGGCTTCGGGCTTTCCTTATTTTTCGAAGTCACCCAACTCACGGGGTTGTACGGATATTACAGCTGTCCTTACCGGCTATTCGATGTGGATGATCTGATGCTGAACACCTCCGGTGCAGTGATTGGTTTCTTCGCAGCCCCGTTGCTGTTGGCTTTATTCCCGTCACGTGCGAGTATTCAGGCCAAGAGCGAGCAGATCGTGGAGCAGAACCGCGTCTATCCTGTACCACAGCTGCTTGCACTGCTTATCGATGGTATTGTCGTGACGATCATCGACATAATCATGTCCATCTTCACAGCATCCAATGACATCCAAGATGCTATAAATACATCCACGGCGATGGTTATCGTTCTGTTCTTTATACCGTGGGTTCGAAACGGAGTTACACCAGGCTCTGCCGTTCTAAGATTCCGATATGTGAATCGTCAAAGTGGTGTGCCTACGCTTCCAACGCTATTGAAACGATTTATCGCCATCTATGCTCCGTGGCTTCTGATAACGATTATTCAACTGGTAAGCAACTATGCATACCCTAACTATCAGGATGATGTGCTTAATTCTTATCTGGTCTGGATTTTCCTGAGTTTAAATCTGATGTCCTTCCTCGTGTATATCATCCTGTTCATCCATGTGGTGGTCGTGATATTCTCGGGTGGAAAACGTTCCTTCTACTTCGACGAGGTCTCTCGTACACGAGCCTCGCGTAAATAATAAATCCAGTGTACTCTCCATTACAGGGAGCATCACATAGCCAAAAAAGGCGGCCTCTCATGGTTAATCCATGAGGCCGCCTTTTTTATTTTCAGATACCTAATTATAAAATCGTTGAAACCTCATAATGTCCTCTGCTTTGAAACGAAGGAAAGGATAACCTTACTTAACACCTAGTAGTTCGCGTTTGGAAGCCTCTGGATCACGAACAACCTCAATCTCATGATTGAAGATCAGTGTCGCCCGATCCTGACGGTATTCCGACCATTCGATTCCTGCTGTCTCCGGTTTACCATTCTTCGCAAAAGAAATCCAGGCATCCTGCACCTTGAGTGCGAGCGCTTTGGCAGCTTCATCCGGTTCAGCCTTCATGAATTTCAGCGCATCCAGCGTGTTAAATACAAAGAACATCTCAATGCTGTGAATCGCTCTTTTCAGAAGTGGATGTTCCGGCATCACCCAGTCAAAACGGTACATCCACACCGGGGCATGCTTCTGCTGTGCAGATGCATACTGTAGTGCTGACCGCCAGAAGAACATATCCGTCATAACCTGAGCTTGTCCATCTGCTGTTTTCGGATAACTATCCGCGATAGCGACGCGATTCTCCAGATCTGGTGTCATGAAATCAACACCCTGCACCATATCAATTTCGTTTGAAAATGGCACATGCGGCTGAATAAACAGCGCTCCTTCATGCTTCGTTGTACCGATAAGTACCGGAACGCCCTCTGCCGAGCCTTCGTTTACGGCTTGAAGCGGGATTTGCGGCAGTGTCTCACCATCGAGCACAGGTTGGAACAACAAGGCCATGCCTGCTCCGCTCTGCTGCTTCACCGTTTCTGCTGCCGCCATAATCTGTTCTACCGGAATGCTGTTCAGCTTAGCCAGGCTATCTCGGTCTACACCAAGAACCTTCAACATACCTTCACGCAAAGCCGAAGCTTGCTCAGACGGCATGAACTGCGAAGCACCACTCTCCATAATGGCACGTTGGAACAGCCCTTTGGCTGCTGGCATCGCCATCAATGCAGCAATACTCATACTGCCTGCTGATTCGCCGAACACCGTAACCTGACCCGGATCACCACCAAAGGCAGTAATGTTATCTTTTACCCATTGTAGCGCAGCTACCTGATCCAGCAACCCTGCATTGGATACGTAGGAATCACCTAACGGAGCCATGTGCAGGAATCCTAGCGGCCCAAGTCGATAGTTGATGGTCACCACGATAACATCGCCACGAACGGCTAGCTGTGTGCCATCATATACAGGCAGACTGCCTGATCCGGTGACAAATGATCCCCCGTGAATCCAGACCATGACGGGAAGGGGATGACTGCTTTCTTTTTCGGGTGCCCAGATGTTCAGATACAGGCTGTCTTCCGACTCCGGCGGCTTCTGCCCGCCCATCCACTCTGAATCATGACGCGGTTGTATATTCTCAGGCCCGAATTCGGTAGCCTGTCTGATTCCTTCCCATGACTCGGGTTGTACTGGAGCTCGGAAACGCAACTCTCCTACTGGCGGCTTTGCATAAGGAATACCCTTCCATACACTTGCACCATGTAAAAGCTCGCCTTGAACGGTACCATATTTCGTTTGAATCTGTAGTTCTCGCATTCCGCTTCTACATCCTCTCCGTGAATTAAATGTACTCATTGTTCATTATGATTAGAGCTTGATAAGGACTAACCATGTGTATCTATTTGAGTATAAATCGTTGTCATACCCATTTACAACTTTGCCCAGATTGACACTTCCGTGTAATGTTAGACAGTGGCCCCATTAGAGTCATGGTTATTCTGAGGTTAAGATACAAAGAAGGCTACCCGCTTTCGCAAGTAGCCCCGCTCTAAGATTTAGCTTCAACTATTTCCCAATTCAGTTGTGAAGATATTTATTTACTATACTCAACAAAAACATGCATATACTTATCCATTCCTGGAAGACCTGTTGTTTCTTTAATGTTCAAGAAACTAAGTTGTTCTTGCCAACTTAACCTTTCCTGGATCAGTGTCATCAGCAGCTACCTCGAAAATGTATGCTAAAGTAAATGCATCAAAGCATGAGACTCCTTTGTTTAGTTTTACCCAATCTTCTGGGACAACGACTTGGTTCTTGCCTGTTGAGATTGGTTTGCCAGAAAAATTGAGAATTAATTCATGACCTTCGTTTTTGATGGTCGTAATTTTCTTCTTTTTATCCCATTGAATCGTTGCTCCGGAAGCTTTAAAAATATCCTTTACCGGAATATAAACCGAGTTATACATGGTAGTAGTTAATTTATCGTTTTTTGTAATATTTAGTTCTACCTTTTTAAGCGAAGGATTGTAAGTGTTCGCTGCACGCTCCTTAAAAGTTTGATCCACAGACGTTAGGTCCTTAGCAGATGCAACGGAAGCTACACTAACTACTAAAGTTAACATCAACAATAATAACAAAAATCGCTTCATTCAGATTCCTCCTTGGAAATTATTATTTACAATAACCCAAACGATAAATGTTCAGAAAATGTTACTTTAGAATTAGACAACCCTATAAATATTGTAAGTATGTATGCAATCAATCACTATAACTATTAGTGACACTTTGTGTTTCTCCGCTAACGGACTATAACCCTAAATATGTATATTTACGAAAATTGTCTTGTAAGTCCTGTTATCCTCTACTTTTGTTTCTTTATTCGGATACCAAAAGCTGCAGCCAGCATAAAAAGTACACCTGAAATACTGAGAATAATCATAGTAATGTTAACAAAAGGGTCTTTATCATTCAAAAAATGAGGAAATAAGCGATTAAGTAATACGAGGGAGAAAACGAAGATTGTTAGCGCATCATTCCCGATATATATTTAACAATTTATCTAGAAAAATGTATCGATTAAACTACCTAGGGCGTGTCCTAGACTGTAAGATTCTTCAGCAAGAGTAACCATGCTTTTTAGGAGAAGGTTAAATGTATTAAAAATAATAACTCCTAGAACAGGTATAATTATAGGTAACATTGATTTTCCAAACCAATTCCAGTTTATATTTCTCAAGGAGAGAACATCCTTTCACAAAAAATGGGTGAATTGAGAACAGTGTACAACATCTAATATTATATTCATATATCAAATATTGGGAATTATTACAGTCAGAAAATTTTACATAGTGAGCTTGATTGAAAGTTTTAAGGTTTCGCCTAATCTAGTACGACTTAAGCAATCTGACATGGAGAGGAATAGTAAATATATCATGGAAAATAAAAAGACTCAGATCTTAGTGAAGTTGCTAACCACCTTGAATTTCTCCTTCTTAATTAGCCTATACTTTTTGAAACCAGCCAGTTTTTTGCTAATCTCAGGATTAGTTATTACTCAATTCTTTTTTTCATATAGTTATTTCAAACTTAAACGAAAGTTAACCATTCCGATGATGTTGGTTTACTTGGTTTATTCATTGTCTGGCATTATAGATGCTACATTGGATGGAGGACTCTCTCAAGGTAATTCGATAATGAATACCGCACTATTCATAGGAGGAAACATCGCGGTGCTATCCGTTGGATATTATACATATAGAAATTGGATAAAGGGGAAATGGTGAGCATAGAGTAGGTACAACACATGGCTATTAGGGACAAAAGAAAATAAAAACAGAGAAAGGATCGAGTAGTTCTGAAGGATCGGGACTCCACTACCGGGGAGTGGATTGAAAATGGTTTCGTCTTCAGTTCTATCCGAACATACAACTGCACAAGAACGGGAAGAGGCATTGCGAGATTTGCACAAGCTCCAGCATGCAGAGCAATACTATGTTTGGCTTCAAGGATTCGTGGATCGGCTGCGAGAGGGTAAGCTGTATGAACAAAAATCAGAAATAAAGGAACAGCAGGACTAGCCCTGCTGAGCATAGACTTAAAGATGTCGGATCTTAGCAGATTAGATTTAGCAGCAGATATGAGATTGAGATCAATCCATTATAAAATAAGCATATACAACAAAGAGCTGTACCCAGCCGATGAATGGCTTTGGGGACAGCTCTTTTGAAACCTACATATGTCTGAGTATAAAAGATAAACTTGGCCTTGATTTAAAATACAAATATTTGGAATCCGTTGTTTGAATGTAACATGCACCATTCCACTTATCATCTACAGGAAAAAGGATCGATGTGAATTTCACTTTTTCTGCAGATTCATTGCCATTGTTCATCTGTATTGTAATTGGTTCATTATAGATATATTCTATGGCGCCACTCTTTTTTATATCATTGACCTCATCTTCTGATAACGGAGCATTGCCACCTGACATCATATCTCCTTTTTCAAATACGATCAAAGAGAGAAGCTGATCAAAAAGTTGCGGATCTTCTTTTTTATTAATTGATTTCTGTTCTTCAGCGCGATAAAGATTTATCTGATCTGGCTCCCACGTCTCCAGTTCACTGCTCGAATTGAGGTTCCATCCTAGTGTGAAGCCTAAAGCAACCGCGATGAGCACCATAATAGAAACAGATTTATTAAGCTTCATCCCTTCACCTCTCATGCTTGTTTACGTTAGGTACGATAAGCCAAAAACCGGGAATATCATTCCCGGCATAATTATTATATTTTTTCAAGTTACAAGTATACCATATTTATTTTGATGCCCTGTAAGCAAGGGTGAAATCTTTAGATATTGGTGTTGTCTTATTAGTCTGAGAGTTGAATACGTCAAATTTTAGTTGTAGATTGCCGGAGGTATTTTTTGAAGATCCGTTTCCTTCGTAATTAAGTACAACCTGAAAAGTGAAATAATGTCCATTATCAGTTCGTCCACTGTGGTCTGTAGATTCCTCTAACTTAAATTTACTAGCCAATTTTTCACCCGCAGCAGAGACTGGGCTTCCTGATAAGCTAACACCTTGACTGCCAAGTGTAACCTCTCCTGATGTAGATGTTGCAGTGTTTATATACCCTATTACATCATTGATTGTACTCCCATACGGAACAGCACTTAATGTTTTTTTAATAAGACTAGTAGCGATTTTATCACCAACTTTTTTCAACCCTCCATTAAAAGCTGAATTATCGTAAATTCTTCCTTGCTGGAACGTCCTAATCATAGTTGAATAATCACCTGACCCAAAGGCAATCTTTAAATTTTTATATTCGAACACATTGTTTCCATAGTATGTGTAATTTCCAACCTTAGTGTGCTCTGCAATCTTAAATTGAGCAATCCATGTGGAGTCGGATGAGGTGACATTTACATGTTTGTAGCTAAGATATGGTAAAGACCAACATTGTGTATAATCTGTCCCTACATAAAATGAAGTATAATATGTTGTAGGATTAGTCCATGTAGAGAATGAATTCAATGCCATCGGTGCAAAATCCAAATCTGTTTTCCCAGAAGCCTCTGCTATTGAGGTTTCAGTTGTCGTGATTTCCTTAACCATTTCAGGCTCCGCTAGCCCTTTGAACCAAAACATTTCTTTTTTATTATCTTCTTTCTCAGCAAAAGAGCCCACTTCTAAACCCCTCAATGCTTCGGGTAAATCCGTCTCAAAAAGAATAATATTTTTATTGCCATCAAGTAAGTATAGTTTTAAATGAGGCTTTTCCTGTAAATCACGGTTAATTAAAAGGTTATCATTCTTGCTATCATTAAAAATCTCAAACAATAAAACCGAATATCTACCTGTTTCATCTGTCAAATCTCCCACAATACTATTAATACCATTTTGAACTTTATAACTATATAAGTTGAACTAAAGATTTTACACGACCCACTCCGATGACAGAATAACCTTCAAATCGCTGTTATCCCCAGATTTTTTGGATTCCCTTTTCCAAAGGGGAAAATCCGGTGATAAAGGCGAACGCTCCGCTTTTTCAGGTTTTTTCTGTCCTCTCCGTTATTGTGTAAAAGAATAGTTCAACTTATATAGCATGCAACAATCCAGATAATTGAACTTGTTCTTCACCAACAGTCACATCGATTGAAACATTTCCTCCACTTAAGATAAAATTATCGAGTTTCAAATCATAATTCTTTAGTGATTTTTGGCTCTCGAGTGATTTCCTTTTTTCCACCTGACCTACCATAGATTCATTAAAGGCATCAACTGTCAGGGAAATTCCTTGGCCCCTAGTAACTACATCTAAAACTTGTGATGTATTATTTTCAGCAAATACACTTGTTTGCAGAAGTGATCCCGTTAGAACAGCAACTGCCAGTATTAAGATCTTTAGATTTCTCATACGTCACCTCAATTTTAAATTTTTTGACTCCCAACCATAAATTCGATGTTTACGAACAGGCTTACAGCTAATAAACATTCATTCCGATAGATTCCCCCCTCTATATGTTTAACTATATAAAAATTGTTTATTTTTGTAAATAATACTATATACTCATATTTATTTAAATATAGTGAATCATTTTATATATATTTGATTTTAAGAGAACCAGGAAATAATAAAGACTTCACCACCTATCTTCAAGGTTATTAAACCTGAAAAATACGGTGGTGAAGCCCTTTAATCACTATATAGTGTAATTAGAAATAAAAAGTCTTTTTTATTACTTCTGCGCTGCAGCTTCAATATCTGCATATGCCCAGTGGGTTGCAGGCACGTCGCCAAAGGATGGCGTTGCCACTCCCGCCAGCGGTGTACGTTTGAACAGGACGTTCAGTACTTTTACCGCTTCGGCACGGGTCAGTATGCTGTCTGGTTTGAATGTACCATCGCTGTAACCCGTCATTAGACCAGTGGACTGCACATAGGCAATCGCATCGGCTGCCCACAGATCCGCCGCTACATCCGTAAAGGACGCTGCTTCTGGTGCAGTTGCTGTGGTATTCGTTGTTGCTACAGCGTTCATTTGCTGCTTCTGCAACCAGCGGTACGCGATTGTTGCCATCTGTGCACGCGTAATCGAACCTTCTGGTGCAAACGCTGTGCCACTCAGACCATTCATAATACCTGCGGCTTGTGCTTGTTGAATCTCACTTGTTGCCCAATGTGTTGCGGCTACATCGGCAAAGGTTGTACCTGCCACCGTAGCTGTTGCTGTTTCATCCGGCAGATTACGAGCCAGCATTGCAGCCATCTGAGCACGTGTAACAAATGCATCTGGACGGAAATCTGCACCGAAACCTTGGATGTACGGGTGATTTGTCTTTTGAGTAGCTTTCAGCCCATCTACGACAACCAGTGTAAACGTACTGAACTTGGTTACCGTAAACTCAATGCCTTCGCTGTTATTAGCCAGCTTCACGAGCTTGCCTTGTACCAGTTCTTTCGTGCCATCACTATGTTCAATGTACACAGCCAGGTTATCCAAAATCTGCTGACGAGCTGCCGCATCCGTTGGCAGGCTGTTACCCAGCGGCAAAGTGAGCGTCACTTCACGGCTCTGCATATTCGTTTCGATCTCAACTGGACGAGCCAGTACACGAACATTCGTATTTGGAGCAACTTGCTGAATCACTTGCTCTTTCTTTGCACGCTCTTCCAAGTCTTTGCGCTCCGATTCCTTTTTGAGTGGAACCACGCGGAAGTACAAGTCTTGATCGAAGCCGGTGATTGATTTCGTGGGAATTGAAATGACTGCATTCTCTGTCGAGATTTCCAATTTCATCGAACCTTCACTCAAATTTTTTATGGCTGTTTTCGGGACTTCAACCCGTGTCTCGGACACGGCATCTTTCGTATCTGGAATAACAATACGTGCCGTATCCGTACCCAGTTGTTTTGCCTTTTCAACCGATTCCTTGGCAATCGCATCTGTCATTTTCACCAAATCTTTAACCGTACCGTTGGTTTCAGTTGTACGCGTGATTGGGGTTTTCGTCAGGTTTGTACCGTTAACACCATTTACATCCACCACCAATTGCTCTTGCTTGGTCGTTGGTACATTCGTTACTGGTGTAGAGGTTACTGGTGCAGATGATCCACCGCCACCGTTACCACCTGTGTTGTTGCCCGGGTTAGGTGTGGAACCATTCCCATTACCGCTGTCACCATTTGCTGTAAAGACCATTTTCACAGCGCGTCCTGGCATTTCATCACTAATCGCTTTATAACGAACCAGAACCGTTTTGTCTCCACTAAGTTCAATTTTCTGCATTGATGCAACATCTAACCAGTTCTGACCGTTATTGAAGGAAATCTCCATCGTTTCATCCAAACCAATGATACTGTTTTTGATATCGTCAACAGTTACTTTGGGCGCTGTAAAGAAACGACTAAATACATATCGGAACTGATTTGCACTTTCGTACTGGCTCTCTTCTGTGAGCATCCATTCTGCAAGTTCCTTTTGACCCTTCGCATCCAGTTCGGCTCTCTTGGACAAGTCGAGTGAGCCCTCAAGATTATAGTCCAGCTGATTCAGATATGCCTTGCTTGCTTGTTGATCCAGCATAGTTGCATTTAGCCACTGATCCATCTCATCTACTGATTCTATATTCTCAAAAGAATTAAATGGTGTAGCCAACAACATCAGTACAAAGCGTTCATTGGCAACTTTCCCTGCAGACTCACCTGAAGTCCGTTCATGTGCCAGAAGGCTCATATACTTCAATGCAAAAACGGATTTATCTATATTACTTCGATGCGAATGAAGTTGACCCAACGTAACGAGTTGTTCTGTCTCTTTGTCTTGGAAATAAGTTGGGCTATCCATTAATTTTTCAGCAAAATAATCCAATTTTTCTTCCAGAAGGCTTAGATCCTTCTCTTCCCAGATCGTCTGAATTTGTATGGCAAGTTCAATCATATATTGAACCTGAGCCTTATTTTCATAATCCTTCTTGATGTTGTTGAATAGAAATGAAGCAATATAGTCCTTCACCTCAGAAGTTAACGTTTCATACTCCGTCGGCAAATGAATCCCCAGTGCAGGGTTTTCAATCAATTGACGCATCGTTACAGCATCTTGATTCAGTCTTGCTTCATTGACTTGTGTAATCGTTACAGGTGTATTCGTATCCGGATTGAAGAACTTATTGAAGTCCATCTGAACTTCAATAAAGCTTTTATAACCACCATCCATTGGTCTCTTAGATATCATCCATTGTGCAAAGGCAGTTCTATCTACTTCCGTATTCAGTTCATCTAATTTGTTTAGTTGAAGAAAGAAGGGCTCCATCATATCATTTGGATTTGAAGGAACATATGCTTCTGATGCCACTTGTAATTTCCGCAACGTATCAAAAACTTTAAATAAATCATTCGTGTTAACAGCTTGATTAATAAAAACACGTTCTTTAGACACGGATAACAAGTTCAATACACTTCTATCCTTCAGCTTTTCTTCCGGAGACTTGTACATCAACTTAAGAAGGTAGGCCGCAGCATATTGATCAATAGATGAAGCATTCCCATAAAACTCTGCCGAAGAGCTAAAGCGACTGAAATCCTCTGGTGCAAATAATGACGCTCCATTCAGCACTTGATTGTAGAATTCGCTCATTCTTGTCATCATGCTCTTTATAGTCATTTCATGATATGCTTTCAAGCCTGTCCAACTCGTGTTCACGATAAATTGTATCTGCTCTTTATTGTACGATCCCGAGCTAGGCATCAACTTGGTTAGTGCTCTAGCCAATGATTTCTTATCATCATCTGTAAGATCTGTAACGGTAGAAGAATCTATGAGCAGATCACTATTTTCCAGAACATTTAGAATTTCATCCAAATCTCTATCTTCTACAGCCTTATTTAGTTTAGACAGGGGTGAGTTATTCGTAAAAAATCCATCGAATTTTTCTTGAATTTCACTGTATTGGGTATAACCGTTCCCAGGTTTCTTCAACAACATCCAGTCTGACAATTTCCCCATCTCTGAAGCATCTGAAATGATGTCATCCATCTTGCTGAGATCAAGTGGAAACTTACCTATAGGAAATTCTTTAGGAGTACCTTTATATTGCTCTGCCTTCTGCTGAACGTCGTACAATTTTTCTAAAGCTGCTGCCATATCGGCAGATGTAGAGGCCTTTGTAAAACGTGGATTATAACTAAGCATCTCCGGAAGCTTCAACACCGCTTGTACAGGCATGTTATCCTTCGAAATTCGATCCAGGTTCATAATAAAAGCGAACAGATTCTGATCTATATCTGATCCATTAAGGTATTTAATTAGATTATCCTCAATCATCATCCGGTAATTAGGATCAATAAAATTCAAAACATTAGAAAACTTCACATAATACATCGTTAACTGAGATTGTATTTGCGAAACTTGATACTCCTGCATAACCATAAGACCTTGATATGCTAGTTCAGCCATATTCTTTACTTGGTTTTCGCTAAAGAAAGCTCCACCGATCAGGTCCAAATTCCCCATGATTCCTGCAAGCTCTTCCTGCTGCCCTACAGAAAGTGATGTGAATTCTGGAGTCATATCGTTCAGGTTCGGGTTGCCGAGCAATTCCATCACTTTGGCTTGATCGAAGTTAACAGCAATCACGCTGTTAAGTTCAGTAAGTGGAGAAATAAATTTAAAAGATTTCATCACATATGCAACTTCTGGACCGGTACTAGGTTGAACCAGAACATTGACGTAATATGTCTCATTCTCATGTAAATTTGAGGCAGTTATAGAGAATATCCCATCTATAGAAGATGAACTGTCAAGCCAGGTTCCAACCCTTTTATTCATAGCATTATTCATTTCCTGCACGTTATTCAAATCTTCCTGAGAAGAGAGAAATATCGCATAGCTCAAACTTTCTGTATTCGTCTCAGCCTCACTCCATGTAATGTTTACCGAGTCTTGACTCAAACTTGTTACAGTTATGTCCCCACCATTACCAGGCGTGGTCATAGGAGACGTTGCGCTGACCTTTCCTGCTGGTGCGAGCCATGGAGCAACCAACACCAGAATGAGCAATATGCTTATTATTTTTCTGTACTGCATACCTTTCTTCCTCCTCAATTTCATTAAATAGATAGGCCTATTGTATTACACAACTCTGAACGGATTCTGAACAAAAGGGTAAAAATCAGGTGATAAAACCATTTTCAGCAGATAAAACGAACTATTTTTTCATCTTTTTCGCCAAATTTCAACATTTCTACTGTTTAAAACATTATTCAAGACCTATATAACCTTATAGCCGTCCAATCTCAAAAGACAAACAAAAGAAACCACCCCCACGGGTGGTTTCTTCTTTATTTATCTCCAGACAGAAACAAGGCTGTTAATGAATACACTTTGTTTTTCCTTTACCTAACTTGACTGCCTCAACTGGATGAATTCCCCGACATCTTTGCCAAAGTTATATATAAGTAAAGCCCCACTGGCAGCAAAAAAAATCAGAAGAACAAGACCTATAAAAGGATTCTTACCAACATAATCGCTTAAATTCAAATAAAACATTTTTACTTTATTCATCATTAGTCCCCCATCAAACAAATTCATTCGACCTACTGTTGGACAGAATTTCGGACCAACATTTATTAAGTTTAATCTTCCCCGTCCTGAACCTCCGGTTTATACTCCCGTAATCTTCCCTCATAAACCAGCTTCAACTGCTCACACTGGCGAAAATCATCCGGAGTCACAAGTGCAGGCAGTTTATTCCATAGCTTGATGCCTGAGCGTTGCAATATCTCGGCTACAAACTGTGAGCAAAAGTAAGAGTTGCTGAACTCCACCGGTTCCTTGAGCGTAATTCCAAGAACGCCTAGCAGGTTGTACATATATTTCTGGCGACTGCGTATGAAAATGTGCAGCACCCGCTTCATTTTTTCCACTTCACGTTCCGATACTTGAAGCTCGTAGATGACACATGTCGTATTCGGATATTTACTGTACGTCCCTGTCTGGATATCCTCCTTCACAAACCCACCGTTCAACGGATTGCTCGGATGTTTGCGGCCGAAGCTGTACAATTCCGTTAATTCCCGGTCAAACGAGATGGAAGCATGGTTGTACGGTGCTTTGGTGTAAGTCTGAATAACTCTTGTGAACAACGTACCTGTATTCGTCAGCAAAATATAAATCGAACGTTCATCGGTCATCCTCATATTTCCCCTTATCAAGTTGGCACTATTCCTTCATAATAACATAGGTACCCTATAATGGAATCTCATATTGAATAAGCAGGTGATCTTCGTACATGAACAGCTCTCTATTCACATTAACCCTGATTTTTGCAGCCTTACTCGTTATACATATTGTGTACAAAGTAATTGCTAAACTGCAGCCGGACAAGGATTATTCGGGCATTGGAACGAAAATCAAAACCTGGTGGGGCATGCTGGCCATCTTTTGCCTCGCCACCCTGTTTAATCCCATCGTCTCGCTGATCTCGCTCATGGTGCTTGCATTTTTCTCGCTCAAAGAATACTTCTCCATGATTCGCAACACCCGCAAAGCCGACCGCCGTCTGTTTCTTTGGGCATATCTCGCGATCCCGGTGCAGTTTTACTGGATATACATTGGCTGGTATGGCATGTTTATTATCTTTATTCCGCTCTATGTATTTCTTGTCTTGCCCATGCCACGTCTGATCAACAAGGGAACGATCGGGTTCCTGCGCAGTGTCAGTTCCACTCAGTGGGGACTCATGCTGATGGTATTTGGGTTAAGTCATCTGGCTTATTTCCCGTTTGCCTCACCCGAGTACGGATCAAAACTGGTCCTCTTCCTTGTGGTGTTAACACAGCTTAATGATGTGGTGCACTATCTCGTATCTCTATATTTGGGCAAACGAAAAGTGGTGCCTACAGCGAATCCTTTTATCACTTGGGAAGGGTTTGTGTGTGCATTCCTGGTCACGACGGCAACCTCCTATTTCATCCATCCCTATCTTACACCATTTGATTGGCAATTCTCCTTGTTCATCGGGGCGCTGATCGGGCTCGCCGGATTCTTCGGCAGCCTCACCGTATCCGTGTTGAAGCGTGATTTGCTGATCGGGGATGACAACAAGTCCGACGCGCTCAAAAAGAGTTATCTCAGCCGGGTCGACAGTCTCACCTACACCTCGCCGGTCATGTTCCACGTCGTTCGGTATTTCTTTGAATTCATGTAGAAACGGTCTGTTACTAATCGTATAAATACAACTTCTAAGCAAACGATGATGAACATCAAAAAAAGCAGCCATAGGGCTGCTTTTCCCGTTTTATTTTTATCTTTATCCGTACAATGATTTATGTTTCTCCGTCTCCTGGGCTTTCTTTGCTTACTTCAACTGAATCTCCTTCTCGGACATCAGCATGTTACCCTCATCATTGGTAAATACAAATGTGGCTTTTCCGCGTTCACCCTTCATCTCGTCCGAATAGATGAAGCCTGAGAAATGTCCATTACCGCTAAAATAAAAGCCGTCCTCTCCGTTCCCGCCATGCTCAATCGCTTCCTGCATCGTATTCACAATCGTTACCGTGTTGGATGTCCAGCGCATTTCCGTTAGACTGTAACCTTTGGGCACTTGTTTGATCGCAAAATCAAAGCTGTTGCCCTCCATCGGTTTATTCGATTGATCAATGACAATGTCGATCTCCTCTGATGTCGCCGCAGCGTCAGATTGCGTCTGCATCTTGCTCTCTTCGCCTTTTGCTTTATTCTGATCGTTGTTATTTTTGGCATCCGCATTAGGTATAGAGCTTTGTCCAGCCTCCTCGATCGGTTGCTTGGACTGCGGGTAAGCGTGCTCTTGTACAGACTCTTTATTATTTTTCGCGCCACAGGCGCTAACGACAATGATTATACATAACACCGCTGTATACATTGCAGATCTCTTGATCGTCAGTTTCATACTTCATCTTCTCCCTTCCATTCTTCTTGCATCCTTCTCACACAGATTAGAACGTGAACCTTATTCATCACTACACCATATCGTCCCTCATGAAGCTCCATAATATGTAAATGATTTAAAATTTCAGACTGCAACTGTTCTTTCGTAGTGATGAACGTATGAGTTATTAGCCAAGAAGTTGGGAAGCAGAATTATGCTATCTCTTATGTTTAGTGACGAAATTGCGGTAAATGCAGAACTTGCCCCGTTTGAATTGTTCCGTGTGCCAATTGGTTTGTATTTTTAAGCGCTTCGACATAAATCCGAGTATCCATCTGCTCTGGTTTGTTCGCAAGGGATATACTCCACAGTGTATCCCCTGAAGATACAACGATCTGCTGATTCAGCAGTACCGGCTGATCCCCAGCTGAAGCCTTGAACACTACACTGCAACCAGCAATAAATACAGTGATGGTAATGAGAAATTTAATCATTGCTCGGCGTGTTATCTGGTCTCGTAAAGAAAACATAGAATTATGCTTTTCATAAGTAAACTCTGGCTTTGCCATCAGAACCTGTTCGTGTTTGTGAATGCTTTTATACGTAGAATATCTCATCTTGATCTGACCCCCGATTCTTATCTTCCCTTTTTCGTCAATCTCCGTATGATTTCTCTATATCTTTTCATTTAAAAACAAATTTTTCCTATCTCACTAAACTTGAAGTAGGCACATATTACTACCTTTTAACCAAACACATAGGTCAATGTTATCACTTCATTCTAAACAAATTCTGAACAATTCGTGGTTTGAGATAAACAAGCGATTTCGAATCCAGAATTGATGCCTGATTTTCGGTGATGGGAGATGTGATCCTGCCCTATAATTAAGGAAAAGATTACGATTCTAGTGAAGTGAGGAAGTGCGGTTCAATGATCTCTGCCGATCTGAAGGAAAAGTATTATCAGGCACTGGTTGCCAAAGACTCGGAATATGAAGGTTTATTTTATGTCGGGGTTAAAACAACGGGTGTTTTCTGTCGCCCTACCTGCCCTGCGCGGAAACCGAAGTTTGAGAACTGCGAGTTTTATGAAACGGCCCAGCAAGCCCTGCTTGCGTCATTCCGTCCGTGCCAGCGTTGTAAGCCTTTATCTCATCCCAATCATGTTTCGGATGTGGTTCGCATGCTGATCGAAGCTGTAGAGAAGGAGCCGGAGAAACGCTGGAAGGGACAGGATTTTAAAGCATTGTCCATGGATGAATCTACAGCCCGCCGTCAGTTCAAAAAAAGATTCGGGATGACCTTTGTCGAATATGCACGGGCTCGACGTATGGGACTGGCGCTGAAGCATATTCGCTCAGGACGTACCGTCATCGATAGCCAGCTCTCTACTGGATATGAGTCGAGCAGCGGGTTTCGGGATGCCTTTTCGCGAATTATGGGAGCTGCACCTACACATGTAGATGAGGAACGGATATTGAAAGCAGCCTGGATCGATACCCGTCTCGGCCCTATGATGGCTGTGGCGGATGAGCAGGCTTTATATTTGCTTGAATTCATTGATCGCCGAGGGCTGGAACGCGAGGTAGAACGTCTGCGCAAGCGTACTAAATCTGCGATAGTGCCGGGCACAACAGCACCTATCCGATCCATTGAAAGGGAATTAAATGAATATTTCGACGGCAAAAGGACAGCGTTCGACACAGCGTTGTTCTGTTTAGGAACACCATTTCAAAAACAAGTCTGGGAAGTGTTATTAGCTATCCCAGCCGGGGAAACGAGATCCTATCAGGAGATCGCAAATGCCGTTGGGAAACCATCTGCTTGTCGAGCAGTAGCACAGGCCAATGGTGCTAATCAGCTAGCAATTGTTATTCCATGCCATCGTGTCATTAATACAAGCGGAGAACTGGGCGGTTATGGAGGAGGACTGACACGTAAAAGCTGGCTGCTCCATCATGAGAAACAGGGGTTATTACAGTGAGCATCAACGTCACATTTATATCATTGATAAAGGAGTGATTCGAGATGAAAGCCGATAACCACACGATAAAAGAAAAAGCTGAGCAATTTCATCAATATCACGTAAAAGGGGAGCCACTCATACTGGTGAACGTATGGGATGCTGGAAGTGCCCGGACCATTCAATTTACAGGAGCAGCAGCCATTGCTACCGGAAGCTGGTCTGTTGCAGCAGCCCACGGTGAGCAGGATGGAGAAGCTCTACCCTTCCCATTGGTACTTGCGAATCTCGCTCGCATTACAAAGAGCGTAGATTTGCCTGTAACCATCGATATAGAGGGAGGGTATGGCAGGTCTGTGTCAGAATTGAAGCATAATGTATCACAAATTATCGAAATTGGAGCGGTAGGCATTAACATTGAAGATCAGCTTCCACAAGGTGAGGGATTATACACTGTTACAGAACAATGTTTAAGGTTATCCGCGGCTCGCGAGGCCGCAGAGCAGGCAGGCATTCCCCTTTTTATCAATGCACGCACAGATTTATTTCTACAACAAGTTCCTGAGAAACATAATGAAACGTTAGTTAACGAAGCAATTGCACGGTCCGAGGCATATGCGGAAGCAGGGGCAAGCGGTTTATTCGTTCCAGGTTTACAGGATCAGCAATGGATTCAGGAACTATGTGACCGTTCGCCAATCCCCGTCAACGTGATGGTAACCTCCAACGAACCTTCACCCAGACAACTGGCAACACTAGGGGTAGCACGAATCAGCTACGGGCCTTATCCTTATCTGCAGGTCATGGAGAACCTTAAAGCACTTGGGGAACGTATTTTAACAGGAGTATAAGGATTATACTGATGAGGTGTGTTCATACCACAGTCCCTCTTGGACAAAGGATAGGATGTTTCCAGCCTTCACCTGTGGTATAATCCCACTACCTAACAGTAACAGGAGGCACATATGCTTAACGTTGAACAAAAGCTTGAAATTCTGGAGTCGTACCCACAGCTGCAGCGCAAAAATGTTTCTCTGGGGCGTGTGAATTTCCACTATGAGGACAGTGCCTACGAAAAAAAGATTGTAGCACTCCATATTCACCCGAACGGTAATGGTTATATCTATGCAGGGTTATTGCCGAACTACGAGACGGATGCCAAAGGGTTCGTCAATGTCCGTGATTACTCCGAAGCGGATCTACGCACATTGCTGGATGCAACGCTCAAAGCGATGTCTCATAATCCAGACGCAGTTGAAGTGACTGAGAACGTACCATCCCCTAAAGAATCTGCCCCGGTTATCTTGTCATCAGGCGGTGGTATCTGGATCAATGAAGAGGGACACACACTTACGTTAAAATATGACAATGACATGTGGTGTGTATATGCTGGTCAGGAGCTGGAGATGGCTTTTGAATCACGCGGTGAAGCTGGCGAGTATCTTGAAGAGGAAGGTTTCAAACCACAACCTCAAGCTTAGACTAAAGTACAACCCATGTGAGAAAATAAAGAAAACACGAGGCGAGCATACGTCCTCGTGTTTTTTTATCCCTCGTGCCTGATTACTGGTGTAATTAATTACTGAACGTCCGCATTTTCGTTCCCCTAACGGTTTAAACTCTGTAATTCATCAAAGTTAGTCTTTGCTGCCTTTGCGTACCAGCGGAGCATGCTTCATCATGGGATAGGTCGACAGAAGCAGCACGCCACCGATTACACCCAGCACCGTGAATACGAGCATTCGATTTTGATAGGCAATCCAGAGCGTGAATTGTCTCATATCTCCAAATGCAACCACTAGCGACATCACCAAGCCCAAGCCAAACAACACAAACAGAAAGTTGCGCATCCCCAGTCGAATCCAGCAAACGGTCAGGAAAACGGAAAGACCGAGTACTAAAAATCCAAGCATCAAGTCAATCCACAGATAAGGTAATACAAGATAATCAGAAGAGTAGAGCATACCCGGTTGGAATAACGTGACCTGTAGCCCTCCTCCTATATTCAGCAAATGCACAACCAAATAAATTAAATGCAGAAAGACCATTGTGCCAGCAACCATGCAGGCTCCCATCAGATAGAATGACTTCATGAATTGAATCCGTGTGCTGCCCATGCCAATAGCTACCGGATAGAGCGTGATCAGACCTGCAATGGCAAAAGTACAAATCCCTCCATACATCGGCCCGAATAACTGCGAGGAATAACTGACGTCAAACAGAAAACCTATAGCGATATAAATGGCTGTCAGTCCAAGAGCAATGGAAGTAAAGATGATTAGATATAAACGCATATCGTCCAAAATCAGTCGATTGGTTCCTTTTACTGCATTCATGCTCTCACCTCCTCCTGCTTGCGGGTTACATTCACCAGATAATCCTGGAGTGCTGCCTTTTCAATGGACAGCCCATGTTGCTCGGCCCTGGCGATCCATCCCTTGGAATACACGTCATCAATCATCACTTTTCCGGTTGTGCCCATACGGGCAGAATCGATAATCGTGGAACCTTGAGACGCCGCTTCCACATCTCGAATTAACCCTGTTAGCAGAATCCCGCGTTCGCGTATCTCCTCCATAGAATGATGGTATAACACATTTCCTTGATGGACGACAATCAGCGTTTCACACAGAGGCTGTACCTCTTCAATATGGTGCGTCGAGATGAGAATCAGGCGAGGGTTATCTTCATACGTTTCCAACAATGCCTCATAGAACAGTTTCCGTTTCTCGGCATCCAACCCGTTGGTAGGCTCATCCATAATCGTTACACTTGCATTACTGCACAGACCCAGAATAATTTGAGCGGCTGTCTTCATGCCCTTTGAAAATTTACTAATCTTCTGTTTAGCCGGTAGTTCAAACACATCGATAAGCCGTGTGCCAAGCCGCTGATTCCAGCGGGAATGAAAATGCGATCCAATCTTGACCAGATCATCCATCGTCCAGTTTTTACCGAGCGGATGATTCTCCTGGATATAACATAAATGCCCTTGAGCTGACAGATTATTATAAGGGTTCTGGCCCATAATCTGAATCGTTCCACTGTCCGGGCGGTTGTGCCCAGCAAGCAGGCTCATTAGCGTAGTTTTGCCAGCACCGTTCCTTCCCCAGATCGCCCCAATCACAGGCTCACTCTCATGTAAGGTGACGTTGTTCAGTATAGGGGGTCTATTCTTCTGATAGCTGTAACATACCTGCTCCATCTGGATCATACTTCACTCTCCTTATCCTTCTTGCCTCGAATCAGATCAATAATCATGTCCTCATCCATACGAATACGCCTGGCTTCTTCAAGTAAAGGCTTGATATATTCTTCGTAAAAATGCTCTTTCCGTTCAACAAGCAAAGCTTCCCTCGCTCCCTTGGCAACAAACATACCCACACCTCGCTGCTTGTATATAATGCCTTTGTCTACTAGCTCCTGCAGCCCCTTTCTTGCCGTAGCCGGATTAATATTGTAGAAGCGGGACAATTCATTCGTTGAAGGAACCTGCTCCTCCACCCTTAATCTGCCTTCTACAATATCATCCATGATCATCATAGCGATCTGATGAAAAATAGGCTGAGATTCATCCAAAGTCGATTTCATCTGTTTCCAACTTTCATACATAATAATAATTCAAGTTAGTCGGTTAGTTACTCATGTAACTAACTATAGTATACAAAATCCTCTTTGTAAATAGGCCATGGTTAATTCAACAGTTTCTCCACACGGATTCGGTTATATTGGTTTAGGAGGGCATCAAGTACTACGGATTGTCTGATCACTTCAGGATGAAGCAGACTGCCGTATTGCAAGTGTATCTGATGCAGCTGTTGCCTCGCGTCTTCGATCTGTGATTTTAATTCCATATGATCCATAGTCCCCCCTCCTTTTGTCATATTTTAGCGCATTATGCCAATCGATAGTTGAATGAAGATATGACAGATGTGCTCACAAAAAAGAACGCCTCTGAACTAAATCAGAAGCGTTCTGTGGCTCAGGCTTATGTCCCTAAACCGTGATCATTCGTTCGGTAGATTGGAGGAGTAGTATCTTCCTTGACTGGGGAAGACCCAGCAACGGTCGGCAAAATGCTCACCACGACACTACAAGTAACTATCAGCAAAGCCAGCTTTTTCTTCATTGATTTTCTGCACCTCACCAATCAAGATTTTGTATTGCTGTATAGCTGTATCGGACGCATAATCCCTGTACTGCTCAAACAGTCCGACACTTCTAAGCATACCTCGTCCATCACAAATTTCAATAGCAAATCTTAAGCTATCCAGAATAAAATTTAAACCTTGTGCAAACCTATCCCTCTTAAGGCAATACTTGCCCAACCCAGCCAACAGACGGACGTAACGATCATCTGTAACCTGCTTGCTAACCTTCCCAATTCGGTTCTTTTGCTCCTGATAAGTAAAGTGCGGTGCGTACTGCTCTAACACGTCATCGATATCCATATCGTATCGATTCGCGGCAGAAACAATGTCGCATAAAGCAGGAAATATCTCGTTCTCTTTCGTTGAAATGTAGGCCAGATACTGAGGAAGGATTTCAAACTGTCCGGCCATTAATTGATATATATAACGATTCCCTTCAGCCCATTCCTGAAATTGTTGAATAACAACCATTTCTTCATGATCGGGGTTGTTCACCCAAGAGGAATCAGAATATAACGCGACATATTTAAGAGCTATTTCATAGTTGTCTAAATGGAAGTAAGCACTTCCCGCTGCCAAATACGCATACATGATATAAAAAATGATAGGCCGTTTTGTTTCCTCTGCTTTCCTTCTTCCATTCAATTCATAGTGAATGGTAGCCTTCACTCGCAGTTTCTCGGATAACTCCTGTACCTTACTCCATCTGTGAAGTGAGGCAAATGCATTGATCAGTTCATTCAGTGCATCCAGTTGATAGCGTTCATCCAACCGATCCACATAATATTCAAATTGAGCTGCAATAATGACATTCCTCTGCTGGTCATTCGTCAGCCCCAGCTTGAATAACCGGTACTGACAGAGTGCAAGCCGCTCCGAATGCTGCATCTTCTCGCTTTCAGCGATCGTTTCATATAGGAGAGTTGCCGGCTTCCATTTACCAGCGTGGTAGAATTCCTCCGCCACATCAAATAACAACGGGATATACGACAAGTTATCCATCATTAGACGAACGACCTCTTCGATACAGTCCAGCTTATCCAGTTCAGCACATCGATGAAGAAAAGGCCCTAATCTCCGCCAATCCGGGGTAGCGTGCACAAAGCACTCATCAATATACAACTCATAGAAATGGCCTGCCGCAAGCTTCATTGCCGCCGTAATACGGTCCAGTTGCTGCATGGAGATCGGCCGATTTTTATTCAAAATGTTGCTGAGTGTGCCAGAATTAATTCCGGACAACTCTGAAAAAAGACTAATCGACATCTGTTCACGCTTCAGATAACGTTCTAAATGATCGCGTATCGTGGTTGTCGGCTCCAAGGGAACACCACCCTCCAAAATAAAAACGCCAAAACGAGATTGTTGGTATGCAAAAGTAATTATATGTAATATGTACGTGCTTTTCAATAAAATAATTTCAACTAATTTGTATTAATTACATTTTAACCCTTTTAAACGGTAAAGTATGTATCTATATTTTATATCGAAATGGTCTGTTCTTCCAAGCCCCCAGTATATAAAAAAACACGAGCCGGGCGGGCTCGTGTTGATCTACCGTTGATCAGTGTACATTTGCAGTATACTCAATGTCATTCGTACTCAAAGTGCCTGACTTAAGGCAGCACATTACCTGCAGCGCGGTAAATTTCATACCATTCTGGACGAGTAAGGTGAACTTCGCTTGCTTTCACACAATCTTGCAGACGTTCAATATTCATCGTGCCGGTCACAGGTTGCATCTGTGCAGGGTGACGAAGCAGCCACGCAATCGCAATCGTTGTATTGCTTACGCCATACTTCGCAGCAATCTCATCGATCTTGGCGTTCAACTCCGGGAATTTCTCATTACCCAGGAAGACACCCTCGAAGAATCCATATTGGAAAGGAGACCACGGCTGAATGGTAATGTCATGCAGACGGCAGTAATCCAGAATGCCGCCATCTCTGTTTACCGCAGCATCATTCTCCATATTGACATTGATGCCGCTGTCGATCATGGTCGTATTGGTAATGCTCATCTGAAGCTGGTTGGCTACCAGCGGCTGTTTGACGTATTTTTTGAGCAATGCGATCTGATTCGGGTTCTGGTTCGATACCCCAAAATGGCGAACCTTCCCTTCACGCTCCAACTGATCGAACGCTTCAGCCACTTCCTCCGGCTCAACAAGTGCATCCGGGCGGTGCAAAAGCAGCACGTCCAAATATTCAGTTCTCAGACGTTGCAGAATACCATCTACCGAATTGAGGATATGCTCTTTGGAGAAATCAAACATACCTTTGCGAATGCCGCATTTGGATTGAAGAATCAAATTTTCACGAACTTGGGGATTCATCTGCACAGCATCGGCAAAAATCTCCTCACATGTTCCTGTACCGTAAATATCGGCGTGATCGAAGAAATTCGCTCCTATTTCCATGGCAGAACGTACAAAATGCTCCGCGTCCTTACTGTCCAATGAATTGATTCGCATACAACCTACAGCAACTACAGGCACATCGAGTGCACTGCTGCCCAGTTTCATGGTTCTCAAGATGTTTCCCCTCCATATTCAATAAAATAGTGTGTTTCATGAGACACTGGTACATATACGTCATATCTATATATGTCCATGCCTGTCTTCCGTCTATGATTGTGACACATATCTGCAATCGGTTTCAATAGACTTTCCCCACATTTATATGGAGAAATGATTTGATTTGAACAAGACTGCCCGGCCATGGGCGGATTTCATTAACTTTTTTCTGGTACGATGACCTGCATATAGCCAGACAGAACCCGAATATCAATCGGTAAAGCAGGACCTTCCTCTCCATCGACATTTGTACGAATGTTTTCGTCTGAGTGAACATGCACCTCTTTGGCTGTAAAATAGTCCACATCTTTATGCTCCTTCAGATTGCCGAAGAACAACGAAGTACCTAGCGTCAGGCTGTTGAACACACCGATGTTCCGGATCACAAAGCAATGGATCAATCCATCATCGACCTCTGCATCCGGTGACAGCTTCTCGAACCCTCCGACCGAGTTGGTGAGCGCTGCCAGAAAGAGTGGGGACTCTCCCTCCCAGAACTGCCCGTCATATTCGATCTTCAGAGTGTTCGCTGGTGTGTTCACCAGATCCTTCAATCCTTCCTTCAAATAAGCAAACGAGCCCAGCTTTGATTTTTCCTCTGCCGAAACAGAGAACAGTGCCTCCGCTAGCGATCCGGCAGCCACCACATTGGCAAAAAGCCGCCCGTTCACCATGCCGAGGTCTACCAACCGGGTCTGTTCCGACCGAAGTTGCTCGATCGCTTCATCCGGGTCAAGAGAGATATGTAATGCCCGCGCAAAATCATTCACCGTTCCGAGTGGAACAATCCCGAGAAGAGGACGATGCTCCTGATCCAGCATACCGTTGATGGTTTCATGTAATGTACCGTCTCCCCCGATGGAGATCACCAGATCACACCCGTCCTTGCAGGCATTCAGACCGTAATGAGCAGCATCCCCCTCCCCGGCCGTTTCGTTAACGACCACGGCGTACTGCTTGGCTTCCAGAATAGCCTGAACCTGGGACACGTACTGCTCCGCTTTTTCCTTGCCTGACGACGGGTTGCTAATGATCATCGCTTTCTTCATCAATATCTCCCTCTCCACATATGGCATCTGTACATCTTTACCCTTTTCATAAAGGAGTTGAATACAGCCCGATGCAAATATGTCTAACGCGATGTGAATATCTTTAATTTGGACAAAATTATGCCAAAGAAGTGCAGGGCATAGCCCGTATCATATAGAATAAAAGTATAGATAGATACATGTTACAAAATCACTGTTCCTATTTCCCCAAGATGGGTTAATAACTAGAGACGTTATGATTTGGAGGGAAGGCATGTAATGAAAAGAATCACACTGTTATTGTTGATATGTATTCTAAGTATAGGTACGGCGGGGCAAGCGATGGCTTATACTACCTCTGAGACGGAAAATCCCCTCATCAAAGATCCTGCACTGGAAGACGGACTTAAGCTGATTTTGAATATTCCTGTAGGTGAATCCCTGACGTCCACAGATTTGAAGCAGCTTCGTGTGGTGGATCTGAGTAATGCCGGTATTCAGAACCTGTCCGGGCTGGAACATGCCGTGAATCTGACCCATCTGCGTCTATATGGCAACGAAATTAAAGATCTCACACCACTGAAACACCTGACTCAGCTTCGCGAGATTGACGTACGCAACAATTACATTACATCCATTCAGCCTCTTGCTGCATTGCAGCAACTGGGACGACTATATATCAGTAACAATTCAATAACCTCCATTGACGTTGTGCGGGAATTCCCCAGATTACATACACTGCATGCCAGCGGCAATCAGATCTCAAGTCTGGACGCTCTATCCGAACTGCGTTCGCTGAAATGGCTTGAAATCTCAAACAATTACATTACAGATCTCACCCCACTTGCAGAACAGACAGGGCTAACACAGTTAAATGTCGCTAATAATCATATTTCGGCACTTGATGCACTCTCTGATCTGCCGAATACACTGCGAGAGCTAAATGTAGCAGGCAATTATATATCCAGCATTACACCTCTGAGCCACATGACACAACTTCGATCACTGGATATCTCGAGTAATCAAATTCAACAACTGAGCGACATTGCGGTATTAACAAACTTAACCGAGTTAAATGCGGATTCGAATCAGATCTACGATCTGGAGCCTCTGCGCAAGCTAACCAAACTGAACACATTAAAGCTATCGGGCAACCGGATATGGGATCTGGCACCGATCTCTGAATTATCTCTAACACCTAACAATTCGGGGCTTCCGAGTGTAGATCATATCTCCGCTTCCTCCTCTATGTCCTCAAGCGCACAGAATGCGCTGACAGAGACAGAGGCCGCTGGACTGACTGTACAGAACAATTATCTGGATGTGACCAACGGCAGTCATACGATGCATCTGCTCAACCAGATGAATGTCAGAGAGCAGAAACGCACGCCACAGGGGCGTTTCCAACGCCTGATTGAAGGCTCTACTACGGCATACGTTGGCGACCGTGCTTACATACTGGATGCGGCCCCTTTTATCCATCAAGGCCGGACATATGTGCCTCTGCGCTTTGTATCTGAACAGTTAAATGCTCGTGTGAATTGGAACAGCGGTACGCGTGAAGCTGTGATTACACAGGAGGATCAAACGATTCGCTGGAGCGTGGGCAATAAACAGGTAGCAATCAATGATGAACCCATCATGAATGATGCTCCTCTGTTGATGAAGGATGGTAATGCTTATGTGCCGGTTCGATTTATTTCAGAGCAACTTCATACTACTGTTGGGTATATGGCCAATAGTAAAACGATTCTGATCTTTGAAAATAAACCGCAGCCTGAGCCTGAGGAGGGCACGCCCCGGTCTTAATGATGAACAACGCCATAACCGTGAGTACAGCTCACTCAGACAGATGTACAAACGTCAACAAAATCGGTAAACAGGATCAGTCTATACCCCATCCATATCGTGTAGTTAGAAAATTTCATTCATTATAAATAGCGTGACTACATCCCCGCATAAATTTCAAGCGGGGATTTTCTATTTTTTAATTCGTCAGGATTAGGGTATATGGTGCCACGACACTAGTCATTTAATCATTATTTCAGCTAACCATGTTTGCTATGTGTGGATTGACCCTTTCTTCCCCGTTCCATACGTTCTTTGTTAAGCTCCCACCTTGGATTAGGGTAAATATTACACGGTTTAGCACATCTTCTTTTTCAGGTAAAGTTGGTATACTGAACGTAATCAAGAGGCTTACTCACCAGCTTACGAGGAGGATCATCATATGACATTTACGTTTAACGGATATTCCACTACACCTACAGAACCGTGGAACGAGTTATCTTTTTCAGTCACTAATGAAAGCGCTAACTTAAAATTAACCGGTGAACAGCATCAGCTTGTTGAAGGATTCGGTGGATGCTTCAACGAGCTGGGCTATCTGGCTCTGGCTCATTTAAGTGACGAGCAACGGCACGAAGTCATGCACTCCCTGTTCCATCCGGAAGGGGAGCATCGGTTTACAATCTGTCGTCTGCCGATTGGCGCGAGTGATTATGCAGAGCAGTGGTACAGCCACAACGAAGTAGACGACGATCTGGCCATGGACCATTTTTCCATCGAACGAGATTTCAAATATCTCATCCCTTATATCAAGGAAGCTTTGAGTTATAACCCGGATTTGCAGTTATTCGCATCCCCATGGAGTCCACCAACCTGGATGAAATTTCCCAAAGCCTACAACTACGGCACACTGCGCTGGGAAAAGGAAATTCTCGAAGCCTACGCTCTGTATTTTGTGAAGTTTGTTGAAGCCTATCGTGAAGCTGGCATTACAATTCATCAGGTGCATGTGCAGAATGAAGTGATTGCGGACCAGAAGTTCCCGTCCTGTATGTGGACAGGCGAGCAACTGCGTGAATTTGTCGCGGATTACCTGGGGCCTGCTTTTGAGAAGCATGGTCTGGATACGGAAATCTGGCTTGGAACCATTAATGCATCTGATCCGTGGGAAGAACTGATGAAAAAGAAAACAACCGGATTTGATGAATATGCCGGGCTGGTGCTCAGTGATCCCAAAGCTTACTCCTATATCAAAGGGGTCGGATATCAATGGGCAGGCAAACACGCCATACAACGTACCGTAGCGAGTTACCCGGAGCTCCGTTACATGCAAACCGAGAATGAATGTGGAGATGGTAACAACTCGTGGAATTATGCCAAGCACGTATATAACCTCTATCAGCATTATTTCAGTAACGGCGTCAACGCCTATATCTATTGGAATATGGTGCTGGAGCCTAGAGGACGCAGTACCTGGGGCTGGGAACAGAACTCAATGATTACAGTTGATCCCGCAACCAAGGATGTTACTCGTAATCCGGAGTATTATGTGATGAAGCATTTTGCGCACCATGTCGTTAACGGCGCTCGCCGGCTGGGTCTCTCCGGCGCATGGAGCGGCAAAGCCGTTGCCTTCCGCAACCCGGATAACAGTCTCGTCATCGTAGTTAACAATCCTTTCCCGGATCGCCGTGATCTGCACCTGATGTTGGGCGAAGGACAGACCATTCATGTTCAGCTTGCAGCCGATTCATTCAATAGTATGGTAATTACAGCGAATTAACACACCATGTAGAATGGCAAGAAGCGCAAACATGGCATGATGCTGCTGCAAGCCAAAGAGCCTGTCCCATATCGCAACGGGACAGGCTCTTTTTTGAGGGGGATAATACAAGTTAACTGATTTCAAATGGGTAGAGTGAATCCGATCTGCTTTGGCTAATACTTAAACTTTACACAAAAGCTAGCTCCAAGGTCTGTACCTGGGCTTAAGGGTTGTTCGCCAGGTAGTTTTTCAGCCACTGCATTGCAGGACGCTCTGTGCCGTTGCTTCTTACCAGGTGAGAGCCACTAACCCAAGTTTGGTTTTCGTTATAACCCCACAGCGTAACACCTTTAACAGCCGGGTGCTTCCACAGTACCGGGAACTTTTGTTGGTAACGTTGCAACTGGGTATTGTCATCGCCAGTCATATCCAGCTCGGATACATATACTGGAAGACCTGTTGCTTGCAGTTTGTTCAGAACGATGTTCATCGTGTTCACAGATACGTTGTCCATATTAAAGTGATGCGCTTGAATACCGATGCCATCAACGAGGCCTCTGTTTTTCAAAAGGTTGATGATTTGGATATATTGATCTGCTTTGGCAGGATCACCGATAATGCCATATTCATTGATCAGCAATTTGGAATTCGGGAAAGCTTGTCTTGCTTGCTGGAATGACCAGATAACCCAATCCCAGCCCGTCTGTCCATCTCCACCAATCGCATTGCGGAAGGCTGGCTTCGCATGCAACGGCTCATTGACTACGTCAACATACTCCGATTGGGAATAACGCTGTCCTGCAGCTCTGATCCATTGAAGCACTTCGTTTCTCTGATCTGTTGCAGAAAGGCCATTGATCCAGTTAGGTGCCTGGCTACCCCACACAAGGGTATGAAATTTGAAAGGCATATTATTATTTTTCGCATAGTTGTAAGCCATATCTGCCTGGCCCCAGTTCATCACATTACGTGTACCTTCTACCGCTCCCCACTTCGTGGAGTTCTCCGGCGTTACCTGATTCCAGTACGGACTGAAATTGTTTGGTACCTGGCTAGCTATAATATTCCCCAGGAATTTACTGCCTTTAGCCAATCCGGCACTGACACTGCCCACCGCGACTGACGCGGCCAGCACACCTGCAAGAGCAAGCGTACCTACCGTCTTAAACCATTTGGACTTCAACATAATATTCCTCCTTGGTTTGGTATATTTTATAAAGCGCTTACAATGACATCATAATGGATAATTTTGGTTTTATACACATATAAATCATACTATTTACTTTGAAAAGTATACTTCCTCCTGCTTTAATTTTTCCCCTGCTTACTCAACTGTATCGAACATATTTGTTACATGAGCGTTTACATTACGTTAATGTTTCTCTAGTATGGATGGATGGATAGATATCATTACACACACTAAGAACACAAGGGAGATTACACATGCGCACACACGGTTTGAAACGTTTCGCCAGTTGGTCATTATCCATTTTGTTAGGATCTTCCCTGCTGCTCACGCCGCTTGCCTCAGAGAGCGCTCATGCTGCTGAAACAGATCAGGAAACCAAAATTACCTTGCTTGGCACATCCGATATTCATGGTCGATTTATGCCATGGGACTATGCACTGGATGGCCCCAACCCTGCTGGGAGCATGACACAGCTCTATACGATGGTGAAAAAGGTTCGTACTGAGAATCCCAACACCATCCTGCTGGATGCGGGAGATATGATTCAGGACAATTCAGCCGAGCTGTTCAATGACCAACCCAAGTCTCCGATGATGGTTGCGATGAATGAGATGAATTATGACGCCTGGGTTATGGGGAATCATGAATTTAACTTTGGCCTAGATGTACTGGAGAAAATATCCTCGCAATTCAAAGGCCAGGCACTCGTAGGTAACATTTTCAAAGAAAACGGCGACCGTTACATGCCTGCATATACAATTATTGAGCGTGACGGAATCAAAGTAGGCGTAATTGGTATGAACACCCCCATGATCACCGAATTCGAAAAAGGAACCGATCACCTGGATGGTGTTATTGTGAAAGATCCTGTCGAGGAGACTCGCAAAGCCATTGCGGAGCTGAAAGGCAAAGTCGATGTGATGGTTGGCCTCATGCATATGGGACTGGATAATGAGAACGGAAAACCGGGAACCGGCGTCACGGACATTGCCAATGCCAACCCGGAGCTAACTGCTATTTTTGCCGGACACATGCATCAGCTGATTGAATCACAGACGGTGAACGGCGTGTTGATCTCCGAGCCTAACAAATATGGTACACACATGTCACGTATTGACCTGACGTTTGCCAAAGAGGACGGCAAGGTTGTGTTGAAGAGCAAGGAAGCCAAGGCACTCGCTGTCAAAAAAGCAGACGGCACTTATGAAGTTTCCGATCCTTCTCTGGAAAAAACACTGCATCCGTTCCACGAGTTCGCTCGTGCCGATGCTAATATCGTGGTCGCTGAGTTAAAAGGAACGAATCTGGTGCCGGCAGATGAGATCAAAGGCATCCCTGCTGTACAGATTCAGGAAACGCCGCTGTCTGATTTTTTCACCGAAGTGATGCTCCATTACAGTGATGCGGATGTTGTTGCGCATCAGATCGATAATGACAAAGCCAAGCTGGACGTTGGCCCGATCAAGAAAAAGGATATTGCATTCAACTATCAGTACACGTTTGGTGAAGTAACGGTATATGAAGTGACTGGACGCGATCTGAAGGATTACATGGAATGGTCTGCGGGATACTTTAACTCAACTCGCCCAGGGGATGTAACCATCAGCTTTGATCCGAAGCGACGTGCTTCCAAATATAGCACCGATGATTTCTTTGGTGGTGTAACCTATGAGATCGATCTGACCAAGCCATATGGCAGCCGAATTACGAATTTGAAGTATAGTAATGGAAAATCTGTTCAGGTCAATGATACGCTCAAGCTCGGTTTGAATGCTTATCGGATGGAAGCACTCATTGCCAAAGGCGGGGCGCTCGAAGGACGCAAGTTCAAACAGCTCTGGTCCTCCAAGGATACTTCGGCTTTCGGTGAGATTCAGGGGACTATCCGCAATCTGTCTATCGCATATCTGAAAGACGTGATGAAAGGTGTCTACGAACCGAAGATTCAACACAATTGGAAAATTACTGGCGTAGACCTGACTGCACCGGAACGTGCAGATGTCGTAGAACTCATTAATGCCGGCATTATGACCGTTCCGACTACGGAAGACGGCAAATATACGAACATTGCCCCCATTAACATTTTGGACACGGTAACAGCGGATGAGATTGAAGCCCTCTCTTCTAAAGCAGGGGTAGATGCAGCACAATTCAAAGGCGTAAAAACAAAAGGCGCGTTCTATCAGCAGTTGAACAAGGCTCGCAAAGCAGTAGAAGGTAAAGACAATGACGGGACTTCAACACCCCCTTCAACTGAGACACCGGTAGCTCCTACACCGGAAAAACCAGGTAATTCAGCGAAACCAAAACCAACTCCGGTTCCTACACCTGGAGCGCCAAAACCAGGCACTCAAAAACCAGGTAAACCACCTGTGTCTTCAGACAACGGCAAGCCAAGTGTCGCAGTTCCAGGCAAACAAGCCAAGGTTACGGCTGCTCATCTGAATGTACGTGCGGGTGCATCCTCCAAATCTAAAGTGATTACTTCTGTGCCACAAGGTACGATGCTTGAAGTAGTTAGCACAGGCCACGCCTATGGCTGGGTCAAAGTGAAGCTGAACGGACAGATGGCATACGTTTACGGCAAGTATATAAGTGTTATAAAATAAACAATATGTATCAAGGGCGATACCCCCATGTGGTTATGGGAAGGTATCGCCCTTTTTTCTAATCATTAGTTCTCTATAGGTATAGAATCACTGCGAAATGCTACAAATCGTTTCACGTGGAACGTTGCACGGTGCTAGGTTCTACAATGTACCTCGCTCTACATACAATTGTTACCTGAGACCTGTGAACCGGAAGCAGCCCACCAGCAGTGGAGAAAAGGGCCATGCTGGTCTCACAACGAGTTCACAAATGTATTTCAAACTCACACCGCTTGCGTTCTCTTGATGTGTCATGATTTTGATTTTTGGAAAGACCAGAATGATCTGTCTCCCCAAATACTTCTAACGTCAGTGCCTTCGGCTCCCTGTAAATGAGTTTGGCACATCATGATGCTCCGTCGTGCAGCTTGGCTTGCGTGTCCTCGATCCAGAGTTTCTTCGCCATCCGTTTCTTCGATATTCTTCATATTTCTTCGATGTTTCTTTGATTTTTTCGATGTTTCCTTGATGTTCCCTCTACCTAGAGCCCCTCTTCCCCAGATTTGAGACGACATTTCGTCTAACGATCTCCACAGACGTTATTTAGACGCTTTTCTGCGTTTTTATTTTCTAACGATCTCAGGAAACCTTATTTGGGGAAAATGATGTAAAATCGGGCGTTTTTATCGTGTTTTCAGCGAAATAAGCTCTCTGGTGATCGTTAGAATTTCAGAAAGCGCTACATGGCACAAATAAGCTCATCTGAGATCGTTAGAATAATACGAGGCTATGATCATAACCACCTTGCCACCGTAACTTACAACGTTCACTTATCCAGCCAAATTAAGCTACAAGAAACACCGGAAACAGGCTCAAGCAACTCTTCAATACACAGCTTGCAAGAAGTGCTGGATAAGCAAAGTGTAGACTTTATCGCCTCAAGCCTACACCATTAATTAGACTTTCTGTCGAACCATAAGGTAGACTATCAATCACACTTTGAATCATATTACCAATCACACTTGAATCAGACTATGATTCGCACCTGTGAATTAGCCCCTCATCTGATTATCAATCAAACCTTCATTTGATTCTCAATCAGGTTATTAACCAGACCCTCAATCGAAATCTTCAGCTCCACATCCCCAGCCAACGCCGCTCCTTAATGGATTGTCAATAATGGATGGGCTAACGGGGTAATGCTCTCCTTCTGGATTGACCCAAACTACGATTCTGATTAGAAAGTCCGACAGGTATTGTCCAGTTTGGAGGAGGTTAACCCATATCAGTAGGAGAGTCTCTTTATTTGCCACACGCTCCGCTTGTACATAGAGTATAATAAGCTAGGTATATGTTAAATGTACGGTGTAATGCTTGTAAGTAAGATCAAGTAAGTAAGATCATGGACATGTTGATTAAACCAACATAACGTAAGCACACTGCATTCCAAACTAAAACGCAAAAGAGGTAAACGATGAGTAAGCAACATTTTAAAGATTATGGCCTGGGAGAAGAAATCGTCAAAGCACTGGACAGCCTCGGTTACGAGAACCCTACTGAAGTTCAGAGCCGGGTTATTCCCGTCGCACTGGAGAATCAGGACCTTGTGGTGAAATCACAGACGGGCAGTGGCAAAACAGCCGCATACGGTATTCCGCTCTGCGAATTGGTGGACTGGAACGAAAATAAACCGCAGGCTCTGATTCTGACTCCAACACGAGAGCTGGCCTTGCAGGTCAATGAGGACATTACCAACATCGGGCGCTTTAAGCGTATTAAAGCAACCGCACTGTATGGACAATCCCCTTTTCATATTCAAAAAGCCGAGCTGAAACAACGAACCCATGTGGCCGTAGGCACACCAGGCCGGGTACTAGATCATATTGAACGGGGCACGCTGCCGCTGGATCGCATCGCATATTTAGTCATTGATGAAGCGGATGAGATGCTGAACATGGGCTTTATCGAGACAGTTCAAGCGATTATCCAGGCATTGCCACAGGCACGGACAACCATGCTGTTCTCCGCAACGTTCCCGGAAGATGTGGCGAAGCTGTCACGGCAATATATGAACACACCTGTAGAGATTGAGATCAAGGCTAGCGGACTGACCACAGCCACCATCGAACATGCCGTGGTTCACACTTCGGAAGTGAACAAAACCGCACTGCTACAGGACTTGTTGATTACGGAAAACCCGGATAGCTGCATTGTATTCTGCCGTACACAAGAGAATGTCGATAAACTGTTCCGGGTCATGGCTGATCTGGACTATCCGGCTGATCGTATCCATGGCGGCATGGAGCAGGATGAGCGAATTGAAGTCATGAACGCGTTCAGACGTGGACAATTCCGTTATCTGATTGCTACCGACGTTGCGGCCCGCGGTATTGATATCACAAACATCACCCATGTCATCAATTATGATATCCCGCTTGAAAAAGAAAGCTATGTGCACCGTACAGGTCGCACGGGTCGTGCAGGTAAAACAGGCAGAGCCTTCACTTTGGTCACCCCGAAGGACGGCAGACGTCTTGCGGAGATTGAATCCTATATTGGATTTGAGATCCCGGTTATGAAAGCTCCTTCCGAGGAAGCAGTCGATCGCCGCAGAGAAGAATTCGAGAAGCGTCTCAAGATCGTGCCTGAACGCAAAAAGGACAAGCGTGAGCAGTTGAACCAGCAGATCATGAAGCTGAACTTCAACGGAGGTAAGAAGAAGAAACTTCGTGCGGTTGATTTTGTCGGTACGATTGCAAAGATTGAAGGGGTTAGCGCAGACGATATCGGAATTATTACCATTCTGGATAACGTAACGGATGTGGAAATCCTGAACGGCAAAGGGCCGCTGGTACTGGAAGTTATGCAGCATACGACGATCAAACGCATGCAGCTCAAGGTACGTAAAGGTCATAAATAGACCAATCATAGATCATATATAACAGGGGATAACGGAGATTTGCCAAGATCCGTTATCCTTTTTTATCCCTTTACGTTGAGAATCATTATCAATATAATAAAAAGAAAATGCCCACGCACGGCAGGAGGTTCGTACGAATGGCAATAACATTAGATGATCATATCCGAGTATGGAATTATTCTTCGGTCAGAGTCATGGATATTCGCCTTGCCGTGCTGGAACCGGGAGAACGCGTGCAGTGATACCAACTGCCCGCACATTCATTCATATACGTGCTGGACGGACATGCTCAAGTACGCCTGGATCAATCGCAATATAACATGAGTCGATTTCATATCCTGCATGGAGGGCGCGGCGCGTTCATCGATATTGTCGCAGAGGATCGATTGGAATATTATTTGATTCTTTACAAAGCCGTGATGATGTTACCCACTTCTCATCCACTGCTTAAGTACTCTGGAGTCGATTCTTCCTTTAGATATCAATATGCTTTCGTCCCGGGTCATCCAGCCTCTTTGCTGTTGAAGCTGGATGATATGTACGAAAATTGGACGACTCCCGATATGCTCCATCAATTTCAGGCTCGAACACTGTTCTACCAGTTTGTGCATTCACTTCTTTTACAGATGAAACAGCAAGGAATTGAACCCATGGCCCCAGATTTGCTCTCACAGGCGTTGCATTACATACAGGAACATTATATGGAACCCATCACACTTAAATCTCTGGCAGAACTGTTCGATTGCAGTGTCAGCTATCTGACCAAACTGTTCAAGTCTCGTCTGAATGACAGCCCCATACGGCTGTTAGCCAAAGTTCGTGTACAGGCGGCTGCCAAGATACTGGCACGCAGAGGAACCTCCCTTCAAGAAATTGCCGAACTCGTTGGGTACCCGGATGCACACACCTTAAGCCGCAGTTTCAAAAAAGTATACGGTATAACCCCTGCTCAGTACCGGGCAGCCGTTTCCCAGACGGGGAACCCGATACCGGAAATGCCCAAGCTGCGTACCCGATCTGCCCTTGTTGTGACTGAACCTCAATGCTATAGTTTCAATGATTACGATTCTCATTTACATTTAAGCGGAGGTTTATCCATGGTTAAGACAAGCAGATCATCATCCATTGCCACAGCGGCATTGCTCTTGTGTTTTACCTTAATTCTCTCGGCATGTGCCGGTGGATCAACAGCACCCCCTACTACAGCATCCGGAAAAGGGACTGTAGCCGAATCTGCAATAGGTCAACAGAAACCAGCTTCTACATCCGGGACATCAACATCAGCTACCCGGACATACACCGACAGCAAGGGAACGATCACCATTCCGGCTCATCCCGAGCGGATTGTTGATCTGACCGGCAGCGCAATTGGTAACTTGTTAGCACTTGGTGTAAAACCTGTGGCAGCAACCTATGACGCTATGCGAAGTCCTTATCATAAAGGCATGCTGGAAGGCATCGTTAATTTGGGAGAAGGAAACAACGCTGAAGCCATACTGAATCTGGAACCCGATCTGATCATCACGTATGACTATCTGGAGGATACGCAGTATGAAGCATTGTCTCAGATTGCTCCCGTGGTGAGATTGAAGTATGGCGGCGCAACTCCGCAAGATCTACTGCTGGAATTCGGCAAAATAACGGGCAAAGTGCAAGAAGCTCAGGCCTGGGTTGATCAATGGAATGCCAAAATTGCAGAGGTTAAACCACAGATTCAAGCTATCGTGGGGGATCAAACGGTTTCTATACTTCAGCCCTATGCCAAAGGCATCTACGCGTGGGGAAACAAGGGCGCACGAGGGGGAGAGATTTTATATCGAGATCTCGGTCTGAAAGCCCCGGCTCTAATCCAGAAGGATCTGATTGACGGAGAAGGCGCAGGTGCGAATCTGTCATTGGAGCAGCTGCATGATTATGCGGGTGATTACATTTTCACAAGCAATTGGGGCTGGGACGACGGCAACCCCGATGTTGTATATGAGAGCAAGGTGTGGAAGGGACTGCCGGCGGTTCAAAAGAAACATGTCTATTTCATCAATGTGGATGGCTCGTATTATAATGACCCTATCTCTTTGGAGGCACAGCTCCAATTCATTGTAGATAGCTTCTTGAACCAATCTTAATAGAGTCAGAGTTACTGCTTTGACAACAAACAAGCTGACAACTCAGGCAAAATCCCCTCCTTACAACACACGGAACAGGAGGGGATTTTTCTTCGGATATCGATTTTTTGATTTCGAATTTTCTGTTTCATTTCTATCTCTATCTCTATCTCTATCTCTATTTTCACTTCTTCTTTTTCCGTACTACACCTCCTGCTACCGTATAAAAGAACAGCTCATCCTCCGCGCTACCTTCATCATCCGTCACTTGAAAGGTCTCAGAATCCGCCGTCTTGTATACCCCTCCTGTCACAAAACTGAACACAGCCTGATTATCCTTGCCCCAATACCGATTTAACATTAAAAAAGATGCTCCATCAATGCCTTTTACGGTACGTTTGCCATTCGCATTATACAGACTATTTCGATCCTTGGCCCAACTCTGGGGATCAGCGTCGAGCAGATGAGTAAAGCTGGTACGATCTATCTTTTTATTGGCTATGCCCCAGAGATATACCTGATTCGCATCTACAGCCCAACTACCGGATGGGGCAAGTAGCTCGAAGGTAACCGCGTCCGCTCCCTTAATTCGTTGAAGCACATCGTCAGGATGGCCGAAAGGCTGACTGGTACGCGCATACTTCGCATGATATACATGGTTCTGATCTCTGGATAAACCCAGATGATCCGTACAGCCTAACACTTCAAAGGTGGATACATCAGCTCCCTCAACACGATAACCATTATAATACACATACTGTTTATCCCGGCCAAACGCCCCTCCCAGTGACTCGAAGTTGTCGGGGTCAGCTCCTCTGACCGTCCGCCACTGAGAATAAACCCGATCTCCATCACGCGCATGCTGTTCATCTAGCGGTTCAAATGAACTCCGATCCGCGCCGCGAACCAGATTGAAAGTTTCTTTAGCATCTCGCCTGTACCCACCGCCAGACTCTGCCCGATAGAATACGGAGGTATCCGTGGCATACCAATTCCACGCAAGCTGCACTGCATCATCTGCATGATGAGCATAGCCAGCCTGCCACCAGCCAGGTATGTCTGGATAATGCTCCTGCAACCAATCTACCATCTCATGTTTATATTCATTGGCATAACGAAGGCCGCTGGACAGATGGAACAAATGATCCAAATCCGTACAGTAATCATGCTGTGCAATGGCTAGACTTGTATCAATTTCATCGAATACATGAAAATGCTGGCTGTCTTTGACGTATAGCTGACGTTTATCCCTCGCAAAATAGGGCGTCCCTGGCAACAGCTCAAAGCTGCCTGGATCAGATGGGGAAACGGGCTTGTCCTCCAGATACACATGCTGTAAATCACAGCTGTAATCCTCGTATACGACTCGGAAGAATTCGGTATCCTGAGTAAACAGCGTTGCTTTGTTTGCCCTGGCATTGAACCACCATATGCCTTGATGATCCTGTAAATAGGCAAACGTGAGCCAGCCCTTCGTATAGGTCGACAAAACCCTAAAACCTTCGGCAGTCAATCCGCCTTTGACCACCACCGTTTCGCCCTCCTCATTCTTCAAGACCACTTGGGCATTCCCATCGATGACAAAGCTATCCATAACCATCCCCTCCAATCCTCAAGTACACTTCCTATCCTATAGATGCGATCCTCCACTATCATCCAGACACGGTCATGGTATCAGCAGCTATCTGCCAAAATACGAGTGACATGCACAATCTTGCTCTCTTAATGAAGCGAAAATTGAGTTACCTGTACAGCCCCAATCGGTGATGAAGCTGCTCTCGAATCTCTGTCTGATTGCTCACTTTAACGATCAGCGAAGGTGCGTAGTGTTGCTGTATGATTTCATAAGAAAACTCCGGATTGGATGATGAGAAAACCGTCTGAAACAACTGATAGAAATATAGGCCATTCGGTTCGTCTGAACCTCTATACTTATACGGTGCCTGATAAATCAGGTAAGGAAATTGGGCCAGACCAGGGTTAGATGATCTCTTTTTATCGTTATCGGAGAACAGATTTATCCATCGCGGGTCATCGGCCATGTCCTCAATCAAGTTATAACGAGATGACTTCATTTTCCCATTCGCCAACATTAATTCGGTCACATCGACTGTACTCTCTCTCGCAAAACCATATACGTAACCTGCCTGACTCGGCTCCTCGCTATGATCGGTGCGGTCCAAACAGGCAAAATACAACGCGCGTAGCGGAGACGCTGTAAGTTCCAGCAGATTCGTAGGCAGACCCTCATGGTGACACCAGGCCAGCACATGCTGGCACTCCCACTCTCCCGCTTGATCTGCCATATCTCGAACATAATCGTTTACTGTATCCATATAATATTCCGGGTTATCTCGAAGCAATCGTGCTATTCCTGATCGAAGTAAGGACGAGGATAGAGTCACATATCGCCTGTTTTCTCCACGATAATAATACCCTTCCTGACCATTCGGTAACTCTTTGATAATCGATATGTAGTCTTCAACAGAGCTTATCTCGTAATTCAACGGATTTTTCGTCGTATTCATCTCATCCAGTACCTCCAGTGCTTATATCTAATTCCTGATCACTTTTTTGAAAAACTCTCTAACCGTTACATACGCCATAACCCTCTAATTAGCTTCATATCCAATCACATATTTCGGAGTGGATCGATGCTACCGTCGCTTATCCCACTAAGATACTGCTTTGTTCAGCAATGATTGAATTGTTCACTTGCTAAATATTGTAAATCAACTAAAATAGATTTGAAAGCGCTTGATTAATCTCTAATCTCTATGGAGGTGTACGTAATGGGAAAACGTACGACGGTCTGGCTTCTGGTTTTTACACTCGCATTAACCTTGTTTGGCCTGCATCCTCAACGGACCAGCGCGGCAAGTGTGGCAATCACCAATGGCACCGATTGGCTTGATACGGCTGGCAATCCCATTCACGCCAACAGCGGTAATGTCCTGCAGGTCGGTTCAACGTATTATCTGTATGGAGAACATGCGGTGGGCGGCAAATTTGACAGTGTAAACGTCTACACCTCAACGGATTTGAAAAATTGGACTTTTAGCAATGCCATCCTGACCAAAGGCTCCGCGACAGAACTCGCCTCCAGCAAGATTGAACGTCCTAAAGTAATTTATAACACCTCCACCAAGCAGTATGTGCTCTGGGCTCACTATGAGAACGGGACAGACTACAACCTCGGCCGCGTTGCGGTAGCCACAAGCAGTACACCGAACGGCAAATTTACGTATGAAGGCAGCTTCCGCCCACTTGACTATGAATCCCGTGACATGACTGTTTTTGTGGATACGGACGGAACGGGTTATCTGGTTACTGCTTCTCGCAAAAACGGCGGTGCGAATGATACGATGGCTGTTTTTAAAATGAATGCAAGCTACACAGGGGTACAATCTTTTGTAGGATGGTTGTTCGAGAATGCATACCGTGAAGCCCCTGCTGTTGTGAAAAAAGGAAATCGCTACTACCTCTTTACCTCCCAGGCGGCTGGCTGGTATCCGAACCAAGGTGCTTACGCTACAGCTACTTCGATGACAGGGCCATGGACTGCACTTACGCCTTATGGCAATCCATCAGCCTTTGGCTCTCAGATTCATGATATTGCCACGATCCAGGGCAGTAGCACCACTTCCTATATCTATATGGCGGATCGCTGGAATCCGATGAACCTTGGGGAGCACAAACACATCTGGTTGCCCCTCACGTTGAATGATGGCAATGGAACGGCCTCACTGGAATGGTATACGACATGGAATATTGACGCAGCAACAGGACAAATCACACTGCCTGCACTCGTGAATCACGCCCAAGGTAAAACAGCTTCCGCCAGCTCCACTGCCTCTGGCTCATCTGCTTCTCTAGTCAATGACGGTAACTACCAGACCTCATGGGTGGCATCTTCCAATAGCTGGCCTGCGTGGTGGCAGGTAGACTTTGGAGCACCCAAGACCATTACAGAGATCGATACTTCATGGTTTATGTATAAAGGTTCTGAAGGGTATTACAAATACAAAATCGAGATTAGCAACGATGGTGTAAACTATGCCACGCTAGACCGCACCAATAATCTGACATATGGTTTCACCACGGATTCGGTGCACTTTACCGCCCGCTACGTGAGAATCAATATGGTCAATGCCGTCTTGTGGAACAATCCGGGCAACTGGTACACCCCAACGCTGCATGAAGTCAAAATGCTGGGCCCATCCACGCCTGAAGCTACAGGCTACAGCCAGTTTACTTCACACAATGTACCGGATCGCATGATCCGTCACGCCAACTATGTCGCTCGCATTGATGCAAATGTCTCCCCGGCTCTGGATGCCCAGTTCCGTGTTGTACCTGGACTTTCCAGCTCTACAGGTGTTTCGCTGGAGGCAATCAACCACCCTGGTTATTTTCTGAAACGCAATGCGAGTAATAAAATTGTTCTTGAAGCCTTCACAAACACCACCGCGTATAAGGGCGATGCCACGTTCCTGATTAGCCCCGGCTGGGCTGATAGTAGCAAACTATCTTTGCAATCCTATAGTCAACCCGGATATTACATCCGGCACTATGATTATGTGCTACAGCTGGATACTGTGAGCGCTGCCAGCAACGCTACAGTGAAGGGTGATGCTACGTTTGGGCGATTGAATTTCTAATCACCATAGATTATATCAAGAAAGCCGAAGCAGCGGTTTAGCGCACTTCGGCTCTTTGGCTTTTTCCAGCATTGCAGCGATTCTTCTGCTTCCAGAATCAACTTGTTATAGCGATACACCAGCTCTCATGAAGAACTACATCAAAATCGGAGAGTGTAAGCGTAGAGCGGGACAAATTTTTTCTTGTGATAACTTCATCTTCATGATCATATCCAAACCAGAGATGCCAGATTTCCAAGTTCGTTTCTTGATCGATGGAAGTTACATATTGATACAAGTCCTTTGTTAGACTGATATCAGGAGCATCGAATTTATAAATATGAGTCAGGTCTGTATACTGGCTTATGATTTTTACAGCATATGGTGCACTTTGGATGTGAAAACGATTAGAGGCTGCCGGGTTACCGTAAAGGACAGTTGCACTCTCATTCATCTCTTTCCAAGGAATCAAGCCATCCGGGACATTCAACCGAATCATATCACTGACAGCTAAAACCTCTTGCCCGCGAAGTTTGATCTCGGGAATCAGACGATCTGCTGCGATGTAGTATTCAAAGCTCATCTTGTGCTTCATCCTTCCTTCATCTGTTCCATGTCCCTATTATGACATTTAACGATGATTCGAGAAACGAAAGATCAATTTGAGCCCATCCTCGTCTGCGGTCATGGCTACTTCTTCCTCGTACAAACCTTGCGTGTAATTCGCTACCGTCTTGCGCCAGAAATGCTGACCCGTTTTGTTTTTCTCCCCTGGATTGGTGAATATCTCCCAGTTGCCCTTAAGCATAGCGAAGATCATTACAGCCGCCTTCTCCGCTACACCCGTTCCCCGATACGGCTGTAGCAGGAAAAATTCATGCATGAAAAAATCGATGCCTGGTGCACAGTGAGGCGGTGTTGCTACCATTGCAAATCCAGCAGGCCTGTCCTCGGCCATGATCAAAAAAGGAAAGAGACAGCCCGGCTTTTCCCACCATATATTTTGCACATCATATTGGTCTTGTAACGTTTGATAGGTAGAACTTTCCTCGTATATGCCATGTTTATTCGGTCGATGTCCCTCCCGCAGCCCATAATGTCCAGACAGGTCATGCAGGTATAACGGATACATGTTTTTGATGATGTACGCCTTGTCTGGATTCGTTAGTTCCACTTGGATGTTCATGTTGCAGATCACCGTTCCTTCCGCTGGTTACGCCCGCTTCCTTACTCTATATAAGTAAACGTGCTCTCTGGACTCTATTGTACGGATGCTGGCATTGGACAGATATGTAATATTCGTTTTCTAACCATTCTGTACATCTACATGTCCGCACATGAAAAGTGCATAGTAAAAAGCCACATCCGATAGCTCGAATGTGACTCACACTTCATCCAAATCATTTCGCTTTGATTTCAACTTCACTTCACTTTTTTGCAATATACAATTTTCTTGATGCTTTCGATAGATAAACAATATTGATCTGCAAGCTCATCGATCGTTGACCCCGTAGCAAACTTCTGGAAAATCTCGTTGTTCCGTTCCCGAATTAGTTGTCGGCCGCCTGAATTCTCTCCCCATTTCTTATGGGTATCCTTCGGCCTCGGAATATAGATTAATCCACCAGGGAGATGTCGCTGTATTTCTTCGAGCAATGCCTTCGGAAGGACGGCATCTGCATTCACATATTTCATCGTACTCCACTCCTTAAAAAGTTAATCTTTAAGGTAGCAGAGCCTCACGAGTAAACTTCTGACTTCATCACGTCAATGATGGCGGGAATGGATATTAGGCTCTATGCAAACAACCGCCGTTGTTCCTCGCATGGACTCTGCATAGAGCGGATGGTAAAACTTCTTATGAATCGAATCATGGTAGCCCCCCTTTCGCTGAATCGATATAAGATTACGTTAAGTCATGCCCCAGCATTTCGGGTAACAATTCTATATCTTCCATATGAGAAGCCGATATCCTCTATTAATCCCTCCATTCGTCGCTATTTTCGTTCCTATACTGCGCCAGACTTTGCTCTAACATCACACGAACCTGCTCCTGCAATTCCGGTGGCGATATCACCATAACCTCGGGTCCATAGGAAAGTAGCCTACGCGCGGTAAAAGCAAACTCCGAATGCGGCACAAGACCGTACCACTTTTGCTCTGACACGGTCTTGAATAACGCATCCGATGCCGCTATTCTTGCCCCGAATGCTGTAAATTGCAGTACAACCTCTTCGCCATCTGCGTGCGCAGCCTGTTTCAGCCATGCTTTTAGTGTGGGTACAGATTCATCGATCTGATCCAGCACCGTCAGCTGCTTTATTCGATCCACACGATATAACAATACGCGATCGTTATTTCGCGCAGGCATGTACCAATAACCCTGCTCATAATAGATGCCCAAGGGATACACGTTTACCTTTTTCCTGCCGCTACGAGCATGGTACATGAATGAAATAAGTTTCTTCTCGACTGCGGCCGTTAACAGATCGGATGTGAGAGACTCCAGATGTTCACCCGGACGCTGCATAAATGCAATGTGTTCCCTCATCCCTGCAATCCGTTCCTGAACATCCGCAGGCAGCGTGGAGAAATACTGTTCCGCCAGATGCTCCCGAATCATACCATACGGAAAATCAGGAACCTCTTCCAAATATTCAAGCATCATAAACAGGCCCAGTGCTTCTTGCTGTGTCAGTTGCAAGGGCGGCAAAATCCGATTGGGCAGCACCCGGTATCCGCCGTTAACACCTACCTCGGTGTATAAAGGGAATCCCATCGCCTGTAAAGCATCCAGATCACGCTGGATCGTACGAACAGACACCTCAAATCGTTCTGCCAGCTCCCGAGCTGTGAACTTATGTCTGGAATCCATAAGGCGCATCATTGCCAGCCTGCGTTGATTCATCAGAACCCCACCTTAATTACGTCACTTTTGTCATAGTAAAATTGTAACACACCCGAACTGATCCACGATCATATACGCCGCACAATATCCTTGAATAAGTTTGTTTGACAAGCAGGCTCTTCACACAACGATGTAGAACTATAGAACATTCACCATTAAATGTCGGGAGTTGAAAACAAGAATGAGCCGCAAAGAACTCTTTCCTGCAGATGTATGTGAGGTTATTGATTACATTGAACAAGGCGATGTATTGAAGGGGTCTTACCTTTCGGTTAACCATGACGGTGCAGTAAATGGAACAGCATTCGAGACTCAAGATTTGTTTGCGAATCTGGAGGAAGCCCTAATATTTTACCAGGAAGAAGACGTTGAGCCGCCTTGTTACTTTCTACTGGACATTACCGCAGACGCCTTAGGAGATATTCCACCTGCCTCTGGAGAGGAGCAAAAATCCCTCGCCCAAACATTTATTCTGTATGAAGAAGAACAAGACTTCTATGGCATGATGAAGAAAAAATTAGAGGGACAAGCCTCGGAACTGGGCCTGAAGCCTGATCAACTTAACCATCTTGCTGATATTATCAGCGGTGATCTATTTCAGATCGCCAGAGCCCGATTGTTATGCAAGGAGCCGCATCCGTATTTTGAAGCCATGTTTAATGTCTATAAAAATCAAGGACTTCCTGTAGGCTGGGTAGGTGGCGAATCTGCCGCCGAAGGACAATTCATCATCTACACTCGTCCTTAACATCCGAAAATACATGCCAAGTTAATGTTCAATCAACCAGCGATATCAAAATATCAACGGCTGGTTGAAGTTTCACCTAGGCCTCCATACAAGAAATGAAGAACACACGTTATTCTATAGAAAAACATGTTCAAGGAGGTTTTTTTACAATGAACAATCTGCAAGGAATGGGAACAAAGATCGCACAACTCCGCCGGTCTAACAGCATGACTCAGGAGGAGCTAGGAAAGCTTTTATCCGTGTCAGCACAAGCTGTTTCCAAGTGGGAGAATAGTGATTCTTTACCGGATCTTCCCCTGATCGTAAAGATAGCAGAAACGTTTAATTGCTCGACCGATTACCTATTAGGACGTGAGGGTGGACTCACATCATTAATCCCTCAAATCCGTGAAACGCTCCATAAGATGGAGTTAACAGATCGAATCGCATTTCTTGAACATATGATTACATTAACCGAAGGACCTTCCTCTACACTACCTGTTAGTTCAGGTGGAAATCCATCTCTAGTACATATACACCTTGGTCCAGCAGGTTTAGGTCTCTGGGCGAAAGATCGCCTTGCTTGTATTGCTACTCCGATATTCTTGAAAGAATCTGTGGAAATGCTGAGAACAGCAGCTGCATTCCCGCTCAACTTGTTATCGGATGACGTTCGCCTTGTCTTACTCATTCTCTTGCGAGAGATAGATGATTTGAAGCCAGAGTATGCACTGGATGAAAAGACACTACGAATGTACCTGCCAGACTCTATACATCTGGATCAGGTTCTTACGGAATGCATTGAACTTGGGTTTGTCGACCGCGTACGCGGTGGATATCGACTGAATTTCAGAGCCGATCTTACAGTACGGCTGCTCGCAATGATTCATCAGATCATAAATCAACAGGGAACTATGAATGTAACTGTAGGGAGCGTATAACCCGCCGAAGCCTACGATTGATACATCAAACACGGATGTAACCGAAGTTACCACTCAAATTAAAACATGAATTCAACAATATATTGCGAATAAACAGATCGGAGTGGAAATTTTGAGAGACAAGATCGCAGCCTTTCGAGGCTCCAAGCATTTTGAATTAAATCATGTCACGGATCATGTCATTGCAGCTATTTCAGTTCCAGGTACAGGCTCTTTGGGAAATGCAACCATCCTTGATCTGGGTAATATAACACTCGTCGTTGATACCTTCCTGACCCTGCAGGCCGCATCCGACTTGAAAGAAGCCGCTACTTATATTACAGGGAAACCGGTAAGCTATGTTGTGAATACACATTGGCACAGTGACCATACCTCCGGGAATCAAGTGTTTGCACCCGAAGCCCACATTATTTCGACAACGGCTACTCGTGAGATGATGGATACTTTTTCGAGACAAAGAATAGCTCAATATCGGGAGAACACGGAGCAGATGAATCAGGCGATTCATCAACAAGAAATACAAATGCAGCAAGAGACCGATAAAAAGTTAAAACGAGAGATGGCCTGGGATAATGCCAGTGACCGTGAGTTTATGCAGATGCTCCCTGATCTGGAACATACCATTCCAACGATAACCTTTGATCAACAGATGGTCATTCATGGCAGCAAATGTACGGTTCAACTCCTTACATTTGGCGGAGGACATACACATAGTGATGCTATCTTGTACATTCCTGAAGAGAAAATCGTTATCACAGGAGATCTGGTCCTGTCCAAACACCATCCGGTTTTGGCTAATGCCAACCCGCAGGAGTGGCAGCATATATTGGAGCAGATCGAGCAGCTTGAGGTGGAAAAAATCATTCCCGGGCATGGAGAGGTATGCTCTCTGCAAGAGCTTCATGATGTAAAAGGTTATATCTCGGATATGCTAGCTCTGGTGACAGAAGCTGTGCAAAACAAACAACCTATGGATGATATTGAAGTACCTCTTAAATATAACGGATGGTCTTTTACAACCTACTTCAAGTCGAATTTGAGCAAAGTCCATACGCTTATCACGGAGTCAGAAAAATGAAAATTGGATTTCAAAAAAATTGAAATCGGCCTCCAACTAATATTGAAACATTTTCCAAAACAGGTTATAGTAAAGAAGCTTAGCGATAAGCGAGTTCCTTACACGAAGGGAGAGGTTTTAAATGGCTGCTACTTATATCAATATGGTGGTTCAGTATTAAAACTGAATAGTTGGCATATCTGAAAAAAGCGGGCTAATTCCCGTATTCTTTGTTATGCCATCCAAAGTAACCTTTCGTGAATATTGCTGTTTGCAGATACGATGAAGGTCGTATCTTTTTTTGCGTCCTGATGCCGCAAAACAGTAGCTTCGTAGAGGCTGCTTGTTTGCGGCATTTTTGCGTCCAAAAACAACATTAAAGGAGCCAACCTTATACCCATGATGAATTTAAAAACCTACGGATATATCGAAACAGAAGAGGTCCCAGATGGATTATTACCTGGCAGAATTACAGAACTTCGGCGGGAGCAATTCACCGTCATGACAGAACGTGGTGAAGTCACCGCAGTATTAAAAGGTTCATTTTATTATCAGGCGGATATGCCAACTGACTTTCCTTGTGTGGGGGATTTTGTCCTTCTGCGCTACAACAACATTGGTGATTCCCTGATTGTGAAAGTGCTGCCCCGAAGGTCCAAATTCTCGCGTGCAGACTATGCGGGTCATGCTGCAGGCTATGCCAAAACGATATTGGAGCAGGTTGTTGCGACCAATTTCGATGTTGTATTTATCCTTTCTTCGCTGAACCAAGATCTCAATGTGAATCGTATTCTGCGTTACCTGACTCAAGCCAGACAAAGCGGGGGTAAACCGGTCATCATTTTGACCAAAGCAGACCTCGTTACAGCGGATCATCCCATGCTCACAGAAGTTAAACATCGCATCTCCGATGTGCCTATTCACGTGATCAGCAGTCATACCCGTCTAGGGCTGGACGAACTCGCCCCATATCTTGCTCCGGGTCAAACCGTTGTCTTTCTCGGCATGTCTGGCGTGGGTAAATCCTCGCTACTTAATGCATTAAATGAAAATGACGTCATGAAAGTTCAGGCCATACGAGAGGACGACAGTCGGGGACGACACACCACAACACATCGTCAACTCTTCATGCTGCCTTCGGGTACAATGGTCATTGATACTCCTGGAATGCGTGAGCTTGGGCTTTTTGATGCTGACGAAGGTATTCGTGCAAGCTTTACCGATGTCGAAGAATTATTCGCTCAGTGTCGCTTTACCGATTGCCGTCATCAGACCGAGCCGGGATGTGCCGTTCTCTCAGCACTCGCGGACGGTTCATTACAGCATGAACGTTGGGAGAATTATATTTCCCAGCAGTCAGAGAACAAGTATGTACAACACAAAACCAACTACCTCATCGAAAAAAGAGCAAAAAACAAAATCAACAGGATTCAGAGTAAACAAACCAACAAAAGTGGAGGTCGGAAGAAATGAATAAGACGAAGATGACGAAAATAAAGATGCAAACCTTAACTCATGTTTTAAACCTATATTTTAAGAAGAACATTATTGCAGCGGACTATCATACAACTACTCTGCATGGCGGAACTGTGGGCAACGTCAATCTCGTAACTGGAACAGCCGAAACCGAAGATGGCCAAAAGTTGCCTTACCAACTTGTACTGAAGGTTCAGAAACAATGGGAACGTTATAACGATCCCGGTTCCTGGCGCCGGGAATATGATCTGTACATCTCTGACCTCGGAACGACATTCTCGGATACCTTCCGCTGGCCCACATGTTATTACGCGGAGATGAATGCCGAAGAAAATGAATTTCAACTGTGGCTAGAATATATCGATGGCGTGTCCGGTCTGGATCTGTCTATTGAAATGGTTGAACAGGCTGCGCTGGATTTAGGGCGTTATCAAGGCAAGCTGTATGCGGAACAGCCCCCAGTGCTGAAGAGCCTGACCAATTTGAGCCATGCCGATCTCATGAAAAATACGTATCTGCACTATCGCTCATGGCCTGTCGTTTATGACTACATCCGTTCTGAAGCCTGTGAGTTCCCACCCCATATTCGGCAAATGTTAATTGATATGGATGAACACTCGGACGAAGTATTTGCTCGCATTGAACAACTGCCGCTTGTGTTAAACCACCGGGATTTTTGGGTGACCAATCTGATCTATACCGATGGGAACATCGCGCTCATCGATTGGGATACATCGGGATGGGGATACTTTGGAGAGGATATCGCGAGCCTGGTTGCCGATGAGTGTGATATTGAGCATATGGTAGAATATTATCAGCGCTGTGTTCCTGCGTATTACAAGGGCTTTGCGGAATATGCCGATGCTCCCCCACTCGCAGAACACTGCGTACACGAGATGATTCTGTTCGTGTTCGGGTACAGACTGGTAGAGTATTATGTCCATGCCGAGTCCGATGCGGAGAAGGAAGAGAATCAGCGTATACTCCAGAAAATTTATGAAATGAAACATAGCCTACTACAGGCATAAACGGCGTGGTAGTTTATTATTTGTCCAGGCTTTCAGGCTCCCTCCTTAGCATTTTTGAATAAGTCCTCAAACTACGTCAATTATTGTCATAGTTATGTTGTATCTTATAGGTATCAAAGGAAGGAGCGATGAAATATGGATACTTCTAATTCGAAAACAATTCTCTACATTGCAATGAGTCTGGATGGATATATTGCCCGACTGGATGGTTCCGTCGATTGGTTGTTTGATGTACAAGGTGACGGAGGCGATAACGGCTATGCCGCATTCTATCAGACCATCGGGAGTGTAATTATGGGACGTTCTACGTATGAGGATGTGCTTACTTTATCCGAGGATTTCCCTTATTCAGATCGTCCTGCCTATGTGCTTTCCCGCAAGGAGCAGCCATCTGCACCGCATGTACAATTCACATCCGAGAACGTGGAAACACTGATTTCGCGGTTAAAACAGACCTACGAGGGAGATGTGTGGGTTGTAGGTGGGGGTCAGCTTGTTCAGTCGGTGATGGAGCAGCAAATCCTGGATGAGATTGAGGTCGCTATTATCCCGAAAGTACTGGGTGAAGGTATTCCTTTATTTCCAAAAGGCACCGTGCCCACCCTGCTGAAAACGATTCGTACTCAGACGCTTGGGCAGATCATTTCCATCCGTTATGAGGTGCAACGCCATCTTGCAACAAAGGCTTCAATAGAATTAGACGATCAGACTCGATAAAACAACTCAAAGAAGACCGTACAGCGTCCTGCTGTGCGGTCTTTCGTTACCCTTGGGTATATAACAACCATTGGGAGAATCTATATAAGTTGGAGAGTTCATTTACACAAAAACGGAGAGGACAGAAAAAACCTGAAAAAGCAAAGCGCTCGCCTTTATCACCGGATTTCCCCTTGGAAAAGGAAATTTAAAAAATCTGGGGATAACAGCGATTGGAAGGTTATTCTGTCATTGGAGTGTTCCGTGTAAAAAATGTAGTTCAACTTGTATATTATAGAATTCGCTGAATGTAATCCGTTAAAACATCTGCCGCCCTGCGATGTGACGAATCGCCTGGGTGTGTCCTTGCGCCCATTGTTTCTTCAGTTGTATTGGGAAGTTGAAGGATCGAGACAGCATGATCTCTTGATTGCTTCTGATATGCATCCACCGCGCGATATATTGCGGGGAGCAGTGAAGATCCAAGCATACCATAAGCCCAGATGATATGTGCTTGCGGGTTATTTTTCCGCAACTTGATCAGGAAAAGCACCACTGCCTTCTCGAATTTGGCCAAGTCTTCTTCATGATACGTCCCATCTTCATTGAGGCGTTGCTTGTACACTTGTCCGGTCAGTGGATCGGTCCAAGCTGGAGATTGGAATGCACCATCATCATTACTGCCCAGATTCACCACAACCACATTAGGCTGCCAAGAGCTAAAATCATGTGGCTCCAGCACACCAAGCCGCTCATTGCGCTCCCCTTTTAGCAGACCGCAGACCTGCTCATAATACTCCGGAATGTTGCCAGCAGGATTGTTGTCCCAACTGCTCAGCACACCCCATCCGCTCTGAGAGATGACACGATACTCTGCATGCAAGGCCTCAGCCGTCATGAATGTGTAATTGTGCAGTGCACTGAACCACATGGGAATCCAGTCCTCTTCTGTTTTTGCCCCAATCGCTCCTTCACCCGAGGTAATGCTGTCTCCGATAAACTCGATTTTAAGGGTTCTCTCTTCTACAGGCAGGAACGTGCCATCGGCCTTCACTGCATGAAACTTCAGACTGTTGCCCGGGTCACCACTCATCGCCTGTACATCCTTAATGATACGTACATTTTTCACCATAGCCGGATTCATCCCACGGAATATACAGATCCAGGCTCTGCCTCTGATTAACATCTGCCGACTCACTGGAACACCATTAATAATGATACTGATCCAGGGCTCAAGCAAATCATAAGACGATTCTATTTCCACCCAAAATTCCGCACCCTTTACGTTACATTCGACTGCACTGCCTGTCCAAAACAAGGTTACCGGCGATTGTTGTCCTGTTGTTCTTCCGTGAATTTTCATATGTGGCACAGCTGAAATAGCAATGGTCTCTAATTCTTCATTGGCGCTGATATCCATATGGACCCTCCTGTTATAATTTACTTTTGAAAACTAACGTTTCATTAATGAAGTTTTAACGGGAATCTTATTCGCATTGATCTCCGAGTACTGTTCTAAGTTCTACGTATCACACTCTTTCGCCCATCAGCACCTACACCACCCGGAATGGAGCATGCCCTGTCTCTGCATAACGAAGCTGTGTGGGTTTACGCAGACGCAGACTGCAGATCAGTCTAAATATAGCCCGTTTCTGTTCCACCTCCACCAAGGAAACATCAATCCATAGAGGAACTAGCGGGACATGCCAGCATAAAAGATTCACAGCCTCATCCACCGTAAATTGCCGATGCTGCACATTGTTCGGGGCCAGTACAACCAGCCGCATCATCTCGTCTGCACCATTTAAAGATTTGTCCGGCTCGTGCATCGGTTCAACGAGTAATTGAACCTCCTCGTATTCCAGTTGATCCCGCATTCGGATCTTCTCCATCGCTTGCATCAGATGTGACCGAAAAATCTCTTTATCCATCTGAGTTACTCGCTCCATCATGATGACCTCCCACTCGTGGATGTTTACTGATGATGCTATCAGTGAAGCTGTCTATATATGTTGAATTATAGGTTTACATGGACACTCCAACTTATATAGAGCTTCTATATGTATTACGCACGACAACAAAATCCCCTGCAAGTAAACCCGTTCAAGTTCATCATATCAGATGTGCTTGATCTGTGGTTTACCCGCAAGGGATATGCTCATTATTTTGATAGTAGAGGGATATTAATTGCCATATGTTGCTCTGGATTATTCTTGTTACAACACCTTGCCAAGAAATGCCTTGGTTCGCTCATGACGGGTATTCTGAAAAAGATCCTCCGGCGTGCCTTCCTCGACAATATAACCACCGTCCATAAAGATCACCCGATCCGCGACCTCGCGGGCAAAGCCCATCTCATGCGTCACAACAATCATCGTAATGCCTTCATGTGCAAGGTTCTTCATAACTTGCAGCACTTCCCCAACCATCTCGGGGTCAAGAGCCGAGGTAGGTTCATCAAACAACATGACACTCGGATTCATGGCAAGTGCACGTGCAATGGCTACACGTTGCTGTTGTCCACCAGACAACTGCTCGGGATATGCATCCTTTTTCTGAGATAACCCCACCTTACCCAGTAATTCCAGCGCTTTTTTCTCATTATCGGTTTTGCTCAGCTTCCGGATATGTTTTGGAGCTAACATGATATTCTCCAGCACCGTTAGATGCGGGAACAGGTTGAACTGTTGGAACACCATCCCCACATTTGTACGCAGCTCGTCGATGTTGGTCTTGGGCGAGGTAACTTCCACTTCGCCAATGATCACTTTGCCTGACGTGACTTCCTCCAACAGATTAAGGCAGCGTAAGAAGGTACTTTTTCCTGACCCCGAAGGGCCGATCACACATACCACCTCCTGCTCCCGAATTGTTGTGGAAATATCCTTCAGCACCTCGTTCGCGCCAAACTGTTTCCTCAAGTTCTCTACAGTAATCATCGGATCGCATACCTCCTTTCAATGAATCGGGAAGCCCGTGATAACAGCACAATGATAATCAGGTAGAACACACCGACTGTACCCCAGATTTCAAATGCTCGGAAGTTCGCGGAAACGATAATTTCCCCGCTCTGTGTAAGCTCCGCAATCCCTATCGCTGATAATAACGAAGTATCCTTAATGGTGATAATAAACTGGTTTACAAAGGTAGGAATCATACGCCGGGTTGCCTGCGGCAGTACCACAAGCCACATGGTTTTGAAACGACTTAGGCCTAATGACCTTGCGGCTTCATGCTGCCCTTTACCAATGGACTCAATACCTGCCCGGAAGATCTCCGAGATATATGCACCGGCATTCAAACTAACCGCGATAATGCCTGCTGTCATGGCTGGAATGCGCATATCCAGAAACACCGGCAGACCGAAGTAGATGAAGTATACCTGGACCAGAAGCGGTGTGCCACGGATGATATCCACATAAAGCGAAGCCACCAGGCGCAACAACCGATTCAAGGAAGTGCTCATCAAGCCGGAGATCAGACCAATCACCATTGCAAACATGAGCGAGATCACAACAATTTTTAACGTAACGACCGTTCCCTCTAGCAGAAGAGGCAGTGCGTCCAGTATGACTTGCCAGGAGGAATCCATCCATATCACCGACCCTTTCTACTTTGCTGCTGTTCCTAAATACTTTTCAACGATCTTGTCGTATTCGCCGTTTGCCTGCAATTTTTTCAGTCCGTCATTAATCTTCTTCTGCAATTCGGTATCCCCTTTGGCAACGGCAATGCCGTAGAAGTCACCGTTCAAGCGATCACCAACAATTTTGAGTTTGGAGTTCGGGTCAACGGCAATTTTGTAAGAAACCACCGGGAAGTCTTCGAGTGTTGCATCCGCGTTTTTGTTGGCTACTTCCTGGTACATGGATGGGCTATCATCAAAATATTTCACAGTTGCACCATAGGTCTTCGCATATTCATCAGCGAGATTGGCACCCGATGTACCTTTTTTGATCGCAATCGTTTTGCCTTTCAAATCTTGTGGGCTCTTTATATCGTTGTTAGCTTCATTCACAATTAAGGACAGTCCGGCTTGATAATACGGTTCTGAGAAATCCACAACCTTTTTACGCTCATCCGTGATGCTGATGCCTGCAATCGCTCCGTCCAACTGATTCGCCGTAATGGCTGGAATGATACCTTTGAAATCCATTGGTTTGATCTCTACCTCAAAGCCTTCTTCCGCCGCAATGGCATTCATCAGGTCAATATCGATCCCAACATATTTCCCATCCTTTTGAAACTCGAACGGAGGGTATGTCGCATCCGTACCAAACGTATATTTTGTTGCTGCCGATCCACTTGCAGACTGGGCATTACTGTCTACTCCTGAGTTTGCTGCGCCACAGGCGCTAAGAGCCAGAGCAAGAACTGAAGCCATAACGATGGATGCTACCTTTTTCATGGAAAAACCCCTTTTCCTGATTCGATTGGGATCGACTGAATCGATCATTTGTATTTATGTACGTATTGTATTTCTACACCTACGAAAACTTACGCAATCCTACACATTTTATTAACAACTTATGAAAAATAAAATAACATATAAACCTTTTCAACTAAAACAACGTCTAAAAATCCCAAATAAATTATAGAAAACCCTTACAATATGTTATGTTATATTACACAAAACAAAAAAGACTCTCGAAGAAAGTTTCGAGAATCTTGAAATTAAATTACAAATTCCTGCGCTGTGATATTGATTTCTTTCCCTTACTGTTTTAGCTATTTATTTTCTCTAGCGTTTCCATGTAAAACACTTGCAGGAACTTCTTAATATTCACCTTGCTCTTGTTGTCGCTTGCCTGCTCCTCTTCCATCGCTCTCATCTTCATACGCACATCCTGAAAATCAAAATAAAGCGGCGCATAATGCTCAAATTTATGATTGCTGTAATCCGTAAGTCCAATGGAGGCCAGATTCGTCAGTGCTGTCAGAACCGTTCGGCGAATGCGCTGTTCCATCGCCTTGCACTCCTTCTCCACTTCTTTGGGCGTCAGCTTGTATTTTTGGGCTACCGCTTCATACGATTCTTTCAGCGGCGGCAGTTCGGAGGCCTGCTTTTGCTCGATAGCATACTCCATCAAAGCTACAATATCTTTGCTTCCACTCTCACCGATGATGCCCAGATCCATTAATATGCTTCGCGCCGAATCGCGCACCGTTCGGGTCTGAGCAGGAGCCTGGACTTCAACTAGATTCAGCCGAGCCATGGACTGCTTGATCTCCTGTACATATCGCTCATACTTCCACTGCTCGTTCACTTTGTTCAGCACATGCTCCACTTCTACCCGATTGATCGGTTTATGAATGAAGAATTCGATCCCCTTCTGGTAGGCCGCCCCTACCATCTCCTTGTTGACCACTTGTGAGATCATGATAAATTTCCCGCTATAGCCGCTCTGCTTCAGGTTCGCTACCGTTTCAATTCCGTCTTGATCGGGCATCAACAGGTCAATCAGTACGACATCGGGTTTGAGATCCAAAATCATGCGCTGTCCCTCCAGACCACCCTCGGCCATGCCAGCAAGCTCTAAAGTTCCGCAATTCTCAATGATGTCCTGCAGCATACTACGGCTCACCACATCATCATCCACGATCAGGATCGAAAGTGTCATCGGCATCGGCCTCCTTCATTAGATTGACCTTGGGGATCATGACTCTGAACACCGTACCCCGCCCGGATGGAGCGGCTTCTACTTGAATCTGTCCTTCCAGTGACTGAACGATATCGCGTACATGAGACAGCCCAATACCTGTAGCAGCAATGCCAACTTCATTGAACTTCGTCGTATAACCGGGTTCAAAAATAACCGCGCGCTTCGCGTCAGGTACCCCTTTTCCCGAATCCGTCACTACAAATTGTACATCCGCATCCTGTTCAAACACCTGTACTCGAATCATACCTTCCCGCTCAATCGCCTCAACCGCGTTAGCCAGCAAGTTATTCATGACCGTGAGAAGTGGGATATAGTATGGAGACTCTCCTTCATATTGTTGTTCAATCTCGATCTTGACCTCTTTATTCAACATCTCACTGTATTTCCGATTGGCCTTACCTGCAAAATGTACCACTTCCGACAGACTCATATTGACCGTCTTCTCATTATCATAAAGCTTCAATAGCCCGGCCAGAATGCGCTGGGAATCCTTCTTCACTTCATGAATCTGTTGAGCAATGCCCAGTGTACGCTGACTGTATTCGTTCATGTCCTGCTCGCGTAGATCACGGTATAGCTCATAACTGTTAGCCGTAATGCCTTCAATGGTATTCATCGCCTTTTTCAGGTAAAAAACCTCACCATACAATCCCGAATTCACACTTAACATCTGTTCCATCCGCTTTTCCTGTTCTGCGTGCAGGAGCCTGATCTGTCTGACCGCGAAGCTGTTATACAGCCCGATGACAAAGTAACTCCGCAGACCGCCCACAATCAGTAGATACAGCCATTCACGCATATAAAAAATATTCGTCCCGCTCAGCACACCTCGCACGAATAACTCCACCAGGTTGGAGGAAAAATCAATGCCGGTGATGATGCCTCCGAGCAGAAGCGGAGGAATTTCATGGAAACGGTGCTTAATTTTGTTCAACCCATAGGCGAAGACTACATAGTACAAACCGGCCCCCAAGTTATCCCACATGCTTTCCAGCATGGATAAGGTGTGTACATGGTGAATCAGATCAGCCGATTGAAAAGCAATGCTCGCCAGCCCCGTCAGAATCCCTGTTTTTATATAAGATAAATGTGGCATAATCATCAGCAAAAATAAAAGAATGCTGACCCCGAGGCCGATCCGGAAATAATCTTCCCGAAAGGGATTAATTTTGAACTGTGCGCCTATGGACGTAGCCAAGGCAACCGCAGCCATCTGCACATTCTCGTTTTTGACCCAATTGCGCATCGCTCTCTCCACCTACTGTAATAACGTTTACAAGCGCTTATGAATCGAATCCGCGCTTCTGATGTTAAATATACTAACATACGCGAGAAACATTAGAAATAATTAAAATTTGGGGGTATAACTTCTTCGAAACCAGAGAGCCTAAAAAGGCTTGAAGTTCAGCCTGTTTTAGTTTTCCACAATTTAATTGTATAATGTATATAACGACAGGTCAGAGACCTGTTCTTCAGAGAGGAAGATCGCACATGTCAGATGTTAATCAAAGTTTTGGACAAGCCCTAGTGAAATCCCTGATCGGAGAGCGCGGACACATTCGTATTGCCAAAGCACTTCCCGATATTGATGTAGAACTTGCTGGACGTACACATGAGGCTATGCCTTATACCATCTACCAATTGGTCAAACATATGCACTACTGGCAGAATTTTATGCTGGAGCATGTGGAGGGACGCAAGCCGCAGATGCCAGCGAACGTAAGCGAAAGCTGGCCAGTGGAGACGGGCCCACAGGATGAAGCGACGTGGAAAGAGGATATTCAAGCATTCCTGAGTGGTATTGATCAAGCGGTATCCATCGCAGAAACGGCACAACTGAATGATCCACTGCTGTATTTCCCAGGAGAAACCAAAGGCGGGTTACTACGTAATATCGCCTCACATAACTCCTATCATCTGGGCGAAATTGTGTTGCTCCGCCGATTCTATGGCGCATGGCCACCTCCAGGTGGCGGATTCCCGGCTTAAGAGATAAGTCACACGAAAATGAGGCAAGTTTTACAGCCCGATAAACTCCTATTCAGCATGTTTAGCATATACTTTAGACGAGAAGCCGCAGGGGTGCACCCCTGCGGCTTCTCGTTGTTTAAGATCATATCTCATCATATATGTTCGTATTTGCTCATATTCACTCACGCTTCAGGCTCTCCCGTTTCCATTACAGAGAACGATAGGTTGTTCAATATGAACTATTGGCATTGTCTTAGACTTCGGGACGCATTAACCCTTGGATAAATGTCTCAAAGTTTGGTGCAAGCGGAGTGATTTTTCGCTCATTCTTGTCGACGTAAACGACCTCTGGCTCACCATCATTGCCGTAAGAACGGTAATCCAACATGACAACCCCAGCTTCGGAAGGTGCTTTCGCAATGACCACACCGATTTCCGGATATCCATCACGTTCAATCACGGCCCAGCTGCCCTCTGTACCACATAGCGCGTGGCGTTTCTCACGACCAATGCCTAATATCCCCTCAATCTCGACATACCCGGTTTCTCCAGACTCTTCGTTGGTCACCGGGAAAAAGCGATGATATGGAATGCCTCCGTTGTGTTCCTTCATCATCTCAATGTAAGAGACCGGCAAACGGAATACGAGTTGCTCCTCCACCGATTCAATCAAGCCGTCGCTTGGCGGATCAGATACATATTGCTCCAGGGCCAGCTCACTATCATTCCAGAACCCACCAGATACCGGGACTGGTGGATCAACATGAACTACATTTAAAGATGAGATTACCGCAGGCTGCTCTTCGGCTGTTCCATTATCCAACTCGACATCTTCCTGCACCTCACCCTCTGAGTCCTCGTCCTCTTCTTCCTCATCATCCCTGTTCCGAATCCATTCCAGAAACTCCAGCGTATCTTCGTCGCCCGGCTCCAGCTCGTCGGATCGCTCGAATGCCTGCTCTGCCTTGTCGTATTGCTCCAGATAATAATAAGCTAGTCCAATCCGGTACTGCCAGAGCGGGTCATCTGCTCCCTCTTCGGCCACAGTCAGGAATTGTGCCACAGCTTCTTCATATCGCTCCAGATTGTTTAAAGCTCGGCCTAGGTGGTTCACTAGCTCATAGTCCCTCTCTTCTACCGGAACCTCCTGCACCGCGTCTACAATCTTCTCGTACTCATCCTGCTCGTGCCATGTTTCCAATTGTTCCAATAACCCTTCGTTCATCACTGTGCCTCCGTTCCTTCATCTCATCATTATGTATTGAAAATTATACCACTATACCGAACTGCTTCTCCAGCGAAGAAGAAATCGCTCTATAGCATCATCACTTTTTACCATAGTAGCACGGATTTTCACTCAACCAAGTAATTCAGCCGATTGAAATAACTTGAAAAGCATAAAAAGCAGCCCAACCTCATGTTATGCATTCGGTTGGGCTACTCAGACAGCTTTCTTCGTTAATTCAACAACTCCACACAATCGTAGACCCAGCCAGCACTTAACCATTTCCCCAGATCACTGGAGCCGCTAATCGGCGTAATGGTTATGGTATTGGCACCGTTAACAAAGTATGATGCAGGAATATTCCAGCTAAAGGTGGTGTTATTGCCCCGGTACGTGCCGATGGTGAAGCTACGAGAGTTTGGTTGCGCAGAAGGGGCTGGATTACTTAATGTGCGTCCGTTAATAGTTACGCTCGGTCTTCCATTGTTGTAAGCGGCCGTAATCCCGATGTTCAGAACATGCGAGGAAGATGCTTGTGCTGCATTCAGATTAAAATTCACCGTTGTAGGCGAGTTCTGGCCCCGGAACTGAATCGCCGGAAAACGATTTGTTGCACTGCCAGGAGTATACGTCACCGGCCCCCAGCTTGGATTACGGCTGTCCGAAGGATGACGAATTGCAATCGTCTGTCCGTTCAGGAATTCACGTGGTGTCCCGTCCCAGTTCCCAATCCGCCAGATGCTGGAGGCTTTGCTCGGATCATTGGTGATGGTGCGGGTGTTAACCGTTGTAGTTTGTCCAGCATTAACGTTCACATTTTCCGTGTGTACCGCAAGCTCACCCTTATATACCGTCATGGTGTATGTTCCGGGAATCATGCCGTACCTGGTTGCAGACCCACTCGATGATGCATTTGCCCAATACTGAGCGTTGCTGTTCGCAAGTCCAATTGTATAAGCGTAACCTGCCTCCATGCCAGAAAGTCCATTCAACACCACATTACCCCGGCTAGTCACCCATCCTTGCAGATTCAGTCCCGACATCCAGTTGAAATCAGGTGCCGCAGGAGTGCCACCAGTTGTAAAAATAAGCGCATATGGACCATGCAGGCCAAGACGCCAGTTCTCCGTCTGGGCATGCCCCGAGTTCATATAATTATAAACTTCAGTTTCAGAGCCACTTTGGAACTGAATATCACGGAAGAAAGGCCCGCCCGAGCTTTTCTCTCGGTTACCGTATGCCATGAATACACCTACTCCGTTACCCGTTACCCCTCGTACAGACAGGTCCTTCGCCTGATCATTGCCATAATATTTGGAGGCCGATTGCCCATTCGCGAACCCGAACACATCCTGACTTTCAATCGCCCCCGTATTACCCCGGTTATTTGAGTTCACAGGCACACCGGTGAGCACACTCCCATTGCCGCGGAAAATATAACGAAGCTCCCCAATCGACGGCTGTGCCGTAATATGCGTTGCCATATAGATAATATTCTCACCACCGCGCGAAGCATAATAATGAGTCAGCGTGTTGGTCGAAACGGTGATCAACACCGTGGAACCCGAGGGAGATCTATTCCATGTTACATTCGCAGAAGATCCTAATCCCGACCCGATATGAGACCCCCTGCTACTATTTAGTTCCGTTCCACTCATTTTGGCCGAGATGATATCCCCATTCGTTTTATTGACCACATACACAAGTCCCGACCCGGTATTTACTTCAATTCTGGAGCCATTGTCTGTCACCTGGATGTTGGCGGCATGGCTTGTGGAAGCAGGAAAAGCGAAAACCGAGGCAACCATGACGATGAACAGCAGCATACTCAATCCCTTTTTAACGAAACGTTGAGCCACGTCAATATCCCTCCTGATTATAATCATATTATAAAGCGCTTACATAATTGAGCGAACACACTTCCTTATGATGTGATGTTGTTGAAGAGGTATCCCAATTGCAGCCATTTTGATTTGATTATGATCTACTATATCTCCTCCTTTTCCAGCACTTTTTGATTGTTGATCAAGTTTTTCTTGCAATTACATCAATATAATACCATTATATTACAAATTCTCTCAATGAGTATCTATCTTATATGAAAAAAACGAACCGGCTCGTATATACGAACTGCTTCTCCAGCAAAAATCAGCTCTAATGAATATGAAAATTTACTAGTATATAAATCCCAGATATAGTAGTAAATTTGATTCATTTTACTCCTTTTGACTGACTAATATTGTCGAATAAGGTGCAAAAACGAGAGTTCATGGTTATGGTTCTATAATAACAATAAGTTAATGCCCAATATTTGTAATTCGTGATTTATAATCTATATCGCTTTTGTCGTTAGGATTTTAAATATTGTTATAAAATTATTTACAAATAAATTTTTTCCATTTATACTACTTTTTGAGAAAAAAATAAATTTTGGAGGTTCAACATGAGAAAACTTAAGCTATCATTTTTACTCGCTATTTCTTTAGTACTGAGCAGTTTATCTGGGCTAGCCAGTGCTGAGAGCAACAAAGAGACAGAAGACAACTTTCCTAAACTGATGCAGCAGGCTGATCAGCTGAAGGATAGTGGTGCAACTGATAAAGAAATTGATAAATTTCTGAAATCTCAAGGTGTTCAAGTATTATCGAGTAACACAATAACTTTAGATGAGAAAGGAAATGAACTTAGTGCCAGCAGTGGGGAAGTTTCCATCATGAATATTGATGCTGCTGATAGAAAAGTGACAACTCGCGTGACCAAAGACAGTGGAAGATATTATGCATGGGTTCAGATTGACAGAATGCCAACACTTCCGTCAAATGCTACTTTTGAAGATTACCCTGCTTCATATGATGTAGTTTCTATTAACTGGAATCCAGCCTATTTTAATTATGTTGCAAATGGAGTAACAAACGCTAATATGTGGCTGGCTGACGCTGATTTTAGAGATAAAGGAACTATCCTCTTTAATATCTACGATAACCTTGACCGTGGAAGTACAGTAAGTGCATATGCAAAGTTATCTGCCAAGAAAGCAGGATCAACGACAACAGCAGTAAAATACACCCATACCTATGATAAGACACAAAAGAGCTCAACTTACACTGGTAATGCCAGTTGGAGTTGGGGGAGTCCGCTTGGTGTAGGAGTATCGTATGCAATAGCAACGTCAGAAGTAGAGGCCAATTGGTCAAAGTCTGCCACTGCTAGTGTTAAGGTCACACTTAATTAGAATAATTAAATCATAATAAATAAAGTAAACGGAAAATCTTATTTTCCGTTTACTTTATTTAATTCTAGCTTACTAATTGGAGATAGGGGGAACAGATATGAAAAAAATCAGTGTACTTCAGTGTGGACTTATAATCATCGCAGCTGTGATAGCTTCAAATATTCTGCAATTTTATATCTTTAATCAAGACAGTAATAAACATCTAAGTTCTACTGCCTCTCAGCCCATTTATGAAAGTAAATATAATTTATATAATGATTACGCAAGCCGCATACAGAATGTATATCAATTTCTGGTTCAATTGGATAATGTCAAGACACCGAACGATAGTTATCTACTTTCAGAAGGTTTTTACATTGGAATTAGTTCAGATTATTACACTTATTTAGAGTCATTAATTAGAAAGACAGAAAGTGCGAATTACAGCGAAGAATTAAAACACATTATTGAAACTAACGAAAATTTGCAGATTATGATCTATGAGTTAAAAAACTATTTCACAATACATCAGAATGATGCAAGCTTTCCTGAGCAATGGAAAGAAATTAAAAGCTTGCTAAAAGAAACTAATGTACTGCTAGCCTCCGGGTCTTCCAAAGATACAACGTTGTACAACATAACAAGTTATCCGGAAAACTTCGTTCCAAAACCTGATTATCAGAGCACCATGTCAGACCTGAACGAAAATTTTGCTAATCTCGTGAATCTACTCCGCTGATCAAACTTAATATCTCTATTTACCAAAAATACTTAAGCATCGATTATCATGCAGATCGATGCTTATCTTAATTTCGTACCGCTTGTCTTATTTGGTGTCCATTACAAGTTCGTATTGATCAAAAATCCAGCCACTCCTGATCTGCTCGGCAGCCTTCTTGCTAATACGCACAGAAGGTTTTTGCACGCGCAACCCGTCTGGTTCAGGCACCGAAAACCGCAGCAATTTTGTTCTGTTTTTAATCTCACTCACCAGTTCTTCGTACAACTTATATGTGAAAGGCCGATGTTCCCGAATATCCTCATACGTATAATCTGTTCCTTCGCCACTTTCGGCTTGAATTCGGATATCTTTGGGGAGCGAAATCATAATGCTAGGCAGCTCCTCCGCAGCCCATTGCTCACGATACGGGAAACTGATGCCTTCATTTCTGACGAAAAACCCAGCTATCCCCTGATCCATAGTAAGTACGATGGAATATACAAAGTGCGGGAAGTAGTCCGCCACCTTCTCATTAGCTACATAGTAATCATAAAATTGCTCATATGCCTGAAGCACCTGTTGTTTGTCATATGAGGTCTGGGCATAATTCGTTGATACAAACGAAGCTTCTTGATCCATAAACAGCTCCATGATCTCGCCCCACTCTTCCGGTGTGATCCAAAACTTGATTTTATAGAATCCGCTATTAGTCAGTCGACTCATGTTCTCCCGCCCTTTACGTAAGTTAGATTCGTACAGGTAATCATCCATATTTTACTACAAACTCACATGAATAGATGTCTACAGCAGCATTCACAACAAAAAAACCGAAACGGCCCGCATATGCGAACCGCCCCGGCAATCTTGATCAGATCCAAGTAGGGTGAGATGTGATGAGTTTACAATTACAGACCTGCAATTACTGACTTGATCGAGCTGTCACTTTCCAGTGCACGGATAATGATCGTTACCGCTTCAGCGCGAGTAGATTTGCCGTTAGGCACAAACTCAGATGCCGTCAATCCATTCACCAGCTTCGCGGAAGAAGCAAGTTCAATCGCTGCTGCAGCCCAGTTATCGGATTTCACATCGCTAAAGCTGATCTTCGTGCCTGTTGCAAGTGTGTTCAGATCCAGTACACGAGCAATGATCGTAACCATCTCGGCACGTGTAATCGTTGCGTTTGGCTTGAAGGAACCATCTGCATACCCGCCGATTACACCTTTATCTGCGAGCGTGCCAATGTATCCAGCAGCCCAGCTTGTATTTGTATCTTTGAAGCTGTTAGCTGCTTTATTCTCGCCAAGGCCAAGTGCACGAGCAATCACCGCTGTGAATTCAGCACGCGTTACAGAAGCATTGGGCTTGAATGTGCCGTTCTCATATCCGTTGATGACACGCAGTTTCAATGCAGCATTAATATTTTTGTTGGCCCAGTGCGTGGAGATATCACTCATCGCCAGCTGTTCATTTTTCGTTGCTTCAATTGCTGCATTTACGTTTTTCAATACGCTATCCTGGCTTACAACATCCGATTTGAACGGATTCGTCGTTACGCCACCCGGATTTGTAGTATCCTTAACAGCAAGGACAACACGGTCATTTTGATACATAACCTCCGTTGTATATTGGCTTGGCAGACCTTTCACATCCACCGATGCAAATTTACCATTCAGTTTGTTCGCACCGAAGCTGATCAATGTGAGGTTGCCTTGAGCAGGTACATAGTTGTTGTCAAAATTCACTTGAAGCTTACCGTTCGCATTCACGGCGCCTTTAACATCCAACACATCACTTGCGCTGCTCACATTAAGCTCCAATGTTCCGCTCGATGCTTGTGTGAAGTCACCTTTAATGTTCCATATACCCTCTACTTTTTCTGCAACCGTACCGCCATTATTCACGACAGAACCGGCACCAAATGCATTGGCTGAATCACTCTCCAACGTACCGGCTTTCACTTCAGTACCACCGGAATACGTATTATTACCTTGCAGATGAAGCGCTCCGCTACCTTCTTTGGTTAGCTTGCCTGTACCGGAGATGTCATTACGCCATACGTCTTTTGCATTAAACCCACCTTTAGCTGCATCCATAACCACCGTTACATCGGTGTTAAACGCGCCATATCCGTCAGCTGCGGCAAACAGGTTCAGACGTCCCCAACCTTCCGGATCATCCAGTACCGGATACCCTGATGCGATTCCTGTTGTGGACAGAACCGCGCGGCGTTGTTGATCGTTCAGGTAAGGCTGTCTTGTTTCAAGCAATACTTCCGCACCTTTAGGTACTTGTACTGCCTCAGTTGTGGAGCCGATTTGCGGGAATCCATAGGTCATGCGCTCTGTGAATTCGGATTTGTTACGAGCGTAATCTGTAAAGTGGTCTTTACTGGTGCCTGTCTCTTTCAAAAGAATTTCATGTGCTTGAGCATACGCTTGCTCTTTCAACTCTTTATTATCCGGATCATTCAGAGCAGATGCTGCGAATGCCGTTGCCAGCACACGACCACCCATCACATCGAGTGGGGAGTGCATACCGGCTACAATTCGGTCATCACCCATTTCAGAAGCACGAGTCATAAGCTCCTGGTAGCGTTCAGGTACAGCGTAAGCAAGAGCAATAGCTGCAAGGTAGGATGCATTCGTGTGACCGCTTGGGAAACCGCCATCTGTCTCCGGTTTGCTGCTCTGCACAGCAACCAGTGAAGGCACGATCAGTTGTTGACCCTGCCAGCGGAACGGGCGTTTATATTGGTAGAACATTTTCGCCTGTTGTGTTGAAGCATAATCACCACGAACTTTGCCGATCAGATCCACCATTTTCCCCAACTCGGAATTAGAATCGCCTGCTTTGTTTGAATCATTTTTATCCGAATACTTGGTTGTCGCTGCATCTGCCGGAATACTTGTAATAGAAGTGAATGTACCTGACTTTTCCCGATATACACCAGCCAGTTTCCCCAGACCCTCCACTGCGCCATAGGATTGATTCGTACGGTCTGTATAGTACGCAGCATCTTCGTCTGCTTTGGAACGTGTTTTGGCACGTTGTGCCACATAATCAATGTTGTAGTCCAGTACGGCACTGTTCAGCTTCGTACCATTATCCCACGCACTTCCTGGTGTCCACAGGTCGAGGAACTTGGATAACGTGCCAATCGCCGGATTGCTGTCTACCGTCATTTTATCCGGTTTGTTATTTTTGTACGTGTCTACGAAGTAACCCCATGCCGGTTGTTTTGGTAAAGCCACGGTATCATTATTCTGTGCTGCGAGCGCAGCGCCTGGTGCCATAGAACTTGTCAGAACGACCAAACCTAGAGCAGCAGTGAACAATCTTTTCTTGTTTTTGTTTGTAGCAACTTTTGTTTTCAAATCATGTCGACTCCCATCGTTTAATAGTTGGTCTCGGTTCGGTCTCAAATGTAGCATTGGAGCCGTAAAACCAGCAATAAAACAATTTCGTCATTGTATCAATTTCGACGCAATATCATAAATCCTCAACATTTTACATGAAGTTAATATAAATCGTGAACCTTGCAGAATGTGAGTAGTGTATAATTTGGGCCGGGAGGAATGTTTGATGAAAAAGTGGAGCTCTGCATGGGCGGGACTAGCCCTTTCTTATGGTTCAATCGTCATCGTTATTGTGCTGCTGATCTGCTCATTTTTCTATATCTATTTCTCACGCAGTTACAATGAAGAATTAAGAAATAAGAATCAGCTGATTCTTGAAAATACAGCACGTACCATTGAAGAAACCGTACTCAAGCGAGTGCAGCAAATGTATGTTGATCTATCGCTTGATAAATCAGCCAACATTCGTCTATTTGCGGATCAGGAGGATCGAAACGGACTGAATCAGGTGGTTGACCTGCAAGAGTTGCTCCAAGCCAAAGTTGCTGCCAATACTGATATCGTACAAGGCATTCATCTCTATTATCCTGCACGGAATATTATGCTCTCCTCCCTCTACGGACTGCGTTATAAAGCAGATCAGAGCGAAGGCTCCGTGTATTATGCAGACTGGCTTCAAGAGATGCGTACCAGCAAACATAACAGTCTGTGGACGCCAGCGCGTCATATTCCAAAGGACATTTTCTCCAGTCAAACAAGTGGGAATACCAATGGTTTGTTTACGTATGCACACAGCTACCCATTTCGCTCAACAGGGGAAACGAGCGATGTCATCATTGCTATTGATGTCAAAGAAGAAGCCGTGAATAACATCATTGAGAATATGATGCCTTCTCAGTATCAGCATACCGTGATCGTCAACGCTGCCGGGAATGCAGTGAGTCGATTGCAAGAGCAAAGTTCCGGTCAGTCTGATATGTACGCGGCAACTCTGAAAAAGGCGCTTGAGCTAGGCCATGTCAAAGGCAGCTTCGACGAGAAGATTGGGGATTCGCCTTATGTGGTTTCCTATCAAACGCTACCATCGACTCAATGGATGATCTACAGTGCAACGCCATCCAGCTACTATTATGAACAGTCCATCATGATTCAGAAGCTTATTCTCGGGATCTGTCTGATCGCACTGCTGGTCGGTCTGGTCTTATCTGCCGTGTTTGTCCGCGCTAATTATAGCCCAATCAAACGTCTGGTTGGTCGTATTAAGGATTTGTCCGGAACTGCACCTAACCAGGTTACTAATGAATTTCGCATGATCGACAATGCCTTTCTTCATCTCAAAGAACAAGTGAACAATCTCGAGGAGACCATGATCGCGAACAGCGCAGCTGTACGACACAAAGCGGTGCTCAACCTTCTGCAGGGCAACCCCGAGAAGAGGCCATGGAAAGAGGAACGCGCTGCGCTTGGTATCGCCAGACCGTATGCTGAATACTGCTGTATGCTGATGAATACCGGGTCTACGATTGTTGAAAATGACTCTTCCAAACAGCCTGAGGCCATTGCCAGACTGATGCATGGACTGGAATGCTTATCCCTGCAAGACAGTCGCCTTATTGCAGAAGAGTTGCCAGATAAGCGGCTTGCTGTCATTCTCTGTACCGATGTGGCTTCAGAAGCATTATTGGACAAGTTCTCCCAACTACTGCTCGCAGAGACGCGTCAGCAGTTGCAACCAGACATTCAGCTGTCTACAGGCTGCTGGGTCAAGGATCTCCGTGATATTCATCAAAGTTTCAACGGAGCGCAGGTATTGATGAAATATGCTTATTTTTTGCCAGAGCTGCACATTCTGAAAGACCATTCCCTGATTCAGCGCGAGCACAGCCTGGATGAAATTCCGCAGACCCTGCTTGCCAAGTTCAGAGACAAACTTCAGAGCAGGCAGCTGGATGAAGCTGTAGGTACCATCGAGCAGGTGGTTGAACATATGCGAGAGGGGCAGCATCCTGCGGATTATTGCCATTTTATCCTGTCAAACATGGTGTTTATCTACTCGGATGTTGCCAAAAATGTGCGTTATAAGCACCCGTTACAGTTTGGGCACCCCGATCTGTATCACGAATATACCAATCTGCATGATATATTGGCTTACCGTAACTGGCTGACAGCGTCAATCACTACATTTATAGAAGAAACCGAGAATCGTAACAGTGACCGTGCTGTCTCAACCATCGAGCTAGCCAAGCAATATATTGAAGCCAATCTTTCGGATGACCTCTCGCTTGAGGCCGTTGGAGCCAAAGTATTCCTCAGTCCCAAGTATCTGAGCAAGCTTTTTAAGGAAGAAATGGGCGTCACCTACACTGACTATGTCACATCAAGGCGGATGGAGCAGGCCAAAGTATTGATTGAAAACAACAATATGACCATAGACCGAGTTGCAAGCTCGGTGGGTTACGGCACAACCGCCTATTTCATTAAACGTTTCAAAGAAATGTACGGCTGTACACCAGGCAATTATGTACGCAATCTCTCTTCGGCAGCGATATCCGATGCCAGATCATAAGGATGAGGAGGACGGATCGGATGAAGGTGAAGGAACAGAAGGCAGGAGCGAAAGTTCCTTATCACTATCGGATATTTCTGACTACGGCACTACTGACGCTGATGGGCGTTATTGTTGGTGGCTGTAATCTGCTGAACGGACCCAGTGCCATGGTCGAATCAGAGCCCGGCGGCACGTCCTCCACTCCTTCGGACAAAGCCATGTATCATATCTCGTGGACGCTACATCAAAATCTACCCGTTCCGCAAGATGCCGAGATATTGAAACAGGTGGAAGAACAATTCGATGTCGATCTGGACATCTGGAATATGGAAAACAACAAATATGAGTCGCTTCTCGATATGAAGTTAGCCCAAGGTAACATTCCAGACCTATTTCGTATCCGTCAGCCGCAAGATCTGTTGAAATACCAGCAGCAAGGGGTGATAACCGAGATCCCGGTCGAGACGCTGAAGCAATATGCACCGAATCTCATGCGTATCATCCATGAACAAGCCCCTGCCTATGAAGATGCAGGAGTTATAGACGGGAAGTATTACGGCATCCCTGTCATTAATCCAACGAACATCTATCGTACACCGGTGGTATATCGGCAGGATTGGCTGAACAAACTGGGTTTGTCCGTTCCGCAGACGCTGGCGGAATTCGAGAAGGTGATCTATGCATTTACCTTTGATGATCCCGACGGCAACGGCATCCAGGATACGTATGGTTTATCCAGTGAAGGCATGAATGTTGTGTTCGGAGCCTTCGGTCAGATTGTTTTTGCTGATCAGCTATATTTCGGCACGAAGGACGGGAAGAAAGTTATTGGTGCGTTGCAGCCCGAGATGAAGCAGGCACTGACCTACCTACGGAAGTGGTACAAGGATGGTGTGATCGATCCCGAGTTTGTCACAGGCGAGAATAAAGGCGGGTACAAACATCTGTCCCATGCATTTATTAACGGTAAAATCGGGATGACCTCGATGGGGAACTACTACCACTGGATTCAGGAGGGCGATTATGAGGATTGGCGTGTTGAACGTGACGGTAAAGTCGTGAAGAGTCCAGTCCAAGCAGCATTTAATGTAAAAGAATTAACGGCCAAGTTCCCTGAAGCTCGGGTCACATTAGGCCAACCCTTCATGGGGCCTCACGGACAACGCGGTTCCAAAGGCAATGACATGTTAATGAGCTTCACTGCGATCGGAGCGGATGCGGTCAAGGAGCCCGGCAAACTGGAGATGATCCTGCGTATTTTGGATGAGGTGAGTGCAAACCCTGATTCAGACAAGGCAGCAAGTATGACCTACGGTATGCCAAATAAACATTGGACGTGGACACCAACGGAGCCTCGGAGTGTCGTCATCAAGCCACCGTATGACACCATGTTTGGGTACCAGAATACGATTGGTGCCAATATCGGCATGACTGTCCCGCTGAAAGAGACGGGAGAACGTGAACAATGGGCTTCAACGCTACACCTAGATCAAGACGGCATATATAACGTGCTGGAGGTCGCTACACCCGCTCTGGCTAAATACAGCGATTCGTTGATTCGGTTGAAGAACAAAGCCTATATCTCATTTATTACAGGCGAGCGACCACTCCGTGAATTCGATGAGTTTGTACAGGAGTTCATGTCCGCAGGCGGTTCAGAAGTGATGAAGGAAGCAAATGCGTGGAAGCAGTAGCGAGCGCAGATTGGATGGAGTTTCTCGCAGGCGTGCCGAGGGGCATGTCAAGGGAAAGTGACGCAACAGGATCGAAAGGTAAAAAAATCCATTTTAGTGAGATTTAAGACACGACCTAGGCAACACGCTCAACTCTAACGATCACCAGTGACCTTATTGGACTGATTTTCGCACATTTATAAATCTAACGATCACCAGCGACCTTATTCTAGCCAAAATGCATCACAGACGACAGTTTTCCGCTGAAAAAAACCAAATAGGGTCATCTGTGATCGTTAGATTTTCAAACAGGCTTAAATGCTCCAAATAACATTATCTGTGATCGTTAGCCGCTGTCCAAAGCTTCGGGGACGGGAGCTTAGCTAACTTATGGAGCTATGTCAAGAAAGTGGACACTTAGGCTACGGTTTCGTCCGTAAACTGCATCTCTAGATCAGCTGATGGAGAAGAAGCAATAGAATACACAACATCACCGTCAGAATTGCAAAACAAACTCCAGCCCACATAACATATTCTTTGGGTGCCTGAGGATTAATCACTTTACACATAAAGTAAATAAAGAAATAGCTAACCAACGCAAATAACACCAGAATGACAGGGGTAATGGTCATACTTCATGCACCTCCTTCTTGGCCTGCAAATAGATGGATATCAACAATGCTTTCGTTTTCATCTCGAGGGCTTTGCGGGATTTGACAACCTTGAAGCCAGTAAGTGGCAACAAGTCCTGCAATGATTTTAATGTGAATTCAATCAATTCATTGGAAGATGACTGCTCGTTAAAGGCATACTGGTCAAGAATGGCATACACGCTTGTATTTTGGCTTGTATTATTATTCATGTAGATTAGATCACTCCTTTGAGCATTTCTTTGAAAAAGAAAGCAACAACCTCATAGTCACGCCAAGGTTACTATAAAATGGAACTCATCGTCAAATGAAGTCAAGTTAACAGTGGAACTCCAGCAGATGAAACCCGAGTTAAAATAAAAATCTCATTCGATATGATCCTGTGTATCTTCTGACTATATTCCTTTTCAGCTTTTATCTTCTAAGCAAGACAAAAAGAAGCAACCTTGCGGCTGCTCCTTCTTGTCATTACGTGCTCTATGCTTTTTCTTTTTCACACGCTCATATACATCCACCACAACACATCGCACCACAATTCACTCCAGCCCATGCCGATCTGCGGATCAAGCGAGATACTCAGCCATAATCTGCTCGATATCATACGGTGTCACACCTTCATCAACCGCATAGATCGTATCGGCCTGCTCCTTCGTATCTACCAATTCACCTCTCGCTGTGGCGTGCAGCACGAACAAGTCATACAACTGAGGTTTGCGTAATGAAGTCATTGCTTTCCCCATCAGCACGATTCCTCCCCGATTGCCTTCCACATTGTTGTAATAGTCCGGGTACCTTGTCAGCGCCAGATCCGTCCAGATGATCGTACGCTCCACCAGATCCAGAATAACGGGAATGGCAATCTGCGTATCAGCCGTAATATCGATCTTGTTCTCCACCGTGGATGGCTCATAAATTTCGCCCGAGCCGGGTTTCTTACGCATCATCCAGCCTGCAAAACATTCCGGCAAATTACAGTACGGATGACTGGTGAAGGAGTGCAGTGTCGTCACCACATACCTTCCGCCATAATTCACAATCGAAGGGATATGCAGATCAATAAACTCACTCGCCCCATAAGGTGCAGTCACAATATCGCCACTGTGGACAGCCTTATATTTAACAGACTTCAGATTCGTATATGAGATATGTTCAAGATAGTTCCAGTCCTTGTCATACATGACCGCAGACAGGTCGATATCTACACGCCCTGTAGGCGTGCCATCGACCTCGCCCTCTTTCCACCAGTTGAAGAAACGAATCGTATCACCCTCCCCCATCGGGATACGGCTTCCTCTCACAATCGTCCGTAAGGCTTTGCTCGCGGATCGTTGTGAAAAAGGCACCAGATAATGCTGCAACTGCTCATCGACATACGTCTTCCCCAGCGAAGGGAATTCAGCGAATCGTGTGATCAGGGCCTGCTCGCATAATTGCACCACTTCCTGACAGACTGCTTCATTCAGCTCTGGCAGCTCATTTGGGATGCCAACCGCCTTGGCCACATTGCCTTTCGGGAAAAAGACCCGCATTTTTGACGCTTCATTCCGCTGTGCGAAATGCTGTCTCACCTGTAATAACACTGGCGTAGACACCTGTGCAGCGACCTCTCCAAAAGCAAGCAGCACATATTCTTCATTGTCTGTAATGCGCAGCATATGATCCAGCTTCCGTGCAAATTCACCCGGACGCTGAGACAACAGGTCGATCAGGCTCCAGATATTCCGATACTGGAACGCGAGCTCCACGCTGCCGTTAAATGTTGAGAACGGCTTGTTATTTCGCAGGATATCAAAGGCGGCCTGGCTCCGCGGATACCGTAGCTTGTATTCGGATGGGTGCAAAATCTCCCCCAGACGAATCCAGCGATCCTTGTAACGCAGCATATCCTCCGTGATGGAGCCCCATTGCTCCAGTAAACTGAGGAGCAGGCGGCGCTCACGGCGTTTGAATTTACGGAAAGGCGTGGCGGTTGCCAGACTGACGTCCCCCTCCGACCAGGATACTGCCAGTCGGAGTACATCGCTTGCCGTTTTAAAATAAGTCCCGATACGTTCCATGCTTGCCAGTTCATATTTCAATAACACCGCAACGACAAATCCTACATTCTCCTTAAACGGAATCTCCTCCGGCAGTATGG
>Ga0105246_10000006_pt1 | contig 83887 bp, 73 predicted proteins | sample KBSM64metaG_FD_99694 | JGI IMG/M metagenome (GOLD analysis project Ga0105246, IMG submission 99694) | Miscanthus rhizosphere microbial communities from Kellogg Biological Station, Michigan, USA - KBS M6-4 metaG | ecosystem: Host-associated > Plants > Roots > Rhizosphere > Soil | place... | reverse complement strand
GAGCCTAAGCGAGGTGCCGAGTGGTGGGGCAAGAGCGTTTTGCTTACTTTTGCGCTTTTCAAAAGTGAGCCGCCGTCAGGGCGGAACCCTAAGTGGCCGTTACTGCAGAAACGGATATGTACTCGGTCTGATCCAACATTCTGGTCGGCCCTGAGGCCGCCATCGGGAGCAAGCCCCCTCCCACAGTTGGGCCAGGATTGACACAAAATTCTGGTCGGCTCCGAGGCCGCCATCGGGAGCAAGGCCCCTCCCACATTTGGGCCAGGATTGACACAAAATCCTGGTCGGCTCCGAGGCCGCCATCGGGAGCAAGCCCCCTCCCACAGTTGGGCCAGGATTGACACAAAATCCTGGTCGGCTCCGAGGCCGCCATCGGGGGCAAGCCCCCTCCCACAGTTGGGCCAGGATCGACACAGAATCCTGGTCGGCTCTGAGGCCGCCATCGGGGGCAAGCCCCCCTCCCACATTTGGATTGTGGAGCATCAGTAAAATAGTCATAGGCTGCTCCCTCACCCAGCGTCGCACCAAAGCTGTGTAGACACCTAGGGTGCCACGGACGATCAAGGCAGCCTGGAACTCAGTTTCACTTATGCAAAATCGCCCGATGAATATCCCCCAACGCCATGATGCGCTGGGCGGCGTTGAGCTTGATCGCCTCCTTGGGCATGCCGAACACCACACAACTGGCTTCATCCTGGGCCACCGTGGCGGCCCCGGCATCAAGCATCTCCTTGAGCCCGCGCGCGCCGTCGTCGCCCATACCGGTCATGATGATTCCCGTAGCGTTCCTGCCGGCGAACCTGGCCACCGAACGAAACAGCACATCCACCGAAGGCCGGTGCCGGTTGACCAGCGGCCCGTCGATCACCTGAGCGTGGTAATAGGCGCCGCTGCGGGTGACCATCAAGTGCTTGCCGCCAGGGGCAATCAGGGCCAGGCCGGGCAGGATACGGTCATTGTTGCGCGCTTCGCGCACCTCGATCTCGCAGACGCTGTTGAGACGCTCGGCAAACGAGGCGGTGAATTTTTCCGGCATGTGCTGCACGATCACCATGCCCGGGCACACCCGCGGCAGTGCCGTCAGCACCGCCTCCAGCGCCTGGGTGCCACCGGTGGAAGTGCCGATGGCGACAATACGTTCGGTGGTGTGCGCCATGGCCTGGCCATTGGCGGCGGGCAAGATTGCATCCGCACTGAGCTTGCCGGCCGGTGCCGGTAACGGCGTCACGCTGACGCTGCGCTTTCCCAGGTTCCTGACGTTGGCGTTAGCCGCGGCACGGATCGCCGCCACCAACTCGGCCGCCGATTCGATCAGAAAACTCTTCAGGCCGGTCGTGGGCTTGGTAATGATTTCCACGGCACCCGCTGCCAGCGCCTGCAGGGAGGTTTCCGCGCCTTTTTGGGTCAGCGACGAGCAGATCACCACAGGTGTCGGCCGCTCGCTCATGATTTTCCTGAGAAAGGTGATGCCGTCCATGCGCGGCATTTCTACATCCAGCACGATCACATCCGGCCATTCCCGGGCGAGTTTGTCCATGGCGAAAATCGGGTCGGAGGCGGCCCCCATCACATGGATATCCGGCGTGTCAGCGAGAATCGCCAGCAGTACCTGGCGCACCACGGCCGAGTCATCGACCAGCAGCACACTGATTTTTTTGGTAGGCATCTTGTTGAAGTGTTCCCATAGGTTGGTGCCGGACCCAGACGTTGCCGTTCCACAGGTCGAACATGATCGTGCGGTAACCGGTACTGCCCATGTCCTGGGCCGTCAGGTGCAATTGATAGCGCTCGGCCAGGGCCAGCGCCGCGCGAATATTCAGGCTGGCCACGTCGTGCGTCGGCAGGCGGCGCTGGTGATCGGGAAACATCTCGCCGCCGCCGAACAACTTGACCTGGTAATCCTGCGCCCCCGTGCCATTGGCCTGGGCATGGCGCAGCAGCAGTTCCATGGCTTCGTCGCCATAACGGCCGTCAAGGGGCTGATGATTGCGCAGGCGCCCCGGCAGCATGAAATGACACATGCCGCCGATCCGCCGTTGCGGGTGCCAAAAGGTGATCGCCACGCAGGAACCGAGCAAGGTGCGCAGGCGCGTCGGCCGCGTCGCAAAGCTGACCTGGCCAGGCGCCAACACCACTTCGCCCACACCGACTGGTTTTTTCATGGCTTGCGGTAAATCGACGGCGCCACCAGCTTCAAGGTGTCGTTGACACCGTTGAGGCTTTCCGAGTGGCTGATGATGAAATAACCGCCGGGCTTGAGCAGCGGCAACAGACGCGCGACCACCTGGCTCTTGGTCTGCTGGTCGAAATAGATCATCACGTTGCGCAGGAAGATCACCTCGAACTCGCCCAGGGCCGGCAGCGCTTCGTTCAGGTTGACCTGCACAAAATTGACGCGGTTGCGCAAGGCCTTGTCGATCAGGAAGGTGCCCTCCTGGCGGCCAATGCCCTTGAGGCAGTACTTGGTCAGCAGCGGCTGGGGCAGCGTCGCGGCGCGCTCCATGGCGTAGTGGCCGTTGCGTGCCTTGGCCAGCACCTGGGTGCTGATGTCCGAGCCGATCACTTCCCAAGGCGTGGTGCCCAGGCCCTCGGCCAGGGTCATCGCCAGGCTGTAGGGTTCTTCGCCCGAGGAACTGGCCGCGCTCCACACGCGAAATACCTTGCCCGGCGCGGCCCCGGGCAGCACCTGCTGGCGCAGGAAGTCGAAGTGCTTGGGCTCGCGAAAAAAATAGGTTTCGTTGGTGGTCAGCAAATCCAAGGCAACCTGCAGCTCACCCTTGCGTTGGTCACTCATGATCAGCTTGAAGTATTCGCCGTAGCTGTGCAGCTCGTAGTGCTTGAGGCGCTTGAACAGGCGCCCGGCCACCAGGGCTTTCTTGGCCGGCGACAGGTTGATGCCGGCCGCGCGGTACAGCCAGCTCTGGAACTGGCCGAATTCACGATCGTCGATGGAGGCGGTATCTGGCATGGTCGGGACTCAACGCGGATCGAGGTCGAGGGCCGCCGCCTGGCCGTCCTCGGCGAGGCTGGACATCTCATCGATGGACAGCACCTTGTCCACCTCCAGCACAATCACGAACTTGCCGTCGACCTTGGCCATGCCGCCGATGAAATCGGCGCGAATCCGCGCGCCGAAACTGGGCGGCGGCTCGATCTGCGCGGCGGGGATCTCCTGCACGGCGGACACGGTGTCGACCAGCAACCCGATATCCTGGGGCCGGCCGTCGTCGGTATTCGCCTCGATGATGATCACGCAGGAGCGCCGGGTGATGGCCGAGTTGGCCCGCCCGAAGCGCGCCGACAAGTCCACCACCGGCACCACCGCGCCGCGCAGGTTGATCACCCCGCGCACGAACGCCGGCATCATCGGCACCACGGTCAGGCTGCCGTATTCGATAATTTCCTTGATGCCCAGAATGCCGATGGCGAACATTTCACCGCCGAGCATGAAGGTCAGGTATTGCGCGTCCTCATCCACCGCAACCGCGGTATGCCGAGTCGTCATCACTGCGCCCATGTCACTCTCCTTGTAGACCCGTATCGATCGTGGGATCAGAAGCGGGTGAAGTCCGATTCGTCAGGTGCGCCGGCCATGTTGTAGGCGAAAGCCTTGCGCGGTGCCTGTGGTTTCGGGCGTGGCGGCTGACGGCTGGGCTTGCTGCCGGGGCTGTCGACGTTGCTGCTTTGAACCGAAGCCTTTGGCGTTGAATCGAGCACGAAGAAGCTCATGGCTTGCTGCAATTGCTCTGCCTGGCTGCTCATTTCTTCGGCCGTGGCCGCCAGTTCCTCGCTGCTCGACGCATTTTGCTGGGTCACCTGGTTGAGCTGGGTCATCGCGGTGTTGATCTGCCCGACACCGGCGGCCTGTTCTTCGGAGGCGGCGCTGATTTCCTGCACAAGGTCGGACGTTTTGTTGATGGACGGCACCATTTCGTCAAGCAGCTTGCCGGCCTTCTCAGCCATGTCCACGCTGCTGGACGACAGCTCGCCGATTTCCTGGGCCGCGACCTGGCTGCGCTCGGCCAGCTTGCGCACTTCGGCGGCCACCACGGCGAAGCCCTTGCCGTGCTCGCCGGCCCGAGCGGCCTCAATGGCGGCATTGAGGGCGAGCAGATTGGTCTGGTAGGCGATGTCATCGATGATGCTGATGCGTTGGGCGATTTTCTTCATCGCCACCACGGTCTGCTGTACCGATTCGCCGCCTTCGGTGGCTTCCTTGGCGGCCTTGCTGGCCATGCCATCGGTGACCTTGGCATTCTCGGTGTTCTGGTTGATGCTGGCGCTCATCTGCTCCACCGAGGCGCTGGTTTCCTCGACACTGGCGGCCTGTTCACTGGTGGCCTGGCTCATCGATTGCGCCGTGGCGCTGACCTGTTCGGAGGCGCTGGCCAGGTTGTCGGCGGCGTTACGCACTTCGCCGATGATATGCGCCAGCTTGCCGACCATGTTGCGCATGGCGTTGAGCACCATGCCGGTTTCATCCTTGGCACCCGGCTCGATGTGGGCATTGAGGTTGCCTTCGGCCAATTGTTCGGCCGCGGTTGCGGCCTGCCTCAACGGGCGGGAAATAATCCGGGCGATGAATACCGCCAGGCCCAGGCCGATCAACAAGGCCGCGACCAGTACCGCGATGATCGACAGGCGTGCGTTTGCATACAGCGCCGAGCCCTTGTCACCCGCCGCCGTCGCGCCGGCGTCGTTGAGCTCGATCATTTTCTGCAGGCGGCTGGTCACTTCATCGAAATGCCCCTTGGACTCTCCCCTGAGCAAACCGCGAGCCTGGACTTCCTGGTTCTGCCGGGAAAAATCGAGCACTTGCTTGCTGCTCGCCAGGTACGCGTCCCACGCGCTTTTCACGCTGGCCAGCAGTTGGCGATCTTCGTCGTTCGACAGCAACTGCTCGTAGGTGCCCATGCGGGTGTCGAACTGTTGGCGCGCGTCGGCGGCCTCACGTTCGGCCTGGGCCTTTTCCTCGGCGATGTCGGTCGCAAGGTGGCGGTTTTCTTTCAAGCGATAGTTGGCAGCAAAAAAACGCATGCCGGCTGCTGCGCGCATGGAAGGCATCCAATTGCCCTTGATGTCTTGCGCTGCCTCGTTGACGGAGCCGAGCTGGAGGATGGCGAAGCCGCCCATGGCCGCAGTGAGCGCCAGGACCACCAGGAACGAGCTGATCAGCTTGGTGGAAATTTTAAGATCGTAGAACCATTTCATCGGGGAACCTCCATGGAATTGCTTATGGGTCAGCGAACGACGACCGGCGGCGATTGAGGCGCCTGGGGCGTGCGGGCTTCCAGTTGTACGAGTTGGTTGAGCAGTGCCGGTACATCCAGGATCAGGGCCACTGCGCCGCTGCCCAATATGGTCGAGCCGCTGATGCCGCGCAGAGCGCCGAACAGCTTGCCCAACGGTTTGATCACGGTCTGGAACTCACCGAGCAGGTCATCTACCACCAGCCCGGCCTTATGCTCGGCGTAGCGCACCACCACCACGTTCTGGCGCCGCGCAGCCGGCCCTTCGTGGCTGAAGTGTTCACGCAGGTCCACCAGCGGCAAGACCTCGCCACGCAGGTCCAGATAGCCGTCGTCGCGGCTGGACTGGCGCTGGCGTTCATCCAGTTCGATACATTCCTGGACCATGTCCAGGGGAATCACATAGGTGGATTGGTCGATGCCCACCAGGAACCCATTGATGATCGCCAGGGTCAGCGGCAAGCGGATGCGCACCACCGTGCCCTCGCCGGGGCGGCTGTCCAGGTCGACGGTGCCGCGTAACAAGGTGATGTTGCGCTTGACCACGTCCATGCCGACGCCACGCCCGGACAGGTTGGTCACCGCCTCGGCGGTGGAGAAACCCGCTTCGAAGATCAGGTTGTAAATCTCCTGGTCGGTCAGCACCGCGCCGCTGGCCACCAGCCCGCGTTCCTGGGCCTTTTGCAGGATGCGTTCGCGGTTGAGCCCGGCGCCGTCGTCGGCGATTTCGATTACGATGCTTCCGGAGTCATGGTAGGCATTGAGGCTCAAATGACCCTTGGTCGGCTTGCCGGCCGCCTGTCGCGCATCGGCGCTTTCGATACCGTGGTCCATGGCGTTGCGCAGCAGGTGCATCAACGGGTCGCCGATTTTCTCGACCACGGTCTTGTCCAGCTCGGTGTCCGCACCGCTGATGCTCAGTTCGATGTCCTTGCCCAATTCCTGGCTGATATCGCGCACCACACGGCGAAAACGGTTGAACGTGTCACCAATGGGGATCATGCGCAGGTGCAGGGCGCCATCGAGGATTTCTTCCACCAGCGCCGATACCGTCGAGGTCGCCTCTTGCAAAGGGTCGTTGTTACAGGAGCGGGCCAGCAGGCTTGAGCCGGCACTGGCGATCACCAGTTCGCCGACCAGGTTGATCAGCTCGTCGAGCTTGTCGGCGTTGACCCGCACGTAATTGCCGTCGCGGGGTTTCGCTTCGCTGGCTGGCGCAGAACGCTGCGGTGTCGCCGCCACAAGGCCTTGCTCTGCCTGGGTGACCTGGTCGCCGGCGGCGACCGCCGTGCTGCCGGGCGCTTCGTCGACCGCACTGATGTGCACCTCGCAGTCGTCACGCACAAAGTCGAACACTTCGTTGAGGGTGGCGTGACTGGCCGTCGAACGCAGGTCGATCTCGAACCCCAGGTAGCAGCTTTCCGGGTCCCAGCGGTCCATGGGCGGGATGCTGTCGGTCAGGGTGGTGACCTGCAGCACTTGACCCAGGGTCTCGAGGTAGCGCAAAAACGACAGCGGGTCCATGCCGTTACGGAACACGTCCACGCCGAAGCGCAGGGAGAGGTGCCAGAGCACGTCGACCGCCGCGTCGTCGGCCACCTCTGCGGTTTCGACGTCGGCAGCGGCGGTTCGCATCGGCTGATAGGCACTCAGTGCCTCGCGCAATGCCTCACCGCGCTCCAGCGCTGCAGGCGTCGGCGCCTCGCCGCGGTTGGCGACCACTTCGACCAGTTCGAGCATGTGGTCGCCGCATTTGAGCAGCAGCGCGATCAACGCGGCGTCCACCGCCACCTTGCCTTCGCGCAGGCGGTCAAGCACGTCTTCGACGATATGCGTGAACCCCACGATCGACGCCAGACCGAAAAGGCCCGCCGAACCCTTGATGGTGTGTGCGGCGCGGAAAATCGCGCCGATGGCATCCTGGTCGCCGGGCTCGCTTTCCAATTGCAGCAGGGATTGCTCCATGGCCTGCAACAGTTCGCGTGCCTCAACGATGAATGTCTGCTGTGCCTGATCGAGATTGATGCTCACCTGGACTGTCCTTGTCGATCAAAAAAACATGGGAAGTGGCGACTACAAGCCTGCGCTACGGCACAGTTGCAGTGCGTGCATGACCGCCTGGCTTTGGCCGGTCACACTCAAGGCCGTACCGGCAACGCCCGCCTCACGCTGGACCACTGCGAGCAACTGCAAACCGGCGCCATCCATCTCCGTGACCTGCGACAGATCCAGCTCCAGGCGGGGAGTCGCGCCGATCCGGGGCAGCAGCGCAGCCGCCAGTTCCGCTACGGTGTAGATCGTCAGCTCGCCGTCAATGCGCACGCGGGCAGTGTCGTCGAGTGTTTCAGTGGTAATCGGCATGGGAGCCTCCCTGGCGCCGGGATCAGGGCAGGATCAATTTAGACACTGCCGCCAACATCTGCGCCGGCTGGAACGGCTTGACCACCCACGCCTTGGCGCCGGCGGCCTGGCCCTCGGCCTTCTTCGATTCCTGGGACTCGGTGGTCAGCATGATGATCGGGGTGAACTTGTAATTGGCCAGCTTCTTGACCTCCTTGACGAAGGTGATGCCGTCCATGTTGGGCATGTTCACGTCGCTGATGATCAAGTGCACTTTCTGCCCGGTGAGCTTGCTCAGGGCATCCTTGCCGTCGCTGGCCTCGATGACGTCGTAGCCGGCGCTTTTCAAGGCGATGCCGACCACTTGCCGCACGCTGCTGGAGTCGTCGACCACTAATACATTCTTTGCCATGATGTGCTCCTAAAAGAAGGTGATGTCTTGAGAGTTCTGCTGCGCGGCCGCCGCTCCGTGATGCAGGCGCCGTTGCTCGTCGGTGGCGTAGGTGGCTTCCATCCGCGCGAGCCACTGCCGGGCATCGACGCCCACCGCCTGGTCCGGCGCCTGGCTGGCTTGCAGGAGGTGGTCATGCAAGGCCTGCATGTTGTCCCGCACGTGGCTGAGGATCTGGCTGACCCGGTCCTGGAATTGCAGGCTGACCAGCACTTCGGTCATCTCATCACGGATGCCGTAGCTTTCCTGCTTGAGCAGGTCGGCAGAGTCCGCCAGGCGCCCGGTGATGTTCTGGAAGCGCTCGAGTACGCGTTGAATGCTGTTTTCCGACTCGGCCACCGAGTGGCTGTCCTGGTCGGCATTGCTGGATGCGGCCTGCACCAGCTGCGTGATGGCGTTATTGATGATGTCGACCTTGGCCGACATCTGCTGGCCGGTTTCACTGGATTTGTTCGACAGGCTGCGCACCGCATCGGCCACCACCGCAAAGCCGCGCCCTGCCTCACCGGCACGCGCCGCCTCGATGGCTGCGTTGAGGGCCAGGAGGTTGGTCTGCGCGGCAATCGCCGCCACGTCGGCGGCCATGGCGCGCAGTTCCTTGGTATAGGCGGTGAGGCTGCGGACCTGGGCCAGGGTCTGGTCACGGCTGGTCTGAGTGGCCTTGAGCGAGTTGATCACCTGACTCAGCTCGCTGTCACTGCGCGCCAGCACCTCCAGCGCGCCATCGGCGGACTGCCCGTCCAGTTCGCCGGCAGCCTGCTGCGATGCCTGTACCGTGTCCTGCAATCGCGTGGCGATCCCGGTGAAACGGTTGGCCAGGCTTACAATCGCTTCTTCAGTCTGATGCCGCGAGCTTTCCACCTGCTTGGCCCAGATCGGCATGGCGCCCAGCAACACTTCATCGAGCTGCGCGCGAGAAGCCATGCCGTTGTGCGCTGCGTCCACCGTTGACTGATCCGCCTGGGCCCGCGACGTCGCGCGCAGCACAGCCTTGCGCTGTGAACCGGTGCTCCAGGCACAGGCACCGAGCCCCACCAGCACCAGTACCGCACACGCCACCAGGTTGGCCGTGGAGGCTGATTGCCCCAGCAACCACACAACGGCAGGCACTACCGGGATGAGAGCAAACCAGCAAAAACGCGGATAACCAGAAAGGGGAATGCGGACGGATTGACGCTGGGTCATGAGTTCGATCCTTGAACAGTGTTGCGGATATAGGCGACATAGGGGTTATCTGCCCACTCCCTCTCAACTTTAGAATCCTTATGTGCCTTCCGTCTGTTTTATGACCATTGGATGACCGGCCCGGGCGTCCGACCCCTGTGCACTGAACAAAAACGGAATATGGCGTGCGCTCACCATGGAACGAAACATGAAGCCTGCCGCTCACTACAGTGTGGCCGCTTCGCACTCATCAACCGACGCATCAGAAGGAGATACCGTGTCCACTTCCAAGCTGACCTCGCGTGTGCTCACTACCCCCGCCATACGACGCACTATGTAGAGATGGGCCCGGTCGATGGGCCATTGATGGTGTTCCTGCACGGCTGGCCGGAACTCAGCCTGATCTGGCGCGCACAGATACAAGCGTTCGCCGCACAAGGATGGCACTGCGTTGCACCCGACATGCGCGGTTATGGCCGTTCTTCCGCGCCCGCGCTCACTGGTGCCTACACCCTTGAAAACATCGTGGCCGACATGGCAGAGCTTCATGACCATCTCGGTGGCAGGCCCGCCATTTGGGTGGGCCACGACTGGGGCAGCGTCGTGGCGGGTGAACTGGTCGCTCATGAACCTCAGCGCAGCCGCGGTGTTGTATTGATTTCGGTGCCGTACTTCCCCACCACTAACGCCTTGCCGACGCTCGTCCCACTGGTTGACCGCTCGATCTATCCGGCGGACACGTATCCGGACGGCCAATGGGATTATTACCGCTACTACACCACGCACTTTGCGTGTGCTGTCGCTGATCTTGATGCGGATAAAGCCGCATCGCTGGCGTCGATTTATCGACGAGGCGACCCGGCGAGTATCGGCAAGGTTGCAGCCAATGCCGAAGTCACCCGCAAAGGCGGGCGATTTGGCCAAGCGCACCGGGCTCCCCTCACCCAGCCAGACCTGGCGCTCTGGCCGCAGGCAGACTTCGCCGAATTGGTGCGCCATTTCCAGGCGCAGGGTTTCCGCGCGCCCTGCGCATGGTATTTAAACGACGATGCCAACATTGAGTATGCCCACCGGGCGCGCAACGGCGGCCGCTTGTCATTGCCAGTCCTGTTTGTGAACGGCGATTACGATCAGATGAACACCATCAACGGTAATCAGCTGGGCGATCCAATGCGAGCGGCCTGCGCAGAACTCACCGTGACCCGCCTGCCCGGCGGGCACTGGTTGCCGGTGGAGTGCAAGATGGAACTGGTTGAAGCCATACGCTCCTGGTTGTGCAAGCTTGACCTGGCCGCCCGGCCTTGAAAGATCACTCCTACACCTTCGCCAAACACTTCCGACAGCCCCATCCGAAAAACCCAAAAGTCACGAAAAATGACGAGCCCTTTTCCAAAATAGACGTTATGTATTCAGCTGTTCAGGGCAAGAAGCCCACATTTCCATTCATCTCATGAAGAACCTGGATCATGCTGAATACTTCGTTTTTCCCCTCACTGCTCACCGCCCTCGGCACAGCCATGCGCCCCCAACAGCTCAGCCGAGAGGAAGAGCGACTGATCCGCTACTACCGTTTATTGTCAGAACAGGATCGTGAAGCTGTGCGCTGTCTGTTCTTTGCGATCAAGGAAACCAGCCGAGCCGAACAGCTGAAGCGGTAGGCGGTGACACAGGTATCGGTCATGAACAATCAAGCACCTGCGGGGTTGGACACGTTACCGGGAGCCTGTCGCCAACACCAACTGGACAGCGACCCAACGCGGACCAGAAAGAGGGACGGAGGTTTGACGCATTCAGCTTCCTGTATTGACGCCCGCCTCGCCATCACGCTCTATCGACTTGACTCCGCGTATGCCACGTAACCTGCGCTCAAGTTGGTCAGGATCGTCTGACTTCAATGTTTTGACGGCAAAGCCGCCAAGGTCTTCATACATGAACAGAACTTTTCCGCCGGCTTTATTGATTTCATGCTCGATCAGCGTGCGCTTCAGATGGGTATTACAATCACATAACACGATGAACGTTGACTGCGCGTATGACGAAGGCGTCTTTATTTGCGTCGCTCCAGCGTTGAGCGACGAGACGGACAATACGCCTGCAATCAATAATAAAAGCCAATATTTCATAGCCGTAGCACTCCATTTCAAATACTCACGTTATAGACAATGGTGTTACAGAGACGAACCCGAAAACTTTCTATTCGACCCAACTGGGCGCGCGAAAACGGCCATCCGTTTCGTCGATACCTTAGCGAATCAGCGGGAGTCGGTTCCGAGAGCTGTTATAAGCCTCGGGTTCTAACGACCTCGCGCCGCTACCGAACGCAACTTCTCCTCCGGTTGGCGTTACATGAAGTTATAGGTGTAATCGAAAATAAGGCGGGTTTGATCGGTATTGGATCCCCCCGAGCCGTCACCTCGATACACACCGTGTCGCAGCGTTGCGCTCAGGTTTTTCAGCGGTCCTTCCTGCACGGTGTAAGCAACGCGCATGTCGCGTTCCCATTCAGAATGATCACTGCCGTTTTTCACGTCTTTAATGTCATCACCGTGCAAGTAGGCGGCGCTCATTTTCAAACCGGCAATGCCCACGGAAGCAAAATTGAAGCTGTATTGGCCGAATGTCGTATTTTCCCCGGCACGGGCGAACTGATTGATCATGCTGTTGGTGAACAGGTAGAAATCCGACCCGCCCTGTCCCTCGTTACGCCCACGGCTGTCGGCGATGCTTCCATTATTGACCCACACAAACCCGCCATCATCACTCACGCGCTGATGACCGACCATAATGGAGTGACCACCGAGGGCATACGTAAACATGGCACTCCATGTCCTGTTGGAAACCTCACCTGCATCTTTTGCGTAACCACCATTGTTGTTGAAGCGATAGCCCGCCTGGCCATTCTTGCCATCGGAGTTGCTATCGAAGTAACGCAGGTCGGTTTTCAGGGTTTGATCATTGCCAATCGGCACCAGATAAACGAGGCCGAGGAAGGTTTGATTGTAAAAATCCTTGAGTTGAGCGTGATAGGCTTGAGCGGTCAAGTTCCTGGTGATTTTCCAGTCGGCGCCCGCGAACTGGAAACTGTTGGAGTCCTTTGTTGCGCCGGATACAGAGAGTCCGGAACTATTGCTGGAGGCACGGCCAACAGCATCCGTGATCTTGCCAACGTTCAGCGTTACATCATTGAATACTTTGGACGTCAGCATACCGCCCTGGAAAGTCTGCGGCAGCACACGACTTTCGCTGGCATTGAGAATCGGCAGTTCAGGACTTAGCGCATTGCCAACCTTCAACGTTGTATCCGCGAGTTTGACCTTCACGTTGGCGCCCGCGCGACTCCAGGTCTGTTCAGCAGAGCCATCCGAGTCGCTTGGAGAAAACGTATTTTTATCCGGATGATGCCCCCTGCCCCCATCCAGATGAATCCCCGTGAGCACTTGAGCGTCCACGCCCAGGCCAATCGTGCCCTGGGTATAACCCGACGCATAATTGAAGAGCAGCCCTTGGGCGGCTTCCTTCTGATCCGCACCACCGGCGCGGTTGTCATTATTGAAATACATAGTGCGCGAGCTGATGCTTGCCTTGGACCCAGAGATAAAGTCGCCTGCGCCTGCTGCTTCGCCGGCATATACGCTGAACGAAGATACGTTGGCGAGCGCAATGGCCACCACCAGAGTTTGCTTGTTCATACTGCCCCCAAATAGTGTGTCAACGGACGTGTTTTATTAATACCGCAGCGATAAGCGGCGATTTTTTATAGTTGAGTTGGTTCGCGGGTCAGCCCATCAATGATGTTCACTGACGGGTCACCCCGATATTAATCAAACGTCCAGGACTGTCTGACCTGTTGACTAACAGTATCTAAACACGGACTGTCTTATTGACGCGCTGACTCATAGAGCGCTATCAAAAGACTCTTTGAGTTCGCGCCAGTTATTTAGCGCCGGTTATGACCGGACAGGTCTTGGGTGTCGGTTGGTCAAACAATACGGCCATCCCGCAGTTGGACGTAAACATTTTCAAATTATCGTGGCCGACGCCTGGCACTATCACAACCTTCTGTTTCAAGTGCGCCGGGTGCCGTTTTTTCATGTAATCGAAATAAGAGCGTCCTCGCGCGAGCCGATAAGGCCCCTGTGCCATACCCGCGCATGAACGATCGATGAAGTGCTTGTACGGGTCTGTGTCTGCTTCACCGAGCAGGTAGACGACATTGCGCGCGGCATAGTCGGACTCCAGCGTTTCCACATTCTGCGACGACACGTATTGCGGAGCATCCTTGAGTTGATATTTCCATTTCGTCGCTTCCGGGCACGCACCACCGGCGATAGCCTGGCTGTCGGGCCGCTCGTCACTGAAGTACAAATAGCTGGATGGATTGGCAACCACGTAGCGAAGAGCGATATGGGCACGCGCCAATATCGGATCGGCGCGTCCCACCACGGCATAACGTTGCAGAATCTGCGCGCCGGCCGAGTGCCCCATCAACACCACGCTGGACAGCGCCGGGTACTGACGTTTATCGGCAAAATGTTCGAGCAACGCGTCAAGCGCCGCAAAGGAACTGAGGGGTACAGGGCCGACCGCCGGCTCTCCGCCTTTCCAGCCCTCCTGCGTCCATGCCAGACTCCGGGCAGGCAGCGAGAAGGCTTTCACATCCGCAGCCGTCAGAAATTGCGGGGCAACCATCATTGCCCCTTTACCCAGCGATCCAGCGCCGGCGAGGATCTGTTGACCCGTTGCGAAATAGGTATCGGCGTTTCTGAGGGTGCCATGTATGACGATAAACACGTTCGTGACGTCCGGCGCGACCGCATTGATATCGCCACTGGCAAACACCGGAATCACACCTTCACCGCTCGGGCCACGGACGAGCAGTTGTTGATTGCCTACTTTTTTAACCGGTGCATCCAATACGGCGTCAGCGTTGGCGACCACCGTTTTCGGTGGTAACTGCTGACATCCGTACAGTGCGATGGACAAGGGGACACACAGCAGAACACCTTTGGCGTTCTTTAACGTTTTTATTATTTTCATCATTGCGCTCCAGGTTGAAGGGGTCTTCATCACAACATCAACATTGGTCAAAACGCTCAGGTCGTTGCCTCTTGAACGTGCAACCGATCCTCTGCGGCGTAGATCGCCGTATGCAGCCCGCCCTCGGCATCGCGCCAGGCGCGGTACATGCCGGGTGTATTGAACACCAGCGCGGTATCGCCGTTAGGGGCCACGGCAACCACGCCGCCATTGCCGCCCAGCGCTTTCAGCTCGCCCAGCACCACCTGGTCGCACGCCTTGCGCAGTCTGGCGCCGGTGTAACGCATGCGTGCGGCGATGTCGTGGGCGACGGCACATCGAATGAAAAACTCGCCATGCCCGGTGGCGGAAATGGCCGCGCTGCGGTTGTCGGCCCAGGTGCCGGCGCCAATCAGCGGCGTATCACCGATACGTCCGTAACGCTTGTTGGTAATACCTCCCGTGGACGTCGCCGCGGCCACCTGGCCGCTGCGGTCCAATGCCACAGCCCCCACGGTGCCGAATTTTTTCTCAATGCCGCCGGGTTCCAGGCTGAGCGCTTGCGGGTTCAGGCGCTGGGCTTGCCATTGCCTGCGACGCAGTTCGGTGTCGAACCATGCATTGTCGACATGCTCCAGCGCCTGGGCGGCAACAAACTGGTCGGCACCGACGCCGGACAACAGCACATGGTCGCTGTGCTCAAGCACCGCACGCGCAGCCTTGATGGGGTTGCGCGCAAAATGGATCCCGGCCACGGCGCCTGCTTCACGGTTGTCACCGCTCATGATTGCGGCGTCCATTTCATGATCGCCCTTGTCCGTGAATACGGCGCCTCTGCCGGCGTTGAACCAGGGACATTCCTCAAGCTCCACCACGCTGGCCTGGGCAGCGTCGAGCGCGCTGCCGCCCTCCTCCAGGATGCTCAGTCCGGCCTTGAGCGCACTCAACAGACTGGCGTGCACAGCGTTCTCGTCTTCGGCGCTCAAAACGCCCGCTTGCAGTACGCCGGCACCACCGTGCAACGCGATTGCGATAGGCGACGTCATGCCGGCTGCGCCCCATGGTTCAGAATCTGGTTGAGGAAGCGCTGCGTGCGTGGTGACTGCGGCGCATGGAAAAACTCTGAAGGCGGCGCCTGTTCAATGATTTCTCCGCCATCCATGAACACCACACGGTCGGCGACCTTGCGAGCGAACCCCATTTCGTGGGTCACGCAGATCATGGTCATGCCATCTTCGGCCAGGCCGGTCATCACCTCGAGCACTTCGGCGATCATTTCCGGGTCCAGTGCGGAGGTCGGCTCATCGAACAGCATGATCCGTGGCTGCATGCACAGCGCGCGCGCGATGGCAATGCGTTGCTGCTGGCCGCCGGACAGCTGCGAGGGATACTTGTTGGCGTGATCACGCATCTTCACCTTGTCCAGCAACTGCAAGGCGCGCTCAATGGCTTCGTCCACCGGCACACCCAGGTTGGCCGTTTGAGGAAGGGTGCAGTTCTTCAGCACCGTAAGGTGCGGGAACAGATTGAAGCTCTGGAAACACATACCCACCTGGCGACGCAACTGCTCCAGACGCTTGCCGTCGAGTGCCTGGCCCAACACTTCGATCGTGCCCTGCTGGTGCTGCTCGAGCTGGTTGATACAGCGAATAAGGGTGGACTTGCCGGAGCCCGAAGGTCCACAGATCACCAACTTCTCGCCGGCCGCCACCGACAATGAAATGTCGCGCAGCACGTGGGTCTGTCCGTACCACTTGTTGAGGTTTTCGATACGCACGATAGGACCGCTATCGGTGTGATTGGCGATGCTCATGAGCGGTCATGCTCCAGGTTATTTTCGAGATGGCGGGCATAGCGCGACAACGCGAAGCAAATAATGAAAAAGTACAGGGCAAGGAAGATGTAGATCTCGTGGTCATGCCCCGCCCATTCAGCCGACGCCGCTGTGCTGCTGGCGATGCCGACGATGTCCAGCACGCCGACAACCATCACCAGCGTGGTTTCCTTGAACAGGCCGATAAACTGGGTCAGCAACGGCGGTATGGTTTGTCGGAGCACCTGCGGCAGGATGATGTGCCCCATGGTTTTCCAGTAACCGAAGCCCAGCGCCTGTGCTGCCTCGTATTGCCCCTTGGGCAGGCTCTGCAAGCCGCCGCGCACGGTTTCGGCCATGTAGGCGGCGGTGAACAGGATCAGCACCACCTGCACCCGCAGCAGAATGTCGAACGCCACGCCTGGCGGCAGGAACAGCTGGATCATCAGCGACGCCATGAACAACAGACTGATCACCGGCACCGAGCGCACCAGCTCGATGTACAGCACGCAGAGAAGACGGATGACCGGCTTCTTCGAGCGCCGTCCCAGCGCCAGCAGAATGCCCAGCGGCAGCGCGAAAATCATGCCGATGGTGCCCAGCATCACGGTCACGGTCATGCCGGCAAACTGCGTCGACGAGACGCCTGGCAGACCTGCTCCGCCCTTGAGCAGCCACCACATCAGCAGCGGCAACATCACCAGGTACGCCAGCAAGGCACGGCGGTCCAGACGTTTGAAAAACAACAGGACGAACGCGCCGACGGCCAGCAGGAATGCCAGGTTGACTCTCCAGCGCTGAGCTTCTGGATAGAAACCGTAAACGAAGAGGTTCCAGCGTTCGATGACCGGCAACCAGCAGGCTGCGTGAGGATTACAGGCGTCACGGGTGCTGCCGACGAACGTCGCGTCCAGCACCAGCCAGTTGAGTGCCTTGGGGATGCACCATGCCAGCAGAGCCAGTACCAGCAGGGTCAGCAGCGAGTGGCCGACACTGGGGAACATCGACTGGCGCACCCAGCGCCAGGCGCGCACCGAGGGCGTCGCCTGGGGTGGCAAACGCACCGGCACGACATGAGTCAGTTCGTTCATGCTCAGTGCCCCCGCTTGCTGATGCGATAGTTGTAGACGTTCATCACCAGGGAGATCACCAGGCAGATCACGCAATAGGTCGCCATCACCAGCACAATGCATTCGATAGCCTGCCCTGTCTGGTTCAACGTTGTGCCGCCGGTCGACGACACCAGCTCCATGAACCCAACCACGACGCCAAGCGATGAGTTCTTGACGATGTTCATGTAGGTGTTGGTTATTTGCGGGACCATGGCGTAAAGCGCTTGCGGTGCAATCAGCTGACGCATGGCGGTGCCTCGGACAAAGCCCAGCGCCTTCGCTGCTTCGTACTGGCCTCGGTGCACTGCCTGGATGGCGGCACGCACCGTTTCAGCGATGTAGCTGGCGCTGTAGAAAGACAGCGCCAGCCACAGCGCCAGCAACTCCGGCACCAGCGTGGCACCGCCGTGAAACCCGAAACCTTGACGGGTCGGCACGTCCCAGTGCAACGCGGTACCGCTGATCACGTACACCAGCATGGGCAGCACTAACGCGCACGCCATCACCCAGGGCCAGCGGCGTGGCGTAAACCCACGCCAGCGGGCACGTGCATCACGCAATTTGAAGGCGACGATAGCGGGCAGCGCACCGACGCCGATCAATACCAGGCCCCAGCCGACGGCTGCGCCCTGCTGCGGCCACGGCACCTGCAGGCCGGCGTTACTCAGGAAGAACACGTCTGCCAGCGAGAAAGCCTGGCGCACACTGGGCAGTGCGAGCATCAATCCGTACCACCAGATCAGATGCACCACCAGCGGCACGTTGCGCAGAAACTCGATACTCATCCCGCACAGGCGGTTGACCAGCCAGTTTTCCGAAACCCGGCCGACGCCCAGCAGCACGCCGACCAGCGTTGCCAGCACGATACTGATGACTGACACCAGCAAGGTATTGAGCAGGCCAACCAGATACGCCCGCCCGTAGCTGTCGGAGGGCGCATAGTCGATCAGTTGGAAACTGATGTCGTAGCCTGCCCGGTCAGTCAGAAAGCCGAAACCGGACGCAATGTTCAGGGCTTTGAGGTTCAGGCTTGCGTTGTGTGCCAGGCCATAAAACACCAGCACCACCAGCAACAGCACAAGCCCCTGCTGCAGCGCACTCAGCAGGCGTGCACGGTTAAAACGTTGGGTCAGCATGACTACATCCCGTTTCGTTGATTGAAGTTGGCCACTCAGCGGATCGGTGGCGCATACAACAACCCGCCGTCTTTCCAGAGGCGGTTCATTTCACGGGGGAAGTTCAAACCGGTTTGCGGACCAAGGTTACGGTCATAAATCTGCGCGTAGTTGCCGACCTGCTTGATCGCCCGGTACGCCCAATCGCTGTCCAGGCTGAACGCCTTGCCGATGTTGCCATCGGTGCCCAGCAAGCGCGCGACATCGGCTGATGCGGTTTTGTCCGCGTGCAGTTTATCGACGTTGTCGGAATCCACGCCCAGCTCTTCGGCCGTGATCAACGCATAGGCGGTCCAGGTCACGATGTTGCGCCACACGGCGTCGCCCTGCGCGACGTAGGCCCCCAACGGCTCCTTGGAAATGACCTCGGGCAGCAGCGGATAATCGTCAGGCGTGTTGAACAACGCGCGGCGCGCCGCCAAGCCGGACATATCGTTGGTGATGGCATTGCACCGGCCTTTCTGGAAGGCGGCGAACAGTTCAGGACTCTTCTCAATGACCACCGTGCGGAAGGTCAGGCCGCGCTTGCCGAAATAGTCCGCAAGGTTCTGCTCCGAGGTCGTGCCTGGGGACAGGCAGAAGGTCGCGCCTGCCAGGTCGGTGAGCTTTCCGATCTTGTCCTCGGCATGCGTCATGAAGCCTTGCCCGTCATAGAACCAGATCGCGGTAAAGTCGACGCCCAGGCTCGCCACGCGGTCCGCCGTCCATGAGGTGGAACGCGACAGCACGTCAATCTCGCCAGAGGCCAGCGCGGTGAAACGGTTTTTGCCGGTGGTGGCGATGAACTCCACCTTGTTCGCATCGCCCAGCACGGCGGCCGCAATGCCACGGCAAAGGTCCGCATCCATGCCGGTCCAGCGGCCCTGGTTATCGATGATCGAAAACCCCGGCTTGTCGCTGGCCACACCACAACGAAGGCTACCGTGTGACTTTACGTTTTCCAGCACACCTGCATGTGCCGTGCAGGCGCCGAACATGATCAACGCCAGCGAGCACGTCTTGAGCAACGCGTTCAGACCATTCACTTTATGCATAACATTGCCCCAGGGCGGTAGTTGTTCTTATGATCGACGATGCACCCAAAGGGTCTTTGCAGGCTTGGGTTCATCAATACAATAACCAGCCATCGAAAGGTAACGATAGCGCCGATTGATTCACTTTCCGGTTCTGCCTATCGACTATTGGAATAACTATGGATATTGAGTGGTATGAGGATTTCCTCGCATTGGCAGACACGGGAAAATTTACCGCCGCTGCAAGCATGCGTAGATCGTCGCAGTCAGCCTTGAGTCGACGCATCCAATTGCTGGAAACGCGCCTGGGCGCAGTCCTGATCGACCGCAGCAAGAATCCCATCCGCCTGACAGTCGCCGGCCAGGCCTTATTGCCGAACGCCCTGGAACTGGTACGTCTGGCCCGCGACTGCGAGCAGAGCGTGAAGATTCTCGATTGCCCGTTGAGCTTCGCATCGCTGCACACCCTGGCCTGCAATTTCTTTCCGGACTGGATCAGCCACGCAATACCGCCAGGCGAGCGGGTGTTTACCCGCATCGACACCAGCTACCGCAGCACGGATGATTACTACATGGCCTTGCTGTCCGGCCGCTGCGACTTCATCCTGTTTTATCGGGAAGCTGAATCGCAGGCTTACGCCCAGCGTGAGGAGTTCGAAACACTGTCGCTGGGTCACGACGAGCTTTATTGGGTGGCCACACCCCAACTGGCCGAGCATTGCACTCAATCAGATGGCCCGATTCCGTGGCTGACCTATTCCCGTAGCGCACAGTTGCACGAACTCTCGCGCACCCAGGTCAGTCGCCACCCTCAACCCGAACGCCTGCAACGGGTATTCGAAGCGACGGTGTCCGAGGCGCTCAAATCCATGGTCGCCAACGGCCACGGTGTCGCTTGCATGCCCCACACCATGGTCGCGGGGATGATTGAACAGGGCGAACTGGTCAGGCTATATCCGCAAATGGAGCCTGATCATCTCGAGGTGATACTGGTGCGCTGGCTGGGTAATCACAACACGCAGGCGCAAGCGTTATGGGCGCGTCTGGCGGGTGCTTGATTGCGGATGAGAGCTTCGTTGGCGCATGAACATCCCGGCGATAAAGGCGATCGCGCCCGCTTGAAACTACGCGGACATCATCGCCCTTAATGCTGGAGTTCGGCAGGTGACTTGGCCGGACGGCGATTCGCAGTAGCTCGTCAAGATGAGTACAGACATTTTCCAGGCAAAAAAAAGCCACTCATCTGAGTGGCTTTTTTTCTGAATCTTGGAGCGGGAAACGAGACTCGTATCTAGCATCCGACCCATTGAAATCTAAGGGGTTTCTTTTCTTGCCGAAGCAGGAAAAGACTCAATTCTGGACTTGTTTTTGGGGTGTTTCAAGAGCGGAAAAAGGGGTAAGTCTAAGCAAGGCTCCTGGATTCTACCCATAGCCAATCGGACGACGGATCATCAAGCCGGTGGTGTAAGTCCTTAGACCTTCGAAAGAGCCTCACCTTGACGCCGAAAAATGTCTACGAGGGCAAGGGCGATTCAACATCCGCGCCCTGGCGATCAAGTGAGGTTGGATCGTGCAGTGTCCAGAAATGTTCGATCAGACAGCGGTAGGGAATCACCCGCGTGTCGAGCACGCCCGGCAACGATCTGAATGCCGCTTCAGCCCCCCAAAAACAGCCGGCACCGAACGTCGCCTGCTCAACAATCAAGTCTTGGCGAAAATCAGTCATGCGCTGACAACCGCTTCGTTTGGCAGCAGATGCGCATGCAACTGCGCAATATGTTCAGGCCCGATACCGCAGCATCCACCGACAATACTGGCACCCGCCGCTACCCAGGTTCTGGACCAGTACAGGTAGGATTCAGGGCCCAGGTCGCGGCGAATCTCCAGCAGCGTGCTGTTGGCCTTTGCCTCTGTGCTGACAGGCGGAAATGCGTTTGCGTAAACCCCCAGCTCGATGCTTTGATCGAGGCGCAGAAGGACATCCCCCGCCACCGCCAGCGCCGCTGCCATGACTTCCGGCTGGCTGCAATTGAACAGCACCGCCCTCGCCCCCAATTCGACCGCTACGTGTACCGCCTGGGCGACTGACTCCGAGGAACGCAATCGCGGTGGCTCGCCGGCTTCATCAAGCAGCGTGAACGACAGCCAAAGCGGTTTCGATTCTGCGCCAAGCGCCTCGACGACTGCCCGGACTTCAGCGATGGAACTCTGGGTTTCCGCCAGCCACACATCAACGTGCGCCTGCAATCCGGCGATGATCTCGCGATGGATCACGACCGAACGTTGATGATCAAACAAGTCAGGTCGATAAGACCCTAGCGCCGGCGGCAACGACCCGGCCACCGTGACCGGTTCGGTGCTACCGGCCGCCGCCTGACGAGCCAGGCGTCCGGCCCGTTCGGCCAGCGCACGGCCCTGCTCGGCAAAGCGCTCATCGCCGATGTGAAACGGCACCACCGCGTAGCTGTTAGTGGTGACGATTCGCGCACCGGCCTCAATAAATGCCTGATGAGCCTGCAGCACATAGTCAGGCGCCTCGATCAACGCGAGGGCCGACCATTCCGGCTGGCGAAACGGTGCCCCGATACGCTGCAATTCGCGGCCCATGCCGCCATCGAGCAAACGCAAGGACGCCTGGCTCATTGGATCGCGCTCACTTTCGGCGCCGAGGCGGCGAGCCATTGATCAACCGTGGCACTGTTCGCCTGTACCCACGCCTTGGCCGCGACGTCCGCTGGCTGTTTTTCCTTTTCGATCTTCAGGATCAGCTCATTGAGTTGCGCAGGTTCGATCGCGACATTACGCAGAAACTCGGCAATTTTCGGTGCGCGTTTCTGCAAGACAGCGGACGCCAGGACATGCACCTTGGCATCCGGGAAGGCGCAGGTGATCTGACTCTTGTTCAGCCAGTCCGGGTCGACGGTCGGACTGATGAATTTCCAGCAACCATCAGCCTTGTACAGCGGGTCATCTTTTTTGTTGTCCTGGGCGTAACCGTCGAATGCCGGCTCTTCCAGGCGACGCAGGTCAAAGGCCGAAAAGATCCAGTCAGGGGTGTAGGCATAGAACACCACGCCACGTTGCGCCTTGTAAGCCGAGGCGAGTTTGGCGTAGGTCACCGAGGCCTCGGTGGACACCGACTCGAATTTATCGGCAAACCCGTAATCCTTGGCCTTGATCTGGCCGATGTAAGTCGACTCCCAGCCCGCCGGCCCCACCAGCAACTCCGCCTTACCGCCACCCAGTGGCTCAAAGAGCTTGGCCACTTCAGGTTTTTTCAGGTCGTAGATGGATTTGACCCCATACTTGTCCTGCAAATAACCGGGAATATAAAACCCTTGTTCCCCCGCATACGGATGAGTGTTCGGCACCAATGACCGGGTGCCGCCCGTGACGTATTTAGCCCAGGCAGCCGACTGGTTAGGCAGCCAGATATCGGTCAGTACGTCGACCGAGCCGTCGCCTTTGGCGGCGGCGCTGAACAGCACCGCGACATCCCCGGCCAGATACGACACATCGCCATCCAGTCGGCTTTTGATTACCTCACCAAGGATGTGTTGAATGGCGATAGCCCCCGTCCAGTTCTGCTCGCCAATGACAATTTTGTCCTTGGCGAAGACGGTGGCCGGGAGAATCAAGGAGGCCAGTAATGCGGCCGCACCGAAGGTACGCGACAGATGTGTCTTCACGATAAATCTCTCAGTTAGTTGTGCCGGTGTGGTCTTGCTTGCGCAAGCTCGATTGAATGATTCGGTCAGGGATCAGTGCACACAGAACGATCGCCACGCCGGCGAGCACGCCTTCGCCGCCCTTGATGTTGCGCAGCGCCGTCATCACGTCGTAACCCAGGCCGCCGGCGCCGATCAGGGCAGCAACCACCACCATCGACAAGCTCATGACGATGGTCTGGTTGATCCCCAATAACAGCGAGCGGCGAGCCAACGGCAGCTGCACCTTGATCAGGGTTTGCCAAGGACTGGCACCGTGTGCCACCGCCGCTTCGACAGCATCCTTCGCAACTTCCTGGATACCCAGCGACGTCAGACGAATCATCGGCGCCAGGGCGAAAATCACGGTCGCGATCACGGCGGGGGTCTTGCCGACAGAAAAAAAGGCCACGGCAGGAATCAGGTACACAAACGTCGGCAGGGTCTGCATGATGTCCAGCAGGGGCGTAATCACCCGCCGTACAAGCGGACGCTTCGCCAGCAGGATGCCTGTGGGTACGCCAATGACCAGGGCAATCAGTACCGAAGAACCGACCAGCGCCAGCGTGGCAATGGTTCGCTCCCAAAAGCCAAACAGACCGATGTACAACAAGGCTGCGCTGCTGGTCAGTGCCAGCGCCAGGCCAGCTGAACGCCACGCCAGAAACACCAGCGCCAGTGCCGAAACCGGCCATGGCAACCAACCTAGCAGGTTTTCAATGCCTTCGATGACGGTGCGAACGGCAACGATCACGCCGACGAATGCCCCCTCGAACGTCACCTGCGACCAGCCAATGAATTCATCAATGCTCTGTGCCGCCAGCAGCAAGGCCTGGCGATTGGCCGGGAACTGCAGCAGCACACCGGTGGCGTCAGGTGTGACGACGCGCCAGATCACCAATGCCTGACTGACCATCAGCACAGCCAAAGGCAGCCCCCAACCCGATACGTTGCGCAGCACAGGCTGGCGGCTCAACGAGAACGCTGTGAAACGACTGGCCGCGAACACCATCACCGCCGCCAGAATCGCCAGCCATGATGAACTGGCAATGCCCTGGGCCAATGCCGCCAGCGCTGCGAGCTCAACTGCGAAGCCGAGCCAAAACAAACCGCCCTTGCCTCGCGCAGCAAGCGCTGCAGGCCCCAGCAACAATGCCTGCCACCCGCACAAGCCGGGGTGGACGTGCGGCCCACGAGGAGCGGTTTCGGGGGGCTGAAGGCCAACGCTGTCGACGCTGTGAAGGGGTGTATGGGTTGGATTGAAGTCCCGGAAAAAGTCCGCAACTTCGGCGTCAACCGGATGCTCGAGCAACTGTTTGGGCGTGCCCAATTGCACCAGCCGTCCTCGGCGCAGCACTGCGATGCGGTCAGCAAGGCGTATGGCTTCGGCCGGGTCATGCGTGACCAGCAATGTGCTGATACCGCGCTCACGCACCAGTGCCAGGAAATGACGTTGCAGATCGCGTCGAATGGTCGGATCCAGCGCACTGAACGGCTCGTCCATCAGTAGAATGTCCGGATCAGTCACCAATGCGCGTGCCAGGCCAACCCGTTGCTGCATGCCACCGGACAACTCATGGGGATAATGTTCGCCCCACCCCTCCAGACCTACCGCCTGCAACTGCACAATAGCCGCCGCATGACGAATCGACTCGGGTTCACCACGCAACTCGAGGGGCAGCGCGACGTTGTCCAGCACCGTACGATGGGGCAACAGGCCAAAATGCTGAAACACCATCCCGATGCGGCGCGATCTCAAGTCGCGCAAGGCTTTGTGGCTCAAACCGCTGATGGTCTGCCCTTCGATCAAGACCTCGCCACTCGAGGGCTCAATCAAGCGATTGATATGCCGCAGCAGCGTGGATTTCCCGCTTCCTGATGTGCCCATCAGGCACAGAACTTCACCGCGCCGCACCTTCAAACTGACATTGCTGACGGCCGGCAGCACTGACGAACCTTTGCGCAAATAGGCTTTGGTGACGTCTCGCAACTCAAGCACAACGTCGGCCTCATTGGCGTGATCGCTGGAGGGTTGCGCACGCTGTTGAGATGAGTCGATCCGGGCAGTTGCCAAAGAGGTTTGAATAAGTGTCACAGGAGCTCCGGGCAAGCGACCCCTGGATGCGGGCAACGCGCTCGCCCCAGAGTAGAAAATTGGCTGAGCCTCAGGCCATGATCCGAATACCGTAGCCTGAAGCAAAAAAAAGGCGCCGCGCAGGGAGCGCAACGCTTTCCAGAGACATAAAGCTAATCGATCTTAAAAACAACAAATAAATATCCTTTTGGAATTAACTTAAGCCTTCTCGCGCCGGCTATCTGTGTCTGATTATTAAAATCAAAATAACTAAAATGCATCAATAAATACAAAATATTAATTTATGGTTATAGAAGTGTCGGAGACCGCCTTTCTCGAGCATTGGGCTTTCGAAGGCGTGCCCGTGCTGTCGGCGGGCCGGAGCAAACACCTGGTCAGCGCCAACGGTGCATTTATCAGCTGCGCGCTTTACCAACTGAAGCCAGCTCAACCGGACGAGCCTGGACGCTGATCAAGTTTTTTCATCAGCCTCTGGAACGCCGCCAGCACCTGTGCAGGCCGCTCCAACATCAATTGATGACCACACCGCTCCAACACCTCAAAGCTACCCGTCGGCAGCTGTCGGGCGAGCGCTTCACCCCCACTGGAGGGAGTCAGCCCGTCGCTGTCGCCCGCTAAGACATAAGTCGGCAACCTCAGTCGGGCCAGGGCATAGGCTTCGGGCCATTGGACGTTTTGCAGTAGAGACTTGAACACATACAGACGATTGCGACGGGTCAGGTTTTCCTCGTAGGCCACCAGCCGGGGATCGGCTGCGGAGTGCCACGCACGCTGACGAAAGCCCTTGGCCAGCAACGGCCGCAGCAGCTCCAACACCCAGGCAGGCAGCGCCATCAGACCACCACGGCTCAACGGGCGATGCAGTTGTGTGCCTAGCAGCAGGGCGCCATCTATGGTCACCTGCGGCAACCTGCGTGGAAGCTCCAGCAAGGCACTCAACCCCAGTCCGGTACCAAAGGAATGTGCAACCAGGATATTGCGCCGTGCAGCGTAGCGGCTCAGTATTTCCAGCTGATCTGCCACCAGTTCCGACCAGGCATAGGCCTGCGGCTGGCGCGGCTTTTCGCTATCACCGTGCCCCAACAGGTCCCACGCCACCAGGCTGTATCCCTGATCGGACAACGACTGCCATAACTCGCGCCATTGATCCTTGTGACCACCACCACCATGCCCGAAGAACAAGACTGTATCTGCCTGATGCGTGCCTGGTTGATAAGCGATGCTCAGGTACCGTCCTGGACGGATTTCCACCCGCTCGCCCCGCACCAGAGGTAAATCAGAAAATGCGTGTAAATCAGCCATGAGTGGGACAAGCCTCTTTGGATTCAAGGTTTTGAGGAGTGACTGTCGAAGGGGGGACCGTTCTGGAAAAACCACGCAATAAGGTCTGGGTATAAGCGTGTTGCGGATGGACCAGTAGCGTTGCCGTTTCCCCCTGCTCCACCACATGCCCGCCCTGCATCACGGCAATGCGATCACACAGTCTGGCGGCCACTCGCAAATCGTGGGTGATAAACACAATGCTCAGCTTGAGCCGACGTTGCAGGTCTTCAAGCAACTCGAGAATCTGTACCTGGATCAGCGCATCCAGAGCGGAAACACATTCGTCCGCAATGAGTATTTTCGGCTCCACAGCCAAGGCACGGGCGATACCGATACGCTGGCGCTGGCCACCGGAGAACTCATGGGGATAGCGCTCAAACGCCGTAGCGGGTAGCCCAACCAACGCCAAAAATGAGCGCGCGCGCCGCTCGGCCTCGGCCTTTGAGTGCCCCTGTACCAGCGGGCCGGTCATGACGATACGACCGACGGTCTGGCGCGGATTGAGCGAGGCAAACGGGTCCTGGAAAATCATCTGCACATCGCTGCGCAATGCTCGCAAACGCCCTTCGGACAGCGCCGTTACATCCTGGCCCAGCCATTGAATTTGACCACTGTCAGCCCGTAGCAGCCGAACAAGGCAACGCCCCAGAGTGGATTTCCCCGAGCCTGACTCCCCAACAATGCCCAGGGTTTCACCCTCGCGCAGGGTCAACTGAACCTGCGCCAGGGCCTGGGTGGCACGCTTGCGCCACCAACCGCTGTTGCTGCGAAACATTTTATTGAGTTGCTCGGCCTTGAGCACCACACTCCCGTCCACCGTCGTGCGCGGGGCCCGCGGTTGCGCCGAGACCGCTGCCAACAGTTGCTGGGTATAAAGCGCTTGAGGCTTGCGCAATACTTGATGGGCGCTGCCCTGCTCCACCCGTTGACCTTTTTCCAGCACCAGCACGCGGTCGGCAATTGCCTCAACCACGGCGAAGTCATGGGTGATGAACAACAGCGCCATGCCCTTGTCCTGTTGAATCTTGCGTAACAGTTCGAGGATCTGAGCCTGGGTGGTCACGTCCAGGGCCGAGGTGGGTTCGTCGGCGATCAGTAACGAGGGATCGAACACCAATGCCATGGCGATGACCACGCGCTGACGCTGGCCACCGGAGAGCTCAAAGGGATAGACCAGGCGCAGGCGTTCAGGCTCGGGCAGGCCGACGTAACCCAGCAATTCCACCACCCGTCGGCGACGCTCCTGCCCCGATTTTACCCCGTGGGCGCGCAGGGTTTCATCGATCTGCTCACCCACGCGCAACAGCGGGTTCAGTGCGCTCATGGGCTCCTGGAACACCATGCTGATATCTCGCCCGCGCAGCTGGCGCATCGCGGTTTCACTGAGCTTCGCCAGGTCTTCATCACGAAACACCAGGCGCCCGCTTTCCACGCTCAGTGACGTCGGTAACTGGCGCAACAATGCCTTGGCCAACATCGACTTGCCCGAGCCGGACTCGCCCACTACACATAGGCATTCGCCGCTGCGCAATTGCAGCGACAGGTCATACAGCGCGTGACTGCGGTCGGCACCGGCCGGTAAGGCGATACGCAGGTTTTCCACACAGAGCAACGTCATAGCGACCTCCCCGGTTCAAAGGCCACGCGCAGGCCTTCGCCCACCCGGTTCACCGCCAGCACGCACAGCACAATCGCCAACCCCGGCAAGAAACTCATCCACCAGGCATCCCGCAGCAGCCCACGGGACGCGTTGATCATGTAACCCCAGCTCATGGCCTCAGGGTCGCTAAGGCCGAGAAACGCTAACGCGGCTTCGGTGAGGATTGCAGTGGCCATCACAAAGGTCATGGTCACCAACAACGGCGCCAAGGCATTGGGCAGGATTTGTTGGCTGATGATGCCTAATGGCGATTGCCCCAGCACCCGCGCCGCCTGCACAAACTCACGTTGTCGCAGGGTAAGGAATTCGCTGCGCACCAGCCGCGCGACGCCCGGCCACGCCACCAGCGAAATCGCCAGCACGATGGAACCCAGGGACGGCTCCAGCACCGCCACCAGGATCACCGCCAACACTAACTGCGGAATGATCTGAAAGAACTCGGCGATCCGCATCAGCGCGCCGTCGAGCCAGCCACCGAAATAACCGGCGACAGCGCCGACGAGCAGCCCCACCAGCAAGGTCGCCAGACTGGTCAACACCCCCACGGCCAGGGACACACGGGCGCCGTAGAGCAAGCCGCTGCCGAGGTCGCGGCCAAGCATATCGCTGCCCAGCCAGTGCGCCGAATCGTGGAACGGCAGGAGCATCGGCTGGGTGTTCATTTCCCAGGGCGAGCTACTGGTGAGCCACGGCGCGGCCGTCGCCAGTGCTGCTAACGCCAGCAAAAACACAGCGCCGGCCAGCGCCGACGGCTGGTGAATAAAGCGTGTGAGTACCGCCATCAGCCCTGTCCTCCGACGCCAATACGTGGGTCGAGCAAACGGCAAATCACATCGGTCAACACATTGAAGCCGACCACCAAAATCGAGATCACCAGAAAGCCGCCCATCAACACACCGTAGTCACGCTGGGCCAATGAGTCATACATCAAGCGGCCAATGCCAGGCCAGGAGTACACCACCTCCACCAGTAACGCACCGCTGGCCAGTTGGCCGAGTTGCAAACCAGCGAAAGTCACCACCGGCAGCAGTGCATTGCGCAACACATGTACATACAGAATCCGCCGTGGATGCAGGCCTTTGGCGTGAGCAGTGCGCACGTATTCCTGACCAAGAGCATCGAGCACGGCGGCTCGGGTGAGGTGGATATACAGGGCCAGGAACAGCACGCTCAGGGATAGGCACGGCAACAACAGATGCCGCAGGCGATCCAGCAGCGAGAAGTCCCGGCCCACGGTCTCCATACCGAACGCCGGCAACCAATCCAGACTTACGGAAAACAGCAAAATCATCAGCATCGCCAGCCAGAACGGCGGCATCGCGTACAGCAACAAGGCACCGTGGGAGATCACGCCGTCCAGCCAATGCCGCGTCTGCCGTGCCCGCGCCGCCAGCACACCCAAGGTCACGCCAAGCACGGAAGAAACCACAAAGGCCGAGCCCATCAATGCCAGCGTTGCCGGCAACCGTTCGGCAATCAGCGACCACACCGACGTCTGGTTTCGGTAGGAATAACCCAGGTCCAGGTGGGCGATATGGCCCAGGTATATCAGCAACTGCTGGAGCAGCGGTTTATCCAGGCCCATGGTCTGGCGCAGCTGCTCGATAAACTGCACATCGTCCACCCCCGCCTCTCCTGCCAACAGCAATGCAGGATCGCCCGGCGCCAGTCGAATCAGCAGGAAACTCAGCACCAGCACCGCGACCACCATCAGCAACGCCTTGACGAGCCGCCCGCTGAAATACAACACGCCGTTCATGGCGCCAGGGCCTCGAGGTACACGCTCTCGTAGTCCTCATTAAGGCTGGTAGCGGTCTGCAGCAGGTTTTTCACCTGTTTGTGAAACAGCGTCGGGTAACGCATTTCGAAGATCGGTGCGATGGGCAGGTCGGTGTTCAGCACGTTCTCCAGCTGGCTGTAGAGCTGTTTGCGCTCCGGGCCTTCCGGGGTATCGGCGACTTTCGCCCACAAGGCATCGGCCTCTGCGCTTTTGTAGCCGCTGACGTTGGCGAACGGCGAAGTTTTGAGTATGTAGTCGGAGCGGAACAGATAGGCGCTGGTCAGGTAGGGATCGCCGATCTGGAAGATAAAATTGTAGGTCAGGTCGAAGTCCCAGTCGCTCACGCGCTGGAACCAGGTCGCCGCGTCGGACGTCACCACCTGCACCTTGAAACCCAGGGGCTGCAAGGACTGCTTGGTGTATTCGGCCAGGCGCTCCCAGGCACCACCTTTCTCGCCATTGAGCAGGCGAATGCGCACCGCACCGACATCCACGCCGGATTCGGCAATCAGCGCTTTGGCCTTTTTCACGTCATAGGCGTACTGCGGCAACTGGGGATCGTGGTAAGGCGAGCTGGACACAAACGGCCCCTGGGCGACCTTGCCCGAGCCGAAGAAGATGTTATCGACGATGAACTGTCGGTTCAGCGCATACAGGATCGCCTGGCGCACCTTGGGGTTGTTCAACGGTGGCTTGCGCGTGTTGATTTGCAGGAAGGCCAGACCCGAATACAACTCCCAGCCCTTTTCCGACGACTGCACATCGGGCAAGGCGGTCAGGCGCTTAAGGTCTGAGTAATCCGCATCGCCGCTGCGCAACACTTGCACGTCGTTACGCTCGAACGCGGCGGCACGCGAAGAGGCATCAGGAATGACGTGGAAGATGATGCTGTCGAGGTGCGGCAGGCCCTTTTTCCAGTAGTTGGGGTTCTTGGCCAGCGTGATATAGGCGCCTCGTTTCCACTCGACGAACACAAACGGCCCGGTACCCACCGGTTTTAGGTTATAGGGGTTGTTACGAAAGTCGGTGTTCTCGTAAAGGTGCTTCGGTACCACCGGACGCAAGCCGCTGCCCAAGGCCGAAAGCAACGGTGCAAAAGGTTTCTTCAGGTGAAAGACCACCTGCAGCGGACCTTTGGCGGTGATGCTCTCGACGTACTCGGTGATGATACCGCCAAGGCGCTTGTCCACCTCGGGGTAGAAGGTCTGGAAGCTGAACACCACGTCATCGGCGGTGAACGCTGGACCGTCGTGCCAGTGCACGCCGTCCTGCAAGTCGAAGGTATAGGTGAGGCCGTCAGGGGAGATAGTCCAGGCTTTGGCCAATACCGGTTTGGGCGCAAGGTGTGTGTCGAAGGTGAGCAGGCCCTGGAGCACCTTGCCGCTCACGTATTGGGTCGACACATGGCTGACTACGCCGTGCATCAGCGAGGGCGGCTCCGGCTGGGCCACCAGGTTGAGCACCCCGCCCTCCTGGGGTTGCGCGTGAGCCTGGCCGGCCAGCAACGTGGTGCACAGTGCCACGGACGTGAGGGCACGGCGGAAAGAGAATGAGCGCATGGAGTCTCCTCGAATTGAACAATATAACGAGGGTTTTGCAAGCGTTGTGCCATGGGCGGTTGGGCGGGTATTGCTGGGGTGGGCGGTGGTCGCGCTGATGAAAAAACCACAGAGCTGCGCCTGAGTGTGCAAAAAGCAGCAGCAAAGCATTTCAAATGTGGGAGAGGGCTTGCCTGCGATAGCGGTGGGTCATCAATGAATGCGCCAACTGACCCGCCGCTATTGGGGGGGTAAGCCCCCTCCCACGGGGGTTCAGCGCTGGTCGATGGCACAAGGTTTGCCCCTGTAACTGTCATCTGAATAAACGAGTCTCGCCATCATGTCACTGGATTACCTGGGCAACCCCATCGACACCGTCAACCCCGTCACCCGCCAGGGCCTGGATGATTTCATCGGCAGCTTCCTCGGCTACCAGCCCCGTGCCGAACGCATCCTTGCCACCGCCGATGCCGATCCCGACTCCGCGCTGGCCAATGCGTTTGCCGGCTTGCTGCTGATGTTCATCGAGTCGCCCGAGGGCCCGGCACTCGCGGAAAAATACCGCCAACGTGCGGCGCACGCCGCTCACCCGCGCGCCCAGCTGTACCTTGGCGTGCTGCAAGCCTGGATCAAGGACGACCTCGATCAGGTCCTGCATTTGAGCGAAAACCTGCTCGACCGCTACCCCCGCGACCTGTTTGCCGCCAAGCTCAACCAGTACCTGGAATTCAACCGCGGCCACTGGCCCGCCCTGTTGCGCATCGGCCTAAAGGCCACCACTGGCGCACCCGATATTGCCCACAGCCACGGCCTGCTGGCCTTCGCCTACGAGCAATGCCACCTGCTTGAAGAAGCCGAAGCCAGCGCGCTGCAAGCCTTGCGCCTGCAACCCTCGGAGCCTTGGGCTCAGCACGCCCTGGCCCATGTGATGCTGACCCAGGGACGTATCGAGGAAGGCACGGTATTCCTGGAAAGCGTGACCCATCACTGGGACGGTTTGAACTCGTTCATGTACACCCACAACTGGTGGCACCTGGCGTTGTTCTACCTGGCGCGGGGTGAGGATCAGCGCGTGCTGGAGATTTACGACCAACACGTGTGGGGCATCCTCCCGGAATACTCCCAGGACCAGGTCGGCGCCGTGTCCTTGCTCGCGCGATTGGAACTGGCCGGCATCGATGTGGGCGAGCGCTGGCAGGCGCTGGCACCGTACCTGCAACGCCGGGTCTGCGATACGGTACAGCCGTTCCTGAGCGTGCAGTACCTGTATGGCTTGGCTCGGGCGGGCAAGCCGGAGGCGGATAGGTTGCTGGCGACGCTGCGGCAGTACAGCTTTGACGCACGGCCGGTGTGGGGCGAAGTGACCCTGCCGTTGGCGAAGGGCTTATTGGCCCATGCACGCGGGGACTGGCAACAGTCGCTGGCGCAACTGACGATCGCCCTTCCCCGGCTGAATGAGATTGGTGGCAGCCACGCACAGCGCGATCTGTTTGCCCTGGTGGAGCTGGATGCACGCGTGAAGTCCGGGGATTGGTTGGGTGCGCAGCAGACACTGGAATTGCGGCGCCGGTATGACGGGTGGGATGTGCCGACGAATCGGAGTTTGGTACGGGTGTATGAGGCGTTGAAGTTGCCGGAGCTGGCGGCAAAGGCACAGACGCGCCTATCACCTTTCACCTAAGCAGCAGGAGCCGGCTTGTCGGCGTTAGCGGTCTGTCAGTTAACACAGGCGCAAGCTAAACCGCCGCCGTCGCCGGCGAGCCGGTTCCTACAGTGGATAGTGGCTAGCCCCTGGCACTAAACACCCCTCTGGCGATCGCCCGCGCCACGCAATCCGCAGCCGCCGAGCCAATACAACCAATCTCCACCTGCCGCCGTGGGCCATCGGTCAACTCAACCGCCGCCGACGCCAAGGCAAATACAGTGTCCCCATCAAACGGCAAATGCGCCGGACGCACCGCACGGGCAATTCCGTCCTGAGCCATGATCGCCACGCGCTTGCACTCAGCCACAGTGAGCCGAGCGGTACTGGCGACCACCACCAGCGTCGTGTTGGCCCCGGCTTGCAGGCGGCCCATCGAATCCAGGCGTGACAGCTCCGGCATCGGGTCGCTGCAGTCCATCTCGGCTTCAGGACGCTGGCCACCGAACTCTCCCGCCACTTCCCAAGGCCACGCCCAGAACGTCTGACCATCGGGCATGTACACCGAGCCTATTGGGTTGGCGACCACCAATGCAGCGACGATCAAGCCGTTCCCCAGATTCAGGGAAGCGGTACCCAGCCCACCTTTCAGCACCCCGGCCATGGCACCACGACCGGCACCCACCGAGCCCAATTCAAAGTCCTCACCTGTATTGGCCAGCGCTTCGAAGCCCAAGCGTCGGTATGGCGGTTCCAACCCCCAGTCTTTGTCGCCGCCGTTGGCCAGGTCATGCAACACCGCTGCGGGCACGATAGGAATCGCTGGGGCGCCGGGTTTGAGGTGCAGGCCCACTTGGTCGTGGGACAGTTTCGCCGCCACCGCATCCGCCGCCCCCAGGCCGAAGACCGAGCCGCCGGCAAATACCAGAGCGTGGAGCTGGCCGACCATGTTTTCCGGCTCAAGCGCAGCCGTTTCGCGCCCGCCAGGGCCACCGCCGCGAATGTCGATGCTGGCGGTCCAGAAACCATTGGGGCGAATCACTGTGACGCCGGTGTCGACGCGCAGGTCCGTGGCGTGGCCGACCGTGAGGCCTGGGATATCGGTGAGGGCATTGCGCGGGCCGGGTCTAGGCATACAGAAATAGCTTCCTTGGGTTCAGGGTGTCGCGTGGGAAGAGCAAGTCGTGTGCCAAGCACAACCACCCAAGCCTTACGGCTCAATACCGGGTTGTCGATGAAAGCCCCTGCACAAAAACCAACACCCTGCCCTTCGGCCTGTTAAAAAAACACCAAAACCCCCGTTCACTACCGAATAAGCCTATGTTTTTAAACACTTTTAACAGATGGCACAGCCCTTGCTCTCCAGCCTTCCCACCAGAGCTTGAACTCAACAAGCCGTCCTCTATCAAGGCCCAACACCTTAAACCACTGGAGTATTTCCCATCATGAACGCATCACGCGCCACAGGTCGCCGACCCAGTAAGGCCTTCGCCCACACGTTGTTGTTTATTGCCCTGTACGAAGCCGCCAGCTACAGCAGCCTGACGCTCGCCGCCGACGCGCCGGCCAGTGATAACCCCTTGGACACGGTTGTGGTGATCGGCAACCGTGGCCAGGCGCGCACCCTGGCCGAAAGCCCGTCACCCGTGGACGTGATCTCCTCCAAGCAACTGCTGGCCACCGGGCAAGGCGACCTCACCCGCGCTCTGAGCAAGGTACTGCCGTCCCTCAATCAGCCTGCATCGTCAGGCTTCGGCTCAACGTCGGTGGTGCGCCCGATCAGTCTGCGTGGCCTCAATGGCGACCAGGTGCTGGTACTGGTCAACGGCAAGCGTCGCCACAACAGCGCGCTGCTCAATAACGGCACCTACCTCAACTCCGGCTCGCAACCGGTGGACTTGGACATGATCCCCACCGCTCTGGTGGATCATGTCGAAGTGCTGCGCGACGGCGCCTCGGCCCAGTATGGTTCGGATGCGATTGGCGGCGTGGTCAACATCGTGCTCAAGCAGACCGACCACGGCGGCAGCCTGTCCACCAGCTACGGCCAGAACTATGAAAACGGCGATGGCGAAACCGCGCGCCAAACCGGCAATGTCGGCCTGGCGCTGCCCAACGACGGCTTTATCAACCTCGCCCTGGACGTGAAAAAACAGAAAATCTCCGACCGCTCCGACAACGCGCCCTATACCGACTCGGCCGGCAACACCAGCCTGCAACACACCTACTACGGCACCGGCCTGCCCGAGGCACGCAACTTCAGTTTCGGCTACAACGCCGAGCTGCCGGTGGACGATGCCCTCACGCTCTACTCATTCTCCACCTACACCCGCCGCAACTCGGAAAAACCGCTGGCTTTCCACCAGCCCGCCAGTTTCGATGGCATCCGCACACCCTTCCCCGAAGGCATCGAAGACACCCTGCGTTTTATCGAAAATGACTTCCAGGTAGCGTTTGGCGGCAAGGGCGAACTCGCCGGCTGGGACTATGACCTGTCCAGCACCTATGGCCAGGACCACGCCGAAGCGACCCTGCGTCACACCTACAACCTGAGCTACGGCCTGGACTCGCCGACCTCGGTAGACACCGGCGTCAAAACCTTCAGCCAATGGACCAACAACCTCGACCTGACCCGCGCCTTTGACCTCGGCCTGCACAAACCCACGCAGATTTCCTGGGGCCTGGAGCAACGCTACGAGAACTACAAGATCGGCAAGGGTGACCTCGCCTCCTACGCCAGCGGCCCTTTCACCACCGGTGCCAGCGGTGGTCTGATCGCACCGGGCACCATCTCCGGTGCCGGTACCACACCGCAGGATGCTGCACAAAAAGGCCGCACCAGCCTCGCCGGGTACGGTGAGGTCGGCCAGGACTTCACCGATAAATGGCACGTCGACCTGGCCGGTCGCTACGAGCACTACAACGATGGCTCGGGCACCACGACTAACGGCAAGTTCTCCACCCGCTACCAGCTCACCCCGATCCTGGCAGTACGCGGCACCTTCAGCACCGGTTTCCGTGCGCCTTCGCTGGCCCAGCAGATCTACAGCTCCACCTCGCAAACCAGCGTGAACGGCCAGCTGTTCGACTACCGTAACGTTGCGGTCAACTCCGATGTTGCCAAGGCACTCGGTGCCGAGACTCTCAAACCTGAGAAGTCCACCAACTTCAGCCTGGGCCTGACCCTGCAACCGACGGACGCCACCAGCATCACCCTTGATGCCTACCAGATTAAAATCAAGGACCGCATCGCGCAAACCGGCTACCTGGGCGGCACACCGCAAATCAGCGCAATCCTTGCAGCAGCGGGTCTCAACCCAAACCAGGCGGTGACCTATTTCACTAACGCCCTCGATACCACCACCCGTGGCGTCGACCTCGTCGGAGACTACCGCCAGAGCATCGGTGCCTACGGCAACCTGCGCTACACCTTGGGCTTCAACTGGAACACCACGCAGATCGACGACATCCACGCCTCCAGCGTGGCCCAACAAGCCCTCGGCCCTACCGGTGGTTATGACCGTCAGCGCCAGGGCAACCTCAAGTACGGTTTGCCGCAATCCAAACTGCTGCTGGGCACCACCTGGACCGTCGACAAGTTCGAGATCGGCCTCAACCTGACCCGCTACGGCGAGTACACCCAGTACGGCACCGCCGAATCCTTCGACCGCACGTTCTCGCCAGCGTGGATCACCGACCTGAACATCGACTACCACCTGACGCCAGCGATCACTCTGAATGCAGGCGCCAACAACCTGTTCAACAAGTACCCGGAACGCACTGACCTGGCCAGCAGCTCGGGCGGCTTTCCCTATGGCAACTTCTCGCCCTACGGCACCACCGGCGGCTACTGGTACACCGGCGTGACGTACAACTTTTAATCCGGCCTGCGGAGCCGGTTCACCCGCTCCGCACCTGCCCCTGATGGGAGCCTGTTCATGACCCGCCGCACCGACACACTCAAACTGGGGGCCTTCCTCGCCAACAGCGGCCACCATGTCGCCGCCTGGCGCCACCCGTTGGCCCAAGCCGATGCCAGCCTGGATTTCGACCATTTCAAACACATTGCGCAGACCGCCGAGCGTGGCAAATTCGATGCATTGTTCATTGCCGATGTGGTCGCCTTGTGGGGCCACCATCACGATGCCCTGAGCCGTACGGCCCGCGCCGAACACTTCGAACCGCTGACGTTGATGTCGGCCCTGGCTGCCGTCACAAACCACATCGGGCTGATCGCAACCGCGACCACCACCTACAACGAGCCGTACCATATCGCGCGCAAATTCGCGTCCCTGGATCACCTGTCCAAGGGACGTGCCGCCTGGAACCTGGTGACCTCGGTGGTCTCGGATGAAGCGTGGAATTTCGGCCGCGAAAACCACGTCGACCATGGCGACCGCTACCAGCGTGCCGAAGAGTTCCATGACGTGGTCAAGGATCTGTGGGACAGCTGGGACGACGACGCCTTTACTCGCGACAAAGCCAGTGGCGAGTATTTCGACCCCGCCAAATTGCACACCCTCAACCATCGCGGCAAACACTTTGCCGTACGCGGCCCGCTCAACGTGGCTCGCCCGCCCCAGGGCCACCCGGTACTGGTGCAGGCCGGGGCATCGGAGCCGGGCAAACAACTCGCCGCCCGGGTTGCCGAACTGATCTTCGCCCACTCGCATAACCTGGAAGGCGCCCAGGCGTTCTACCAGGACATCAAGGCACGCGCCGCTGCCCTCGGCCGCGACCCGGATCACGTCAAAATCCTACCCGGCGTCACACCGTTTATTGCCGATACCCGTGAACACGCCAAGGTGCTGTTCGAAGAGTTCCAGGCGCTGATCGACCCGGTGCTGGGCCTGCGCCTGCTGGCCGACACCTTGGGCGATGACATCGACCTCTCCGGCCATGACCTCGACGGCCCATTGCCGGAAACCCCCGTGGGCCAGCGCGGCAGTCGTCGGGATAAGGTGCTGGAATTGGCGCGCACGGAGAACCTGAGCATCCGCCAGCTGTACTTGCGCCTGGCCGGAGGCAACCCGGTGATAGGCACAGCCGAGGACGTTGCCGATCACTTTGAGGCATGGTTCCAGGCGCGGGCATGCGATGGCTTCAATGTGTTCTTCCCCTACTTCCCTAGCGCCATCGACGTGTTCGTCGATCAGGTGATTCCGTTGCTGCAGGCGCGTGGGCTGTTTCGCCAGGAATACGAGGGCACCACCCTGCGCGAAAACCTCGGCCTGCCGCGCCCGGACAACCGCTTTACGGGAGAGAGGGCATGAAACGCAGCGCCTGGATGCTCGCCTTCGCCAGCTTGGTCGCCCCCAAAGCCTTCGCCTTGAACATCTTGCTGAGCAATGACGACGGCTATCAGCATCCGAACATTCGCGCACTCTACACCGTGCTGAAAGCCCAGGGCCATAACGTGAAAATCGCCGCGCCCCAGAGTGATCAGAGCGCGCGAGGCGGTTCGTTCTTTTTCGGTCGCGAAGTGAGTGTCGGGCACGATACCGACCCCGCATACCCCGACAGCTACTACATCAGCACCACCGACAAAGGCCTATGCCAGAGCACCGAGTGCGCCGGCAAAGCAGTCCAGATCGAAATCAGCGGCACGCCGGTGATGGCACTGCTGATGGGCCTGAACAAAGTCCTGCCACATCCCGACCTGGTGATCGTCGGCCCCAACCCTGGCAATAACCTCGGCGCGATCAATATGGCCTCCGGCACCTTCAATACCGCCAGCGTGGCGTTGCAGTCGGGCATTCCGGCATTGGCGGTGAGTACTGATCTGAAGGAGAAAGACCCGCAGCGCCCCGCCCGACTGGTAGCCACACTGGTGCATGCCCTCGACCAGCATCGCCAACCCGATGGTGCGCTGCTGCCGCCGGGCCTGGGCTTGAATATCAACTTGCCCAAGGATGGGCAGATAAAAGGCGTCAAACTGACCCGCGTCGGCAGCTATGTGGGTTTTGAGGCGCTGTACACCGATGATCTCAAGCAATTCAACCTGCCCGGCAAACCCGGCATCGGCTTCCAATACAGCCCCGCCGCTAACGCTGCGCAACAGAACGATGAAGCGGTGTGGCTGAACAAAGGCTACCTGACCATCAGCCCGTTCAGTGGCCTGCCGGAATCCGTCAGCGCAGGGCCAGCACTGCAAAAGCAGTTGGCCCATGAGGTGAAACCATGAGTGCAGGCTTTTCCCTCGGGTTTCTGAGCCGGGTCTATAGCCCGAGTGCTGATCCCAAGGTCTACCGGGACACCCTGGAACTGTTCAAGGTTGCCGAAGCGCTGGGCTTTGACAGTGGCTGGTTAGCGCAGCACCACTTCGCCAGTGAAAAGGGGCGCTTGCCGTCGCCGTTGGTAGTGTTGGCGGCCGTCGCCCAGCACACACGGCATATCAGCCTCGGCACCGGGATTATCGTATTACCCCAGGAGGCGCCGCTGCGCCTGGCGGAAGACGCCGCCGTGCTGGACTTGCTGTGCAACGGCCGACTGGAACTGGGGCTGGGTGCGGGTTTTGATCCTGAGACCTTCGTCGCCTTCGGCCGCGAGCATGAAACACGGCATCGTGACTACGAGCAGCACCTTCAACAGTTGCTCAATGCGTTTGGCAACGCGCCGCTGACCGACAGCGGTTCCCGCCTCCTGCCACGCACCAGCGGCTTGAGCCAGCGTGTGTGGGAAGCCACCTCGCGGGTGGAACTGGTAGCCGAACGTGGCCACGGCCTGATCATGGCACCCGATCCGCACTTGCCTGCCGAAGCCGGTATTGAACGGGTAAACCGCTACCGCAACGCCTGGACCGGCGACAACGGCACGCCCGCCCGCGTCGCACGGGTGCAGGCGTTGCTCCCCGCACCGGACGACGCCACACGCCGCGATATCCAGGCCTATGTGCAACGCCAGCAAAGCATCGGCGTACTCAAGGGCACGCTGGACGCTGACTTCGACACCGCCCTCAAGCGCCTCGGCGTGTTGCACGGCCCGGTGGAGCAGATCATCGAGCAATTGCAGCAAGGCCCGCCATTGACAGCCCACGACCAATTGATCCTGCAGGTACAGACCACCAGCACGCCGCTGCGCGAGGCGATCCGTACCCTGGAGATCATCCGCGAACACATCGCACCCGCACTGGGCTGGCAACCCACAGGAGTCCCGTCATGACGTTCAAATTGGGTTTCCTCAGCCACGCTTTTGGTGATGACCCGCAGCAGGTCTACCGCGACCTGATCGAACAATTCGAAGTGGCTGAAGCGCTCGGCTTCGACGGTGGCTGGATTGCCCAGCATCACTTGAGCAATGGCTTTGGTCGTCTTCCTTCACCCTTAGTGCTGCTGGCGGCCGTTGCCGAACGCACGCGGCATATCGAACTGGGCACCGGGGTGATTGTGTTGCCATTCGAAGACCCGATCCGCCTGGCCGAAGACGCCAGTGTGCTGGATGCTCTGAGCAGCGGGCGGGTGCAATTGGGCTTGGGCAGTGGTGGCGCCAACCTCGATAACTTCAGCGCTTTTGATCGCGACCCAAGCCGGCGCCAGGCGGATTTTGCCGAGCGCCAGCAACGTTTACAGCGCCTTCTGGAAGGTAAACCGCTGACCGCCGAATTGACGTTGCAACCGCCTGCCATCGCTCTCGGCGAACGCCTTTGGCATTCCCACGGCAGTACTGACGGCGCGGTCTATACCGCCCGACAAGGCAATGGACTGCTGCTGGGCACCGCCACCCATGATCCGCTCACCGTGCAAAAGCCTTTGGCGGACGCCTACCTGCAAGCCTGGTCCCGCACTGACCGCGCACCGCGTATCGGCGTGGTGCGTGCGATTTTCCCCGCCATCGACCGTGCGAGCGCCCAGGCCGAACTGTCGGTGGATATCGAGCGGCATATCCCGCGCCTGCGACGTGAGGGCCTGATCGACGAAGCCTTGGATTTGCAGGAACACCTGCGCTTGATGAACGTGCACCACGGCCATCCCGATGAAGTGATCGAAAGCTTGCAACAGGACCCGTCGCTGCTGCCTTATGCTGACTACATGATTGCTGTGGTTCAGGCCGAAAGCTCGACCCAGGCACAAATACTCAAACGTTTGGAAATCCTGGCCCAGGATATCGCCCCGGCCTTGGGTTGGAAAAAACCATGAATAATGGAGCTTATGCATGCCCCTGGAATTCAGTTGGTTGATGCCCCTGTGTACCCCTGACTGGGCGGCGCGGCCGGGACAATGGGTTCAATTGGCCCAGGCCGTGGAATACGCCGGGCTCGATGGCCTTTGGATTCCCGGCGGCGCGTTATGTGCCGACAGCCTGGGCGTGGCGGCAGCCTTGTGCGCGCATACACGCAACGTGCAGTTGTCGGTGAGTGTGCCGCCGGAAGTGATGCTGCCAGCCGCGCTGGCCACTACCCTGCAAAGCCTGCAGTCGATCAGCGGCCACCGTGTACGGCTACATTTACCCAATAGCGAACACAATGCCTTTGGGGAGTGGCTCAACCGCGACCAACGCAGCGAACGCATTGGCGAATATCTGGAACTGCTGCAACACCTGCTGGCGTCCAACACCGAAGGGTTCGACTATCAGGGCCGTTATTTCCAACTGGAGAACGCCGGCTTCACCCGCCGCGAAATACCCGCCCCATCGTTGCTACTGGACGACACCCAGAGCCATGCGTTGGTGGCGGCACATGCGCGGACCTGCCTGTTAGCGCCTGGCCACCCATTACGACTGGCCCAGGAGATACAGCGCTGGCGGCAGATCCAACCTACGCTCGAGTTTGCCTGCACGTTTGGCTTGATCCTCGGCGACAGCGAAGACCTCGCCTGGGAGACCGCCGCCACTTTATTATCGGTTCCTCAATTGCCCGAGGAACCCCTGGCCACCCTGCCCCGAGCACGCCACCCGCTACGCCAGTGGGAAGTGCATCCCAACCTGCTGCAACGGGAAGCCGGCCAACCGCTGATCCTGGTGGGCACCCCGCAACAAGTCGCCACACGCCTGCAAGAACTGCACGGAATTGGCTTGAATCACCTGATCCTGGAAGGCGGGCCGTCAGTCAGCGAAGTGCTGCGCTTTGGCGAACAGGTTTTACCGTTGCTTTTCCAACAGGGTTTGCGCAAGGAGCGCCTGCACCATGACTGATGATGTACGCCCACCGATCCAACTGGACTGGTTTTTACCCACCAATGGCGATGGCCGTCACCTCACCAGCAGCGGCTTGCCAAAGGTCGGGTTGTTCCAGCAAGGCGAGCGTGCACCGACGCTGGACTACCTGCGCCAGATTGTACGCGCCACCGAGCAGGCCGGTTTCGACGGCATCATGGTGCCCACCGCTGCCGGGTTTGAAGACCCGTGGCTGATCACTGCGGTGCTGGCCCAGGAAGTGCGCCGCCTGAAATTCCTCCTGACGCTGCGACCGGGCACCGAGCTGCCAGCCTATACCGCCCACCGCGCGGCGACGTTGCAACTGCTCAGCGAGAACCGCCTGGCGTTGCATGTGGTGACCGGCTCCAGCCGTTTTGAACAGCGCTCCCTCGGGGATTTTCTCGAACACGATGAGCGTTATGCACGCACTGCAGAGTTTTTGCAGGTGTTCCAGGCGGTATGGGCAGCCCAACCGCCTGCGCATCAGGGACGTTACTACCGCAGCGGCATTCAAACGCCGATTGCGCCGGGCGCACGAGTGCCGCCGATTTACTTTGGCGGCGCCTCCGAAGCCGCCGAGCGTGTCGGTGCGGCCCATGGGCAAACTTATCTGATGTGGTGCGAACCGCCGGTGATGATCGCCGAACGCATCCAACGCATGCGTGACCTGGCGGCCGCCCAAGGCCGTACGCTGCGCTTCGGTCTGCGTCTGCACGTGTTCGCCGCTGTCACTGACGACGCGGCGTGGGCCCACGTGGAACGGCTGTTGGAAGAAATCCCGACGGATACCATTGACCATGCACAACGGCAGATGGCGGCGTATGAGTCGGTGGGGCAAAGCAGGCAGACGCAGTTGATGCAGGGCCGTGGGCGCGGCGCCCGGGAGCTTGAAGTGTCAGCCAATCTTTGGGCCGGTGTAGGCTTGGTACGCGGCGGTGCAGGAACAGCGTTGGTCGGCAGTTATGCGCAGGTGGCAGAGCGAATCGAGGAGTATCACCAGTTGGGGGTGGACAGTTTTATTCTGTCGGGTTTCCCCCATTTGGAGGAAGCGATTCACCTTGGCGAGCAGTTGCTGCCTCAGCTACGCCGTATCGGCAATGCCCCCAGCCAGGTCAAACAAGGTTGAACGCAGGTCAGGGTTTTGCCCGGCCTTTGAGCATGCCGTGATTGACCAGTAAGGTGCGCATGGCGTTGCGGGTAATGCCCAGCAGTTGCGCGGTGCGCAGCTGGTTGAAATCGCAGTAGGCAAAAGCCTCGCGCACCATCAACTCCTCAATATCGTGCAAGAGCGAATCACCTGGCACATCGAACAATCGCAAAAACTGTTCGCGAAGCACGTCCTGAGGAAGCTTTTGCACCCCGCTGGAACTTGCACCCTGCAATGCACTAAGGCCTGCCGAGAACTTCAAGTGCTCGGGGCGGACCGGTCTGTCGCCGGCCACCAGTAAAGCCAAGTGAACAACGTTCTCGAGCTCTCGGATATTCCCCGGCCAGGGATAATCAAGCAGCGCCTGAGTGGCCGACTCCGACAGCATAGGCTCATTGATTTTAAGGCGGGCGCTGTAGAGTTTCCTGAAGTGCTCCACCAACGGCAGAATGTCCAACGGACGCGCCCTTAACGGCAGAACTTCCACTTGGGCGACGTTTATTCGATAGAACAGATCGAGCCGAAAATTGCCGGCTTCAATGGCCTGTTCCAAATTGACGTTGGTAGCCGTCACCAATCGGATGTTGATCTTGATCGGTTTGCGCGAGCCGACCCGAACCACCTCCTGTTCCTGTAGAACACGCAGCAATTTAACTTGCAAAGGCAACGGCAAATCGCCGATCTCATCGAGAAACAGTGTCCCTCCATCCGCCTCCTCGAACCAGCCGGCTCGTCGACCGACAGCTCCTGAGAAGGAACCGGCTTCGTGGCCAAAAAACTCGCTTTCAGCCAGGGTCTCACTGATCGCACCGCAGTTGACCGCAATAAAAGCGCCAGTGCGGCCACTGCTCGAATGGATATAGCGCGCCACCAACTCCTTACCGGTGCCCGTCTCTCCATTGATCAACACTGGGGCGTCACTGGGCGCCACCCGCTGCAGATACTCCAGCAACTGCCGAGACCGGGGGTCGGCAAATACCAGCGCTTTCGCTCGGATTGAAAGAGGATCTTTATCGCCCTGGGGCAATGTGAGAATCGGGCCGGGGTGTCCGCGCGGGATGTTCATAGACAGTTTCCAATGGCGGCCATGAAGGAATTAGCCGCACTTTACTGCTCGCGCCATATAACAAGAAATATTAAAAAAACATGAGGATATAACCTCGCAACAAGAATGCTGTTCGACCCGCCATACGCCAATCGCTTACATGGGCGAACGATAAGAAACGATCCAGGGGCTTAATTGCAGACCGGGCTTTCCAACCCCTCTGCCTGACCTGAAAAGACGAGCATAACCTTAGCTGTCGATATTCTTATTCCTCGCGCCCGGCCATGGGTAGATTGGTAGCCACTTACCCCCATTGGAGGACTTGGCGCATGGCGGAATCAGTGGTGTGGATTGCCGGGGTCGGCGCGGTCGCCGGGCTGGGTGCGGCCTTGGCACGGCGTTTTGCCCGCGAGGACTATCGCGTGGCGGTCAGTGGCAGGAGCCTGGACAAGTTGCAGGCGGTAGTGACGGATATAGAAGCGAACGGCGGCAAAGCGAATGCAATTGTGGCCGACGTGGGTATCGAAGCCGATGTGCTCGCCGCCATCGCCCAGGTAAATCAACTCGGCACACTCAAGGCGGTGATCTTCAACGTGGGCAATTCGGTGTCCAAGCCAGCGCTTGAGTTGAGCGCCGAGTTGTTCGAGCAAACCTGGCGCGCTTCGACATTGGGTGGCTTCTTATTTGCCCGCGAAGCCACCCGCACCTTACTCGCCAATGGTGGCGGCAGCCTGTTGTTTACCGGCGCCACCGCGTCACTGCGCGGCAAGCCGCCGTACACCGCCTTTGCGGCAGGCAAGGCGGGGCTGCGCTCGGTAAGCCAGTCGTTTGCGCGGGAATTCGGCCCACAGAATGTGCATGTCGCCCATGTGGTCATCGACGGTTCAATCGACGGCGAGCGCGTGAAAAGCCGTGCGCCCGACTACCTGGCCAAGCTGGGCGAAGACGGCGCATTGCGGCTCGAAGACATCGCCGACGCGTATTGGTACCTGCACACCCAACCGCGCAGCGCCTGGACCCAGGAGCTGGACTTGCGGCCATTCAAGGAACCGTTCTGACCCGGAGGTTTTATGGGAACCCATCAGACCCAACTCGCCCCTGCATCCGTATTCGGGGTGCTTAATTACCTGCAGGACACCGGCGAGCGCCCGGTGAACTACACCTACCCGCCGCCCGACGGCGCCGCCCAACGCAGCGGCGTGCTCGACCCAACCCAGGTAATAATCCACAACGCGCGGCTGCTAGATGAACCGGCGAGCTTGCAGCGCCAAGGCTTCGAGAAGATCGAGCACACCAGCGCCGTGACCAACCTTGAAGATGACGAGCAAGTGCGCCTGCATTACTACCCGGAAACCGAAGCCCTGCTCAAACAGCAGACCGGCGCGGTGAAGGTGGTGATTTTCGACCATACGATTCGCGTCGATGACCCTGGCCGTGAGGCGCGCGGCCTGCGCGAGCCGGTGCGCTACGTGCACAACGACCAGACCGAACGCTCGGCGATTCGCCGCGTCCGTGACCACCTCGACCCGAACGAAGCCGAACAGCGCCTGCTCAAGCGCTTTGCGATCATCAACGTGTGGCGCCCCATCGGCGCGCCCGTGTTGAGCACACCATTGGCACTGTGCGACGCGCGCAGCATGGCCGATAGTGATTTGTTGCCCAGCGACCTGGTGTACCGCGACAAGGTCGGCGAAACGTTTTCGGTCAAGGCCAACCCGGCCCACCGTTGGTATTACTATCCGCAGTTGCGGCCGGACGAGGCCTTGCTGTTGAAGATCCACGATTCGCGGCGGGATGTGGCCAGGCTGAGTGCACACACCGCGTTTGATGACCCCACCACGCCAAAGGACGCGCCGCCACGACGCAGTATCGAATTACGCGCACTGGTGTTCTTCGACACGTAAATCAAGGCTTCACCCAGCAACGGATCGCGGCTAACCTTGGCCACCGGCCAAGCCTGCGATCCGCGCTTGCCGAACATAATGATTTCGGAAGCTGCTGCCACCATGGATATTTCTTCGACGCCTTCTCCGCCTGCCAGTAACAAGGAAAATACCGGTGGGCGCGTACAGGTCATCGACCGCTCGATTGTACTGCTGCGCACCCTCTCGGGGCTCAAGCATGGCGCCAGCGCTCTGGACCTGGCGCGGCTGACCGGTATAGACCGTACCACCATTCATCGCCTGCTCAAGACCCTGACCCACTGGAGCCTGATCGAGTCCCAGGGCGGCACCTATCGCATCGGCCCGGAATGCCTGATCTATTCGGCGGCGTACCTGAACCGCCTGAACCTGCGCAAGATCGCCCTGCCCTACGCCATCGAGTTGCAACGGGTAATCGGCGAGCGCCAGGCAATCGTGTCGCTGTCGGTGCCGGTAGGTGACCAGGTGGTGTTGATCGAGCGGATGTGGACGCCGACCACGCCGCTCAACGTGATTGTCGACCTCGCCGACCAGTTCCCCATCGACGGCAGCCCCAGCGGGCGTGCGGTGCTCGCCACCTACAGTGAGGCGACCGCGCAGGCGATCCTGGGCGAAGCGCGGTATGCCAAGGTACGGCCGGCGTTGGAGTTGATCCGCAGCCAGCAGGACTTCGCGTTTGGCCATGGCGAGTTCAAGCCAGGCCTGTCGTCGGTGGCGTTTCCGATACGCGTGGAAGCCGGGCAGGCCATTGGCGCGGCCGTCGTGGCCGGGCTTGAGATGGAAGACGAGACCCACCCCGGCTCGTCCCTGGCCAGCCACGTGCGCCGCGCCTGTGAAGGCATCGCGGCGCAGTTGGGCAACCTTTAGGGCTTGAGGCCCAGTGCGGCGAGCAGGCGGTTTTTCTGCACCTTGCCGTAGTGGGAGCGCGGCAGTTCGTCGATGAAGTAAATGCGGCGCGGCACCTTGTAGCGCGACAAGCCGGCGCGGCAGTGGTCCATCAACTGCTGCGCCGACAGGTCTTGCGAACCCTCCAATACCACGGCTGCGCACACTTGCTCGCCCCATTCCAGGTCCGCCAGGCCAAACACGTGGGCGTCCTGCACGCCAGGATGGCTCAGCAGGTTCTGTTCGACTTCACCGGGCTGCACGGATTTGCCGCCGCTGCGGATGATGTCCTTGCAACGCCCCAGCACGCGCAGCAGCCCATCGGCACCAATGCGCCCGAGGTCACCGCTGCGCAGCCAGCCGTTGTCCAGGGTCTTGGCGCTGAGGCCCTCGAGCTGCCAGTAACCACTCATCAATTGCGGCCCGCCGAGCAGAATCTCGCCCACACCGTTTACGTCCGGTTGATCGATGCGGATCGCAGCGCTGAACAACGGTCGACCCACCACGCCTTCACCACTGTCGCCGGCCGCGCGCACCGTCGCCATTTGCGCGGGCGAGAGGTAGCAACTCCAGGGCGCTTCGGTCATGCCGTAGAGCACGCCGATGCGCTCACTGAACAGGCTGCACGAGCCTTCCAGCACGTCGCCGGTCAACGCGGCAGCGCCGACATCGAGGCTCTTGAATACCGGAAGATCGGCCGCCGCAGGGCCAGTTTCGCGCAACAGACGCAGTAATTGCGTTGGCACAAGAGAGCTGAACGCCACACGGTACTCAATAAGCTGAGCAATGAATGCCTTGCCGTCGAAGCGACCACCCAACACCACTCGGCCGCCGCTGAGCAAATGGGCCAGCACCGCCACCGCTGCAATCGGCCATAGCGGGCGGACGTTGAGCAGTACATCGCCGACCACCGCGCCCCGGCCCATGACGATGTTCTGCAACACCGCGCACAAGCTGGCATGCCGATGCATCACCGCCTTGGGCGTGCCGGTGGTGCCGCCGGTGTAGTTGAGCGATGCGAGTGCCTGGGGGGATTGCGCCGGGCGTGTGAGGATGTCGACGGGGTTGGATTTAGTGAAGATGTGCAGCGGCTGACAACGGATGCCTAAGCCTTGCGCGACAGCGGCGTACTGCTCGGAAAACAGCAGCAAGGCAGCGCCCGCGTCCTGTAGCTGAGCAAGCAATTCGTCAAGCGCCAGGGCCGGGTCCAACGGCACGCGCACACGGCCGCTGGCCATGCAGCCATAGTCGGCCAGCAAGTAGTCGATGCTGGCGTCGGCCAGTAAGGCCACCCGCGCACCGACCGGGATTTGCAACCGATCCAACGCTTGGCCGACGCCGCTGAGGGCGCGGTCCAATTCGTCAAACGTGAGGGTGCGAGCACTGGCCGGTTCGTGCAGTGCGATGTGGTCCGGCCATTTAAAGGCCGCCTGGCTGAGCAGCGTACTGATGTCCATGCTTACCACCCGCTCAACACAATGCGCCCATTGACCTGACGCGACTCCAGCAGCGCATGGGCCTCAGCCACTTGGTGAAACGCCAGCACACGGTCGATCAGCGGCTTGACCTGCCCGCCCTTGATCAACGCCAGTGCCAGGCGCACCTCTTCCAGCGTCGCGCTGCCCGAACCCTGCACCCGCAGGCGTCGGCCGATCAACAGCCCCGGGTTGATCGGCACACTGGCGGGCGTCACATTGCCCAACACCACCACGCGCCCTCCGAGGGCCATGCTGCGCAGGGTATCTTCGAGGGTGCTGCCGAGGTTTTCCATGGCAACGTCCACGCCACGTTTGCCGGTGAGTTTCCAGACCTCGGCGCTGTAGCTGCCGCTGCTCACAATCACGTCATCGGCGCCCAGGCTGTAGAGAAAATCACGCTTGTCCGCACTGCCCGTGACGGCGATGACCCGCGCGCCCGCCGCCTTGGCCAATTGAATCTGATGGGCGCCCAGGCCACCGCTGGCGCCATTGATCAACACGCTTTCGCCAGGTTTGAGCGCGGCCTCGCCGTGCAAGGCGCGCACGCTGGTGCCGATCGGGCAGGACGCCAGGGCCGCCTGGATGTAGTCCAGACCGTCGGGCAGTTCGATGGCGGAGATCGCCGGTACTCGCAGGTATTCGGCATAGGCGCCTTCAGTGTCCACCGATGGCAGGCCCAGGGCCCGGCACAGATCCTGGCGACCGCGCAGGCAGTCACGACACTGACCGCAAAAGCGTCGCTGATAAACCACCACCCGGGCGCCGACCGTCAAGTGGTGCACACCCGCGCCCACCTCAACCACTTCACCCGCTACCTCATGGCCCAGTACCACGCCGGTATGGGCTCCCGGTAACCGCCCGGCACGATGCAACAGGTCATGATGGCAAACCCCTGCTGCCGCGACCTGGACCAGCACTTCATCCGCGCCAACCTGCGGGGTCGGCACCTCCTCGACCTGCAATTGCTCCGGCCCGCCGAAGGCTTTTAGAACTATGGCTTTCATTTTTTATAACCGTTTTTGACCCGATAAGAATATGTTCATATAACAAACATGTTGTTTGCATTGTGCACATAGATTAAGTTTTCCTCACTTTGACGCAGACCTCAAGGGGCAATCGCGTCTTTCTTTCTCTCTCAATGAAAAGCACACCATGACAGTCGAGTACCAAGCTATTGGCGAAGGAATTCTGGTCGTCACCCTCAACCGCCAGGAGCGCCTGAACGCACTGGACAGCCAGGCCAAGCACGAGTTGGCCGAGGTTTGGCAACGCGCTCAACACGACCACGCGGTGCGCGCCATCGTGCTGCACGGTGCCGGCGAGCGGGCGTTTTGCGCCGGCTCCGACCTCAAGGAAATCGACGCCACCGGCGAGACGGTCAGCAGTGACGTCTTGGCCCGCGCCCTGCCCGGCGTCGGCAACGACTTAAGCAAACCGGTGATTGCCGCGTTGCATGGCCACACCTTGGGCCTGGGCATCAGCCTGGCGATTCATTGCGATTTCCGTATTGCGCGGCATGACACGCGGTTCCACTTTCCGGAAGTGCAGCACGGCATGTTGTCGGGTTTCAGTGCGATCACCCTGCCCAGCCTGATCGGCGAAGCAGCGGCCCTGGACATCATGCTCAGCGCGCGCAAGTTCAACGCCCAGGAGGCGCTGGCCATCGGCCTGGTCAATCAGGTGGTGGACGACGCCTACGCCAGCGCGCTGGAACTGGCCGCACGCCTGGCCAGCCATTCCGCCAAGGCGCTGGAGTGGACCAAGACCTTGCTGCTGGCCGAACGCAAAGCCCGACTGACGCGGCAGATGGCACTGGTCGACCAGGCCCGTCAGGACGTGATGCTGGGGCGTTGACCTCAACCCATAACTAGAAACAGCCAACACATAAGCCTCCCCAGTACTGTCAGGAACTCCCACCACCAGGAATGGAAAGCGGCACCTAACCATTGGAGCCTCACCATGTCTCGCCCATACACTCGCTTTCGTCCCAGGTTCAGCCTGCTGACCGCCGGCATCCTCGGGCTGTGCGCCCAACCGGCAGCCCACGCTGAAGAGAACCCGTCACGTCCGTCGGCGGCCAGTGACACCGCCCTGCAAACCGTGGTTGTCACCGGTGCCCGGGACAGCGGTCGCACCGTGGCCAAGAGCCTGGCGCCGATCGATGTGATCAGCGCCGACGACCTCGCCCGCTCCGGTAAACAGAACCTGCGCGACGCCCTGGCCGCCAGCGTACCGTCCTATACCAATGCTGCAGGGTTTACCGGCGGCACCGGGTTGTCGGTCAAGTCCGCGACTTTGCGCGGCCTGGGCGGTAACCATGTGCTGGTGCTGGTCAACGGCAAGCGCCGCCACAATACGTCGCTGATCTTTGTGCAGACCGCCGCCACCTCAAGCGGCCAGTCGCCCGCCGACCTCGACCTGATCCCCATCGCCGCGGTGGACCACGTGGAAGTGCTGCGCGACGGCGCGGCGGCGCAATACGGTTCGGACGCGATTGCCGGGGTGATCAACATCATCCTCAAGACCAACAGCTCCGGCGGCAGCGGCAGCGCCCTCTATGGGCAGTACGCCAACCGTGTGGGCGGCAAGGGTAATTTCGGTGCGAGGGGCCAGGGTCAGATCAACCAGGGCTTCGAGCTGCCCAATGACGGCTTTTTCAGCCTCAGCGCCGATATCGGCCTCCAGGAAAGCTCCAACGTGGCCGGCGCCGTGCCGGATCGCACCAGCATCTATTTCCGCCAGAACGGCCAGCCCGACCCGCGCGAAACCAGTGAAAGCCGTTACCGCCAGCAACTGGGCCAGCCCCGTTCGCAAACCTATAACTTCGGCTACAACGCCGAACTGCCGCTGAACGAGGACTACACGCTGTACTCGTTCTCCACCCTCAGCCACCGCAACTCCACCAGTTGGGGCACTTACCGCACCGCCAACTCGCCGCAGAACATTGTCTCGGTGTACCCGGACGGTTTCTCGCCGCGTTTCGTGGTGGAAGAAGACGACTTCCAAAGCGTGTTCGGCGTGCGCAACGACGACCTGCTGGGCTGGGCTTGGGACCTGAGCACCAGCTACGGCTACAACAACGCCAACACCCGAAACGAACGTTCGTTGAACCCGTCCCTGGGACCAAACAGCCCTCAGGATATGGACGGCGGCAACCTGATCGCCAGCCAATGGACCAATAACCTCGACCTGACCCGTGCGTTCGATACCGGGCTGTTTGCCAAGCCGCTGAACGTGTCGACCGGCCTTGAGTTCCGCCGCGATGGGTTCGAGATCCAGGCCGGCGAATACGCCTCTTATGCCGATGGCGGCTACGTGTTCCCCGCCGGCAGCCCGCTCGCCGGGCAACGCCCCAACCCCGGCGCGCCTGGGCTGGTGGGCTTCACCCCGGCGGATGCGCACAATTACTCGCGCACCAACACCGCCGGCTACGTCGACTTCAGCCAAAGCTTGACGGATAAGTGGGACGTGAGCCTGGCCGGGCGTTTCGAGCACTACAGTGATTTCGGCGACACCGGCAGTGGCAAGTTCTCCACGCGTTACGCGTTCACCCCACAATTCGCCGTGCGCGGCACCGTGAGCAACGGCTTCCGTGCGCCGTCGCTGCAACAGCAGTTCTATTCGTCGTCGCTGACCGCCTGGCGCACCAGCCCGCTCAACGGGCAACTGGAACAGGCCACCACGCGCTACGTCACCGTCAACGACGCCGCCGGCCAGGCCCTGGGCGCCAAGGAGCTCAAGCCTGAACGCTCGATGAACTACAGCCTCGGGTTCGTCGCCACGCCCACCGAGAACCTGGACGTTACGGTCGACCTGTACCAGATCGACATCAAGGATCGCATCCTGCAGACCAGTAACCTGCAAGGCACGGCGGTCTCCAACGTGCTGGCCGCCCAGGGCCTGAACCCCAACCAGATCGTCTCGTACTTCGGCAACCTGGCCGATACCCGCACCCGTGGCATCGACCTGGTGGCCGACTACCGCTATGACCTGGGCCGCTACGGCAAGACCAAATGGACATTGCTCAGCAATCAGAGCCTGCAAACCATCGAGAAGATCAAGGAGCCCGCAGCACTGGCCGGCACCGGCGTCAGCGTGATGGGCCGTGACCGCCAGGGCAACCTGACCTCGGCCTACCCGAAAAACACCACGTCGCTGAATGCCGCCTGGCAACTGGGGGATTTTGAGGTAAATCTCAAGGAAACCCGCTATTCCAAGGTCACCGGGCGTAACCAGATTTCCGCCAGTCGCGATGAAAAAATTCGCCCGGCATTCATCACCGACCTGAGCGTGGGTTACTGGTTGAGCGACGCGGTGAAAGTCACCGTGGGCGGCGAAAACATTTTCGACAAGCGCCCCGAGCAACTGAATGACGAAGCCAAGCGCTTCTACTTCTTCCCCACCGACAACCCCACCTACAGTTGGTACTCGCCCTACGGCCTGGAAGGCGCCTACTACTTCGCCAAAGTCGATGTGAGCTGGTGATGACTCAGTTCGAACGCCCGCAGGCGACCTTCGACCAGCGTCTGTACCGCAAACTGGCGTGGCGGATCATGCCGTTCCTGTTTCTGTGCTTCGTGCTCAACTGGCTGGACCGCGTCAACATCAGCTTCGCGCATTTGCAGTTCAAGACTGACCTGAACATCAGCGACGCCACGTTCGGTATCATCGTCGGGGTGTTCTCCATCGGTTACCTGCTGTTCGAGATTCCCAGCAACCTGCTGCTGGAAAAGATCGGCGCGAAAAAAACCATGATGCGCATCATGGTGCTGTGGGGACTGGTGACCATCGCCACCGCGTTTGCCCAGACCCCGGCGCAGTTCTATGTGCTGCGGGTGTTGCTGGGCGCCGCCGAAGCCGGATTCTTCCCAGGGGTGATCCTGTACCTCACCTACTGGTTCCCGGCCAGCCACCGCGCGCGCATCACCTCGCGTTTCATCATGGCGATTGCGGTGTGCGGGATTATCGGCGGGCCGCTGTCGACCAGCATCATGGCGCACTTCGCCGGTGTCGGCGGCTTTACCGGCTGGCAATGGCTGTTCGTGATCACCGGCATTCCGCCGGTGCTCGCCGGGTTGTTCGCCTGGTATTGGCTGGACGACAAACCGGCATCAGCCAAGTGGCTGAGCGCGGATGAAAAACGCGCCATCGAACAGGCCCTGGCCCACGAACGCCAGCAGCGCAAGCCTGGTGGGCATACGCGTTTTATTGAAGCGCTGAAAGATCGCAAGGTGTGGTTTATCACCCTGGCGTACTGCCTGACCATCATGTGCACCGGCAACGTCACCAATATCTGGGCGCCGTCGATCATTCGCGATTCGGGTATCAGCAACCTGGGGCAACTGGGGTTGTTGTCGGCCCTGCCCTATGTCGTCGGTGTGTGCCTGATGTTGTGGGCTTGCCGCCACTCGGATGTACGACAGGAGCGCCGTTGGCACTTCGCCCTGGGTGGCCTGACAGCCGCGCTGGCCATGCTGATCCTGCCCAATTTCCTCTTCAGCCCCTACTCGGCGATTGCCGTGCTGACCCTGATGACCAGCGGTTACCTGGTGGCCACCGCGATTTTCTGGACCATCCCGACTTACTACCTGTCTGACCACGCCAAGGCCGCGGGCCTGGCGCTGGTCAATTGCTGCGGGCAGATCAGCAGCCTGCTGACGCCGATCATGATCGGCGCGATCAAGACCTCCACCGGCAGTATCAGCCTGGCGCTTTATATCGTGGCAGCGCTGGTGGCCTGCGGCACCTTGATCCTGTTGCTCGGCGTCCCGCGCAGTGTTCTGCGCGACGCTTCCTGACCTCTTTGATGGACCTTTCCATGACCGATTACGTTGCCCTCGCCCACCAACTCGCCGCGCAGATCCAACCCGGTGCCGCCGACCGCGACGCCGGCAGAATCCTGCCTTATGCGCAGCTCGACTTGATCCGCGAATCCGGCCTGGGCGCCGCCCGGGTCCCCACTGAGCTGGGCGGCGGCGACGTCAGCCAACTGCAGGTGGCACAGATTTTCATCACCCTGGCCAAGGCCGATCCGAGCGTGGCCCAGGCGCTGTTTCCGCATTTCGCCACGGTCGAGCACCTGCGCCTGATCGCAAACCCCGAACAGCAGCGTGAGTACCTCGGTGCCTTTGCCGAGCACCAGTTGTCATCTGGCGCGATTGCCGAACGCAGCGGCACCTTTCGCGGTGAAATCCACACGCGCCTGGAACGTCGCGGCGATCAACTGGTGCTCAATGGCAGCAAGTTCTACAGCACCGGTTGCCTGTTTGCCGACCTGCTGAAGATCCAGGCCGTGGACGAGGCCGGCAATGCGGTCTACGTGATGCTGCCCGCCGATACTGCGGGCATTACGCTGCTGGATGACTGGGACGGCATGGGCCAGCGCGTCACCGCCAGCGGCAGTACCCTGCTGGAAAATGTGCCGGTACGCCCCGAGCAAGTGATCCCGCTGGCGCAGTGGTACCAGCGCCGTAACTATGTGGGCGCCAGTGCCCAGTTGATCCACTGTGCCCTGGATGTCGGCATCGGCCTGGCGGCCTTGGATGACGCGGTAGCGTGGGCGCGCACTGGCTCGCGACCGGTGCGCGAAAGTGGCGTGGACCAGGCGCGCAACGACCCGTACATCCTGCACACCCTCGGCGATCTGGCCGCGCGCATCCATGGCGCCGAAGCGCTGGTGGAGAAAGCCGCCGGGGCGGTCGACCTGGCCGCGCGCACGCAGTTGCAGGGGTTGGCGCAGGGCGAGGAATTGGAAGCTATTTTGGTGAAGTCCTCGATTGCCGTGGCCGAAGCCAAGATCGCCTCAACCCGCGCCGCCCTCTTCGTGTGCGAGCGTCTCTATGAAGTCGGCGGCGCAGCCACCACCCAGTCGCGCTACAACTTCGACCGTCACTGGCGTAACGCACGCACCCACACCACCCATGACGCCCTGGCGTACAAGTACAAGGCAATTGGCGATTATTTGCTGAACGCGAAAGCACCGCCGATTGCGTTTACTTATTGAGCCCTGGATATGTTGAAGTTACCGTTTTGCCTGCTGCTTCTGTCCGGCTCCGTGTCGGCCGCCGAGCCTTGGGACGACCTGGACGCGCAGATCAGCCAGGCATTGCCCGGCGTGATAGAGCTGCGCCACGCGATTCACCAACAACCCGAGCTGGGCAATCGCGAGTTCCACACCAGCGAGCGCATCGCCCAACGCTTACAGGAACTGGGGCTGGAGGTGCAGACTGGCATCGCGCATACCGGTGTCATTGGCATTTTGCGTGGTGGCAAAACTGGCCCGGTGGTCGCGATTCGCGCCGAACTGGACGCGCTACCGCTCACCGAGGAAACCGGCCTGCCGTTCGCGTCGACTGTGCGCAGCAAAGATGAAGGCGCTGACTTTCGCAGCCGTGGCAAGGACGTCGGGGTGATGCACGCTTGCGGTCACGATGCGCATATGGCGATGGCGCTAGGGGTTGCCGAGGTGTTGGCGGCCCATCGCGAGCAGTTGCCGGGCACCCTCAAGCTGATCTTCCAACCGGCCGAAGAAGGGCCGCCGCTCGGCGAACAAGGCGGTGCGCAATTGATGATCAAGGACGGCGCGCTGCAAAATCCCGCTCCGGCGGTGATCTTCGGCATCCACGTAACTGCGGGTACGGCGGGGACTTTCACGCTCAGCCGGCAACGCACCACGGCGGCAGCCGACACCTTTGTCGCGCGCATCATCGGCCGCCAGACCCACGCAGCCTTCCCGTGGACCGGCATCGACCCTGTGCCCGTCGCCGCCCAGGTGATCCTGGCCTGGCAGACCATTCCCAGTCGCCAATCCAACCTCAGCCTGTTGCCGGCGCCGGTGATTTCCGTGGGCCGTATCGAAGCCGGTGACCGCCACAACATCATCCCCGCCGAAGTGCGCCTGGAAGGTTCGATTCGCACCGTCAGCGATGAACAGCGTGAGGACGTGTTGCAGCGCATGAGCCGCACCGCCGAGCACATCGCCGAAGCCTCGGGGGCCACCGCCAAGGTGGACTACCTGCCGGGGAATTACCGCGCCGGCTACAACAACACTGCGTTGGTTGACCAGTTGATGCCGGTGCTGCAACAGGTGTCGACCACACCGGTGCGGATCGACAACGGCACCTACGGTGCCGATGACTTCGCTGAATACGCCCGCCAGATTCCGGGGATTTTCATGCGTATGGGCGTGACACCGCCTGCGCTGGAGGGCAAAAACGTGTGGCCTACCCATTCGCCGGGCTTCCAGGTGGATGACCCGAGCCTGGCGGTGGGGATCCGGGCACTGAGTCGGATGACGTTGAGCTACATGATTGACGCTCCTCGGTTGTCGCCCTAGGGTCCAGAACGTCGAATTCAGACCGCGCGCTGCGGTTATATCCATAGCAACAAAGGATATTGGTATATACCAGATCACTCCCTTATAAATCGCTTCCATCAAAAGACGTTGGACTGGAGTGGCAAGCGATGGTGTCGGTAAAGGTAATGCTCGAGTACTTCCATCCCTGGCCGAATTCGGCGGGTTTGTACCTGGCGCGGGAGCGCGGCTGGTATGAAGAGCTGGGCCTGGATGTGGAATTGGTGGTGCACGACCCCTACCGTGGCGACACCCTGCAGCACCTGCTGGCCGGTGCGGCGGATTTTGGCGTATTTCCCAGCAACCGCCTGCTGGTGCGCCGTGCCCTGGGCCAACCGTTGCAAGGCATCGCGGCGATCAACCATGCGGGCCTGGAGTCGATCCAGACCCTCACCGATTCCGGCATCCGTCGCCCGCGAGACCTGGTCGGCAAGCGGCTGGCCCTCAACCCGACACCACGTGGCCTTGCCATGGTGCGCCACTTGGTGAGCCGCGACGGAGGTGACTTCGACGCGGTGATCCTGCTGGACAGCGGTGTGCGCGAACTGCGCCCCGAGCAGCTCGCCGAAGGTATCGCCGACGCCAGTTTTGGTGGTTACTGGGCCTGGGAAGCGTTGATGCACAGTCCCATCGAAGCGGCGCGGCGCGTGGTGTTGCCGGTGGACGACATCGGCGCTCCGGCCTATCACAGCTACCTGCTCGGCACTCACGAACGCACCCTGACCGACAAACCTGAAGTGGTGCGTGACTTCCTCGCGGCCACCGCCCGCGGTTACCTGGCCGTGGCGCAGGATCCATCGATTGCCCTCGCCGCCTACGAACACACCACGCCGTATTTCCCGGCCGAATTGCTAAGTGCCTCGCTGCATAAAATCGCCCCGACCTGGCTGCATGAAGGCCGCTGGGGTGAGCAACGCCAGGCGCTGCTGGCCCCCTACGCCGAATGGCTGCACGAGCATGCGGTGCTCGACAATCCGCAGGTGTGGCAAGGCGCAACCAGCAACGCTTATCTGCCCGAGGTGAGCGCATGAATCCCCAACGCACCGCTCACGGCCTGGGGCTGGATCCGGTTGCCGCCGATTGGCCGGCCCTGCACGAAACCGACATCGCACACCTGCTGCGGGAGTACCCGCAACTGGGTCCGCTGCATAGCCTGCATTGGCATAGCCCACGGCCGTTTTCCGCCGCCGGATTGATCACCACCGGTAACGCGACGCTGTTCGTCAAACGACATCACCAACGGGTACGCCAAGCCGCGTGGCTGCACGAAGAACACCAACTGATCGCCCACCTGCATCGCCGGGGCGCGCCGGTGGCGGCGGTAGTGCCGAATCGACATAGCGCAACGGCCACGGTGCAAGGCGAGTGGACCTATGAAGTGCACCACGTTGCCGAGGGCCTGGACCTGTACCGCGATGCGCTGTCGTGGTCGCCGTTCCAGAATCTTCAGCATGCCTTCGCCGCCGGCCAGGCGTTGGCCCGTTTGCATCAGGCCGCCGAACACCATGAAGCGCCCCGACGCCAGACCCATGTGCTTCTGGCCAACGCACGACTGATCGGGCAGTCTGCGCCCCTGGAAGCCATCGCCAATATCGCCAGCCCTTACCTGGCAGGCAAGGATTGGCGAGCCCAACTCAGCGAACTGTTGTTGCCGTGGCACAACGCGTTGTACCCGTTACTACGTGAACAACCACCGTTGTGGACTCACAACGACTGGCACGCCTCCAACCTGTTATGGAATGCTGACGGCAGCGTTTCGAGCGTGCTGGATTTCGGCCTGGCCGACCGCACCTTCGCCCTCTTCGACCTGGCCACGGCTATCGAACGCAACGCCGTGCCCTGGCTGGAACTGGACACTGGCGGTGCGGCTCGCGCCGATCTCGACAGCGTCGATGCGCTGCTTACCGGTTATCACCAGGTGCGCCCGCTGGGCGCGAAGGATCTACATACCCTCAGCGCCTTGCTGCCGTTGGTGCATGTAGATTTCGCGCTGTCCGAAGTGACGTATTACCAGGGTGTGGTGGGCTCCACGGCCAGTGCAGATGTGGCGTACTACACCTATCTGCTGGGCCATTTGCGCTGGTTTGCCGGGCTGCAAGGGCAACGTCTGCTCGGCCATATCCGACGGAAAACCGTATGAGTATTCTGGTTGATCGCCAATGGCTGCAGGCGCATCTGGACGACCCTGGAGTAGTGGTGCTGGATGCCACCGTCGTGCTGCCCTCACCCGAGTTCGATGGCGATTACCGCGTCGATAGCGGTTACGACGGCTGGTTGCAGGCACATATCCCAGGCTCGCGGCATGCCGACCTCTTGACTGAACTGGCGGACACCCAGGCCAGTTTCAGCTTTGCCCTGCCGCGCCCCGAGGCACTGGTGAACGCCCTGGCAAACCTTGGCGCAGGCGAGGAAAAAGCCGTGGTCATCTATGACCGTGCCGACGGCTTCTGGGCCGCACGGTTGTGGTGGATGCTGCGTGGAGCAGGTATCGACGCCAGGGTGCTGGATGGCGGTTTCAACGCCTGGCGTGAAGCCGGTCTGCCAGAACACAGCGGCCCTGCCAAGCCGATAACGCCTGTGCACCCCTGGTCAATCAACCCACGCCCAGAGCTGTGGATTGACCGCGGCGGCGTAGAAGCAATCGTCGCTGGCAACGCACCGGGACAACTGATCTGCGCCCTCGGCGCGGCCCTTTTTGAAGGTACCGCTGCCACCCGCTACGCCCGACGCGGGCATATCCCCGGCAGCCTTAACCTGCCGGCCCGCCTGCTGTTCGACGCCCACGGCCGCTACCTGCCCAAGGATGCCCTGGCCCTGGCGATTGGCCCCACGCTGCTGCACAGCGAAGGCCCTTTGATCCTGTATTGCGGCGGCGGTATCTCCGCGGCTGCCAACGCGTTGGCCCTGACCCTGCTGGGTCGCCAGGACATCGCGATCTACGACGGTTCCTTGCAGGAATGGGCCGCCGACGCACGTTTACCAATGACTACCGGAGCAGCTCCGGCCTGACGCCACTTTCGGCGAATTCGGCTTTTTCATCACGAACTGGCAACCCGTCCGTTGCGCAGCGCCGGGCTTCTTTGCGCCCGATAAAAGCGTACGGCAATGGCCGGCAGACCTTTGGAGCGCTCTTTATATGGCTACACCTTACCGTCACACGCTGCTCGCCCTGAGCATCACCCTCGCCGCTGCGGCGGCCCATGCCCAGGATGCGACGCTGGACACCGTCACCGTCGTCGGCCAGGAAACCACCGACTATCAGGCAAAAAAAGCCGCCGTGGCCGGCTTCGATAACGCGCCGTTGCTGGACACCCCGGCGTCCGTCGCCGTGATCACCGAAGCGCGCCTGAAAGACCAGCAGGCACGCCTGCTCAGTGAGGTGTTGAAGGATGACGCCTCGGTGGGCGACAGCTATGCGCCGGTTGGCTACTACGAGAATTTCGTGATCCGTGGCTTCGCCCTCAACCCGGCCAGCAGCTACAAGATCAACGGCCGCACCATCACCGGCGAGCAGAACGTGGCGCTGGAGAACAAGCAGCAAGTGGAAGTGCTCAAGGGCGTGGCCGGTTTGCAAAGTGGCGTCTCCGAGCCCGGCGGACTGGTCAACTACGTGAGCAAGCGCCCGGAAAATGTGCGCTCGGTGACGGTGTCGACCAACGAACAGGGCGAGCGTTACCTGGCCACCGACATCGGTGGCTGGCTCGGCACCGAGCAGCAGGTGGGCGTACGCATCAACCTGGCCCACGAAGACATTCGCTCCTACGTCGACCACGCCGACGGCAAGCGCGACTTCGCCTCCTTGGCGCTGGACTGGAACATCAGCCCCAACGCCCTGCTGCAACTCAACGCCGAGTACCAGGACCGCGAGCAGCGCTCGGTGCCGGGCTATCAATTGCTCGGCGGCACCGACGTGCCGCATCACGTTTCGCCCAAGGACCTGCTGGCGTACCAGAGCTGGTCGAACCCGGTGGGCATCCGTTCCCTGAACCTCGACGGGTTGTTCGAATACCGCTTCAACGACGCCTGGAAAGCCAGCTTCAGCGCCTCCCGCAGCCGGGTGGTGATCGACGACTACAGCACCTTCGCCTGGGGTTGCTACGGTGCCGCCAGTTGCGCCAATACCGCTGTGCCCAACCACTTCAGCGCCGAGGGCGACTATGACATCTCCGACTACCGCAGCCCGGACGACACCCGCCGCAACGAAGAGGCCCAGGCTGCGCTCAATGGTCAATTCGACATCGGTTTCCTCAAGCATGACCTGACCTTCGGCACCACCGCGTTCCGTCGCCTGGTGGATCGGCGCACGTCGGTCAACGCGTATATCGGCGAGGGCAATATCTACCAGCCGTCACCGGTACTGGAACCCTACGACGGCCCGCTTGGCCACACCTACCGGCGCCTCGACAGCCGCCAGTACGGCCTGTTCGCCAGCGACCGCATCAGCTTCAACGAGCAGTGGCAAACCATCCTCGGCGGGCGCCAGGTACGCCTGGATGAAGAGACTTACAACCAGGCCGGCGCCACCACTCGGCACACCCAGCGCAGCCTGTTCCTGCCCCAGGTGGCGCTGATCTATAAACCGCGCCCCGACACCTCGCTGTACGCCAGCTACAGCAAGGGCCTGTCCCTGGGTGGCGAGGCCGCGTGGTTCAGCAGCAACGCCGACGAGGTGCTGCCGCCGACCACCTCGCGCCAGCTGGAGGTGGGGGTCAAGCGTGACTTCCAGCGCCTGAGCCTGACTGCGGCGCTGTTCCAGATCACCCAGGATTTGCAATACAACCGACCGAACGACGACGGCACTACCACCTTCGTGCAGCAAGGCAAGCAGAAAAATGTGGGCATCGAATTGTCCGCCAACGGCCACGTGACTTCCGACCTGCAAGTGTCAGCCAGCGTTGCAGCGATCCGCGCCCGGGTCAGTGGCAGCGGCACCGACGACTACGACGGCCACCAGGCAATCAACGTGCCCAAGCTGCGCGCCAGCCTGCACGGCGACTACAGCATTCCCGGCGTCCCTGGCCTGGCCTTGCTCGGCGGGGTGCAATACAGCGCGAGCAAATACGCCAACCGCGAAGCTACGGTGAAGGTCGACGACTACGCGGTGTTCGATGTGGGCGGTCGCTACAGCACCAAGGTGGGCGATTACGCCACTGTGCTGCGCCTGACTGTCGACAACCTGTTCGACAAACACTACTGGCGCGATGTGGGTGAATCCGCAGGCGACGGCTACCTGTTCCTGGGTGCGCCGCGCACGGCGCGATTGTCCGCCACCGTCAATTTTTAAGGCCGAGCGTTACCCTGGCCGACCAGCTCAAGCAACAGGCGTTGCACCTGGAAAATTGGTTTTTGAGAGAACCCTATGTCGCCACTCGAAATCGTCGCCGTACTCTTCAACATCGCCGGGGTCTGGCTCACCGCACAACGGGTGCGCTGGTGCTGGCCCGTCAGCGTGGTCGCGGTGTTGTTGTATGCCTGGATCTTCTTCGATGTGAAGCTGTATTCGGACATGCTCCTGCAACTGGTCTTTGCCGTGCTGCAAGGCTATGGATGGTGGCGCTGGAGCACCGGCCGCGTTAACGCCGGCAAGGTGCGGGTGGAACGCCTGCCGCTTCAGGAAGCGTGGCGGCACGTGCTCGCGGGCATGATCGGAGCCGTGGCTCTGGGTACGGTGATGCACCACTTCACCGACGCCGCCCTGCCCTGGCTGGATTCGCTGCTCACTGCCTTCAGCCTGGTCGCCAGCCTATGGGCGGCGCGCAAGTACGTGGTCAGTTGGTGGCTGTGGATCGTGCTGGACGCGGCCTATGTGGGCTTGTTCCTGTACAAGGACCTGCAACTGACCGCTGCGCTGTATGCCGGTTTTGTGCTGCTGGCCGCCTACGGTTTGCGTGCCTGGCAACGTGACCTGCAGCAGCAGGAGCATATAACCAAAGTGTCGGTTCACAGCGTTTAATATCATTAAACACAAAGCGTTTATCACGTTTAAATATAAACAAACGCCCGGCTGTTCTTAGGCAGCAGACCCGCCCCCCGCGTGTCCCCCAACCTTTTTGCCCGCAGGAAGCACCATGTCCGATCCCACCCCGCTGTTATTCGGCCTTTATGAACAAGCCAGTGTCGGCTGCGGCGGCGCGCCCAGCCTGTGGACCCACCCGGCGGATGAACGGCTGAACATCAACACCCTCAAATACTGGTCGAACCTGGCCCGCACGGCGGATGAAGCTAACCTGGACCTGATGTTCTTCGGCGATGTGCTGGGCTTTTACGACGTATTTGGCGGCTCTGAAGCGATGGCATTGAAATGGGCCGTCGAAGCCCCCGCCAACGACCCGTTGACGATCATTCCGGCGCTGGTGGCCCTCACCGAAAAACTCGCGTTTGGCGTCACCGTCACCACCAGCTACGAGCACCCGTTCACCCACGCCCGACGCTTCAGTACGCTGGATCATTTGTCCGATGGGCGCATCGGCTGGAACATCGTCACCTCGTATCTGTCCAGCGCCGCCCGCAATTTCGGCCTGGAGCAGATGATCAAGCACGATGACCGCTATGAGCGCGCCGAAGAATTCCTGGAGGTGGTCTACAAGCTCTGGGAAGGCAGCTGGGCGGATGACGCCGTGGTTGCCGACAAACGCTCGCAGACCTACGCCAATGGCGCGCGGGTGCGCCCGATCCAGCACGCGGGTGAACATTACCGCGTCGCCGGCCCGCACCTCAGCTCGCCATCGCCACAGCGCACGCCGTTGCTGATCCAGGCCGGCTGGTCGGCACGGGGCCGGGAGTTCGCGGCCAAGCACGCGGAACTGGTGTTTATCGCCAAGTCCAACCCGCTGGATATCCGCCAGGGCCTTGAAGATATCTGGCGCCAGGCCGAAGCCCGTGGCCGTCAGGCCGCCGATGTGAAGTCGCTGACCGTGCTGCGCATCGTCACCGCTCCCACCGCCATCGAGGCACAGAAAAAATACGACACCCTGCAAAGCAACTATCACCTGCAAGCACAGTTGGTGAGCTATGCCGGCGACACCGGCATCGACATCAACCGCTACGCCGACAACGAAGTACTGTCGACCCACACCGAAGGCATGACCTCTTACGTGATGCGACCCGATGGCAGCGGCAAACCGTTGACCGCAGGCGAGGTGCGCCAACGCTTTGCAAATGTCACCCGTGGCAGCGACCTGATCCTGGTGGGCACCCCGGAGCAAATCGCAGAAAAGATCGAGGAGCACGCACGAATCTCCGGTACCAGCGGCTACATGCTCAACCCGCTGATCAGCCCAGGTTCGTTGAATGACTTCGTCGAACTGGTGATCCCGGCCCTGCAAAAACGCGGGCTGTACCGCACCAACGCGCAAAGCGGCACACTGCGCTCGCGCCTCAGCGCTGATGGCAGCGATCGCCTGCCAAGCTCGGCCCATGGCGCTTCGTTCCGCTTTGCCTGAAGCCTGCGTGGGACCAGGTGACCTGCGCCAACAGGAACGGTAGAGTCACCCCCACGTCATGCCTGCACACGGAACCCCAGGATGCCTTTCGACCCAATTTCCCCACACTACCAGCGTATCCGCGAACAGATCGCCAACGACATCGCCGCCGGTGTACCCCAGGCCGACGAGAAATTCCCCTCTGAACGAGACATGATCGAACGCTTCGGCTGCACTCGCGTGACCTTGCGCCAGGCTTTGCAGCAACTGGAGGCTGAGGGCCTGGTATATCGGGAAAATCGCCGGGGCTGGTTTGTCAGCCCCAGGCGCATCCGCTACGACCCGACGCGCATCAGCGGTTTTATGGATTACGTCAGTGCTCAGGGTCGCACACCGCGCACCGAGTGCCTGCACGCCGAACTGCGCCCGGCTGGCCCGTGGCTGGCCAAGCGCATGGGTTTGGCTTCGGTGGACGAACCGATGTTTTTCCTGCAACGCCGCCGCTGGATCGATCGTCGCCCGGTGCTGCTGGAGTTCAACGCGCTGCTCGCCAGTTGGTGCCCAGGCCTGCTGGAAGCCGACCTCAATACCTCGCTGACCCAACTGCTGCGCGAGCGCTTTGCACGGGTGCAATCGCGTTGCGAGCTGGAGATGCACATCGGCACAGTGAATGAAGAACAGGCCGAGCTGCTACAACTGTCGCCGGGGTCCACCAGTGTGTATCTGGAGCGTTTGAATTTCGGTGAGGAAAACCGGCCGGTGGAATTCGACCAGGAATTCTGGCGCCCCGATGCGTTGTCGATTGTGATGGAGACTCGGTATCCGGGAACTCACTGAGACGTCAACACAGACGCCGCTGACAAGTCACGTGATAGGGGGGCTGCGGCGCGTCGAGCAACTGCTCGGCTACTCGCCGCCTCCAACACCACGGCGTCCTTGATCACGATCAAATCAGGGGCCAGCGCGCGTACCACAGCCGGGTCGTGTGCACCCGCAAGCCCTCATCAATGATGTGTTGCACGTTCATGCATGGGGGACTCTACGCAAAATCAACATTGCAATGAACAGCACACCGACTATCCCCACCGAAATCATCAATCCGTGCTCGCTGACGTAGGACACTGTGGCGCCCGTGGCAATGGGACCTAATACGCTGCCCAAGGTGTAGAACATCGCAATCGCCGTCATGGCGGTGGACACTTGCTGTTCGCCCACCCGGTCTCCCGCCTCGATCACAGCCAGGGTGTTCATGCCACCAATGGCGCCGCCCCAGAGGAATACGACAATCGTCGCCAGCCAAGGAAGCGGCTGGCTGAACGGAATGGCCAGGGTGCCCAGCAACAGTATCAAGCCGCAGACTAATTGGCCTACTTTGTACGAACTGCGGTCGGCCATCCAGCCGATTGGCAGTTGCAGGAGGGTGCCACCCATTCCGAACGTCGATATCAGCAGGGTGGCGGCGGTCAACAGATAACCAGCCGAGAGGCTGTAGCCTCCAAGGAACGATACGGATGAGGTTTCCGAAAAGCCTGCGATAAACGCGCCACACAGTGCCGTTGTAATGATGCTGAACAACTTGCCATGGCGTTTTTCTGCCGGGGTTTGCGGTCGCGTATCGTAGTCCTTGAGGGTTAAGGCCAGCGCGCCGGATAACAACACGATCACGGCACAGGCGTAGTAAGGCGCGGCACTCCCGACGCCGAATACAACCAACAGCAGCGGACCGACAGCAATACCCAGGCCCATCAAGGTCTCATGTATGCCGATCGCCCGACCGCGCTCGTCTTTCGAGGCAACCGCGACAATCCACGTATCGCAGGCGATCCAGCGCAGGATCAAGCCGATACCGAGGACGAAATTCAGCGAAAAAATCAGTGCCAAATGGGTTGTCAGGGTCATACCGATCAGCGCAGCAATCGTCAGCGTTGCGCTGAGGATATTCGTCTTGACCAGCCCCAGATGGGCCAGCAGACGCGGAACCCATTTGTAGAGCAGCAAGATCGCCAACCACGAGGCGCTGATAATCACCCCGATCTTCGCCGGTTCGACCCCTCGCTGCTCAAGCGAAAGCGACAGCAGCGGAGTAACTGTACCGATCTGTACGATCTGCGACAGGGCCGAGAGGGTGTTTATCTTGGTGAGCGCAAACCAGCGTTGCTTGTCAGTGCACTCAATACTCGGATCTTCCATTCGTGAGCGACCTTGGTTGGACAGCGGTGAAGTGTTCGAACTGCCACGGGCAAAGCTCCCCTCAGGCTTGTGAAACAGGGCATTGATGGCGTCTGTAGGCACCCAGCCGCTCTGGTTTTCTTCGAAAATTCCAGCAGTCGCCGATGATCCATCCGTTAGGGCTCAAAGATCCTGCGGTCAGGGTTTCCGACGGCACAGATGATGCCTAAGTACACGCCGGCGGCCACTTGCAGACTGGTGGCCGTGTTGAATGGAGCAATTTGCCGCGCCTCTTCGAGACTTACGACCGAAACGTCCCAATAGGCCCCCATACGAACCAGTTTGTCAGATATAAACCTTAAACCATGTGTCCGAAAGCAAAATGGCATAATATGCCAATGCTCGAAAGAATCTGTTTGCCGGAAGCTGGAGCTCATTATGGCGACGCGAAACGTTGTGCTCACCCCTCACCAGGAACAGGTTATCCAGGACCTGGTTCAGTCCGGCCGTTATCAGAATGCCAGCGAGGTAATGCGAGAAGGCTTACGGCTATTGGAGCAACGCGTCGCCGAAGATACGGCCAAAATTGAGGCCCTGCGTCAGGCGACCTCGATCGGCATCATGGACCTTGAGCACGGGCGCTTTACTCAGGTGAACGAAGGAGATCTGGAGCACTACCTCGAGGGCTTGAGCCTGGAGGCCACCCTCCCCGCGCGCGAGAAACACTGAGCATGCCGCAGTATCGGATTACCAACGCGGCGCGCGCCGACATTGTTGACATCCTCAGGCTCTCCCAGACGCAGTTCGGCGGTCAAGCACGCCAGCGCTACCAGGCGCTGATCCTCGCGGCGCTGCAAGCTCTTGCCAGCACGCCTTATCGCATTGGCAGCCATGACCGCGATGAGCTTGCACCGGGCCTTCGCAGCTATCACCTCATCTATTCACGCCAGCAGGCTAAACCCCCTAATGGAACGGTAAAAAGCCCACGCCATATCGTGCTTTATCGTGTGGCAAACGACGACTTGATCGAGGTCGTCAGACTCCTGCATGACGCCATGGACGTGCAACTGCACCTGCCCAACGACTGATCACCGGCCTGGCCCAACGGCTTAACTGTCCATGAACAGCGAAGGTAAGGCGCCCGCCTCTACATCGCAACCTGAGCACCCTCGCTGTCAGCCGACTCGGCAGCCAATGGAAGCGGGAGGTTCTGGGTCCGACGGACTATTGAGACCCATGATCAGAGGTACGATGCTCAGCGTTGCGTACCACATTCAATGCTGAACAACCGCTTCCTAGGCGTTTTCCGTGGCCAGGCGCCTAGCATTCCCCTCCAACTGCCGGTGGACACGCGGATCGATGCCCCTGGAGACCAGTGCCCTGGCAACATCACGCAGAGCGCGAGCATCTCGCAGGCTAATTTCAGGATAAGTACCGAGAGAAATACGAGGTTGCTTACCCGCCCAGCAAAAGCGGAAGTGCCAGCACTTGGTGCCATTTGTATTCACAAAGAGGGCGAGACCATCGTAATCAGGGAGGGTGTAGTCCTTGGCACGGGGTTTGGCGTGTCGGACCGCAGTATCGGTGAGAGCCATCGTACAATCTCCGTCTCGGTTGAATAGAGGAGATTTGTAAGGTTTCCAGAGAGGTCAGTCCCACGAAAAAGTGATCTACCAAGCGCCGAATTAATGTACTAAACGATGTACTAAAAAACCGTGGCTGCTAGTACTTCCTAGAAGAACTTACTGGAACGAAAAAAAGAGACCGAAGCCTCTTTTTTGGGTTTCTACATACTTCAATGGAAGTCTATAGAAAAATAATTGGAGCGGGAAACGAGACTCGAACTCGCGACCCCGACCTTGGCAAGGTCGTGCTCTACCAACTGAGCTATTCCCGCTTGGTGATGCGCATTCTATAGAATCTTCGGCACCCGTCAACCCCTTGATTCAAAAAAGTTTTATTTCTTTTCAACGGTGGTGCGCAGGTGAGGCCAGGCGGCGCGCAGGTATTGCAGCATGGACCACAGGGTCAGGCCTGCGGCGACCAGCAGCAAGGCGTAGCCGGTCAGGACCCAGAACGAGAAGTCCGATGGGTTGGCCAGCAGGATGACCAGCGCGAGCATTTGCGCGGCGGTTTTCCATTTGCCCATGTTTGATACGGCGACATGGGCGCGGGCGCCGATTTCGGCCATCCATTCGCGCAGGGCCGAGACGACGATTTCGCGGCCGATGATGACGGCGGCCGGCAGGGTCAGCCACAGGTTGCCGTGCTCCTGCACCAACAACACCAGGGCCACGGCGACCATGAGTTTGTCGGCCACGGGGTCGAGAAACGCGCCGAACGGCGTGCTCTGTTCCAGGCGGCGGGCCAGGTAGCCGTCGAGCCAGTCGGTGGCGGCGGCAAAGGCGAATACCGAACTGGACGCGACGTAGCTCCATTCATAGGGCAAATAGAACAACAAAATGAAGATCGGGATAAGCAGGACGCGTAGAACGGTGATCAGATTAGGGATATTCATCGGCACAACTGGCTACGAGGTGAGAAGGCATTCTATTCGCTGTGCAGACTGGCATAAATCAATTCAGCGAGTTTTTTACTGATACCGGGTGCTTTGGCTATTTCGTCAATGCTGGCACGGGAGAGCTCCTGCAAGCCACCAAAATGTTTAAGCAGGTCACGGCGCCGGGTCGGACCGACCCCTGCAACGCCTTCCAGGGTTGAGGTTCGGCGGGTTTTGCCGCGACGCGCACGGTGGCCGGTAATGGCGAAGCGGTGGGCTTCGTCGCGGATCTGTTGAATCAGGTGCAGTGCCGGGGAATCGCCCTTCAAGGTGAACTCATGGGCGGCATCATTCAAGTACAACGTCTCGAAACCGGCCTTGCGCGTGGCGCCCTTGGCCACGCCAAGCAGGATCAGGTCGGGCACCGCCAGTTCGTTGAGAACGTCGCGGGCCATGGATAACTGGCCCTTGCCACCGTCCACCAGGAGGATATCGGGCAACTTGCCCTCCCCGTCCTTCAACTTGCTGAAGCGCCTTGTGAGCGCCTGGTGCATGGCGGCGTAGTCATCGCCGGCGGTGACGCCTTCAATGTTGTAGCGCCGGTAGTCGGCCTTGATCGGGCCTTCAGGGCCGAACACCACGCAAGAGGCCACGGTGGCCTCACCGCTGGAGTGGCTGATGTCGTAACACTCCAGGCGCTGCGGTGGCTCGTCCAGGTTGAGCACCTCGGCCAGGGATTCGAAGCGCGCGGCAACGTGCTGTCGATTGGCCAGGCGTGCGCCTAGGGCCTGCTCGGCGTTGGTCACGGCCAGTTGCTGCCAGCGGGCCCGGGTACCGCGAACGCGATGGCTGATGTCCAGCTCGCGCCCGCGCAGTTCGTGGATCGCCTCGATCAGGGTCGGGAAATCCTCGTGGACCACGTTGACGATAAGCTCCGACGGCAGGTCGCGCTCGGGGCTGCTCACATAGTACTGGCCGAGGAACGCCGCCATGACCTCGGAGACGTCTTCGTCGATGCCGGTCTGCGGGAAAAAATTCTTGCTGCCCAGCACTCGCCCGCCACGCACGCTGATCAGGTGCACACAGGCACCTCCCGGGTTGACGAACGCCGCAATCACGTCGACGTCGCCGGTGCCGCCTTCCATGCTTTGCTGGTCCTGGACGCGGCGCAGCAGGGAGATCTGATCGCGCAGTTCGGCAGCCTTCTCGAAATCCAGGGTACTGGCAGCGATTTCCATGGCCCCCGACAGCTCATCGGTGAGCGCGTTACTGCGCCCCTCGAGGAACATCACCGAGTGACGCACATCCTCGGCGTACTCGGCAGGTTCCACCAGCCCCACGCAGGGCGCCTTGCAGCGCTTGATCTGGTATTGCAGGCATGGCCGTGTGCGGTTTTTGTAGAAGCTGTCTTCACACTGGCGCACAAAGAACGTTTTCTGCAGCAGGCTCAGGCTCTCACGAATGGCACCTGCGCTCGGGTAAGGCCCGAAATACTTGCCCTTCTGCTTCTTCGCGCCACGGTGAATGCTCAGCCGTGGGAAAGCGCCGTCCGACAAGAACACGTAGGGATAGGATTTATCGTCGCGCAGCAGGATGTTATATGGAGGCCTCCATTCCTTGATCAACGTCTGCTCAAGCAGCAGCGCTTCGGTTTCATTGGCGGTGATGGTGGTTTCGACCTGGGCGATGCGCGCGACCAAGGCGGCGGTTTTGGGCGCCAGACCGGTCTTGCGAAAGTAACTCGCCAGACGGCTTTTCAGGTTCTTGGCCTTGCCTACGTAGAGCAGGCGCGCCTCGCTGTCGAACATGCGGTACACGCCGGGGCGGCCACTGCAGGTCGAGAGGAAGGCACTTGGATCAAACGGTGTGGTCATGTCAGGCGCTGGCGTCCACCATGCCGTGACGCACTGCGAGCAGGGTCAATTCAACATCACTGCTGATGGCGAGTTTCTCGAAGATGCGATAGCGGTAGGTGTTCACGGTCTTGGGCGACAGGCACAGTTTGTCGGAAATCGACTGCACCTTCTGGCAACCGACGATCATCAAGGCGATCTGGATTTCCCGCTCCGACAGCGCGTCGAACGGTGAATCGCTGGTGGGCTGGAAAGATTTGATCGCCAACTGCTGGGCAATCTGCGGGCTGATGTAGCGCTGCCCGGCAAATACAAGGCGAATGGCTTGCACCATCTCCGCCAGGCCGGCGCCTTTAGTGAGATAACCGGCCGCCCCCGCCTGCAAGAGACGTGTAGGGAACGGGTCTTCCTCGCACACGGTTACCACCACAACCTTGATATCAGGATGGCTGCGCAATAATTTAGTCGTGGCGCCAAGACCGCCGATACCCGGCATCTTGACGTCCATCAGCACCACATCGGGTTTCAACTCCCGGGCCTTGATCAGAGACTCCTCTCCCGACTCGGCCTGGCCGACTACTTGCAGGCCATCGATGTCAGCCAGCATTCGTGTAATGCCTGTACGAACGAGATCATGGTCATCGACTACTAGCACCCTAATCAAGCAGACACCTCGCGATATGGTCTTTATAGGTTGCTGACCACCTTAGCAAAAAACCGGGTCGCAGACCTAGCCGCTGGCATCATATATATGGAGTTTGACCGCTTGGCGCGCGGCAATCGGCGGGTGGAGGGCCGGATTTGCTGGGCAAAAGGTCAGGAGTCCTGCGGGTGCGGCTTGATTTTTCCATTCCTGGAAAGGGAATGCTCGGCCAGGGTCGAGGTCAGGCGGCGGATTGCATCCTGGTCTTCCTTGAACATCGCCCGGTAATCAACCAGGACTTTCTCTTCAAGCTGGCTCAGGTTTTCCAGTTGAATCGGCGTGGCAGCCCCGGTCAACACGTACAGGATATCCACGCCTCTCTCGGCCACACGGGACAAATAGTCGGCCTTGGGCGCACGTCCACCACTTTCATATTTGCCTTGTGCGTTGGCTTCAACGCCTCCGATTTCACCAAAAACTTTTTGCGACAGGCCAAGTCGCTCTCTTTCCTGCCTTAAACGCGAACCGATTCCACTCATTTGGATGTATGATCCTATTTGGCACACCCCAAGAGGTGACACACTCATCTCTTCGTTGAACGAACTTGAACGGTTTTGAACTATGCCCGGAATCCGCACTGCTGCACAAGCCAAGGCCTGGCTGGAACATCAGGGAAAGTCCGTTCAGGCGTTCGCCCGTGAACACGGCGTCGATCCGGCAACCACCTATCAAGTGCTCGCTGGGCGCAAAAAGGGACGGCGTGGGGAGGCCCATAAGGTAGCGGTCCTTTTGGGCATGAAAGAGGGGATCATCCCTGCTGAGGCTGACGGCCAGAACAACGATCCGGAAGTCGGCTCCTGACCCAGTATGCGCTTATCAGGATCCGACGCAGGCTTTTAGCTTGAGGGACAGACGCGCTCCATTCGCCAGAAGCTGTCTTCTTCACCGACAACGCGCAATCCCATGCGCTCATAAAGCTGTTTGGCCGGATTGTTCTTGAATACGGTCAAGCGCAACAGCCCCAGCGTGCGGGCCTTCAACGCCATCCGTTGCAGCACCCAACTGCCGGCGCCGAGCCCACGGTACTGCTCGATCATATGCAGCTCGCGGATATAGAGCGCGTTGCTGTCACTGCTCAGGCTGATGAACCCCAGCACGCTGTCATCCTGACAGATCATCCAGTTTTCCCGACCGGCCCAGGCCGTATCGAAGCCATCGTTGGACCACAGCAACTGGTTTTGCTGGTAATAGCGGTTCATTGCCTGGTGGGTCAGGTTTCGTGCAAAGGGCAGGTCCTGGTCCGTTGCAGCGCACAGGTGGAAGGTCATTTACAGCGCCACCTCAGCGCAGTCGGGGTCAAGGCAGTCATGGTCGGATTCCGGCAATCAGTGTGGGACGTCGTCATCATATCGACACTCACGCCATAGCCGTAAGTCCCGCTGCGCGATAGAAATTACTGATTGAATCCACCCGCGAAGCTCTAGTAAGCTGCCCAACATCATTTGGAGATCGACCATGTTGCCACTCACCCACACTCAGGTTTGCCCTGCCGCCAGCGCCTTGCGCTCGGTGTCGGCTACCCGTGTGAACGGTTCGAGCGCCCTGGTCAGCTTTTATTTTGGGTATTGGTTTAGCCACTGGCGCGCCTGATACCTGAAATCGGCGCCCACTACTCAAGGGGTCGCCTGCCAGAGAAATCTAACCCCCGGTCGGCTCCCCGACCGGGGGTTTTGTTTTTCCAGGCCCGGATAATTTGCCCAATCAAACACACTTGAAGGAATCACGACATGAACTACGCCACCTATTACCGCTACGACACTTGCGCTGCATGGCGATTTAGCCAGCTCCGTTCGGGACAGCCTGCCGCCTCCGACCGGTCACCTCTTGGTGGCAAGCCAACACACGTAGCCGATACGGCCAATTGTCGAACACCCCAGTAGGCCAAGCGTGCGGGAATTGCCCGCCGCTTGCCCAGGAAACCTTGAATATGAACGCCTCCGTCGCCGCTTTACCCGTCTCTACGCTGACCAGCGCCAATGAAGCCCTGACCCAGCGCCTGCCCAGTGCCCATGAGCTCAAGCATCAACTGCCCCTCAGTCCGTTCCTCAATGAACAGGTGCATGCCCATCGCCACGCCGTGCGCGCCATCCTCAATGGCCAGGACTCACGCTTGCTGGTGATTGTCGGCCCGTGCTCGATACACGACCCTCAGTCGGCCATGGAATACGCGCGCAACCTCAAGAAGCTGGCGCTTGAAGTCAGCGACCAGATGCTGCTGGTCATCCGCGCCTACGTCGAAAAACCCCGCACCACCATTGGCTGGAAAGGCCTGGCTTACGACCCGCACCTCGATGGCAGCGATGACATGGCCGCAGGCCTGGCCCTGTCCCGGGAACTGATGCGCGAGATGCTGCGCCTGGGCTTGCCGGTCGCCACCGAGCTGCTGCAACCCATGGCCGCCGGCTACTTCGACGACCTGCTCAGTTGGGTGGCAATCGGCGCGCGCACCACTGAATCGCAGATCCACCGCGAAATGGCCAGCGGCCTGGGCATGCCCGTAGGCTTCAAAAACGGGACCGACGGCGGCGTTGCGATTGCCTGCGACGCGATGCGCTCGGCCTCGCACCCGCACCGTCACTTCGGCGTCGACAGCCTGGGGCACCCGGCGATCATCCAGACGCCGGGCAACCCCGACACCCATCTGGTGCTGCGCGGCGGTCACCGCGGGCCGAATTACGATGCGCAGAGCGTCTCCCAGGTGAAACACGACCTGGCCAAGTCCAAGGTCGCTGCGCGCATCATGGTCGATTGCAGCCATGCCAACAGCGGCAAGGACCCGCTGCGCCAGCCGGCGGTGTTCAACGAGGTGCTGGAGCAGCGCTTGCAGGGCGACACGTCGTTGATCGGCATGATGCTCGAAAGCCACCTGTTCGAAGGCTGCCAGCCGCTGGGCCCGTCAATGAAATACGGCGTGTCGGTGACTGATGGTTGCCTGGGCTGGGCGGGCACAGAGCAGTTGCTGCGCAGCGCCGCCGAGCGCCTTCGCGACTAGGCTCCGACGGCCGGCTGGCGGGATAATGCCCTTAACCACGGCAACACCCGCAAGCCGGCCAGGGTGTGGGGCGGGTCGATGATCTCCATAAAATGTTCGAGATTGACGTTATCCGGTACGCCCGGCAGGCGTACCGATACGGTCGGCATGGCGTCGGCGGGCACGTCCAGGTCCAGGTTGTCGTAGACCAGCACATGGCGCGCCTGCGGGTTGGGCCCGCTTGCATGGGCCGCCAGGACCGCATTGATGATCAGCACATCGAAGGGTTCGGCCGGAATGGCGGTAAGGATCTGGACTTCTTCAAAGGTCTGCACCGGCACAATTCGGTGATACCCCAACTGGTTGAGCATTTTCTCGATGTACAACCGTTGCAAGTGCAAGTCATCGGCTATGAGGATGGTCAGTGCTTTGTTCGGCATGGCAAACCCCTGGGCAGGCAGCGCTCGTCAGTGAGCGTCGCCCATTTTCCAGACAAATCCCGAACACAAAATCAGGCTTATTCCCCCTTCGTGTAGGACTTCTCCCAAAAGCTCCCAATGGCCGTTAATCGGGATCAAGGCTGATTGCAATAAAGGCTCAGCCCACCATGCAAAGCGAGGATAGCTTCCCCGACAGCCTCGGTCGTCGCTGCCAGTGCGGTGCGGTCCTGCCTTTCACAAACGGCCTCCAGCGCTTCACAGCGGGCTATCAGAACCTGTGCCTTGACCATTCGTGCCCCTCCCTTGGCGCGATGTGCGAGGTCGTGCAACCTGGCGAAGTCAGCGTTGCGCTGCAGCGGCGGCAACAGCGCCCGGTCCGCCTCCAGGCTGTCGAGCAAGGGTATCAGCAGCTCGGTGAGCGCGTGGTGGTCCTCCCCCGTCAACGTGATCAGGGTACTCAAATCAAACGCCGCTGCTTCAGGGCTGGGGGCGTAAGTGGAGCGTGACGCCAGCGCAGCGCGCAAATCGTCAATCCCGGTGGGTTTGAACAGGCAACCATCCATCCCGGCTTGCCGGCAGCGCTCGGCTTCCTCGGGCTGGGCATTGGCGGTGAACCCCAGGAGCAGACACGGCGCCAGGCCTGATTCACGCTCCAGTAAGCGGATATCCCGCGCCAACTGATAGCCGTTCTTGAACGGCATATTGCAATCGGTAATGACGCCATCGAACTGCCCCGCGCGCCAGTGCTCAAGCCCTTGAAGGCCGTCCTCGGCCGTGGTGATGCGGTGGCCCAGGAAACTCAACTGTCGAGCCAGCAGCAAACGGTTGGCCGGGTAGTCGTCCACCACCAGGATACTCAAGGCATGGGGCGGCGTGACGGGAGCGCTCGCCGTCGTCCCCTCCTGCGGCACTGCAGCGGTCATGACCAGGGCCAGTGTCACATCCAGCCGGGTGCCCTGCCCCAGCACACTGCTCAAGTGCAGCCGCCCGCCCATCATTTCGCACAGATTGCGACTGATCACCAGCCCCAGGCCGGAGCCGCTACGCGCCGATTGCTCACCATTGCTGCCCTGGATAAAGGGGCTGAACAGGCGCAACTGGTCCTGGGCACTGATGCCGATCCCGGTGTCCTGCACCCACAATTGCAGTTTCAGGTGCTCCCCGTCGAACGTCGCCTGGGCACCGAGCGTGACCTGCCCGTCGTGGGTGAACTTGATGGCATTGCTCAGCAGGTTCGACACCACTTGCTTGAAACGCAGGGGGTCAACCAGCACCACGCGATTGATCGATGGATCAAGTTCAACTTGCAGCGCCAACCCCTTGGCCCGCGCCAAACCTTCGAACACGCGTGCCACCGACGTCAGTAAGTCGTGCGGATTGGCCGGCTCCAGCACCAGCGACAGATGACCGGATTCGATCCGCGCGATATCCAGAATGTCGCCGATCAACTCCAGCATGCCGCGCGAAGCCTCCGAAGCCACCTCCAGGGCATCCCGGTCCGCCACGCCCTGTTCGGCGTTCTTCAGGGCCAGCTCGATCATGCCGATCACTGCATTCATTGGCGTGCGGATTTCGTGGCTCATGGTCGCCAGAAAGGTAGTCTTCGCCCGGTTGGCGGCGTCGGCATCGTCCTTAGCTTCCTGCAACTGACCCAACAACTGTTGGCGCTCGCTGACATCGACCCACCCGGCAATCATACCCACCACTTTCTCGTCACCGTCGCGATACGGCAACATCCATTGGTAGATGGTCAAGGCCTCGCCACTGGGCAACTTGAGTATGCGGTCATGAATCTGTGGCTCACCGTCGGCCATCAAGCGCAGGTAATCCTGATGGAACGACTGAGCCTGTGGCAGGTTGCCGGCGTCGGTTTCGACCACTGTTTTGCCAATCACGTCTTCAAGCTTGTAGCCAAATACGTCCAGATAAGCGTTATTGCAGGCCATCAAGCGCCCTTGGCGGTCACGCACATAAATCGGGTGGGGGGTGCCGTCAATCAATACGCTCATAAAGCGCATCTGGTCGCTCAAGGCGCGTTCGGCCTGGACGCGCTTGCGAATCAGACTGCGCAGATAGATGGCCCAGCTCAGCGTGACGATCAATAACAGCGCGGCCAGCCCGAACCCCTGAATGATCACGTTGCGGTGACGCAGCCAGTAACTGTCTTCGATAATCACCTCGCTGCGCCACTGGGCAATCATCTCATCCATTTCCTGCGGGGTGATGCTCAGCAGCGCCTTGTCGAGGATCGAATACAGCTCCAGTTGACTGCGGTTGACCCCGAACGTGATACGCGCCGGTTCCGAGCCGACCGTGCTGGTGATGCGTAACCGATCGCGATAATACCGGGCGATCATATAGCGTGCGCTGATCAGCGAATTCACGGCCGCCTCCGCTTCGCCTCTGGCCACCATCGCCATCGCTTGCTCCGCGCTGTCCACATCGATAAACACGACACCGGGAAAGTCCCGCGAGATGGTATCGCGCAGCCCGTTGCCGCTGATCATCGCCAGGCGTTTACCCACCATATCTTCCATTGTCACAGGGCTGTGTTCATCCCCTCGGGTTACCAGCACCAGGGCATTGGTCAGGTAGGGCCGGGTAAACCGCACCTTTTCCGCGCGCTCGACACTGGGGGTCACGACCGCCAGCATATCCGCCGCGCCCGTGCTGACCTGGTCGATCTGGCCCGGTATCGAGTTGCCCGGCACCACGTCGAATTTCAGGCCGGTGCGCAGGCTGATACGTGACAGCACTTCGGCGCTCAGCCCCTCGAACTGTCCCTGATCATCGACGACGGACAGCGGCAGGAGTTTGTCGAGCGCCGTTACCTTGACCCGCGGATGTTTGAGGAGCCAGCGCTGTTCACTGGCGCTCAGGTGCAACCGGCCAGCGCCGACAATCCCGAGGTTGCCGCCACTCCAACGGCGCAATATTTCCATCTGCTCACCGGCGGGAATCGCCTCCAGCGCCGCATTGATGATCGGCGGCAGCTGCGTATTCTGCCGGGCGAACGCAAACGCGAACGGGTTGACTTCCAGAGTGGAGAAATCCGCCATGCGCACGATATTGAGCTGGTTGCGGTTGATCAGGTAATTGGTGCTGATGGCATCGCCCAGGTACACATCGGCGCGGCCAAAAGCCACTGCGCCGATCGCCTCGAAGGCCGAAGAAAACAATTCCACGCGAGCATGGGGGTAGAACGCCCGTACCACCTCGGGCTGCAGATAGTGATAAAGCATCGCCACGCGCTTGCCTGCCAGGTCATCACTCAGCGCGTGGCTGTCGTTGGTGCGGGTCACCAGGGTGGGTTGGTCATTGGCGTAGGAGCGAGACAGCGTCAGTTGCGGGTCGCCCGCTTCATAGCCATTGGCCGAACCGAGGAAATCCACATCACCGCGTTTGAGGGCTTCGATCACTTCATCGCGGGTTTCGTAGCACCGAACCTCAATGGGAATATTCAGGGCCTGGCTGATCAGCGCTGCGAAATCGGCGGTAATCCCCTCGAGCTCTTCACGGTTATTGGTCAGGTCGAAGGGTGCGTAATCGGGAGCGGACACCCCCATCAGCAACCTGCGCCGTTCGCGCAGCCAGCGCCAGTCGGTCTCTTGCAGGGTGACGATGGGAGGGTCGATACGAGAGTGGCCCAATAGCCGCAAAACATTGGGCTCATCAAGGGCCATCGCGACCATGGGCAACAGGCTCAACCAGAGAAACGTGGCGAACCGCTTGAACGCGATGGCGACCATTTCAAATCAGATCAGATGATTGCGCTGGGCAAATTTGGACAGGTGCACCACTGAGGACATCCGTAACTTCTCCTTGAGACGTGTCTTGTAAGTGCTGATGGTCTTGTGGCTCAACAGCATGTCTTCAGCAATTTCCTTGTTGCCCAGCCCCAGGGCCAGCTTCTGCAGGACAGTCAACTCACGGTCCGACAGGCACTCGATCATCTGCCGCTCGGTTTCCTGCAGGTCGTCACGGCGGACCGAGCTGGTGGGCAGGCTAGGGAAACAACTGTAGCCCGACTGGATCGCTCGGATAGCCTTTTGCAGCTCATCCAGCTCGCCGGTCTTGGCCACGAACCCCATGGCGCCGGCGCGCATGCAACGGGTGGAAAAAAACACGGCCAGGTAGGAGGTCAGCACCAGGATCCTGCACGGCAGGCCCAGGGCCTTGACCCGACTGATCACCTCCAACCCTCCCAGCTTGGGCATCGCCAGGTCAAGGATGATCAGCTCGGGACGTTGCTCCCGCGCCAATTGCATTGCATCTGCACCGTCACCCGCCTGATAGATCTCATCGAATCCTTCCTCCTTCAGCAGATATTTGACCGTCGCACGTATAAAAGGATGGTCATCCACGATTAATGCTTTGCTCATACACACCCCTAGGCGATCGAAGTACCCTTACATATCAAATGGGACCCGGGTACCTGTGAGATATGACAGTTCCGACAAACGGTACTGCACCCTCCTCAGGACGATAACCACTCGCAGCCTGGCCCCTTCCATTGAAACATCACGAGCAATCACGGATGGACCAGAACGGGCGGCCAGCCGTAAGTGCCCAACCTTATCAATGCAATGACGTTTTGATTGAAGGGATAGTCCTGATTATTTGTAGGATTTTTCCTCACGAAAAGCCTAGTCGATATCGGCTCAAGGGGCGGTTCAGGCACACGGGTCAGTCGGTGGTACTTGGGCTCCAGAACGCCTGCACCACCAGACTGGAGGTGGAAATACGCGCCACCAACGCGTCCAGCTCGTCACCGTCGACCGACGTCGCGGCGAGGGTGGCTTCGATTTCGACTTCTTCGCTGCCGAAGGGGCGTACATCGACATCGCTGGCCGGGTAGTTGCATCGCGCCAGCTCCGCTTCCAACAGCACCATGACTGCCTGTTGCTGGCTACGCCGTGCGATGACATAGAGAATGTTGGTCACCTCGGCCGAGACCACGTCCAACGGCTGACGGTTGATGTTATTGACGATCGGACGCAGCAACGTATTGGCCGCCAGCACGAACAGCGTTCCCAGCAATGCCTCGAGAATCAGGTCGGCCCCCGCACAGGCGCCGACTGCGGCCGATGCCCACAGGGTGGCGGCCGTATTGAGCCCGCGCACATTGCCCTCCTCGCGCATGATCACACCGGCCCCCAGAAAACCGATACCCGATACCACGTACGCGACCACGCGCACCGCGCCTTCGGCACCGCCCAGTCGATTGGCCATGTCGACAAAAATCGCCGCGCCGACCGCCACCAGCACATTCGTGCGCAAGCCTGCGGTGCGCTGACGGTATTGGCGTTCAAAGCCGATCAGACCGCCGAGAACAAACGCGGCGGTGAGGCTGACCACGGTGTCGACCAGTGAGTCGAGGTTGATGTTGTTGATGGCTTGCATAAAAAAATCTCCATGACTGCTGCGGCAACCGAGCCCCTGTTACTGCCAGCCAAACTTGCGGATGTAGTAGCCCTTCACTGCCTGGGTCAATGCCATGTAGGCCAGCAGAATCACCGGCAGGAACACAAAGTACAGCGACGGCAGTGCCTGCAATTTGAAGTAATGCGCCAACGGCCCCATCGGCAGAAATATCCCGACGGCCATGATCACGCCTGTCATCACCATCAGCGGCATTGCCGCGCGGCTTTGCAGGAACGGGATTTTCGGGGTGCGGATCATGTGCACGATTAACGTCTGGGTGAGCAGCCCCACCACGAACCAGCCCGACTGGAACAGGGTCTGGTGGTCCGGCGTATTGGCATCGAACACATACCACATGAGTGCGAACGTGGTGATGTCAAAGATCGAACTGATCGGCCCGAAGAACAGCATGAAGCGGCCCACATCCGCCGGCTGCCAGCGTTGTGGCTTGGCGAGCATGTCGTCGTCGACGTTGTCGAATGGAATCGCGATCTGCGAGATGTCATACAGCAGGTTCTGCACCAGCAAGTGCATCGGCAGCATCGGCAGGAACGGAATAAACGCACTGGCCACCAGCACCGAGAACACATTGCCGAAGTTGGAACTGGCCGTCATCTTGATGTACTTGAGCATGTTGGCGAAGGTGCGCCGACCTTCCAGCACGCCCTCTTCCAGGACCATCAGGCTCTTTTCCAGCAGGATGATGTCGGCGGCTTCCTTGGCGATGTCCACCGCGCTGTCCACCGAAATACCGATATCGGCTGTGCGCAGCGCCGGCGCATCGTTGATGCCGTCCCCCATGAACCCCACCACATGCCCGTTGGCCTTGAGCAGACGCACGATGCGTTCCTTGTGGCTGGGCGTGAGCCTGGCGAATACGTTGGTGGTTTCCACCGCCTGCGCCAGCTCGGCGTCGGTCATGTCTTCGATATCGTTGCCCATCAGCAGCCCTTGTTGCTCCAGGCCCACTTCACGGCAGATCTTCGCTGTGACCAGTTCGTTGTCACCGGTCAGCACTTTCACCGCCACGCCATGCGCCTTCAAGGCCTTGAGGGCGGGCGCGGTGCTTTCCTTGGGCGGGTCGAGAAACGCCACATAGCCGATCAGCGTCAGGTTGTTTTCATCCGCCAGGGTGTAGGTATCACGCCCGGCCGGCATCGGCTGCGCCGCGACTGCCACCACGCGCAGGCCTTCTTCGTTGAAGGCCGCGGTGACCTGGCGAATGCGCGCCAGCAGCTCTGGCGTCAGTGCTTCATTGACGTCGCCATGGCGCACGCTGGTGCACACCGACAAAATCTCCTCCACCGCGCCCTTGCAGATCAACAGGTGCGGCTGGTCCTGCTCAGCCACCACCACCGACATGCGACGACGGTTGAAGTCGAACGGAATCTCGTCAACCTTCTGAAACGCGGTACCGACTTTCAATTCACGATGGATTTCCACGTGCTCGAGCACGGCCACATCCAGCAGGTTTTTCAAACCGGTCTGGTAATAGCTGTTGAGGTAGGCCATTTCCAGCACATCGTCAGACTCCCGGCCCCACACGTCCACGTGGCGCGCCAGGAAAATCCTGTCCTGGGTCAGCGTGCCGGTCTTGTCGGTGCACAACACATCCATGGCACCGAAGTTCTGGATCGCATCCAGGCGCTTGACGATGACCTTCTTGCGCGACAGGAACACCGCGCCCTTGGCCAACGTCGAGGTGACGATCATCGGCAGCATTTCGGGGGTAAGGCCCACGGCAATCGACAGCGCGAACAGCAACGCTTCGGTCCAGTCACCCTTGGTGAACCCATTGATGAACAACACCAGCGGTGCCATCACGAACATGAAGCGGATCAGCAGCCAGCTTACCTTGTTGACCCCATGCTGGAACGAGGTGGTGGCGCGGTCGGTTGCCGTGACACGTTGCGCCAACGCACCGAAGTAGGTGCTGTTGCCCGTAGCAAGAATCACCGCCGTGGCGGCGCCGGACACCACGTTGGTGCCCATGAACAGGATGTTTTCCAGATCCAGCGGGTTGCGGGTATGGGCATCCTGCTGCTGGGCGAACTTCTCCACCGGCATGGATTCACCGGTCATCGCCGCCTGGCTGACGAACAGGTCCTTGGCACTGAGTACGCGGCAATCGGCGGGAATCATGTCGCCGGCCGACAACACGATCAGATCGCCCGGCACCAATTGCCTGATCGGCAGCTCAAGGCGCTTGGCCGCGTCCCGGCGCAGCACGGTCGCCGTGTTGCTGACCATCGCCTTCAACGCGTCGGCGGCCTTGTTCGACTTGGCTTCCTGCCAGAAGCGCAACAGGGTCGACAGCACCACCATGGAGAAAATCACCGTGGCCGCCTTCATGTCCTCGGTCAGCCAGGAGATCACCGCCAGCAAGGTCAGCAGCAGATTGAACGGGTTTTTATAGCAGTGCCACAGGTGCACCCACCAGGGCAGCGGCTGCTCGTGCTCGACCTCATTGAGCCCATATTGCCCGCGCAGCGCGTCGGCCTCCTGGGTGTTCAGCCCCTCGGCATGGCTGCCCAGCGTGCCCAGCACCTGCACGGCACTGCCATTGGCTGCGGCCACCAGGGTTTGCGCCAGGCTGGGCGGTACTTCACGGCTGACACTGGCGTCGGTCACGGTCTCCAGCATCGCCAGGCGGCGAAAATGCCGGGCGATATGCCGGGTCCGCAGGAAGCCGGCGAAGAACTCTTTGAGTAGGCTGAGGTTCATGGTGTTACTCCTGCGCGAGGAAAAACCCGTTGTGCAGGTACTGGCAGCCCGCGCCGTGCCCGTCAAACACAGGCACAGCCGAACCTGGCCCGCCCGCCGTAAAAGGCAGGCGCGTCCGTAGCCTCCCGAGTCAACTCAGGTGCTGGTCAGCGTCGATGAGAGAGGATCAGGCAGACGCCAGGACTGGCCCCTGCCGGGATGCCGCTTCTCGCTTTTATGGCGAGATAACGGCATCTGAAACATGCGCGTTACCTTGCCAAGTATGTGCCGGTTACCGAAACCGGCCGACTACTGTCACTCGAACAAGTAACCACTGAGGGTCTCCGCTATTGATGAAAACGCGCGAAGCTTACGCCGCGATGTTGCCAGAGTAAACCGTAGGAAAGTGCCTGAATGGGGAATAAGAAATTTCTTCAGGATGGGTTCAGGAACGCCGTCCTCAACCACACCGGCGAGTACATGTGGGAGGGGGCTTGCCCTCGATAGCTGTGCATCAGTCAAGATATCAGTGGCTGACAATCCGCCATCGGGGGCAAGCCCCCTCCCACATTTGGACCGCAGCGCATCAGTTAGATAGCCGTCGGCTGTGAGGCCGTCAGCCGCCTGGCCACAGGTCCGACGCCGTACCGCCATTTACTGTGG
>Ga0105246_10000005_pt1 | contig 83893 bp, 76 predicted proteins | sample KBSM64metaG_FD_99694 | JGI IMG/M metagenome (GOLD analysis project Ga0105246, IMG submission 99694) | Miscanthus rhizosphere microbial communities from Kellogg Biological Station, Michigan, USA - KBS M6-4 metaG | ecosystem: Host-associated > Plants > Roots > Rhizosphere > Soil | place... | reverse complement strand
TGTGGGCTGGGTTCCACTGCTGAATGCATAAGCATCCTCGGCCAAACTGACCGAGCCATGGATGGCGGCAAAGGCAAACCCGCCCACCACAGCAGCTCCCTTGACGAACTGCCGCCGACTGGAGAATTCGAACACCGTTTGTTCCTTGTTTTTATTGTTTGGGTTGAAGCGTTACGTCATGACCCGGCGTATTTACGATGGCAACCGCCGGGTTCATCCTAAGCGATCAGGGAGCGCTGGCCAGTGCCTTTTCGAAGAAGTCGACCGTGCCGAAATTCCCCGACTTGAGCGCCAGGGCGATCGGGTCATCGCGCATGCCGAGGGTCCATGGCACACCGGGATCGATCGTTGCACCGATGCGTAATGCCTCGACCTGCAGCGCCTTGACCACCGCACCGGATGTTTCCCCACCGGCGACCACCAATTGGCGTACCCCCATAGCGTACAACCCTACCGCTACGGCCGACAAAGCGTCCTCCATGATCTGGCCGGCTGCGTCCACGCCCAACTTCTGCTGTGCGAGTTTGACCGTTTGGGGGTGTGCACTGCCGTAAATCAATACCGGACCGAAGGCGACCAGGTCCTTCGCCCAGGCGAGCGCTTCACCCACCTGATCTTCACCTTCAGCGAGGCGTAGAGGGTCCAGTGCGAAACTAGGGCGGTTGGATTGCCACTGTGCAACCTGAGCATTGGTAGCAACTGAACAACTGCCGGAAATCACTGCGCTCAAGCCACCCACGGAAGGCAGCGCAGAGGCCGCTTCACTTTGACCCAGCAAGCCAGCCGCGCGGAAGTTGGCGGGCAGTCCCAAAGCGACCCCGGACCCACCGGTTACCAGCGGATGGTTGGCCACGGCTTTACCGATGGCGAACAGGTCCGCATCATCAATGGCGTCGACAATGGCGTAACCATGCCCTTGTGACTGAAGATCGTTGAACGCCACTTCAATGGCTGATGCACCTTTGCCGACAATCGAATGGGCAACCAAGGCCACCGGTTTGCGGGTTTGCTGTTGCAGCACGCGCACAAGGTTCGAATCGGTCATCGGTGTCAGCGGATGATTACGCATCCCAGACTCACTCAGGAGCTGGTCGCCGACAAACAAATGGCCGTTGAAAATCGTTCGCTTGTTTTCAGGGAAGGCCGGGCAAGCAATTGCAAAAGACACACCGAGCGCTTGGGAGAGGGCATCGGCGACCGGACCGATATTGCCACGGGAGGTCGAATCGAAGGTCGAACAGTACTTGAAAAAAAACTGTTGGCAGCCTGCCTGTCGCAGCCACTGTAAGGCTTCGAGGGACTGGGCCACCGCATCTTCTGGGCTGACAGTGCGGCTTTTCAGGGCAATCACTACGGCATCAATATCCGCGGGGATAGGCTCCGTAGGCACACCGATCACTTGCAGCGTTCGCATACCACCGCGTACCAAGGTACTGGCCAGGTCGGTTCCGCCGGTAAAGTCGTCGGCGATACACCCGAGTAGTAACTGACTCACTGTTATCTCCTCACGCCGCTTTCCCAATATTGCGAAAAGCAGGCCGATTTTATTATGTGGCGCCAAACAGCGGGCGGCATGCCGGGCACGCCGCCCGCTCGCATCAGCCCAGGATGACCTTCGCGACGGCCTCACCGAACCCCTTGGTGCCGAATGCGCCACCCAGATCCGGCGTACGTTGCTGCGGGTTTTTCAGAACTTCGTCAACGGCCTTGTCCATTTCCAGACCAGCAGTAATCAAGGCAGGTTTGCCGTGATGCTCGCCCATCCACTGCAACAACATGCCAACCGACAGGATCATCGAAACCGGGTTGGCTTTGTCCTGGCCAGCGATGTCTGGAGCCGAGCCATGTTGCGCCTGGGCGCAGCAGTGGAAATCGCTGGCCATCATCGAACCCGCAAGACCGAGGCTGCCAGAAAGCTCGCTGGCCAAATCGCTGATAATGTCGCCGTAGAAGTTGGTAGCAACGAGTACGTCAAAGCGCTCCGGGTTACGTACCAAGTGAGCGGTGGAGGCGTCAACCAACAGGTCGTCCAGCGCCACTTCCGGGAAGTCCTTGGCCACATCACGCACCGCTTCAAGGAACAGGCCGTCAGTCATGTGGAAGCTATTGGCTTTGTGAATGGCGGTGACTTTTTTGCTACGCTTCATCGCCAGTTCAAACGCGCGACGGGCAATACGCTCGCTGCAGTGACGGGTGATTTTGCGGGTGGACAGAGCCATGTCCGGAGTCGGCATCACCTCGCCCCAACCGCGGCTCATGTTGCGATCCGGGTAAAAGCCTTCAGTGGCTTCCCGCATGATGACCAGATCCATGGTCTTACCTTCTTTCATATTCGACACCAGGAACGGACGGGTGCGCGCTGGACGAACATTGGCATATAGGTCAAGGCCGATTCGGAAGCCGGCAGATACGTTGCGCCCGCCTTTTTCGGGTACAGGGTAATCAGCATGCGATTGTGTGCCGAGAATGATGCCTTCGTAACCCTTGGCTTTTTCCAGCACTTCCTCACGCAGGGTGGTGCCGTATTTTTCCAGGCTGGTGAAACCGACGTCGTCGTAGTCGAACTCCAAGCCCAGATCGAATTTTTTGTTGGCTGCTTTCAGTACCGACATTGACGACTCAACGATTTCCGGACCGATACCATCACCAGGAAGAACTAAAATACGCATCGCAAACCCCTTGCTTATTGTTTGAGCTGATTAATGAGGCTGGTCTACGAAGGACCATAACCTCTTATGTATATCGTAAACACAAAGTACAATACAGGCGAGACGAAAATATCATTAACAGGCTTCCTTTGCTGTGGCTGAAAAGGGAGCGCCATCATTCTCATGCTTGCCATATTGCATTTTATTGCATGAATATTCAATTTGTGCAACCTTTATGCTCATCGCCTATCGCAATTCCAAAGGAGACCCAGCTCATGATTATCAAGACCTCGGATCTGTGTGATCAGTATCCAGACACCGTTAAAGTCCTGGCGCCGCTTTTTACTGACTTCGGCGGCAAAAATGATTTCGAGGGACGTGCCTTCACCCTCAAGTGCTTCGAGGATAATTCCCGAATCAAGGAAATCAGCAGTCTGCCAGGACATGGACGCGTGCTGGTAGTCGATGGCGGCGCCAGCGATCGCTACGCTTTGTTCGGCGACGTGATCGCTGCGGACCTGGTAAAAAACGGCTGGGCCGGCGTGCTGATCTACGGATACATCCGCGACAAGGCTGCATTGTGCGACATGCCAATTGCCATCAAGGCGCTGGGCACGTCGCCCCGCAAGACCGTAAAACGCAATGAAGGGCAGACGGGAATTGCGCTCGAGTTCGCCGGCCACACCATTGCTGATGGTGACAAGCTCTACGGCGATGATGATGGGGTCGTATTGCTTAATGACGCGATTTAACTGACCACGGAGATTTCAAGGCTGCGCTGGTACTCCAGTTCATCCTTGGCCTCCTTGTCCGTTTTTTGACGCCCGACGACATCCAGATGGTTACGCAGGAACTGTGCAGCAGCTTCTCGCTGGCCACTTTCAATGAGATCCAGCAAATGGATGTGTTCTTTACACTGGTTGATCAAACGGGGCCGATCAACGTTGGCCTTGTAGGCCATGAATCGACGCAACTGGTTTTGCCTGCGGATCGCTTCAAGAAAAAAGGCATTGCCCGAGCATCGCACTACCAACTCATGAAGTTGCGCGCCCACCTGGAACAGCTGCGAACGCGAAAGCGTAAAAATCCCACCGTCGAGCAGGTTTTGCTGGGTTTCACGGGCCTTGGCAAACGCGGCCTTGTCCACCTCATAACCCGGTTCAAGCACCGCGGCAGGCTCGATCGCCATTCGAAACCGGTAGCTCTGGATATGCGCTTTGGAATCATGCAAAAAGCTATTGATCTCCCAGCCCTGCCCAGGTTTGCGCTCAATCATTGCTTCATTGGCGAGCCGGTTGAGCACCTTTATCAACTGTCCCCTGGGCACCTCATAGCGACGCATCAATTCCGCTTCAAAAAACGTGGTGGGGATATCGCCGCGCAGTACGTCATCCACGACCCGCAGGTAGAAATCCTCGAAAGGATCAACTTCCAGTGGGAGCTTACGGCTATCGATACCCCGCGCATCTGCAGTGAGGAAATAACCACGGTTCGGTTCTTTAATCGCCAGGCCCAACTCAGCGAGCAAGGCAAACCCGCGTCGAATGGGCGAACGGGAAACACCCAACTCTTTGGCGAACGACTCCTCACGCAACGGGTCCCCCGCACGCATCGACCGGGCCCTGGCCATGTCAATGATCTTGGGGGCCAACTGCTCCGCGAGGTCCTTTTTAATCTTGGGTTTCATAATGGGCGGGGCGCCTGCCAATCGTGGATCAAGAGTCGATTCTACTGGATTCATAAAAACCGGTTTTCGAATGAAGATGGAGCCCAATCGCTATCACAGGGGATAGCCCAGGCTCAGAGTAAAAATAACACACCTGATGCGTGTCAACACGACGCCATGGCGCAGGCGTATCAGCCTACATCAACTTGACCCAAAAGCCCTTTAAAGGAACGCTATGACAACTCCACGCATCTATTTGATTCATGCCACGCCTGTCGCGATTGCGCCCATCAACGAGGCATTCACCCGACTCTGGCCGCAAGCCAGTCTCGCCAACCTGCTGGAAGATTCACTCTCGGGAGACCTGGCAGACGCTGGCGAAATCACGCCAGGACTGAATGAACGCTTTTTGAAGCTCGCCACCTATGCCGCCGAATCGGGAGCCGATGCGATATTGTTCACCTGCTCGGCCTTTGGTGACGCCATCGACCTGTGCAAGCGCTCGCTGACCATTCCAGTGCTTAAGCCCAATGAAGCCATGATAGAAGAAGCCTTACAACGCTCACACAACATCTGCATCGTGGCCACGTTTCAACCCGCCATCACCTCGATGACCGAAGAGTTCCACCATTATGCGATGCAGCAAGGGATCGCACTCGAATTGACAACACTCATATGCCCTTCCGCCCTGGATGAGCTGCGCAAGGGCAACACGGCTCGCCATGACGCAATCATCAGCGAAGCGATCAAAGCATCGGGTGTAAGCGAACTGCTCTGCTTTGCGCAATTCTCGATGACCAGTGCAGCAGATCAGGCCGGCCTACCGGTGCTGACCACACCTGACAGTGCCGTTATGAAGCTGAAGCGTCTGCTGGATCGCTGATAACCGAGGAATGCGCCATGATCTATTTGAACGCCCATATAGGCTTCCAGTTTACCGAGCTGGCTTTCCTGGACCGATTTCAAGCCGCAGCGGCTGCCGGGTTCGACGCTGTCGAGTTCCCGTCACCTTACGAATACGCCTCGGCGCAACTGGCTGAGTTGCTAAGTGAGCATCATTTGAAACTGGTGCAGTTCGCCGCCCCTCACGCAGGCACCAAAGGCACCACCGGCATTTGTTCTTCGCCCCCGGAATTTCGTGCGCAATTGCGATCAGCCGTAGAGTACGCTCGAGCACTAGATTGCACGATGGTTCATCTGATGTCGGGGGCATCACTGCCGGACCAAGGGGTGGCCGCCGATCGCGAGCTTTATCGTCGCAACCTCAGCTATGCCGCCGATTTTCTACTCGATCAGGGCATCACGCCGCTGATCGAAGTGATCAGCTCAAGCGAAGTGCCGGGGTACCTGATGGCAGACTTCTCCCTGGCAGAGGAGATGCTGGAGGACATTCCGCATCTGGGCCTGATCCTTGACACCTATCATACCGAATTACTCGGTGAGGACAGCTTGGGCAAGCTGGAACACTGCTGGAAACACGTCCGCCACATCCAGGTCGCCGACTTTCCGGGCCGGCATGAGCCTGGCACCGGTCGGATTGATTTCCAGAAGCTACTGGCGATGCTGCAAGCCCGTGCTTATCAAGGCTGGATCGGATGTGAATATCGCCCTCGCCGCTCTACCACAGAGGGGCTTACCGAGCTACGGCACGCCCTGACCCCTGGCCGTGGATGAATGACCGTTGGTAAGGGAATCGTTTCTTTTTAAATAAATTGTACCTTGTTAGCTTGCAAAACAATTTTGACTAGGGTTTATTAAGGACCAGTAGCCCATGAAGGTTGCACGCAATGCTCCCCACAAAAAACACAAAAGGAGTTCACGCATGACCAAGAAAATTGCCTTTGTCACCGCCGGTATGGGCACGCTGGGCACGGCCGTTTGCCAGCGCCTGGCCAAGGACGGGTTTACCGTCGTTGCCGGATGCGGTCCCAACTCGCCGCTCAAGGATTCCTGGCTGGCCCAGCAGAAGGCACTTGGTTTCACATTCATCCCGTCTGAAGGGAATGTCGGCGACTGGGACTCCTGCTGCCAGGCATTTGCCCAAATCAAGAAAGACGTGGGTCCGATCGCCGTATTGATCAACAACGCCGGCACCGCCCGCAACGTGGTCTTCCATGACATGCAGCCCAATGACTGGGCCACCGTGATCGATACTAATCTCAACTCGCTGTTCAACGTCACCAAGCAGGTGATCGATGGAATGGTGGATCGGGGCTGGGGTCGCGTCATCAACATCTCGTCCGTCAATGCCCAACTGGGGCAAGTCGGACAGGTCAACTATTCCACCGCTAAGTCCGCCATTCGCGGCTTCACTCGTGCGCTGGCACGTGAAGTCGGCCCGCGCGGCGTTACAGTCAACACCGTGTCCCCTGGCTTCATCGAGACTGCCAAGCTAAAGTCAGTGACCACGACCGAGGCGATGGACCGTATCATCCAAGACATCCCCACCCGACGCCTGGGCACGGCTGAAGAGATTGCCTCGATGTGTGCCTGGCTTGCATCCGATGAATCCGGCTACGCTAACGGTGCCGACTTCTCACTCAATGGTGGCCTTCATATGAGTTGATGCTCCTGTGAGACTCAGCGGCGCCCCGCTGGATCGGTCACAAATCAGCGGGAACCTTGATGCGCTTGCATGCGCAGATCCCATAAAAACAATTGTACTTTACGTCAAGGTGATACAAATGCTCTCAATACTCGGCTACGGCATGATCGTGACCTTCATGGCACTGATCATGACCAAGCGGTTGTCACCCTTGGTAGCCATGACGACGGTCCCGATTGTATTCGCCCTCATCGCAGGCTTCGGCCCGGACATGGGCGACATGATGATCGACGGCCTGAAAAAGGTGGCGCCGACCGCGGTGATGGTGATGTTCGCCATTCTCTACTTTGGGGTGATGTTCGACACCGGCCTGTTCGATCCCATCATTCGCAAGTTCATCAAGCTGATCAACGGCGACCCAATGAAGGCCGTCGTGTTCGCGGCACTGTTGGCGGGCCTGGTATCGCTGGATGGCGACGGCTCGACGACCTACATGATTACCGTCACCGCCATGCTGCCGTTGTTCAAGCGCTTGCGCCTGGAACCGCTCTCATTGACTTGCGTGGTGATTCTGGCTGCGAGCGTGACCAACCTGCTGCCTTGGGGCGGACCATTGGCCCGTGCCGCAGCATCGTTACAGGTAGATACTGCTGAGCTGTTCGTACCGCTGATTCCTGTGATGATTGTTGGCTTTCTGGGCGTCTTGGCCCTTGCCTACTTCATTGGTATTCGTGAACGCCAACGCCTGGGTAAGCTTCACTTGTCCGCAGGTGCTGCAGCCACCGTCTTCGACGATGACGGCGACGCCGGCCTGCCCTCCATGTCGGATGAAAACGCTGATCTGCGCCGTCCAAAACTGTTCTGGCTGAACGCTGGCCTGACCATCGCACTGATGGCAGGCCTGGTGGTCGAAATATTGCCGTTGTCCATTCTGTTCATGGTCGCGTTCTCGATTGCGCTGGTGATCAACTACCCGCACATGAACGATCAGCGTCGCCGGATTTCCGCGCATGCTCCAACCGCATTGAATCAGATCGCGATCTTCCTGGCAGCCGGTATCCTTGCAGGCATCTTGTCCGGCACCGGAATGGTAAACGCGATGTCGGGAAGCTTCCTGGCCATGCTGCCGGAAACGTGGGGCCCATACATGGCGCCGATTACCGCACTTGCAAGTATTCCGGGCACTTTCTTCATGTCCAACGATGCGTTCTACTACGGTGTCTTGCCGGTATTAGCCAAAGCAGCTGAAGTGTATGGCATCACCCACGCTGAAATCGGCCGAGCTTCTTTGGTTGGCCAACCGGTCCACCTGCTCAGTCCCTTAGTGGCTTCGACCTACCTGCTGTGCGGCCTGGCTGGCGTCGAATTCAGTGATCATCAGAAGTACACAATGAAGTGGGCGTTTGCGCTGAGCTTCCTGATCTTGCTGACTTGCTTGCTACTTGGGCTGTTCCCGCTAGCAGCAAGCGTGGCTTCTTGACGCGGCAGTGACAGCTTGTTGACCCTCTGAAACGCAGAAGCTGGGAGATTATTCTCCCGGCTTTTTTATAGAAAACTGCTATCCCCTTCGCTCCACTCCGCAGAGTATTTGCACTCCCCCCACCGCTAGGCAAACTCCGATCAACTCGCGGTGTGCGTGCTGTTAGTCGAAACGAAAACGACTTTCAGCGCTACTTTGCGCAGAAAGGCCCGTCCGCACTGCTTCGTCGGGCTTTTCAGCCCAGCTTCCCGCGTTACACGCGTAACTCGCCCATACCCATCAGCTGTTTTCGAGCCATCCAAAGGTTCGACAGAGCAAACAGTGTGGTCAGTTGAGCAGTGTTTTTCATCAGCCCACGAAAGCGCACTTTCACATAACCAAACTGGCGCTTGATCACCCGAAACGGATGCTCGACCTTGGCCCGCGTCTGGGCTTTGCAGTACTCGATTTTGCGCTTGGCCTTGTAGAGCCGGCTGCGTTTATTCAGTCGTGAATAAGTGCTACATCGCGCCGCGATCTGCCAGATCACCTCACGACTTTCGTGCTCATCACGCTTCTCGACACTGGTATAACCGGCGTCCGCATAGACCGCGTTTTCCTCGCCATGTAGCAACTAAGCAACTTGGGTTACGTCGGCCACATTCGCGGCTGTAACGTGGACGTGGTGAACCAGCCCTGACTCCACATCGGCGCCGATATGGGCCTTCATTCCAAAGTAGTATTGGCTGCCTTTTTTGGTCTGATGCATCTCAGGATCACGCTTGCCTTCCTCGCTCTTGGTTGAGCTGGGAGCATGAATAATCGTGGCGTCGACGATGGTGCCCTGGCGCAGGGACAGACCTTTTTCCTGCAAATAACCGTTGATGACTGCCAGGATCGCAGGCGCCAATTTATGCTCTCCAGCAAGTGCCGGAAGTTCATGATCGTGGTGTATTCAGGGATCGGCACGCTTAATGTAATACGGGCGAACTGACGCATGGGAGTGATTTCATAAAGCGCTTCTTCCATGGCCGGGTCGCTCAGCGAGAACCAGTTTTGCAGCAGATGGATGCGCAACATGGTCTCCAGCGGATACGGTTTACGGCCACCACCAGCCTTCGGGTAATACGGTTCGATCAACCCCAACAAACCACTCCAGGGCACCACCTGATCCATTTCGGCAAAGAAGCGTTCACGGCGGGTTTGCTTGCGCTTGCCGGCGTATTCAAAGTCGGAAAAGCTCATCTGGCTCATGCGTGGTTCGGGTCAGGTGGTGAAGGTGTATTTCAGCACATCTGAGGACTTGCTCGGAGTTCCCCTAGTGTTTACAGAAGCGTTGAATTGCTTGTAAAGCTCTCCTAAGAGAGATCCTGATGGGTAACTAGGATCACTCACAATGGCTTTGAAGCTGCATACATTGCTACAACTGCTTCACAAGCTGGACCACCTGCAACAGTAAGAATCCTTAAGTATCGGCCATTAATGAAACAGTGTTAGCGGTGAGTTGCAAACGTCGAGGAAAACGCCCGGCACATCAAACAAGGTTTGGCCGAACCTAGGGCTCGAGGTCCTCATTAATCACGCTTTCTAAGACGACCCCCGCCGCAGCCGTTATTGATTTTTTACCCATGCCGTCCGGGTGAGCCCACGGCCCGAAGAAAGTGCTGACCCGTGCGACACAGTTCATCTTACACAAATTCTAACCCATGCTCTCACAGCAAAATGGCGTAGATATGGCATGCCTTGGGTTGGAGTTAAATGTGGCGACGCGATACGTCGTGCTGCCTTCTCACCAAGCACACTTTGTGCATGACTCGCACAGTTGGCGGCTATCAACACGCCAAGTGATGCGAGAAGGTTTGCCCCTGTGGCATCGCGGAAGGGATCGTCGAAATTAAAGCCCTGCGTCAGGCGACCTCGATCGGCCTCACGGAGGCTTGAGCACGGGCGTTTCACTCAGTTAAACAAAGGGAGATATGGAGCAGTACCTCAAGGGCTAGAGCCTGGAGGCAGCCATCCCCGTGAGAGAAAAACACTTAGCATGCCGCGGTATTGGAATTCAATGCAACGCGCTCGAACACTGGCGGTATCCTCGCGCCCTCCCAAGCGCAGTTTGATGATCAAGCACTGCAACGGTATCAAGCTACGATGCTGCAGGCGCTGCAAGGGATTGCCGTCACGATGATAGCGGCCACGAGCGCGATGAGCTTTGCCAAGACCTACGCCGCGATCCATCCCGTTCATTCTCGCCGGAAGGCCGGCCACCCTCCCGTGGGACGATCATAAGTCCAGGCCTTATCGTATTCCGTGGGGTAGCAAGCGACGACGTGATCGAGGACGTCCGACTCCTTCACTCGCATGGAACTGTATTTGCACCTTCCGAACGACTGATCAGCGACCTGGCCCAACGGTTGCACTGGTAATGGATTGCCAAGGGAAGGCGCTCTCTACACCTCACCCCCACCCACGCCGTCAATCCCCGACTATTGAAGTAGGCGGTTCTAGATCCGACTGGACTATTTATTCCCAACTGACCTAACGATACGAAGACTCAGTATCGCTACTGGTAAAATGCGGGGCAAGATCCTATGGTTCCGCCGCGCGATAGAAGGAAGATTGCACAAGCACGCATGACGACCATACGAATGTTAGGTAACTGGAATGACCTCGGCGAGTGACAGGCTCGATTAACTCGACCGTTACCATCAACTCGGTTGATATAAGGATGCTCTGCCAGAGGCCTATCCATGAGGAATGGAGGTCCGACCACATATGTCCGTCTATGTTTTCAATCCGCAAACGAAAGTCTTCTATCGTCCCATCGACGCTGCATTGCGATGGTGCAATCTGATCCGTTATGAAACGCAGATTATGCAGGCTGTTTGGTCACGACCTGAAGAGCTCGCAATTCTTTTCCCTCAATGGCCAAGCCTTTACGCAACTATCGAAAAGATCTATGACGCAGTTCGTAATGGGGATCTGCCTTATGGGTGCCTCGGAATCTCGGTACCCATAGGAAGTTACGTGGAGCCTTATCAGTTAACAATACGGCACTCTGACTTGCGCCATTGGATGCAAGATAATTACCCCGATCAAAAACCCGCCTTTCTGTTTGAGTCCGGCAGCAGCGCGCGTGAAAAAGTCAGCTTAGGAACCTTTCTCGCATTACAAGCAGAGCGGGATGGCCTCCTGCGAGATCTGGGTACGCTACGACATCATCATCAAGATATTTTGGTCGATCTTCAAACCATCGGGCTTGAACGCGATGACTTAAAAGAAATAGTTAAAGCACATGGGCAGCTTAGCGAGCGAAGCGAAATTGCCTACCAGAACATCATCGGTGTCTTAGTTGACCTCATGCTGGACCATTCCCCCGCAGGAAAGCCCCTCTCCGTATTTAAGAATCAAGCAGCAATCGTGGATGCTATTGTCGCCCGTCATAAGGATGTATCGGGCCTCAGTAAACGAACGTTGGATGAGAAATTTGCGGCCGCTAAACGGAGCATCAAGAGGTAAATAACGTCAAAGGATTGCACTGCAGCCCCAACGATTGCAGTGCAATGACTTACCCCAATTTATAATATTCAATTCAGGACACTTCCCACCAGTCGCCATCGCGCGCTAGGAGTGACCACTATGTCCACCCACCCCTCCCCCATCGCTGAAACAGCTCAACCACAGATCGAACGCCACATTATGCGGCGTGACGAAGTGGAGCGAAAAACCGGCTTCAAGCGAGCGCACATCTACAACCTCATGAAAGAAGGAAAATTCCCTCAGGCTAAACGCATTGGGTTGCGCGCGGTGGGTTGGGACTCGCTTGAGATCGAGCGCTGGGTCACCGAGCGCTTGGCGCAGCAGTACTGACGTCATGCGTGTCGTCTCGGTGGTTTCAACCAAAGGAGGGGTAGGCAAAACCACAGTAGCTGCCAACCTCGGCGGTCTTCTGGCAGAGGCGGGCCTGCGCGTCCTGCTACTCGATCTAGATAGCCAGCCGACCCTCTCTAGCTATTACACATTGAAACAGAAAGCTGATTTTGGGGCGTACGAACTCATCGCACTCAACCTCACAACTGCTGCGCAGATCATTTCCACAACCACGGTTGTTGGTCTCGACTTGATCATCTCCAATGACGATCAAGGTCGACTTAGCACATTGCTGCTGCATGCCCCCGACGGGCGATTACGGCTGCGCAATTTGCTCGACACGTTCCGCTCCAGTTATGACCTGCTGTTGATCGACACCCAAGGCGCACGCAGTGTGCTATTGGAGATGGCCATCCTGGCCTCCGATCTCGCCCTCTCCCCTATCACACCGGAAATGCTCGCCGCCCGCGAACTGCGCCGCGGCACTTTGAGGCTGTTCAGTGAGCTCGAACCATTCCGTCACCTGGGCGTTACCCCCCCACCACTGCGACTGTTGCTGAATCAGGTAAATAGCATCCGGGTGGACACGCGCATGATCATCCGTGGCCTGCGCGAAACCTTCGCTGGGGCAACCAACGTCTCGGTCCTAAACACCGTAATTCCAGACCGAGTGGCGTATCTCAATGCCGCCTCCCTCGGTCTACCAGTCCACCGAATCGAGACACGCCGGTCACGTGAACGACGCACGCCATCAGCGCTGGAAACCATGCAAGCGCTGGCCATCGAGTTGTTTCCGGAATGGCGCGAGGCGATCTCTACGGTGAACCGATGCGCGGTGGTTCAATGAGACGAATCACTCAGCCGGCATTTCTCGCCAAGTCATTTTGTTTGATCGACCTTGAGGCCAACAGCGTTTGGCAAGGAGTCTTGTGATGTTGGATCAGCTTCCCATCATCGTTCAGCCATCCATTCGAATACACCACCCACCTTGCGAGGAATACTGCACCGTGGTCTTTCGCCTGCAGGGTGGCCGCTCGGCAATGGGCTGGTTCCTCGCAGAACTTTCCCGACACTTCGAAGGTTCGGGGACTGCCGAGATCGTCAAGTTCGAGGTCGGTGACCATTTGCGCAACCGGCGTTAAGTGAGGTTGTTCAGATGAAGAAGCTCAGTCAGGAGCAGATCACCGACAAGCTGCACCAGGACCACTTCCCTCGCGGCCCAGAGCTAGAGCGGCTGTCCGATCCACTCACTGACACACCGATGCTGGTCACTCTGGAGCAGTTGCGGCCCTACGAACATAACCCGCGCTTCATCCGTAATCCGCTATACGACGATATCAAGGCGTCTATCCGTGAACGTGGGCTGGATCAACCACCGCTGATTACCCGCCGCCCGGGAGAAACCTATTTCATCATCCGCAACGGCGGTAACACGCGCTTAGCGATTCTCGGCGAGTTGTGGCAGGAAACCCGCGACGAGCGCTTCTTCCGTATTCATTGCCTATTCCGCCCCTGGAGCAATGAACTCACCGCCCTCCTCGGCCATCTGGCCGAAAGCGATCTGCACGGTCAACTCACTTTCATCGAACGGGCTTTGGCGGTAGCCAAACTCAAAACCATGCTCGAAGCAGAGGAAGCGGTACTCTCGCAACGTGAGCTGGCACGACGTCTTGCCGCCGGAGGCTATCCGATTTCGCAGTCGCACATCAGCCGGATGCTCGACACCCTTGAACACCTACTGCCCGCCATCCCGCAAACCCTATATGCCGGATTGGGTAAGCCCCAAATCGAACGGCTGATCGCACTGCGTAGCCAGGCCGAACGAACCTGGAACCGTTATCCAACCGCCACCATTGCGTTCGCCGAATTTTGGCTCGATACACTGGGCTATTTCGATGCCGAACCCGAGTCCTTCGACCTTGAACAAATCCAAGATGAACTGCTCGAACGCATGAGCCGCTTACTCGGACAGTCCTACCGTATGTTGGCTCTGGAATTGAGCGATACCCAACGGGTCATCTCTACGCCAGGCGTTGCCTTCACCGCGCCCTCGAAGAATATCCATCTGCCGAGCATTGATGAAGCCTCGGCAGGACCGCCCTCCTCCGAGTCCCATCCCAAATCAACTGAGACTAGGCCCCAGACCGAACCAACGCGAGAAGAACCGCTCACACCGCCAGAAACGAAGGTCGTATCAGCGGTCAGTCCTCCGTCACGCGTTCAACAGATTCGTGAACAGATCGATCGCGAGACCGCCGCCGACGCAGCATCTTCTGTCGACACCTATGGGATCGACGGCATCTGGACCATCGCACCAGCACTGGATAGCCCCGAACAACTGCGATCCGCCATTGCCACACTGGCGCGGGAAATGGCGGCCTATGCCGGACATCCCGAGAGCATCATCGACCAGCAGCATGGCTTGGGCTTCGCCCTGAACATCGAGCGAGTTGATCATGCAGTGCCTCGCGCGACCGGCGTTCACCTACTACTCCTGGCCCTGCTGCGCGCTCAAGACGAGGTCAACTGGGAAGATCGTAAGCAACTGCCGTCAGCGCTGTTCGGCCAGTTGTTGTTGGGGATCTATCAACTTCCGCTGACAGATCGTCCCGCCGTGGATGTGGGACTGGAGCGATTGCCCGACAGTCTGCTCATCAAACTGTATCGGCTGATCCGCCTGGCCCGTCGCCTGATCGACCTAACGCTTACCCCTGAAGATGAGTCACCGAAGGAGCTGCCATGAACCTGTCCTTCAATGTGCTCAACCAGGCCATGCTGACCCAGGTGCTGCATGAACTGCGCCAAGGTAACCTGCAGCGCTGCAAGGCACTCGGACTGGGTGAAGACGACATCTACTTGTTACAATCCTTACCGGCCACCACCCTGTCGCGCCTAGCCCATGCCACCGTACCCTGGGTTGAGGTCAAGATTGACTCGCCGGTGCTGCATCGGTTGATCGACCAAGCCGAGCGCGACGAGCAGAACGAGCGCTTGATCAATCGAGCGCTCAAGCTCGGCGCCAGCAGCACCATCATGTATCAGTGCTTCGGCCTGGCGCATTCGGAAACCGCCCTGCGTCGGCGTCTGCTCAAGATAGAAACCCGTAAGGGCCGTCCTCAGCATTTGAGCGAAGCCCAGGAACATGCGCTCTGGCAGCGATGGTGCCAGCTACGCGCGCAGGACGGTTCCGAGGATCAGCTCGACGCCATGATGATGCTGGCCGAAGAGCAACAGATCAGCTTGACCATCGTGTGGCAGCAGATCGACCAGTACAGCAACGGAAAATGAACACTGCCCCTTCCAGTCGCTGGCAACGTGTCCTGCAGCAATGCACCGAGCAGCTGAGTGAACGCTGGCCCGCACGCCCCACCACTGAACAACCCTCCAACCAGGCGCTGCAGGCTGGCTTTCTATTCAGTGGCCAATCACACGAAGTCGTGCCACGTCGCCTGCTGTTGGATAGTCGGCTGACGCCATTGGAACGCAATGCCTGGCAGGTGTTTCGACTCATGCTGCACGGTCAGGGCGTGGTCACACCGCGCTATGAGGATTTGCAGCCTTACCTGTCCAGCGTGCCCTACGGTGCGTCAGCCTCCCGCGAAACCATTGCTCGGGTGTTGACGATGCTCAGGTTGACGCGCTGGCTCAGTTTGGTGAGTCGCGGACGCGATCAGCTCAGCGGACGTCTCCAAGGTTCTCTGTATGTCCTGCACGATGAGCCGTTAACCCCCGCCGAAGCCATGGAACTGGATCAGGATTACCTGGCGCTGGTCGGACATGCCCTCGGTCATGCGACGAAGGCGGTGCGCATTGTCGCTCAGCACGTTGTGGAGGAAGTCCGTCAGGACACGAATATCGATCGTGATCGGTTACCGACGCGGCTCGACAGCTGGGGCGAACACTGGACGCAGCAAGAATTGGATCAGCCGGCAGATGATGTCTTCCACGATTCCGAACGGGGGGAAGATCACCTCGTTCGGAATCGTGCAGGCCGTCGTTCGGATTCCGAACCGGGCCAGGACGCCAGTGTTTCCGGCACCGTTCGAAATCCGAACGACGCTTGTACTGTATTAAAAGAAAGTATTTGTACAGTACCGCGCGCGACCCCAGCGGTGGATAACCTGCACTGGCCCGCTGCGCTGCACCTGAGCCCAAGCGAGCGTCAGGCCGTTGCCGTGGCGCTGAACAAGCTCAAACCCGCGGATCGGCAGGCGGTGCTCAACGAAGCGGGGGCACGCTGTGCGGCCGGTGGAATCCGCAAGCCAGCGGCGTATCTGATGGGCCTGATCCAGCGCGCACTGAAAGGCGACTTTCGTCCTTGGGCAGGCCAGACAGCGCCCTCACCCATTGCAGATCCGCCCCCAACAGCACAGTCACGCCCGTCTCGAAAACAGGGCGAACCCGCATCCGCCCTCGCCCAAGCGTGTCTGAATGAGCTGCGCCAACTGCGTAGCAAACGCGGTGGACGTCAGTAGATTTGATGCCAGTGGCATCAAATCCATGGAGTTCCACTCTACGAACACGTCGGACCAAACTATGAAACTTTTAGGGAAAAGCCGGGTTCTCCATAGTTAACCCTCTTAAACCAAACCGAACACACCGCATTCAGCTTTTTGGCTGCCCTTGACCCGCATCTGTCGCAACGTTCCCGTCCAAGCCAACGCGAGGACAACACAGTGGTCGACCACTATCAACTCAATCTGGGTTCATTGCGCAGCAGCATCACCCTGACCCTGCACACTCACCACGCCGCCCGTATCTGGCAAGGTCGAACCGCACGCGAAGGCGTCCACTCGATCATGGGCATGGCCGGCTACATCAGTGTCACCAACCTGATCAAACAAACCGCGGCCCAGGACGATCCCTATGCCGACTGGGCCATCGTGCAACTCGAAGAAAAACTGATGCAGGCCAAGGCAGGGATGCTGGAACTGACCCAACAGCTGGATCGGATTAGGCAGGACCTACCGACACAGATCGACATGGGCGACAACCTCAACATCCACCCCGTCACCTTGCCGTTATACATCGGCAGCCAGCTGGGTTTTCTGGCGGTCTACTTGCTGACCGACTACGACACCCTGGTGCGTCGTACCCTATTGGCCCATCACACAGCCCTGATTGGCCGCGTCGACATGGAAGCCTGGATCGACGACGGTGCCCATCTGCTGCGTAGTCTGTTCGGTCAGGCACAGCGCTATCGGCATGCCGGCGTCACGCGTGATGACATGGCGGCGAACAACGCCCGTGCCCTGGCGGCCATCGAGAAGTTGGGTTTGCCCCCGATGGACATTATTGAGGGTCATCGCCGCTCCCAGTTCGCGCCGCCGATCATTCGTCGTGGTGCTGTGGCAGTGGATGACGCTGACGCGTTGGCAGAGGACGCGGGAGGGCCTTCTGCGACAGTGGATGAGCCGGAGGACGAAGCATGAATCCGATGATCCCAGCTCAACCAATGCCCTTCGAAGCGTTAACACCGGATGCCTATCGACAGCTCGAACACGCAGCCTCCCTAAAAGGCCTTTTAAAACCCTTTAAGGATAAGGGGGAGTTGGAGCACCTGGCGCAGGTGGCGAGGGAAATCGAGGCGCAGTTATGTGACCTGATGGAGGCTGTGGTGCAGCAGGCCGGACAGCCCCCCTACTCGCTGCTGGACATTCGATTGGTGCTGCAGAACACCAGCGCGGGCAGCACCTTTTTGCGTTGGCGCACCCGTGACTTTGCGCGTATGGGAGTTGCCGCCTGGGAACGCCAGGTCCGCAACCAAAACCTACCGCAGGCCGTACGCGAGGGACTGTACCGTTTCGAATGCGAGCGTATTGCACTGAACCTGCAGATGAGCGTGGTGCATTCGCTTTACCGCCAAGCCACAACCTGCGCGATCAAAATGGACAGCGCCGAACGGCTGCTGCGCCAGTTCACACCAGCAGTGGAGATATCATGATGAGTACTTTTTTCGTCGGCGAAGGCAACATCGGCAGTGCGCCAGAATTCCAGGAGTTTGCCTCAGGCAATGACGAGCCACGGCGTTTACTGCGGCTGAATGTGTACTTCGACAACCCCGTACCACGCGAGGGCAGCTATGAAGATCGAGGCGGCTATTGGGCGCCGGTTGAGCTCTGGCACCGCGAGGCTGAACACTGGAGCACGCTGTACCAGAAAGGCATGCGCGTGCTCGTCGAAGGTCGTACGGTGCGCGATGAATGGGAGGACAGCGAAGATAACGCGCGAGTGACCTTCAAGATCGAGGCCCGTCGCGTCGGCATCCTGCCTCACCGCGTGCACAGCGTAGTCATGCGGGAACGCTCCAGTGAACCGGCGGCATCGGTGACACCCGTCGGGCAAAACACAGAGCAAGCCAGTTCACCTGCGTCGAAATCCAGAAAGCGCAGAGGGCAACCACCGACGGACTGACAGACTTCAGGCATAAAAATTGCGCCTTTGCGCGAGGTTACTGAGCCGTTTTTACGCTCTGCTCGTGAATATGCACACTGTCGTCGGGATGCGATGGGGTACAAACTCGTCCCATACCTGATGGCCCTGACTGACAAATATGAGGATCTTTCGATTCAGGTTTCTCATATCCCTCACCTGCGATTTCAACAAGGCTGCTCCGAACTCAATCCGGAGCAGTTCTATGCGCCTCTTCCTCTGCGAGAAGCCGTCCCAAGGTCGTGACATCGCCAAGGTTCTCGGAGCCACTCGGCGTGGTGATGGTTGCCTGATCGGCACAGAGACAACCGTCACCTGGTGTATCGGCCACCTGCTGGAGACAGCACCGCCTGAAGCTTATGGTGAACAATTCAAGAGTTGGTCGCTGGATCATCTACCGATCATTCCCCCGCAGTGGCAGGTCGAGGTCAAACCCAAGACTGCGGCACAGTTCAAAATCATCAAGCGCCTGCTCAGTGAAGCGGCCACCGTCGTCATCGCCACCGACGCCGATCGCGAAGGTGAAATGATTGCCCGCGAATTGCTGGAGCACTGCAAGTATCGAGGTCCTGTTCAGCGCCTCTGGCTGTCCGCACTCAACGAGGCGTCAATTCGCAGGGCACTGTCCGCGCTGAAGTCTGGTCAGGAGACCTACCCACTCTACCACTCCGCCCTCGCCCGCAGCCGCGCCGACTGGCTGATCGGCATGAACCTCAGTCGTTTGTTTACCCTTCTTGGTCGACGAGCGGGCTACGATGGCGTGTTGTCAGTGGGACGCGTCCAGACACCCACCTTACGTCTGGTGGTCGATCGGGATCGTGCGATTGCCAGCTTTGTCTCGGTGCCCTACTGGGAAGTGGATGTGTACCTGTCCTCCATGGGGCAACCATTTATCGCATCGTGGTTACCACCCAGCTCGGGACGGGATGATGCCGGTCGTTGTCTGCAGCAGGCGATTGCCAGTCAAACGGTCCAAGCGATCTCTTGCAGTAAGACCGCCACAGTACTCTCGCTGCAGACTGAGCATTCCCGAGAACCACCGCCCCTGCCCTTCGACCTGAGTACCCTGCAGGAAATCTGCTCGCGCATGCTGGGGCTCGGCGTTCAGGAAACCCTGAACATCGCCCAAGCCCTGTATGAAACCCACAAAGCCACCACCTATCCGCGCAGCGATTGCCGCTATTTGCCAGCGAGTATGTTCGACGAGGTACCCGCGGTATTCGATGCCCTGCTCAAAACGGATCCCGCACTGCGGCACGCACTCGGAAGCCTCGATCGATCACTGCGCTCACGGGTATGGAACGATGACAGGGTCACCGCGCACCACGGCATCATCCCCACCACCGAGTCGGCCAACCTTGCGCGGATGTCTGAACTAGAGCGCAATGTCTACGAACTGATCCGTAGCCACTACCTCGCGCAATTTCTTCCGCACCATGAGTTTGATCGGACCCAGGTCGAACTGGAGTGTGGCGCAGAGCGATTGACCGCTGTTGGCAAACAGATCCTGGTTCAGGGCTGGAAAGGCTTGCTCTACGAAAACACCGAGGAGGATGAGCCCAATCACAAGTCCCAGGTCTTACCCGTCTTGCAACAGGGTACGCAGTGCGCAGTGGACGACGTCGAACTCAAGTCCATGCGCACCACCGCCCCCAAACCTCTCACTGAGGGCGATCTGATCAAGGCGATGAAAAATGTGGCGAAGCTGGTCAACGACCCACGCCTGAAACAGAAACTTCGGGACACCACCGGTATCGGTACCGAAGCCACGCGAGCCAGCATCATCAAGGGGTTGATTGATCGCGGTTATTTGTTGAAGAAAAAACGCGCCTTAATGGCCTCGGCGGCGGCCCACACCCTGATCGACGCGGTACCAACAGCGGTTGCAGATCCGGGCATGACCGCAGTCTGGGAACAGGCTCTGGACGAAATCGAATCGGGACGTCTGACCCTGGATGCATTCGTTGCCAAACAGGCAAACTGGATTGCGCAGTTGGTCGCACACTTCGGTTCACTGACTTTAGCCATGCCTGTCGAAGCCAACCCGGCCTGCCCCATTTGCAACGCCTCAATGCTCAAGCGAAAGGGAAAATCAGGGCCGTTCTGGTCATGCTCCCACTACCCGGACTGCAAGGGCACTGCCCCGATCAAAAAAGATACGTCTCGCCCATAACCCGCCATTGGAGATCAACATAAGCATTGGGGTCAATGTAGTGGTCAGTGCATCATCAACGGTGACTGATCCCTCTCTAAGTCGATTAAGGGTTGTCCGATTTCACGGGCCAGGGCGATGCCTGTCGCAATCCATATCTGCCCCAGTTCGTTGAACGCTTTCAGGTGATCAGGATTTTCGTTGAGCCAATGAACAAGACTGTCGAAGTGTTCGGGGTTATCCGGGCAATCATGGATCTTGATGAACAGCTCCAGTGTTCGATCCCAGATCAGATCCATGACGTTCTCGCTCTTCTCTTCCATGCTCAACCGTTCCTCAGCTTGGCCCTATCAGACCGCTCATTTTCACTGACCACCTCGGACTCTGATTCCTGGAGGAATAGAAGCCCCGTCGTATTACACAGCGATTTCAGCCAATATAACAACCTTATAAGTCGATACTCAACCGACAAGGATGTTCATGTCAACGAGTCTTTGCTCAACCATTCGGGTTGAACTGGAGAACTCATCACTTGGCACATAAACATCCAACCCAAGCCCAAATCGGGCGCATGATCGCGAAGCACCGCAGCGAGCGAAATCTGACCCAGGAAGAGGTGGCTGAACGCTTGGGGATTGGTAGCGAAGCCATCTCGCGCCTGGAGCGAGGTGTGGTGGAGCTTTCCGTGGTCAAGCTGATGCAACTGGCGGATATTTTCGACTGCCGGATGGATGAACTGCTGACGGCGTCGAGCAATCGTCCCAATGACCAGGGCCAGATGATCGCGGGTCTGCTGAACGGTCTGAAAGAAAGCGACCGTGCCTTTATCTTGGCAACCGTCGAACAATTAGCCGCTCATCTCGCCAACAAGTGAGTTCATTCACTCGCATCCGATACCGGGGTCTTTGAGGCGGCGCACTCTGCCTTGACGTCGTCCCACCCTCTCTGCTGTAGTGCCTCAGGATCATCGCCAACGGCGACCCAAGACCGATTCGCTCCGGGCAGCTCGGTCAGACTCTTAGAGTTCGGAGCCTTCTCCTCTGCGGGATTTCGTTCCCGTTTTGTGCTCGACCTGATCGTGGTGGCGGATGACCAGTGTTGCCTCTACAAGGCAACAGCGGTCATCCGCCTCGGCGATCGTATTCAGCCCCGGGGCCCACCGGGGAAACACTGGGCACCCTTTGTGCGCGGATGCGTGCCAGCATATTCCGACCCAGGCCACGACAAGGGTCGGTTGACGAATCAAGGCGCAGTTAAACCAAGCTTTGCGAGGAGCTTTTCGACTGCGTATGACCGTCAAAGGTGGCTTTTCTATTCCTCGCCTGGTGACCCACCAGGCCAGCTCTTCTTTTTCTCATTCCAGTGACTGCCACCTTATTCCGACCATAAAAAATCGGGTTGCAGCGTCTTGACGCTCCCCTGTGACAGGCTTATACAAAGGGCGTGGTTCGCTGTCGTTGACAGCCCAGCCCAGGTAGCTTGAACCTTCAAGGCTACGCCACGTTCGTGGTGGTTTACTCAAGTGCGATCAGCGTTCGGAAGTTCGCGCGGTTACCGCTTCAGCGGTGATGAATGCCCACTACCCATGCCTGCGGATCAATACCGCAGACGCTCCTCTGCTGTACCGCTATTCCCCCACGGCGCATCGTTCTTATCGTCATCGGCTTGCCGGTGGCGAGTCGTTCATCGCTTGCCTTCACCTTACCCACCCTGACGGGGACTCACTCCCCCGTCAGGGACTGTGCGTCGCCGTTTTCCCTTGAAACAGGAGAACCACCATGGCCCACGCCAACCATCCCCAAGAAGCAACAACTTACTTCAACCTGCACACCGTCGGTATCGGCTACCTCAACCGTGTTCGTGAAGTACAAGTCCGCCGCGGCCAGCCATTCATGGCCTGCGATATCGCCGCCTTGCACGGTGCCAGCGATGCGGTGGAGTACACCCGCTTCGACTGCAAAGTCGCTGGGGGGGAAGCTGAACGCTTGATTCGTCTCTATATGGACGCCGTCAAAGACGAGAAGAAGGTCTTGCTGTCGTTCCGTATCGGCGATCTGTGGATCGATCCGTTTCTCTACGAGAAAGGCGATAAACAAGGCCAACCGGGCGCCAGCCTGAAAGGTCGTTTGCTGTTCATCGACTGGATCAAGGTCAACGGCACGTTCGAGTACAAAGCGCCCGCCAGGCAGGAAGCAACAGCACCTGCTGAGCAAGCGCCAAACAGTGAGCCATCCCCACCATCGGCTGATACCGAAGCTGAGGGGACCGAAAACCCAATAGAGGCTCGGGTCGAACCTGAATCTCCACCCACTCCCCGCACGGCCCGCCGTGATGCCCCCCATACCGTTCAGTCAGCCTGAACAGTCCACGATGTTCCTCATCAAGGCGCTCTGTCGAGCGCCTTTTCTGCAATCAGCACAGGAGAACCACCATGGAATCCTTCTGGCTTTGCGACGACTGCCTGTTCGCTGCGGCTTACGAGGACTACAGCACGTTATCGCTGTATCACTCGCAGGATGAGGTCGAAAAACACATCGCCGCGATACATCGTGGGCTAGTGCGGTTGATGCCCATCAGTGCCGACTTCGATCCCGAAACCGGCTGGGGTATAAGAGCCTTTTCTCCATTGCCCTGTGACGGTTGTGGTTCACATCTACACGGTCAACGCCACCGATTCACTCGGCTGTAAATAGCGCGTCATCGGCTAACGCCCACGACTCCACACCCACCTTGGGGATACCACTCCCCTCGGGCGTGCACCCCTGATTGTTCCCTTCGGAGGTACCGCCATGAGCACCCAACTCACACTGATTGAGACCTCGGATTTCGAGGCTGATCGCATTGTCCAAGAAAACCAGCTGATCGACGAAGCGCTGCATATTCTGGATCGTCGGCTGTTCGCCCGCGGCCCTAACCTGACGTCGCCTGACGCCGTGTCTTCATACCTAAAACTGCATCTTGTGCAACAAGAGCATGAAGTCTTCGGTGTGATATTTCTCGATGCCAAGCACCGGGTGTTGGCGTTCGAAGTCCTCTTTCACGGTAGCATTGATGGCGCCAGCGTTTACCCCCGCCAAGTCGTTAAGCGTTCCCTTGCGCATAACGCCGCGGCGGCCATTTTTGTTCATAACCACCCCTCAGGTTGTACAGAACCCAGCCAGGCGGATCACGTCTTGACTGCACGGCTGAAGGAAGCCTTGGCCTTGATCGAAGTGCGCGTACTGGATCACTTCATCGTGGGTGAAGGTCGTCCTCTCTCCCTTGCCGAACATGGCTGGCTTTAACCCTCACAGGCGCCTTCGGGCGCCTTGTTCATTTTCATCCTGGAGAACCCTCATGAACCCCGTCCCCCAAGCCCCTGCCCTACTGGTGGCCTCAAATCCATTTGCTCGCGGTTACGACAACCTGCATATCGAACGACTACTACTGATCACCTACGAAAACGACTGCCCTCCCTGCTTTCGCCCCTTGCACGACTCACAGGCCCATCTGCCCGACGATGAACTGCAACTGTTCCCTGCCTGTTCAATTACGATTTCGCCTTGATCAGCGAAGGTCAATCCATTCCTGAAGAGTTGGATGAACGCTGCCAGTCCACCGGACTGGTGCGCCAAGTGATCTACGCCGTGATGGGCGAGATGCTCAACGAGCAACATCACGTCGGCGATCTGTACTCCCGGGAAGAAGCCCAAGCCATGGTCCATCGCTTGCGCTTCGAAACGGGACATTACAGTCGAGCCTGGGAGATCAGTACCGCACACCTTCCTGAAGAAGCGATGTTCTATCTGGAAGGGTGGGTCAGTCACTCCGCGCCGAGGCAAACCGGTCTTTTGTTCGAACTTTTCGCGTTGCCGGATTGCTGCGGCATCGGTTGCAAGTTGATCGGCACACCATGGACGGACGAGAACTTGCTGAACATTGAGGGCAAACGTTATTCAAGCTTGAGACAAGAGCAACTCGACGCCGGCACACCGGAAGCCCTGATCACGGTGTTATACCTGGCGGCGTTGGCGGATGTGCGATTGTTGATCTTCGACCCCGACGCCACCGTCTTGGATGGACTCGCCATTTTTGATGAGTAACAACGCATTCTGCTTTAACACGACCCGCCTTGAATCGACTTTCTCACTGAATCGTTCCTTCACCTCATGTCAGGTTCTGCACTGAATCTGACATGAGGTTTTTTCCATGGAGCGTTTTTTCACGCCTGTCTGCCTGCTGGGTTTGTTGAGCGCCTGCACCGCGCAAATCCCCAATACATTGCCGACCCATCCAGCGATCGACAGTGGCTCCAATCGAGCCGAGCTTTCGCGGGGCACAGCCGAAGGAAACCATCCGATAGAACTCCGCTATGGCCGCTATACGCTGGTCAGCAGCGAGCCCACCACGGAACAACGCGATCTTCTCGCCCAAATCATCGACGTGAGTATCCCGTCCAGCCTGAATCCGTCGGTACAAGAGGCGTTGCAGTACGTATTGCAGCGCTCGGGCTATTCGCTCTGTCCCGATACCGCGGCGGTGAAGGTGCTGTTTACTCGGCCCCTGCCCGCAGCTCATTACCGGCTCGGCCCGCTCTCTTTGCGCAACGCGCTACAAGTGCTAGCTGGGCCCGCCTGGCAACTCACGACCGATGAAGTCAGCCGTTCGGTCTGCTTCGAACAGCAGAAAACGGAGGCCGGCGTCGTGCGGGCCACACCAAGCTCATCCCATCAGGCGGAGGCACGCCCGTGAAAGCCTCGACGTTTCAAACCCTCATTATTGGATTGCTTTGCCTGGCGGCCGCCGGGCTGAGTGGTGGATTGTATAACCAGTATCAGCGCGTGGCGGAACTACAGAGCACGAACACGCGATACCGACAAACCCTGGATACCCTGCAACGTGATTCAAGCGCCCTCAAGGACGCCCAGGAGAAGCTGCAGTACGCGCTGAAAGACCTGAAACAGATGGTCGATACCGGCGAGCAACAGGCCAATACCCTCGATCCGATGTTGGATCAGTGGGCGCAAGAAATACAGGAACTGCGCGACGGTCTGGCAGACCGCGCCACCGTGGCAGACCTGACAGTGCTACGCGCACGCCTTGAGCAGGTCGAGCAACAGCTCCTGGAGCTCAAGAATCAGCCATCACCCCCACCGTCGACGTCTTCCGTGACCAAACCGAAAAAGACCGCTCGCCCCAAGCCCGCCCCGCTTTCACCACCGTTCTCAGTGTTGGGTGTCGAGTCCCGAGGGGGTGAGCGCTTTCTGGCGGTCGCACCTCCTGACAGTCACTCTCTTAGAGATGTTCGGCTGCTGCATAACGGCGAGCAGCTCGGAGCCTGGCACCTGAAAGTGCTGGAACCGAACTCAGCCATCTTCGCAGTGGCCGCTCAGCCAGACCAGACCGTGCAACTCCCTTGAGAAGCGATCATGAACAGAGCGCTACTGCCCACCGTCGTCTGTCTCGTGTCGCTACTGATCACGGGGGGTACGATGGGTAACCCTGTCACGACACCGTCACGAATCCAGGACACGCAGTCCGCTCCCCTAGGGCGCTCTCACTCTGAACAGGCGGCAAGCTGGGGGCTGACGGAGCAGGAGTGGACGCGCTTCGAACAGATCCAAGCCGGCCCGCGTGGTTTCTGGAGTCCGAATCTCGATCCTCTGACTGCACTCGGGGTTGAGGCCGAGACCGACCAGGAGCGCCAGCGCTATGCCGAATTACAGGTAGCGCTGGAAGCCAAACGCGCCGAACGCGAGTTGGCCTACCAAAACGCTTACACCGCGGCCTGGGCCAAGCTGTTTCCCGGGCTGCTGCCGATCCAGGGCATGGCATCCCCGTCCCCTGCCAGCTCATCGGTCGTGCCGCGCCAGGCCCTGTTTGTGGAGGACCACTGTCCAGCGTGCACCGCCGAAGCACAGCGTCTGCAAAGCAGCGACACGGCGTTCGATATCTACCTGGTGGGCAGCCAAGGCGAGGATGAACGCGTCCGTAGCTGGGCTCGGCAAGCAGACATCGATCCGGCCAAGGTTCAACGCCAGCAGATCACCCTGAACCATGACCGTGGTCGCTGGTTCAGCCTGGGTGCCCCGGGGCCATTGCCTACCGCATTTCAACAGGTGAGTGGACAATGGCAACGCCTCGATTGAGTGGTATTGCGCTCATGCTGACGATACTCGTTGTCCAGGCTGACGAACTTCCGCCTCCGGCCTACCAATTGGCGGCGCATGACGCCGACATCCCTTCTACGGTGCTATTCGCGATTGCCCTGCAGGAGAGTGGTATCCACGTCCGTGGTCGACTGCTGCCCTGGCCCTGGACACTGAACATTGCTGGAACACCCTACCGCTTCGCCACTCGCCAGGCCGCCTGTCACGCTTTGCTTCAGGCCCTCGCCCGACATGACGCCAAGCGGGTCGATGCCGGACTCGGCCAAATCAACCTGGGTTACCACGGACAACGTTATTCCCCCCCCTGCGAAGTCCTTGATCCCTACCGAAATCTCGCCGTGACCGCCGCGCTGTTGCAGGAGCATCACGCCGCTACCGGTGATTGGGTGTCAGCTGCCGGCCGCTATCACCGCCCGGCAGGAGGAACTCCAGCCGCGCGTTACCGCGCCGGCTTTTCCCGACAACTCGAACGACTGCAGGTTTCCTTCAAACAGGGCACACCACCATGAAGCGAATATTCCTTATCTGCTATTTCATCCTGCTCTTGGCACCTTTCACCCAAGCCGAACTGAGCACTGGCAAGTGGCTGGGCGGCGATTTCACCCAGCCCTACCTTCGAGTGTCGGGAGCTCAAACGAATGACAGAGCTCAGGTTAACGGGATTATTCACACAGACCCGTCCGTGGTTGCCGATGAGGCCTGGATACTGCCCGTCAGCAGCTCTCGGCTGAGCCCCGGCCCGGTCATGCCTCGCTCCCTGAAAATGCCCGGCCTGCAACCCTTTTTTCTGTTGGGCGGCGATCCCCGGTCGCTGACTTGGTTGCGTCAACGCGCGGCTGAACTGCAGGAACTGGGTGCAGCCGGCCTCGCCGTCGAAGTGGCCGATACTGAAGCCCTGGCACGGATTCGAGCAGCCGCTCCGGGTATCACCATCCTGCCGGTCAACGGCAACGACATCGCCATCCGCCTGCAGATTGAGCACTACCCCGTCTTGATCACCGCCACCTCACTGGAACAGTGAGTCCGGACCATGGCCGAGCATGCGATGGAGTCCAAGCTCCGGCCAGCGGTGGAGCTGTACACCGTAGCGATCTGCATCGCCGCCGCGGTGTTGTGCGTGTACTCGCCTTGGGCGGTGGCCCTGTCACCCGAGATCGGGCAGGTTGCGGCGCTGGTCTATGCCCTGTTCGGCCTGATCCGCCTGCGACAAGCCTGGGAGGTGTTGCGCTATCGGCGCAATATCCGCCGGCTGCCCCGCTACGAACTGACCAGTCGGCAGATTCCGGTCAGCCAAAAGCGTCTGTTCATGGGGCGCGGCTTTCGCTGGACCCGCCTGCACACCCAGCGCTTGGTCGAAGCCCAAGACCCGGCGGTCGCTCACTATGTCGACCAACCGACCCGTTACCGCCTGGCCCGTGGGCTCGAACGGCGCTTGGAACAGGCACCGTTTCCATTCTCGACATTGGCGCATATCACGGCCTGGGACGGCGTCTTCAATCCGTTGCGCCCTCTGCCCCCGGTCGGCGGATCGCCATTGCTGCACGGGGTCGAACCCGACGAAACGGAGGTCAGTCTGCCGCTGGGCGAACGGGTCGGACACACCCTGGTGCTAGGCACTACCCGTGTCGGCAAGACGCGGCTCGCCGAGGTGTACATCACCCAGGACATTCATCGCATCGAACATGAGGTGGTCATCGTCTTCGATCCGAAGGGCGATGCCGACTTGCTCAAACGGATGTACGTCGAAGCCAAACGGGCCGGTCGAGAAAAGGAATTCTATGTTTTCCATCTAGGCTGGCCGGAGATCTCGGCCCGCTACAACGCCGTGGGACGTTTCGGACGCATTTCTGAGGTGGCGTCTCGCATTGCTGGGCAACTCAGTGGTGAAGGCAACTCTGCGGCCTTTCGTGAGTTCGCCTGGCGCTTCGTCAATATCATCGCCCGGGCTTTGATCGAGCTGGGCCGACGCCCGGACTACCTGCAGATCCAACGACATGTGGTCAACATCGACGCGCTGTTCATCGAATACGCCCAGCAGTTTTTCGCCAGAACCGATCCGAAAGCGTGGGAAGTGATCGTCCAGCTTGAAGGCAAGCTCACCGAGAAGAACATCCCCCGGCATATGGTGGGACGCGAAAAAAGAGTGGTGGCCATCGAGCAATACCTGGCGGCAAAACGGGTATTTGATCCGGTAATGGACGGACTGCGTTCGGCGGTACGATATGACCGTACTTACTTCGACAAAATCGTTGCCTCACTACTGCCACTGCTGGAGAAACTCACCACCGGTAAGACTGCCCAATTGCTGGCCCCCAACTACACCGACCTAGATGACCCACGGCCGATCTTCGACTGGATGCAGATCATCCGAAAACGCGGCATCGTCTACATCGGATTGGATGCACTCACCGACGCCGAAGTGGCCACCGCTGTGGGCAACTCCATGTTCGCCGATTTGGTATCGGTCGCGGGACATATCTACAAACATGGCATCGACCATGGCCTGCCCCAATCGGGTAACAACAGTGACAAATTGCCGATCAACCTGCACGCCGATGAGTTCAACGAGTTGATGGGCGATGAATTCATTCCACTGATCAATAAGGGCGGCGGCGCTGGCATCCAGGTAACCGCCTACACCCAGACCCTCAGTGATATCGAAGCGCGCATCGGTAACCGCGCCAAGGCCGGCCAGGTCATTGGTAACTTCAACACCTTGCAGATGCTCCGCGTACGCGAGACCGCCACTGCTGAACTCCTTACCCAGCAGTTACCCAAGGTCAACGTGCTGATCAGAACCCTGGTGTCGGGTGCGACTGACACCTCCGATCCTAAAGCCAATACAGACTTCACTTCGTCTTCCCAGGATCGCGTCAGCAGCACCAATGTGCCGTTGATCGAGCCGGCTCATATCGTTAGTTTGCCCAAGGGTCAAATGTTCTCTTTCCACGCTGGCGGGCAGCTCTGGAAAGTGCGTATACCTTTGCCTAAGCCTTCCAACGACGATGCCATGCCCAAGGACCTTCAGGAACTCACCCAGCGAATGCGGGCCACCTACAACGAGCAGGCGGGCCAATGGTGGACTGCCAGCGGAGGCGGCCCAACAACAAACTTCGATTTGGATCAGGTGGGGTAGCCCTACCTCACCTGATTTCCATTCAGCAAAAACACACTCAAGAGTTGTCGTAACGACATCAGTCCTGTGGCGCACAATGGAGTGAACGATGGCGACTTCCGCACAGAACACGCCGCCACAACCTATCCAGCAACCGGGAATAATCGTCTCGGCCATCAGCCTGGTCCTGCGTATCATCGGCTTGCTGGTTGCCTCACTGCTGTTCTCGATTCTGATCGAGTTCGCCGGCCTGCTGCTGTTCTGGGGTGATCAGGGATGGCGGCATAGCCAGGCCATGCTGACCAATGAACTGGGCTGGCTCAGTGAGCACTTCAAATCTTCACTCATCATCCAACAACCCGGACAGACGATTGTCCAGTGCCTGGATTTCCTCAATCAGTGGCTGCTGGTCAAGACTGGATTTGCGGATTTTGCCCAGCGGGCGCGAGTGTCGAGCCAGAGTAACGGCTTCTGGAGCTGGGCCAACCAGGTCTACGTAAGCATTGAGGATTTCGTACTGGCGGCGATATATGTAACCTTTACCTTCGTGGTGCGCCTGACCATTCTAGTCCTGGCAACACCACTATTTTTTTTGGCCACGCTCACCGGCTTTGTCGATGGCTTGATGCGCCGCGACCTGCGCAAGTTTGGAGCAGGGCGAGAAAGCAGTTTTGTTTATCACCGCGCTAAACGAGCAGTGATACCTCTGCTGATCGTGCCTTGGGTCATTTACCTGTCCTTGCCCTTTTCGCTCAATCCCATGGCCGTTTTTTTGCCTAGCGCGGTGATGCTCGGAGTAACGATAGCTATCACTGCGGCGACGTTTAAAAAATACATCTGATAAACGTATTGCTGGCGTGTTAAACCATTCCGGTGAATTTGGCCAAAATCGCGACGATGTAACCGCCAATAATAGACAAACCAACAATACCTAACGGCCGCTGCCACCCATCACCGCTAGGGGACGGCGGCATCGATTGCTGATAAAAATTGATCTGTCCGATCTGATTTGCGTTGACTTGGGTGGCTGCTCCATTTTGCATCGAATTGCGCCACTGAGCTTCCTCGAGACGTTCGAGTTGAACCTGAACACGCCTCTTGAGTTGGCTAGCGGAAAGGAGCAATTGCTTTCCAACAATCATCACACCCAGCAAACCGAGAAATAGCAAATTGCCATAGCTGAGTGGGTTTTCTTGGCTGAGGGTAGGCGCGTTGTTCCATACGAAACCGATGTAGGGCGATGTGCCTTGGTAAATGTCGCCTACTAGGTTTTGCATCAGCCCACCCAAATGCCCAAAAATCTTTGTTCCCGCGAGGATCTCTGCTTGTTGGTGTAGAAAAATCAAGGATGAAACCAAATAAAATAACGCCCCCAAGACCATCAAGGAGAACCCTGCTGCCTGACGTATACGGTACTGCTGAATCGCTTGTTGAATGTTCACTCCCTGCACCCGCTCTTCGTTATCTGATTTCGCCCACACCCGCTCTGCCCCCAATAACAATGTTGCTAACGGCATCAAATGTTAACGGCTCCCAGTCGTTTTTCTTGAGAACTCGAGACAGTACATACAACCCAGTTGCATGATTTCACTGCGCGCCATAGCCCCGATGCTGCACACAAGCTCGCTACGGTCAGGGACTGCGACAGAAACAAAATGACGCGACGTATTTCGCATTTCTTACTGCTGAGCCTAGGCGTTAGTTGAATGCTGGCCCCATCATCAAATGGGCTATCCACATGCCAACTATATTTTGCCGAATCTGCTTTCTGTTCGTATTGTTGACGTTCCATGGGGGCAGCTATGCCGCCCCTGCTCATGAGCAGGAACAGCTCAGCCTAATCCAACAGCAACTCAACATTATCGAACGCCTTGCGACACAAGCAGAGACAGCTAGCACGGCTGAACCCAACGATCGCTATCGATTCGACTACCCCCGACTGACCCAGGACATTCAGCGCGTCCGCCAAGGTGTACAGCGCTATCTGTTCCCTTCCCGTGCGCAACCCCGAGATTCCAGTGAATTGGTCGGCGATTACCGCCTCGACACTCCGCCCGCGGAGTCCTCGCCATGAGCATGACTGACGCTCAGATCGCAGCATTCCAAAATGCCTCCGGCTTTTCTGCACAGAGCAGTTCGATGCTTTGGCTGTCCCTGGTTCTTGTCCTGGCTTTGCTTTGGTGTGCCTGGGTGATGTGGACGGCTTACCGGGGTTGGGCCGTCGGCAGTGTGCGCTTTGGAGCGTTCGGCGGCAGCGCCGCTCGCGTGCTGTTCACCTTGCTGGTTTTGATGTTCTTCACCCTGTCCTAACACCGGAGATCACAGTCATGCTCAAGTGCCTTGTCCCCCTGAAAAACAACCTGCGTGATCGTGCTAGCCAGCGCTTGATCGGTCTGCTGCTGGTACTCGGCCCAAGCCTGGCTTTTGCCGAGCTTCCCACCATGGAGGCTCCTTCCCGCGGTGAAGGTTCCGGGTTGATCGAGACGATCAAAAACTACGCCTACGACGGCGGCATCTTACTCGGCCTGCTGATCGCCCTGCTCGCGTTTCTCGGCGTGGCTTGGCATTCCCTAACTGTCTATGCCGACGTGCAGAACCAGCGCAAGACCTGGAAAGACCTCGGCGCGGTGGTCGGTATCGGCGCTCTGCTGGTAGTGATCATCATCTGGTTTCTGACCAAGGCCGCCGCGATTTTGTGAGGTCGATATGAACGACACTATCGAACGCCTTGCCGACGGCACCTTGGTCTTTCTGCCGGAGCGACTCAATCGCGATCCTGCTGTATTGCGCGGTTTGACCAATGATGAGATGTGGGTAGCGCTCGGCACTGGCGCCGTCATTGGTCTGCTGCAGGGCGTTCCTCTGGCGATCGCCACCGCCTCCATTGCCGTGGCGCCGACCAGCATGATCGCAAGCATGGCCGTGGTGCTATTGGCCGGTGGCACAGTACTGCGTCGGGCCAAACGAGCCCGCCCCGAGACCTGGCTGTACCGCAAGCTCGAATGGGTACTGGCCAGCCGTTGGCGCTTGGGTCGCGGCAGTCTGATCCTCCACTCCGGCGCCTGGACGGTTCGCCGTTCGCGCCGACTGCGTCCTGCCCTGTCCCGGTGGCAGCCATGAGCCGATTTCGGAACAAGGTCGATGCCCAACAGGCCCATATCTTCAGTCTGCGCCTGGCGGTAATGATCCTGACCCTGCTCTGTGCCGGACTCTGGTACGGCTGGCGCTCGGCACCGACCGATCTGACCGTGCATGTCCCCCCGGATCTGCGCTCGGGCAGCACGCGCAAGTGGTGGGATATCCCCTCGGAGAATGTCTATGCCTTTGCCCTGTACATCTTCGGTCAGCTCAACCGTTGGCCCTCGGATGGCGAGCAGGATTATCGCCGCGCCATCTATGGCTTGCAGTCTTACCTGACACCCGCTTGCAAAGCGTTCCTCGATGGTGACTACGAATACCGCAAGGCCGCCGGCGAACTGCGCCAGCGGGTGCGTGGCGTCTACGAAATTCTGGGCCGAGGTTACAGCGAAGATCCGGAACTCAGAGTCAAGCAACTTGACCGCGACAGCTGGCTGGTCAAGCTCGACCTCAACGCCGATGAGTATTACGCCGCCGAGCCGGTGAAACGGGTGGTGGTGCGTTATCCATTGCGCGTGGTGCGTTTTGATCTGGACCCCGAACGCAACAAGTGGGGGCTGGCACTGGATTGTTATCAGGGCACTCCGCAAAAAATCTCCCTGCCTGGAGGTGAGCCATGAAGCGGATTTCTACCCTGGGACTCACCGTCGTATTGATGCTATGGGGAGCTGCAGCACAGGCCGTCGAACTGATGTATTGGGAACGCCTACCCCTCGCGGTCCCTCTGGTCATCAATCAGGAACGAGTGGTCTTTATCGATGAGGATGTTCGAGTCGGCGTGCCCTCAACCCTAACGGGCAAGCTGCGCGTGCAATCAACCGGTGGCACGCTGTACCTGCGCGCATCGGAAGCCATTGCGCCGACTCGACTGCAACTGCAATCGGTCGCAACGGGCGAGATCATCCTGCTGGATATCGCGGCCACTCCCGGCGATCAACCGCTGGAGCCCGTGCGTATTCTCAAGAATGCTCAGGTGCAAACTACCGAGGCTGAATCTAGCAGCGTCCCTGTTCCAGAACGCACGCCGATCCCGGTCGCTTTGACGCGCTACGCCGCGCAAAGCCTGTACGCGCCGCTGCGCACCGTGGAGTCCCTGCCCGGTGTACGCCGCGTCCCGCTAACGCTGCGCACCGAGCTGCCAACCCTGCTGCCGACCGAAAACGTGTCTAGCACACCCATCGCCGTCTGGCGACTCGGTGATTACTGGGTGACGGCGGTGAAATTGCACAATCGTGGTTCAGAGACGGTACAACTCGATCCACGTCGACTTCAGGCGAAGTTGTTCGCCGCGACCTTCCAGCATGCTTTCCTCGGGCCTGTCGGCAGCGCTGAAGACACCTCGATCGCCTACCTTGTCACCCGCGGTGCCGGCCTCGAGCAAGCCGTGCTGCTCCCGCCCGTCGCGCGAGGTGCGGACGATGAAAGCTAACGCCTTGCTCAAATGGCTGGTACCGGCTGCGCTGCTGGCCGTGGTGTTGATCATCCTGAAAAGCTGGGTCGCGGGTGGCAGCACGCCCTCTCCAGATCACCCAGTTGATCAGGGCAATATTCAGTTATCCGCCGAGCAAGCCAAGTCGCTCGGCATTGCGGGCGATACCCCACGCGACACGGTCGCCACCCTGGTCGGGCAGGTGAAGGCCATGCGCAGCGACATGCTCGGTTTGAAGAAACACAACGATTCACTGCAGACGGAGAATAACCGCCTGCGCGAACGAGAAAACAGCGTCGATTCGCGTATCCAGACGGCGCTTGGCAGCGTGACTCAGCAAGTCGACGAAGGCCGCCGACAAGCCAATGAGGCCCGACTCAGAGCGGAACAAGACAGTCGCCAGGCCCGTGGTCTGCTGACGCAATTGCAGGAGCAGCTGTCGGGGCTGACCGGCAAAGGCAAGGATATGCCGATCGGACTCGGGCTTGAGCCGGGCGACGATGCTCAGTTCGAAGGGCAGCACTCTGCCAATGATGCACTGCTGTGGATTGAACCCTCGGATGCTCCGTCCACCGACGCCCGAGGCAACACCAAGACCTCGTCCGCACTGAGTCTGCCTACCGCCTTCAACTCACTGGAAGGCTTGAACGATAATGCTATTGATCGCAGCCAGAAACAGCTACGTGCAGTCACCCAGGGTGAGCGTGACCTGACGCGATCCGTTGACCGTACTGAAGGCGCGAAGCCGGTCTACACCATTCCTGAAAACGCCACGCTGATGGGCTCGGTCGCCATGACCGCGCTGATCGGCCGCGTCCCGGTGGACGGCACCGTGAATGATCCCTATCCCTTCAAGGTGCTGGTCGGTCCGGAGAACCTGACGGCCAACGGCATCGACCTGCCAGACGTCGCGGGTGCCGTGATGAGCGGCACGGCGTTCGGTGACTGGACCCTGTCTTGCGTCCGCGGACAGGTCGAGTCAATCACCTTCGTGTTTACCGATGGCACCATCCGCACGGTGCCTCCGCCGAAGGCGGTAGCCAGCCGCACTGCCTCCACCACCCAGAGTTCGAACACCGACAAGATTCGTGGTGGACTCGGTTACCTGTCCGATCCGTTTGGCATTCCTTGCATTGCCGGCGAGCGCCGCTCGAACGCCCAACAATACCTCGGCAGCCAGAGCCTCATCACGGCGGCCGGCGCCGGTGTCGCCGCCTTGCTCGGGGATGAGCAGAACAACAGCAGTGTGATCAGTTCGGGCGGCAGTACCCTCGGGGTCACCAATTCCAGTGGCAACAGTGCACTGAATTCAATTCTCAGTGGTGGGGTCAGCGACATCCGCGAGTGGGTCAACAAGCTGTATGGCGAGGCCTTTGCTGCCGTGTACGTGCCGCCCGCCGCCCAAGTCGCGATGCACCTCGACCATGAGATCACCATCGACTACGAGCCCAAGGGCCGGAGTGTTCGCCATGAAAAAGATCATGTCTCTATACCTGACCTGGATTAGTTTGCTTTGCCTGGTCCTTTCGGGGTGTTCCACCGACAAGGACACGCTCCTGCCCCATGGCGAGCAAACCATGTTTGACATCTGGAACGGTGCCGGTTCGCAAGGCACTCAGCAGCAACTGCTGGATGCTCTGCAACAGTTACGCCGCCCGCTGGTTCAGGCACACTTCTCTGCCGCTCACCAAGAATCGTACACGCGCAACGCGACGAACGAGATCCACAATTTGTTCCCTCGCCTGCCCAATCCCGATCTGGTGCTGTACGTGTATCCGCATTTGAGTGGTACCGAACATGCACCGATCCCGGGTTACTCGACTGTCTTTCCGTTTTACCAACGGGTGCAGTACGCATTACCTGGTGAACGTCAGGAAGACTTGTAGTGCGTAGCGACGATTCGGGCAACCGCCCTCCCGCATGGAAAGCCTGGCGCAACCCATTACGCCCTCGCGCGACCTTGGCCGATGAATCCGCACTTTATGCGCACAACCCCAGCTTCACCGATCACCTGCCATGGGTCGAGTACCTCGACACCGAGCAATGTTTTCTGCTCGATGACAATCGCTCGGTGGGCGCGGTATTCGAGTTACTGCCCATCGGCACCGAAGGTCGCGAACCCGATTGGCTGATGGCAGCCCGCGATGCCATCGAGGATGCCCTGCAGGACAGCTTTGACGAGCTGGATCAAGCGCCTTGGGTGGCGCAGTTTTTCTGCCAGGACGACAACGACTTCACCCCCTACCTGACCCGGTTCACCGACTATATCCAAGATAGAGCACGAGGCACGGTGTTCACTGAGGCGTATTTGGAACTGAGCCGCCGTCATCTAAAGGCCATCGCCAAGCCCGGCGGTCTGTTTGAGGATCAGGTGGTGACACGACTGCCCTGGCGTGGCAATAACCGCCGGGTACGCCTGGTGGTCTATCGCTGGCTTGAGTCTGACGCTGAGGCGGCGGGACTCACCCCGGTGCAATCCGTGCATCAGGCTTGCGAGCGGGTCGCGGCTTCGTTGCAGGCGTGCGGGGTGCAATCGACGCGAGTCGATGGCCGAGGTCTGTATGCCTGGTTGTTGCCCTGGTTCAATCCCGCACCCAGGCTCACCGATGAAGCTCCCGAGAAGTTCTACCGCCGTGTGGCCTATCCGGAGTCAGGTGATGGTGAGTCGCTGGAACTGCCCTTCGATCATGACTTCGCCGAGCGGCTGTTCTTCAACGAACCGCGTTCGGATCTGCAGCACGGACTTTGGTTTTTCGACGATCAACCCCACCGGATGATGGTGGTGGACAAACTGCGTCGGGCACCATCGATTGGTCAACTCACCGGCGAAACCCGCAAGGGTGACGCGGTGAATGCGCTGTTCGACCAGTTACCCGAAGGTACGGTGATGAGTCTGACCTTAGTAGTCAAACCACAGGATGTACTCGAGGATCAGTTGAATCGCCTGGCCAGCAAAGCCATCGGTGAAAACCTGGCCTCCACCCAGACCCGTCAGGATGTCGAAGAGGCCCGCGCGATCATCGGCCGCCAGCACAAGCTGTACCGAGGAACCCTGGCGTTATACGTACGCGGTCACGATGAACAGCAATTGCACCAACGCTCGGTCAGCCTGGCCAACGCGCTGTTGGGCGCGGGGCTGCAACCGGTACGTGAAGGCGATGAGGTCGCCGCCTGCAACAGCTACCTGCGTTGGTTGCCGATGGCTTACAACCCGGCCCGCGACACGCGTAACTGGTACACCCGCCTGATGTTCGCCCAGCACCTGGCGAACCTGGTTCCAGTCTGGGGCCGCAGCACCGGTACCGGCCACCCGGGCATCACCTTGTTCAACCGCGGCGGCTCGCCATTGAGCTTCGACCCATTGTCACGCCTAGACCGGGCCATGAACGGTCATCTGCTGTTGTTCGGCCCCACCGGTGCCGGCAAGTCGGCGACCCTGGTCACCCTGCTGATGCAGGTCATGGCGGTGTACCGCCCTCGCCTGTTTATCGTCGAGGCCGGTAACTCATTTGGTTTGCAGGGTGACTACTTCGCAACACAGGGCTTGTCGGTCAACAAGGTCCAGTTGAAACCTGGCGCCTCGGTCAGCCTTGCGCCCTTCGCCGATGCCTGGCGCCTGGTCGAGCAACCGGATCAGGTGGCGAGTCTGTCGATTGATGAGCTGGACGAAGAGGCGGTAGCCAATCGCGAAGACCAGCGCGATGTTCTCGGTGAACTGGAAATCACCGCCCGATTGATGATCACTGGCGGCGAGGCCAAGGAAGAAGCCCGCCTGAGTCGCGCCGATCGCAGCTTGATCCGCGAGTGCATTCTCGATGCGGCGCAGACCTGCGTCACCGCGGGCCGTCAAGTGCTGACCCGCGACGTGCGCGACGCCTTGCTGCGCGTCGCCTCCGACCCGCACTTGCCGGAGAAGCGTCGCGAGCGTGCCCAGGAAATGGGCGAGTCCATCGACCTGTTTTGCCAGGGTTTCGAGGGTGAACTGTTCGATCGCGAGGGCACGCCTTGGCCCGAGAGCGATGTGACCGTTGTCGATCTCGCCACTTACGCTCGCGAAGGCTACGAGGCACAGATGTCCATCAGCTACATCAGCCTGATGAACACCGTGAACAACCTTGCCGAGCGCGACCAGTACCTAGGCCGACCGATCATAATGGTCACCGACGAGGGCCATATAATCACCAAGAACCCGCTGCTGGCGCCATTCGTGGTCAAGGGGACAAAGATGTGGCGCAAGCTCGGCGCTTGGTTCTGGCTCGCCACGCAAAACCTTGCCGATTTTCCCACGGCTGCGCAGACCATGCTCAACATGATCGAATGGTGGATTTGTTTGAATATGCCACCCGCGGAGATTGAGGAAATCACACGGTTCAAGAAGCTCACGCCGGCGCAGAAAGCCTTGTTGCTCTCCGCCAGTAAGGAGCCGGGGAAGTACACTGAGGGGGTCGTGCTGTCAAAGAAGCTCGAGACACTGTTTCGAGCCGTGCCACCCAGCCTCTATCTCGCCCTAGCCATGACGGAGCCCGAGGAAAAAGCCGAGCGCTGGACGCTGATGCAGGAGAACGGCTGCTCAGAACTGGAAGCAGCTTACCGGGTAGCTGAACGGATCGATAGAGCGCGAGGTATAGAACCCGCATAGGGGAATCCATTCAGACCCCGCGCTCTAAAGCGAGCGACCGGTTATTGCAGTACGCCCCGGAGCCGCTGCTGAATCCTCAACAGGAATCCGGCTTCGAAGGCATCCTGGCAGTCACCGACAGGAAAGGTCTTGCGGGTTTGCGCCAGCTCCCACCACAGGGGAATCTCGCCGGGCGTATCAAGCCAAGCCTGAGCACATTGCACGCCACGTTCGATCATCGAGGCAAATTCGTTGCCCCAAGGTGTCAGAAGACTTGGGCAACCATCCGCCGCAGGAATTGAGATATAGTTTTCGTCCATACACACCCTAGATTTCTGATTTATTGTTAGACGCAGAGTCCAGCCTCGAAAATCTTAACGACACCAAATGAACGCTCGATAACAGGCATGAGCATCAAATGGCCTAGATCACTACCAATGTAGACTATATCCCGTGGATTGAGAGTCCCTCAAGGCGCAATTTGCGCGCATGACTCAAGACTACGAACAGCTTCGCCTGCAACTGGCAGAGAACATCCGCTTGATACGGCGCGTGAAGAACCTTACCCAAGAGCAGCTGGCGCTCATGGCCGAGGTGGATCGTACCTATGTCAGTCAAATCGAACGAGGGGTAGGCAACCCGTCGCTATTGGTTCTGTGCAAGCTCGCCAATATTTTCGAGATCACCGCGGATCAGCTACTCATCGAGTCTGACGCCCTTCGCCGTGTGCTGGACATCGAGTAGCCATTTCATCGTCCTGTAAATCCTTGTAAACCGACAGCACCAGCTTCAGCTTTATCACTGACGGTGTACGTTCAATCATTGAACGTGTCCAGGCCATTAGCCCAAAGAGCCTGGATCATGCCTGTCGTATGCCCCTCAATTGCGCCCCAGAAACTACGGCCTTTGGCACTGAGCATACTGCTGGCGTGCGGGCCAAGCGTGGCACTGGATACCGGCAGCATCACGTCCTCCGTGCTTTCTCCAAGCTGTCTCGAATACAGGGTCGTCGGCATTTGTTTCTGGCTCCTCTGCACGCCCTTCGGCTGCACAGTCAAAACCTCAACCAAGGTTCATCATTTCATTCCTGAACTCGTGGTCTCGAGCTACGCCACCACCGGCAACAACCCCTGGACCGAGATGGCTGCCCTCTCCTCTCCCATCAGCGGCGCGGAGGGTGGCGGCAACCTGATCACGCCGAATACCCGTCGCGACAACCTGCCCCGCTTCAAGAACGTCGATGGTATTGGCCACCCCGGTGGTTGGGCCGCAACGCAACTGGCTTCGCAAATCGGCTATGCCTGCGCCAGCGGTGCAACGGCATTCATGCCCTACTACCTGAGCACCCTGGACTCACTGGCCTGGCGCCATGGCATCCCGGAAAGTCTTTACCCCGAGTCGCTCATGCCGGGGATCCGTGAAATCGGACGTCAGGCTTCGGGAAACATGTGGGGCAACGTCTATCCCCGGCAGGGCTTTCTGGTACAGCCCGACGATTTCAAGGCGGCCGCAGTCATGGCGCAACGGGCCGGCGATGTGATTACCCGTAACGGACAGCCGCATGTGTATGTACCGCTCACACCCACCCCACGCGACGGCTACTGGCCGCCTGGTCCGATCGTTGAAAACGACGCTTCGACCCACAAATGGCAATTGCTCTCCCCTCAGATTCTGTCCATGTGCACCATCTTCCCCAGCGATCCGGTACCGAGCGCGGATGGCGGCTACGCCTGGTCGCTATGGCGGCCCTATAGCTGCTGCAAACGCGAGGGGCAGACCTTCCTGTTCAGCATCGACTTCGAAGACGGTGCGTCATGAGCCGGCTTCGCGCTCGCCCCTGGTCGGGCATGATGAGTCTGTTGCTCTATGGACTGCTCGCCATGGCCACGTATGCCCACGCCGCCGAAGACGATTACCGCCTGGGCACTCAAGGCGAAGTGCTCGACGACCGGGTGATGTACACCATCGGTGGCGGCTCGGCAGCGGGCTCACCGAGCTCGCTCTACCGACCCAGCGGTCTCGGCGTCGGCGGGTCATGGCGAGCGAACATGATGTGCGGAAACATGAGCCTCACCAACACCCTGCAAAACCAACTGAATGGCGTCACCGAAGGTTTCCAGCAGATCATGGGCAGCATCGTGCAGAACGCGACCCAAGCCGTGATGTCGCTGCCGGTGTTGATCATCCAGCGCGCCAACCCCGGCCTCTATGAGTTGCTGAGCAACGGGGTGATGCAGGGGCGTATCGACTTCGACCGCTCCAAGCTGACCTGCCAAGCCATGGCCGAAAAAATGGCAGATAAGGTCGGTCAAGCCGGCTGGGGCGCGCTGGCCAAGAACCAAGAAATGCAAGGCAACCTGGAGCAAACCGGCGGTGATGCGGTGGCTGCGGTGAAAAACACCGAGGCCCATAACGGCAACAATGGGGTTTCCTGGGTCGGCGGCTCAAAGGCCGGAGGTAATGGGCAGACGCCCATTCGGGTAACTTCCGACGTAGTGCGCGCGGGCTACAACTTGCTGCATAACCGGACGGCGGATGACAGTGCCTCGATCAGTAGCAGCGACTGTTTGGGTGGGGCCATTTGCCAGACATGGGCTTCGCCCCAGGAGGAGTCCGAATGGGCTGTTCGCGTGCTGGGTGAGAGCGAAGTCGCGACCTGCGACACCTGCGAAACCCTGCGTGCGACCGCTGGCAGCGGATTGACGCCGCTGATCCAGGAGGCCTACAGCGAACGTCTCAGGGCGCTGCAAGGGTTGCTGTCCGGCTCGCTGTCGCCTACCCCAGACAATTTGGCTAAAGCCTCCAGCCCAATGCTGGCGGTGACCCGTGGCGTGATCGAAGCCTTGCGCGACGATCCCGACCAGGATCTGCTGGCGCGCCGTCTGGCAAGCGAGACGGCCCTGTCCAGTGTGCTCGACAAGGCGCTCCTGCTACTGCGCACGCTGCTGGCAGGCGGTCACGAACCGAACATCGCCTCCGCCGAGCCGGCCCAGACCGCCTTGACGAAAAACATAGACGCTCTGGAGCGCGAAATACGCCTGCTGCGGACTGAACTGCAGGTCCGGCAGATGCTGACCACCAACACCGCCAGCCTGGTACTCGATCGGCATGCCGGTGGTGCCGATGCTTCGCGTACCGTCCAGCAAGGCGACCCCGAGCCCGGTCGACTCAATGATGCTGACGCCAGGCGCAAGTGAGGCATGAAACGCTCACCGCTATTCACTTTGCTTTCGAGTCTAGGGATTGCCGCGGTGATGATCCTGACCGCCGCATTGGTCGCTTGGATCGGCCGCACTGCGCTGGGTAGTTTCGAGGCCTGGCAGCAGGCATTCGAATCCGCAAGACCTTATCTGCGGTGGTGGCGCGCCCTGCTCTACGCCGCCCTCTTTGCGCTCTGGTGGGATCTGCTTCGGCGCTACCGCCATCGACCACAGGATCGACTGCGCGTGAAACGCATCGGAGCATTAGGGCTCGTGCTCTTTACCTGCGTCGAACTCACCCGACTGTGAGGTCACCACCATGCTCATGAGCACCAACAGCTACCTGGAGTTTTACCTCTCTCTGCTGGCCTGGATCATCAACAACGGCCTCTGGAACGTCCTGTCCGACACTGGACTGTTCGCCGCCCCCTTTGGCGCAATCATTCTGCAAGAATGGTTGTCGGCCCGTCAGCAAGGCGCGGATGAAGGTAACAAAGGACTGCTCTCGGTGCCGCGGATCGAGAACCGGTTGTGGCTGGCCTATATCGTCGTATTGTTCGGCTGCGCGCCGGTCTTTCCTTTGAGCCTCGCCTCAATGGCGTTCGATGATGCGGCGAGTCAGCGCTGCGGCGTGAGTGTGGCCAAGCCGGCGGATACCGCCTGGGGGACCACCTTCAATACTATCGGCGAACGCTCCGCCAACGTACCGATCTGGTGGTTTCTGGTGCATGCTTTGAGCAAAGGGGTCACCGCGGCAGCCACCGCCTCCATCCCCTGCGCACCGGATATCCGGCAGATGCGCATGGAGATCGACAGCTCGCGCATCGACAGCCAGGTACTGCTGCAGGAGGTCGCCGATTTCACCCGCGACTGCTACGGCTATTCCCGTTCTCGGCTATTCACCAACCGCCCGCAGTTGGACAAGGCACAAAGTCATGACGCCTCCTGGGTCGGCTCAAGCTATTTTCTCGACACGCCCGGCTACTACGATACGGATCGTTCACACACACCACGAGTCAGCTGGCCCTATGACGAAAGTCGCGATGTTTCCTTGCCGCGGCTAGAGAATGGCGCGGGCTATCCCACCTGCAAGCAGTGGTGGAGTGATAGCGGTGTCGGGTTACGCGAACGTTTGATCGAGCAAGTTGATCCCTCGCTGCTGACTCAGCTGAAAGGTTGGTTGACTGGCCGTTCGAGCAACGAGATCGAGGATGCCACCCTGCGCGAACTGGTCAGTCCACGCCAGCAATCGATGTCCATGTCGCCCGGGCAGGTGTACCAGGACTATGGCTCCAGCGCTCGCGGTGGGTCGATCAATCAGGGGCTCAATAACCTGGCCACTAACACCGGGCTGGCCCTAGGCGCCTTCAGCAACTTCCCGGCAATGAATGCACTACGCGCCGCCCTGCCGATGGTGCAGGCTTTCCTGTTGATGGGCATCATCATCAGCTTGCCGTTAATTCTGTTGGTCGGTACCTACCAGTTAAAGACCGTCATGACCGTGACGTTCGCGCTGTTCACCTTACACATGCTGAGCTTCTGGTGGGAACTGGCCCGCTGGGTCGACTCCAGCATGCTCGACACCTTGTACAACCAGGTTTCGGCGTCCAATCAGCTGCTGTTATCACTTCCCACATCCGGACTTATGGACGGGACGGTCACCGCGCAGGTCATTGAGTATGTAATGGGGGCGATGTTCTTGGTGCTGCCGGGACTGTTTTTGGTCGCCATGAGCTGGGCTGGCTACTCAATCGGAAACAGCCTTGAGGGGATGCTAGGTGGTGCAAGCAAAGCAGCGCATGGTGCAGCGGGCAAAGGAACAGATCAGTTGATGGGTGCTACGAAGAAGCTTATCTGACGTCATCAGATGATTTGAAATGACCTATGTAGTGGCCATTGTCATCGTAGTTGCCAAGATAGGAGTTAGCCCCAAGGTAGTCAGGACCTAGATTGTCCTCTTCAAGATCCGTGTCGATGATATCCTTGGACTGCAGAAGGGCAATCACAGCTATCACCACCACAACAGAAGCGACTAGCCAGAAACCGATAAAGAATAGCCCTCCGACCAACGCCAACTTGGCAGTCAGCAAACTCCCGCGAACAAGTAGTTTACCTGCGGGTATACCTGCCGTTTCCGCACGCTCAACCACGCGGGATTCAAACGTTATCAACCTACGGTAACCACGCTTCACCGACATACCACAGGCGTACGCCCAGCGGTGGGCACGTGAACTCTGAACAGGTTGCTGAGTCGGCATGGTCTCGCCCTCTTCTGAGCGTTTTCATGGTTGAGACAAGAGTAATAGCCTACTACTGAAAACGGCCAGTGCCTGACCGCTTATCAGTTTGCCCAGCCGAAAAAATCCTCACTGGAAGTCAGAAGACAGTCCCCGTGAAACAGCGTCTTTACAGAGATTGACCCATATCAGTCGTCCGGCTAAATACAAGGTACAGATCGCTGTTATCAACAGCACCTGCCCAGGTAGCCAGAGCCTTCAAGGCTACGTCACTTCGGTGATGGTTCCCCCCAAGTGCGATTAGCGTTCGGTGGCTCGCACGGTGACCGTTTCTACGGTGATGAACGCCTACCGCTCTTCTGAGCGCCTTCCGAGCTCTGCTCTTGAGGTAAGCCCTCTTTATTTTCTTCAACCCACTGCGGGGAAATCTTTCCCAGCACGGGACAGGTTTCTTCGCGTTTTCAACGGAGACATACCATGCCCAACTCACTTACACCGCAAACACTGGACACCCTCCGGTTACCCATCGTGTTCACCCCTGGCGCGTGGCAACGCGCAGTACTGCTCGAGCAATCCGATCACGCTGAGAAGCTGCAGGTCGATCGGTTGAGCCACGTATTGCGCGCAGCCTTCGAAGCCCACCGGGCCTATCCACACAAGCCCTACGTGCTGTTCGAGGTAATCCACGTTGAACCAACCGATCACTCAGACCACGACCCGTTGCTGCAATTGAGTCTGAGCCTACTCCAAGAACCGGGTCAGCCTGGCGCCTTGCTGATAGCGCTTGCAGGAGAACACCCGCGCTAAGCGCAATTGGCCGCGCCCACCTCCACATTCGGACGGCATGCAAGACCTGCATCAATCCAGCCCATTACTCAACCGGGGAACCCTCCCCGACGGGCACGGCGTTCCTCCGTTTTTCTCTCGAGGACATTGCCATGCGCGATATCTACCAAGACGTGACTGACAAGATCGTTACCGCGTTAGACCAAGGCGTTGCCCCCTGGATCAAACCCTGGTCCTCAAGTGGCTCAGCTGACGTCAGTCGTCATCAACCCTTCCCCATCAATGCCGTCACGCGACGTCCGTATTCGGGCATCAATTTACCGCTGCTCTGGGCCGAGGCCAGGTTGCAGGGGTTCACTCAAGATCGTTGGCTGACCTTCAACCAAGCCAGAAAGGCCGGTGGGCACATCCGTAAGGGTGAGCACAGCACCCTGGCGGTGCTCTACAAGCCAATGGAGCGCGAGGAACAGACTGAGTCAGGCCAACCCGTACTCGATGAAAACGGTCAGCCCAAGGTCGCTCACTTTGGCATTCTCAGGACGCACTTTCTGTTCAACATCGAGCAAACGGAAGGGCTCGAAATGCTCAATGACACCCTGCTCGAGACGGAACCGAGTGGTCCCTTCCAGCCCAACAGCGCCGCGGAAAATCTGCTGTTAAGTTCAGGTGCACGCATCGTTCATCGGCCTGCCGACCAAGCCTTTTACCACCCGATCAGGGATCTCATCCAACTGCCGACAAAGGCACAATTTCACGATGAAAGCGGGTACTACGCCACCGCACTGCACGAGCTGACGCACTGGACCGGGCATCACACTCGGTTGCAGCGCGAAGGCGTGACGTCAACCTGTCCGTTCGGCTCGCCAGGCTACGCGTTTGAGGAGTTGATCGCCGAGATGGGCGCTGCTTTTTTATGTGCCTACGCCGGTATAAAGGGCGAGTTGCGGCACGAGGGCTACATCGACTCCTGGCTCGGCCTGCTCAAGGCTGACAAACGCGCGATCTTTCGCGCCAGTGGTCAGGCCCGAAGCGCCTCGGAGTTTGTACTCAACCTGGAGCAGCAACGGAAGCAAATGATAATGGATGACTCACGATGCATGTACGATGGAGTTTGAAAGTTATCTCACCGCTGCAATCGCATCACAGGGCCCAACGCAAGTTGGGCCCTTTTTTCTGACACCCAGAAAACCCATGCCGCGAGGCTCTGATACAACGGGTCAGGGATGGGCGCACACCCGCAACCTGTCATTCCGCATCCAGGTTCTGCGCCAGAAAATCCACCAGATCGAGCGGACTCCGGCAGTCGATCACCTTGTAGATCAGATCGCGTTTACTGCGCGGCAACTTCTTGACCACGCTCTTCGCTGAAGCCCTGACGGCTTCGTCGGTCCCATGGATACGTGCCGCGAGCAGCAGCACGAGCGTGGCGTCAGTAAGGTTCATGGCAAGACCCAAAAAATAGGCACCGTAGTGTACCGACTCTTTTCTTTTTCGTACCAGCCCCAACAAAACGATGTGTAGCAGTATCGATATCCCGATTGCCGCGCAAAGGGACACGAGCCAAAAAGGACGGGTAAGGGTTGGAAGGGAATGGGGATTCAAGGGTAAGAGCTCTATCCGAAAAGGCTAAAAGGCCACTGACCCAGCCACCTCCCGGGGGTCACGATGCTCAGTCTGTTTCGCCACAAAAAGCAGAAGCCACCTCCGCCACCGACCGTCAACGTCGCCGAAGGCTACCTACCCGTTGAGTCGGCCCACAGCCTGTTAGCGGCGGACCACCGCTGTCAGTTGCTTGATCGGATTTGGCAGTACACCGCCCTCTCCCACGCGCAGTTCAGCCAGCTCTATTTAAATCCTATACATCGTTACGCCGAACAGGTCCAGCAACTCCCGGCCAGCGAAACACACCACCATGCGTATCTCGGCGGCATGCTCGACCATGGCCTGGAGCTGGTCGCTTGCAGTTTGAAACTGCGTCAGTCGTATCTGCTTCCCACCGGCGCCGCGCCCGAAGAACAAGCCGCCCAGACCGATGCCTGGTCGGCCGGCATCGCCTATGGCGCCCTGCTGCATGACATCGGCAAGATCGCCGTGGACCTACAGGTCGAACGCCAGGATGGCCGGGTTTGGCATCCTTGGCAGGGTCCCCTGGATCAGCCCTACCGTTTTCGTTACCTCAAAGGTCGTGACTACCACCTGCACGGTGCCGCCGCAGGCTTGCTCTATACTCAGATTCTCGACCGCCCAATCCTCGATTGGCTCAGTGGATTTCCGCCACTGTGGGCCAGTCTGCTGTATGTCCTTGCGGGCCAGTACGAACGTGCCGGCGTGCTCGGTGAGTTGGTGATGCAGGCCGACCGTGTTTCCACCGCACAGAACATCGGTGGTAACCCGAGCAAGGCGCTGCAAGCGCCGATTCATTCGCTGCAACATCACTTGATCAGCGGACTGCGTCATCTGGTTCAACACGAGCTGAAACTCAACCAACCAGGTGCCGCGGGTTGGTTGACTCACGACGCACTCTGGCTGGTCAGCAAGACAGTCACCGACAAGCTGCGGGCCTATCTTCTGTCGCAATCGATTGAAGGCATTCCTTCGTCCAACCTAGCGGTGTTCGACGAGCTGCAATCGCATGGGCTGGTCGAGTCCACCCCGGAAGGTAAAGCCATCTGGACCGCGCTTGTGGCACAGGGAAATTGGCAGCAGAGTTTCACCTTTCTGCGCCTTCAACCAGCACTGATTTGGGGAAACGAAGACCGGCCCGAGGCTTTCAACGGAACGGTTAGCATTGCAGCCCATGACCACTCAACTGACACCCAGATACCAACACCAGCGCCCGAGACAGTCAGTGCACGATCAGGTCAAAGCCAACCGCAGCCGGATCCCACGGCGCTAGAGGTTGCCGATTACCTCGGCACGCTGCTGGACATGTTCGAGTTGGAAGAGCCTGAGGCCAGTGACGCACCGTCAGAAAGCGCTCTCGAAACTTCAACCCTCCCTTCGGATAACCCTGGCCAGGCATTTCTGAATTGGGTCAAGGAAGGCATCCTGAGCCACAAGCTGGTCATCAATGACAGCAAGGCAAAAATCCACACGGTAAGTGGCAGCGTATTTCTGGTCACGCCTGGTCTCTTCCAACGCTACGCGCAGGAGTTTCCCGACATCTCACTAGGGGCCGATTCCGCAGGTGAGGAATGGCGATGGGTGCAAAAGCAGTTTGAGAAACTGAAGGTCCACAGAAAGAGAGACAATGGCCTAAACATATGGGCATGCCAAGTGCAGGGCCCTAGGAAGAGAACCACCTTGAAGGGGTACTTGATTGAGGATCCGAAGCAATTTTTTGAATTGATACCACCCGACAATCCTTTTCTTAAAATCGCAGAGCCTTAATACATGGTATGAAGGCGTCACCCAACATAAGGCTTGGTGAGTTTGTTCCTATGAACGCCTTCTAGGCCCTGGAAGGAAGCACCCGTGATGATGACTTGCGCTCCCGCATAAGCTTCTTGGCCCAAAAGGTCGATGAAAGGTTGAACGATAAAGTTCTCTTTGTCCTCGACCGACTCTCCCAGAAAGTCTCCGGGGAGGTCGATAATCGTCAAGCCCGGGTAGTGATACCCAGGCGTGGCACTTAGCGAGAGAAGGCCGTAGTGGTACGACATCAGGAAATACAAAGTGTCCGTCCCGCCCAAAGCAGAGTTCCACCGTCTGGTGCCAACCTTGATGCTGAAGCTTGACCGGGAAAGATTCACGTCTGGTGCGCTGTGCCGCCAGACTTTGGGTTTTAGGGTGTTAAGTGAGTTCAAGTAAGTAGACATACCTGCCGCGAGCATTTCTTCGCCATGACTAAAATCCGTCGTACGCATCTTTGCGTCGACCTGATCCTGCAACGGCTCAATGGTAGTTTCCATCTCCTGGATCTGTGCGGTCAGTTGCTCACCCAACTCGAGCGCCCCTTTGAGACGCTGTAGTTGGCGCTGCCGCTCGTTTAGCTCACCCATTGACATGTCAATCGCGCGTAGATCCTCGTTGACCAGGGCGGAAACCGCTTGCCGTGCCGGCGCAAGCTCAGTCTCAGCAGCCTTGAGTTGCTCATTGAGTGTCTTGTGCCTACGGGCAAGTCGTATTGCCTCCCGTTCCAAAACATCGAGTAAGCTTTCCGCTTCGTGCATCTCACCGGTGAGCCGATCGTTCTCGAACTGCAGACGTGCAGCGCCCATGCCCTCAACCATCGGGTCGCTCGGCAGATGCTGATGGCACAGATGGCAGCTAACGTCGGCGACAGCTTGAGCCGCGACGGGCTGATCACATGCGGGGCAATGCGTGACTTTCAAGTCGGCAAAAACTGCGCCTGCATCTTCTGCACGATGCAGCCGAGCCAGCTCATTATTTAGATCGTCGCGGTAGCGCTTCATTTCCTCAAGGCGCTCATTCGTCGCTTTGGCCTGAATAAACAGCTCCTCCCGTTCTATGATGAGAGTCGCCCTTTTTTCGCTCAATGCATCGATGCGACCACGCGACTCGGTCGCAACAACTTTATCCCTCCCATAGGTGAGCGTCCTGTTGCGTTGGACGTGCAGGTCGTCGAGTTTCCCAATGATGCGCTCTTCTGCCAGTCGGACCATTTCTGAATTTACTGTCAGATCGAGGCCTTCAGCGGTCAAAAGGTCGCCGGCGAGCTCACTAAGCGTAGCGCCATACTGTTCACGACGCGCTTTGAGTCGCTCCGCAGTGAGCTTCATCTCTACCAACTTTCCATACTCGTCGGTATAGATATGCTCGGCGAGCCCGAGAAACTGCAGCATGCAGGCATGCTGTTCTGCGTCGATCTGCTGATCTGCGATCCCACCCCAGAATCGCTGCTGTCGATAGATGTGGCGCAATAACATCCGGAAGCTGAGCTCAGGCCACGTTTGGCCCGAGAAGGGATTGCCCTTCGGAAAGTGCAACAACGGAATGCCCAGCTTGTCGAGCAACACATGCTGAAAATCGCGAGGTGACAGCGGCTCGCCATCAACGAATACTTTGCTTTTGCTACCAGGCTCTTTCCAGCGTCTCTCAACATTCAGCGTTTGCTCGCCGATTACAAGCTCGGCGCTGATCGCGTCATATTTCTCGTAGAGCTGCTCATCGAACGTGGACTCAAAGGAAGATGGATCACCCAACAGATGATCAAGCATCTGCAGCCACTTTGTTTTGCCCGTATTGGGCTGGCCAATCAGTAGATTGACGCCTGGCTGGAAAGTTAGTGCTTCCGTGGTGCCGGTAGTGAGCCGTCGAGACAATCGCGCGATCGAAAGGTAGGGGGCGCTCATGCCTCGATCACCTCGCCGAGACGACGCTGTCCAACTTCTTCATCAAAGACTTTGTAAATCATCTGCTTGAGTGAGGAGCCGCTGCGAGCGCCAAAAGCGCGCTTTACATCCTTCATACGATCCACAATTGGCTCAAAGGATGGAAGACCGAGCAAACGTTTCGCTCGACTTTGCCCGAGTTCGGTCAGGGCGATTTGATATGAGTTCTTCTCTTTAGTCACCGAAATCAATCCCTTTGCTTCCAGATTTGCCAGCACGTGATAGTAGCGCTTGTCCCAAGGACCATAGTGATGCCGCACCATGGCTGATTCGACAGCGTGATCACTCCCCACTGTTCCGACCGACTGATCGCGCGCGACATTGAAGAAGTCTGGGTATCTAACGAAGAAGTCTAGCTTTGCCATCTTAGTCAAACCGTCAATTCGGCCTGCGGTCCCACATAGTTTCAAGAGCAGCAGCAGTCTTGCCATATGAAATTCGATGACGTCGTCGGCCGCTAGCGGCAAACTCACTGCACGGCTACCCAAGCGTTCGAGCGACTTCATCGTAGTGGTCTCCCAAATCGGTGCAAGCATCGATCTGTGATGTCGTACATACATCCCTGTAAGAAGGCCGAGCGATCCTGCTCACCGTCAGGCCGTGCTTCGTTCACTTCTTCCAGGCGGTCCAAGCACAGTGAAAGGAACTCCACCCCGTCGATGTCCAGGTGCCCTGCAGAATATCGTGCTCGCAAACGCATCATTTCCGACTTAACCCGCTGTTGGAGCTCAGCTGTTTCGTCCGCTTCCATGTAACGAGGGGTCCTCATCAGCGCGGCATAGTCTCTTCTCAACTCAACAGCAAGCGCTATCATCTCGCTGCCAGCACCGATTTCATCGAGCTTGTGTGAGAGCTTGCCCCCTCCGGGCGCTGCGGCTCCGTCGCGAATTTCTGCTGTACGCCGCACCCACCAAGCGCAAACTTCATCGCGCGCTATGACCTTCTTGTCACGATCGGGAGTCCATCGCGCCTCTCCAGCCCTTTTTGCCCATTCCCGTAATTCTGTGAGTAACACTTGAGCTTGCTCAGGAAGTAAACAACGACTATCGAGAGCAGATAGTTCGATCAATTTGATCAGATTTGCATTGGCGATGTTGCTTTGGTCGTTTCGAATGTCCCAGACGCAATTTTCAATCCAAAACTGTGTGTCGTTGCCCTTCGGCGATTTGGCGTCAGGGTGGTACTCGCTAATTGCGGCCTGCAGCGCAACTACAGCACTCCCATCTGATTCTCGTCCGAGCGAGCCGAGCGGATATGTCAAAACGCGAAGTGGAGGCGCTACGGGCCTATGGGTGACCAACCTGAAGAGAGAAGGTAGATCGTGCCGGTCACGAGCTAGCGAAACCTCAAAAATCGAAGTCCCTAAGCCTTTCTTGCGAGTACAGAGATTGGCTACGGACCATAGCTGGTCCAGCTGGTTACCTTTGACCTGGACAAACTCGGCATAGAGAATACCGTCGATACATCGAACTATTAGAATGTCATCGTGCGATTCGCAATGAACCTTTACGATAGCTGAAGAGCGCAGCATCTCAATGAGAAAGCCAACGGCAACTTCATCCTGATAACTGAAGCCAGCTCTGGCAATTGGGCCTCCCTCTTCTTGTGGAGGGATTTCGTCTATAGATGGCCAGACAATGGGCCCAGGCAGGGTATCGTCAATAACGGTCATCAATTTTTTCCATTTTTCGCCCTTCCCTGGATGCCGCTCGATAAGTTGCGGCAACTTAACGTTTGAGGGCCGTTTCGGCTTTACAGGAGTGTGCCTGTGTGAGCCCTAGACTCGCAAGCAGTTGGCCGCCAGAAAAGAAAGGCATGAGACGGTCACGGTCCTCCGCGCGACATCTGGCACAGTGAAACTGGCGAAACTGGCGAAACTGACGTAGGGCGGTGAGCGACCTTAGATTTTATAGGCTCTCACGGAACGTCAATACACACGTCTCATTGCCGACTGATCAGGATCCAAGGCGAATGCTCATTCAATACCTATTCGGACAAATTTTGCCCCATTGGTTCGCTAGCTGGAAAAATGTTTGGCATAGCAATCAATCAGGGCTGACGCCTGAATTACCTCGCGAAATGCGATCTGGTCTTCAATGTCTAACGAGGGCAGCATATGGATAAGCTGATCATCGGCATACAACCTCAGCACTGCTTCCGGCTCAAGCCCATTGCTGATACGGCCAGTAATCCTCTGAGCCATCTCGATAGCCGCGCCGATCATCACGTCGGCGAGCTGCACGGCGGGGCTATTTGATGTAATCCTTTTATGGCAAGCCGTTATGATCATCTCGTATGAATTGTGAATGGTGGGTTCAATCTTCATCGGAATCAAATGAGGGGGCGAACGTTGGCATTTGATGAGCCATATTCGCTTGCAAGCGAGCAGACTCGTCAATACTGAGGAAATCGACCCTGCCATTGGGCAGATATCTGACCCGAGAGATGCTGTCATACCCCCCTACTCCTTCGACAAAGCGCATACGGCCGGTTCGGCACATTTCTACCAGGACTCCCATCCGCTCCTCAAAATCAGCCCGGGTTTCTGGCGTATCAAAAGTAGCCATAATTTAAATCTCCTTTCTCTCAAGACTTCATTACTGCCCAGACTTTTCCATTCAGCCGAAGCTCCCAGCCGATATTCCACCCAGGCGGAAGTGTCAAAGCACCTTCATGAATGGCAAGCATGGCCGCCTCACAGCGACGACTGCCCCCGTTCGCCGCGACCGTACTGCCATCACGCCAGTGATAGCGAACAGTGGCTGACTCACTGACACCGATCAACTGAAGAAATTTGCGCGTCGGTACGGAAGGCGTGCGCGACGCAAAATAGGCCGCTGTAGGCCGAGCGCGAACGCAAATTGCCATCTGCCCGTCAGGCGCCTGTGGCGCATCCTGGTTGGCCTTGAACCCCTCAAGCGATACGAAAGGTGACTGCCGAGGATCGGGTGAGCGGAGATGGGCCAGCAGCTCAACGGTGACAATTTTCCCATTCAATTCGATCACACATTGCACGTCGAGAAAAACTAAACCCTGACTGAATGGCCGAAAGCCCTTTAGCGAGCGCATCTTGAGCGATGTAATAAGGTCAGAGAGAAACTGATGACCATTCGGAGGTGCTGCACAATGGTTAGGGTTATGGCACCGTAACAGTTCTTCGATGACGTGCAACTGCTCGCGGGACATTGATTGGTAAAGGCCGAGATTGAACGCATAACGGACTTTGTTCGCCCAGCGGCCCGTCGGGATTTGTTCCGGCTCTCTGAAGTTTTCTGCAACACGCTGCTCCAAGAGATGTGTGACCTCCGTCGACAGCGGCGAGCAGAGTTGCGCCAGCACCTCTTCAGTTTTGTTCCGCGTGCTTGCCGTAATCAGACCTAGCCTTGCCAATGTAGCCCACTGCGAACGCAGCCCCTGTGGGAAGTGGCTCGGCGGAGCGATCGGATCGTCAGACGGCTCAGTGGCTTGTTGGTCTAGGACGGTATTTAGAGTGGTCTGTGCGGCCTGCGCGGTGGTGCTATCCTGCTCTGCGGCACGATCAACGATCCGGGAAAGAATGGCCAGGCGCGATACGTGTCGACATTCGACGAGCAGCATAGCTAGATCGAGATGCGGAGCAAGGCGCTCCCACAAGGCCACAGGATTGCGGCGGGACAATACGTCCAAGACTGCTGCCGCGAGATCGGCCCGATTGTGTGAATCCATCGAAAACGCCAGCCGTATAACGGGAACAAAATAGGTCTCTCCCGTGCTCACTAACCAAAGCAACATAGCTGCCGCGCTATCCCGCCGCTCCCAAGATGGATGATCGAGCGTCCACAAGAAAAAATCGAATAACGCTACCTCTACACTCGTGGTTGCGCCTTCCAGATACTCAAATTCCTGCGTCGCGTTTTCTCCGACCATGTGGCCGACGTGCTCGATAGCATGGTGGAGTAGCGTGCATTGTTGATCCGCGTTCAGCTTGCTGGCCACCTTATCGATCATGTGCGACGCAATCAGCCAACGTCGAACATGGCGCTCTTCTAGCGCCAGGGGACCATACAGTCTGGCTAAGGCGTCAGCCTCTGGAACCGCGTCTTGTATTATTTTTTCTGCGGCTGATCCGGTGTGGTTGCTCGTCCAAACGGACCAGCCGCCATCCTGCAGTGTCTGCAATACGCGAACCGCTGCTTTGACTGCCGCGGTAGTGTTACCCCTACGCTTGAGCGTTAGCGCGGTTTGCAACTCGACGCGCGCCTGCTCATCAAACGAGAACTTTCCAAAAAGCCCGGGCTGGTAAAGCGACTCCTCCACCAAGGTGTCGCCAACAGATTCTGCCTTTGACTCCGACTCAGGTTCAGCCGATGTGGGCTGAGCCGTGGCAGCGGCACGACTGGAGCTGTCTGTGAACTGCTCAAAGGGTTCAGGTCCTGCGCTCGTCTCAATAATCGCAAGCACAGGCTCAAAAATAGCTGTATGTGTCGTCGGTAAGGCGGCAACCAAGGCTCGTAGCAGGCGGAGCGATCGTTCGGCGTTCATATTCTGCGAGATAGTTCGGACGCGCCCCTCCGCCCACTTTAGGTCATCAGAGCCGACAACCATGGCGCTAATTAACCGGGCATAGTGCATCCCCCAATCGTCAAGATGACGGTCATCACCACTTTGAAAGACCTCCAACAAAGCCCAGTACAACCGCCAATCTAGACTATCGGGCGTTTCCCATAACAGCGAGAGTAATGCGGCCTGCTCTTCAAGCGCACCTCCCGGGAAATGCATGCCGGTCAACGGCGCCACCCGATCCAAGCCCCCTGCTGCCGCTTGTTCATACAGTTGGGGCGACGTTCCACATGTTTGGTGCTTGAAGTAATCAACAGCCTGGCTGTACAGGGCTCGTCGGCATAGTTGAGCTATGAAGTTGCCCTTATCTGCCCGCACATAGCGCTGGAATGTCATCTCCCCGCTTGCACGTTCAAGATACGCAGCAATTTGCTGCAGTGAGGCGGTCGGTATCGATGTAGCCGCTGGCAGCGCTGCCAGCGTGCTGGACATGAGCGAAAGCTGGTCCTCCTTATACCAACTGGGCCCCATGGAGAAGCGCAACACCGTCTGATAAGTTTTGACCGCCTCTTCCTCCGCGTCCAGTCGCTTCAGTAATGGGACAATACGCAGTAATTCAGGAATGAGCTCGTAGCGGTTCTCGACGTTTGTCTGGACGAAATCACGCCACCGGATTAGCAAGTCAAACAGCGCATCGGCGGTAGTCGGTTGCAGCTCCATGGTCATGAACTGATCCGCCACCATAGCCAATGTTTGTCGAAACCCTTCGTTGTATAGGCCCAGTTGCTCGGCAAACCCCTGCTTGAGTACCTTTAACAACTGGCCGACGAATTGTGGCAAGCATTCCACCAGCAGTTTTGCCAATCGCTGGAACAGCGCAGGGAAAATGGATTCCGGTATGGCATAGGCGTGCTGCCAGTGCATGCGCTCACTCAAAGGACGCGTCATGTTCGGCAGAACGCGGTCCGATAAGTACGACCACACCTGACCCAGTACTTGCGCGTCATTAATGGCTTTTGCTCGGCGGGCGGTGCCATCCGCCCAGGCGACGGAAGCCACCAGCGAGCGTAACCACGCCTCCCAGTCGGCCCCAACCTCTGAGCCAATCGCCGGTTCCTGATAGCTTTCATTGAGAAAGTCCGCTGCCCGCCACAGCTCGTACGATTCTAGGAATCCCGTAAGGTCCGGTCGTGCGCGATTGGACGAATACAACATCAATGGCTGGACTTTGGTGAGAGTGGGACCCCCACACTTGCGAATGAGCTGCGGTGATGCCCCGCTTTCAATCAAAGTATTGACTGTGCTTAAAGATAATTCGGTAGGTTGGTCGAGCCGTTGACTAGCCTCGTCCAGATCACTGAGCAATGGTCCAACCATGCTTGCAGACAAGGGTATGCCATACAGATGCGAATTGATTCTGGCATGATTGAGCACGCCAAGCAGTGTCGAGACCACTGCCTCAGGCGGAATAGCTGTCAAAGGCAATCGCGCAATCGGGGTATACAGTCCTTCCAGGCATAACTTTGCCCCGTAGAAACTGCCGCCCAGATTGGCGATAACCTCGCCCAAGTCGATCTCACCGAAAGCCTCAGGGACAGCGCGGACCTGTCGTATCGCCGCTGCTAAGATAGGGTTTACGGGTGGTTCGCCACCAGCGGCGCTTTCCAATGCCAATCCATGCAGGCGCAGCATTACGGTCTGGAGAAACACATCCGTTTCAATGCTGCCTGTCGCTTGAAAATTTTCAAAAACCGAATCCAATGATTGATGCATTGCGTCAATCAGCTGCATGGCTTGCGCTGTACTGCCCATCCGAATCAAAGCATGAACGACTGCACAAGTACCGAGGGGAGGAGCAACAAGACGACCATTGCGAATCAGATGGCGCAGCGCCTGGTCGGTATGCCCGAGCGCACACAAGGCCAAGGCCACTTGTTCAGCGGCTTGGGTAAACAGGGTGTTGTAACGAAAGGTCAGGCGTTGCGACAACAGCAGCAAGCGAATCGTATCTTGGGCCGCACCGATCTGAGTCGCTGCGGTAAGCGTAGCCTCAATGTCTCCCAAGAGTACGTCCGGTTCGGCACCGAGCGTGACCGAGGTGTCCACCCAGGTTTGTTGGCAGTGCTCGATTGCTTGTTTTTGCCCCGCTGTGCCGCCCAACAACCCGTGGTAAACCCGATTCAGCTGACCATAGTCTCCGCTCTGGACCAAGTAGCAAAACTCGGCCAGCCGTTCTTGTAGACGCTCCCCCACCGTAGAGGTTTTATGCTTGATGAACTCTGAAAACGAAGCATGGTAAATCTCGGTATTTCCCGCTTCAGAAAACAGATGACGGATCCTCGCGAGCGTGGGGACATATACCATGCTCTCGGCTGGTTCCAGCATCGCGACCAGGTCCTTGGTGGGGAGTCCCCAGCGTAGGCGCGCCACAAGCCCCAGCAAATTCACCGCATCCTGGTCGGTGAGCAACTGTCCCCACAAGGTTTCATAGTAGTCTTCAATGGTGCCGCTGAATGCCGGCATCTGGATAATATCGGCTTCGCTTGCCCCGTCGTTCACCATATCAGTAAGGTAGCGCAGGTACAGCGGATGCCCTTTTGCCCGGTCACACAACAGGCTAACTAGCTTTGAAGTTGCTACGGTCGGGTCGAGTAACTCTGTACACAGCTCTTGTTGACTGTCTTGCCCCAGTGCGGGCAAGGTCAAACGAGCAGCACCCTGTAACAAACCGCCCATGCTCGCTGCATGTACATCCAAGCCGGCGACGGTTATGACAATCACCAACCCAGTCGGTAACGTTGGTGGTATTAGCGCGACGAGTCGTTGAAGAGCGTCCGTGCCGACGCTAGCGGCTTCGTTCAGACCGTCGATAAAAATGACACCGACCTTGCCCACTGCCGCTTGGCGGTGTGCCAGATCCTGGATTCGTTTATGGCTGGTTCGGATCAGCTCTGGATAAGAGAGCTCCTGCAAACGCGCCGGTTTTCCGCTCACCGCACTCGACCACAGTGAATTGATCCAATCAAAAAATACTTCCGGCTGGGCCTGATGCGCCGGAGTGATCCCACGCCCCCGCTCAGATAGCGCGTATATCCCCAACACTTCGAGCGACTTACTAACAGGTTCAAATTGCCGACAGTAGGTTGACTTGCCGATACCATGGGCCCCCTCCATGACCAAGTAACCGTTCTCGAGTGTGGCCAAGCGTTCTTCAAGCAATCGGTCGAATTCGGGTCGAGTACCAAAAGGCATACGTTGTGCCTCAACTGAGGCAACGTCTGCCAGTACACCATTGGCTTCGAGGAAAGGAGATAGCTGGTGGAAGCTTATTGCCGCGAGCGCAGTGTTGACGCTTACGCGTAACATTCCGCGGCACTCCCCTTCGACCATCAACGCCGCGCCAGAGAGACCACCATAATCTGTCAGGTGGGTGTCCGGGCTGACTGATAGATCTAGATCGACCCCATGAACGAGTTCGTCTAATGCTTGCTGGATCCCGCCGTTGAGTAAGTGGCCCAAGTTAAGCTTGTGCACGGCATAGCCGAATGCGGACCATTTTTCACCGCCCCTGAGCCGCCGGGTGCTGATTACTAGTGGTTCAAATGGATGCTCGATAGGTAGACGGAGAAGGCAGATATCCAGGTCTGCATCTTGAGCCTGAACCGTCACGTTATGCTGCAACGATGCGTCGCCGGAGCCAAACTGAACGATGATGTCTGCGCCTGAAGCTACAGCCGCCTCAACGCAGTGAAAGGCCGTTAATACGAGTGAGGGGGTAATAAGCCAGCCGGTGCCTTCTTCGTGGGCATTGCTGACACGGCAAGTTGCTTGTTTTACCACTTCATCCGCCACAGTTGACGTCTCCTAATTGAATCCATTCATCCTTGACGACGTGAACACTGAAGCGCGCCCCGGATTGTGATGAGTGACTCCGCAGCCGTTGCACGGATGCGGTTTCATAATTGAAATAGAGCTTGCGCTCAAAAGTCGCAGGTCGATCTACGATCGCTGCCAAGACTTCGAAGTCTGGATGACAGTGCCTGCTTCCGTTGGAGGAAACGAGGTAGCAAGGCGCATCGATCAACGCGAGGAGTTCCGGACTGGTATTACAGAGGCTCCCATGGTGAGCGACTTTAATCGCACTGAACATCAAGCCCTGAGCGCCCGGGTAGTGTCGTTGCAATGCCTCGACAACTTCTTCGGCCCAAGCGTCGCCCAATAGGAGCACACAAGCCGAGCCAGCAGAAAGCACCAACACAATGGAGCTGCCATTGGCTCTTGCCCTATCCGGTGTGTAGGCATCGGCGAGGGTTCGATCGCGCCGAGCAGCAATGGGGCGAACACTGGGTACGCGCGATTGTTGCGCTGCATGGCTGCACCACATCTCGTAAGCGTCGTCTACTAAATCGTTGCTCAAAGGCTTACCCCGGTAGCCCAACCGACGCATCTCTTGTAACCACAGTTTACTTAGGGCTTCCAATCGCTCAAGGGTAGGCCCCAGTACTTCCAGTTGCACCTGGTTGCCCAAGGTGTAAGGAGCACAACGGTTATCGATCGAGCGAGAGCCATCACTATGATTCCAATGGTAGCCCTTTGATCTGAGAAGCTTAGCCAAGGAGCTTCCTTGGCTCGCCCCGATAGGATTAGGGGAAAGCGCCGGCGGCACAGGAAAACCGCGGCGTTTAAAGGCCTGTAGAACGCCAGCATGATCGCCCAGGTCTGGTCCATCAGACGTGTACGGCACCGAACGCAGACTATTGTGCCAGACAGCATCAACCTCGATCCTACGAGAACCGGGATCACCGTTATCGTCGAAGAAGGCCAACAACCCAAAGATGTGATCTGCGTCGATGTGACTGCAGACCACCAGACTAAGACGCTCTCCCCGCTCCGCTAGCATGGTCAAGTCGGGGGAAATGCAAGACGTGTAGGTGCTGGCATAACCTCCATCAATCAGAACGTACTGACCGTTAGCATTGATCAAAAAGGCATCGCCGTTTTTGGCCGGATACATCTTCAACTCAAGCATAAGCGGGGCAACCAGTGGCCAGACCAATAGCAGAAGTGAATTGCGAACTACGCCAGACATACAGGGAGTGGGCCTGCCTTTTAGCGCAAGCCACCCTTACGTAAAATCGGCGGCCTGCGTTTTCTAGCCACTTAACGTCTGTTTTCTCATTTCCTTTGGGAAATGTGCTGCCCTCTAAACCAACCGCGGTCACCGCCTGAAATTGCTGCTTCCTGAAACGCTTGATAGTGATGCGACGCAAATGCATACGTCATCTTCCTTGTTCGACGTGATCGCACCGTGATATCAGATTTATCGATCCACCACAATCAATACCCCCTGGACATCACGGGTGTAGCGTTGCTGTTCGCCGGGCGTTTGCCCGGATTGCAGGTGATTATCCGGCAGCCGGTGATGTTGCGTCGCCCCCCCCAGGAGGCCGTCCGGGAGAATGAAAGCAATAGCTTAGGGATTAACCTCGCACGAGGCCTCGCGGCACAGCAGTGAATGCAACAACCAACCCTCCGGCTGAAGCTCGTTTGGTCCGTCCTAGAGTGAAGCGAAATCGAATGAGCTTAGGTAACTCACTAGATTTACTCTGGGAGCAAGCGAACTTGAACTGATCGGAGACGGGCGGAGCCTTCACTTTGTTGGCGATACACAGTCAGCAATTTTTGCGTACAGCTCTGAACGCTTCACTTTGCTCTAAGGCACAACTGCGACGGTCACCTAGATCGATCAACGCGTCGAGTATACGCAGCAAGCCAAGCGACTGGCTCTGATCGAGAGGGAAGTACCTGTCGGCGAGGCGCTGTACAACAGCAGCAATACGTGCTGGTAGTGTAGTACCCGTCCAGCTTCCGTGGGCCCGCTCAAGGGATTCAAGTGCAGCTGACACCTGATGGATGAACGCATCCAAAGGATAGACATCTGCAGCTCGTTCACAAAGGCTCAAAAACTTACCCATTACATACGACGACCAACCGATGGAGGACATGATTTTAGTAATCAATGGCATGACTGCCTCGATTTCTGACCAGTTGCCGTTCGCGAATCGATTCGCACCTGGCTTATCCTCTGTCGCTACAAACAGCAACGCATCGATGAGTCGTGACAACGCATTATCGTGGACAGAACCATCATTTCGTTTTGAAAACGCCCGATCACTGATCAGCCTTTCAGTACACATGTCTAACAACGGCAAAGTGCTCGAGGGAATGACGGGAGCACCTACAATATGGCGGATCGTCAAGGACTGAGCGATACGGCTTAGCATTTGAAGTGCATTCCGCTCTGGCACTAAGAACGGCCTTAAGCAGGAATCGATGAACCATCGCTCTTCGACTAGTGGTGCTGAGCGAGCAAACAAATCACCGAGTGAGGTATGCCAGTCGTACTCCTCTGGGTGATGTTCTTTCCCTCCTTCAGGCATGGGTGGAACCAGCCTCGAAGCCGTCCATGCTGCGAGGTCACCAAGCGCCGACTGCCAAAAATCCCCATACACATCTGAAGAGCACCACCGTTCAACGGGGAAGTACTTAAAGATTCCCGCGGCAAAATGCCAGTCAAAGAATGGGTCAGGATCACGCAGGACCTGATCGCCCTCCTTACCCATAGCCTCTGATAACTGCTCCCAGGGCTTTGGTATACTTGGGAACTGAGTAGGATGTGCCTCAGAAAGCGCTTCATGGGCGAGCAGCAGAGACTGATCACGATTGATGCGGTCTCTGGAATGGTCGTGGCCATCTTTGGGTGTCCAGGACGAGCGCCAACGAACGGCCATCCGCATGGCTAACTGGGCAGACACCCAAGTTACTGCCAGGTCAGGATCTTGGAACAATCCTGAAAAAGCCAGAGCCGAAACACCCTCCAGCGGATGAGAGGTCAGATCGATTAACGCTGTAACGGCATCGACATCCAGGCTATCGGTTTGCCTTTTATGCACCAACGCCACAATTAGGTGGTTAAACGGATGCCATGAAACCTGCGAGCCATTGAGAGGGCGCTCCCGCATATTCCAGACGCGCCCCATGACCTCCCAAGCCCACTCAAGCTCCCCGCTCTCCTCTGAGCCAAGCCGTATGACGCATGCGGCAATGCAGGAAATCGCACTCTGCACCGCATGATCACCTACGTCGTAACGCACCTCAAACATCTCATCGGTGTCATATTGTTTGGCAAATGCAATCGCTCGCTCCAGATTTAAGCGAGGCTGTAACGCATTTTGCTCGAGTGATCGAGTTGCCCAATCAAGTACGCTCGATGCGTGAAGAAACGCCGTCGTCTCCTCCAGTCTTATCTGTTGCTCTGTATCCAATGGCACTGGTGACTCATACAAAATTTCGGTAAGGCCCGATTGTGTTGGAACTGCTCGGTAGTTATCACTATCACCTTGTCCCGCCCACAGCACTGCTAACTCCATCAAGCGCTTGGTGGTGAGAGCATCATTAGCGTCTTCTTCAAATTCGAAAGGGAGCGCGGTTGGGAATGCGGCGAGGGCAACCCGAAAACGATCACGTAACTGATCATTACCCGTCATCGCAAAAGCTGCTGCGAGTTGCCGCACATTACGTTTCCGACTATTCCGTGCTTTCAAAAAAGCTTGGGCTTGGGCTTTGTCCCCCATCAACCTTGATTCCAGGCCGAGTCCAAATATGTCGATGTCCAAGGTAGGCGTTTGGACCACCCTTTTTAGGTCATGCTGCCAGAGCCTTTGGCAGCCTACCAATACCAACGTGGTTTCGGACACATGAAGCGATTCAAGTGCAATAACCAGGGCCAATCCAAGAGCAGCGATACCATCTGAGTTTTCTACGATCAGCCGGATGATTTCGTCTGTCGGCCGGCCATGTTCAAGTTGTTGGAATGCCCAATAGCTAAGCGCCAAGTATGCACATTCGAGCGGGGCGGCGCCTAATTGGCCCTGAGACCAGCTGTAGACTGGCCAATCGCCCCAAAAAGCCTGCACGCCCCAAGGAAATTCCAGTATGACTGGCACGGGAGTCTTCAGGTCATCCCGGAGTGCATGAACCTGCCGCCAACCCTTCACTGCGTGGTTGGACATATCGTTTATGAGCCCGAGAGCTTGATCAGGGGCGTGGGCAAATAGGCTGGCAAACGGCTCGTGCAGAGCCGAGGGATCAGAGTAGTAGCGGTGGTATTTTCTGATGCCTGTCTCATCGATCTTCGGAAGCTGTTGTCCCAAGGAGTGAAACATATGGCCCAGCAGTTGCTGTTGCTTAGGAGATCGTTCTTCTTCAGGAATTGCGCGTATGGCTTTCCTGCGCTCGGCGCTCCTTCGACTTTCCTCTTCCTCGCGTGCAAAGCGATCACCAGGCAACTCGTCCAGCAACTCTGCTTTGGCTAGTTTAACGACGGCCTCTGGATTAACGGACGCCATAACGTGTGTGTATGCCATTAGCGTACTGTATGCATCATCTCGTAAGTGCTCGGTATCCGCTGCGCGCGTGTAAAGCTCAACGGCTGCATGAGGGAATGCAGCTGCATTTCGTAGGATAGCGCGGCGAAGAGAAACGGCGAGCTGATTGATGGCGTCACGGCCAAGATCGACCCATTTCCGGTGATTTGAATCAGCACGGTTCGAGTTTTCAAGATGCAGCAGCCAATTGCTACTCTGAGCCACGATACCGCGGGTGCGCTTGTTGCCGTGGTTGGCCCACATGTTCAGCCATACTTCAAAAACATCCACCACACATGGAATCAGGCGACCGGGCAATGTATCGGCAACTGATAACAACCAATCTATGAGCCGGCCCCAGCTTCTGACATCCGAAGGCCAACCCAGAAGGTGCGCAATACGTATGGAGTCCTCCCCGTCCTCAACACCTCCAGCACGCTCTAATACCACGGGGTTGGGAATAGTGTGCTCCGCCTGAAACCACACTAAAAGCTTTTCTAAGAGTTGGAAATCGACCTTCTGCATGGCAGAAGTGAATTCTGCTTGTGTGCCTTCTGCAATGAAGGCTGCGGTGAAAGGGGGCGCGGTCAGCCAGACTCTTCGCCATTGCGGCCTCAGTGGCCTGCTCTCCAGCAAACGATATCCTTGCGTCCATTGTCCCGGAACACCCAGGCTACGCTGGGCGAGTAATCCCACCACTCGACCGAGTAAGGGGGGCTCGCCGGCTTCACCGATCGCGCCGTGCCAGTCAGGGCCAAGATCGATTAACAATTGATAAAACGCCCACTCAAAGAAAATATCGTGGGTAAAAGAGACGGCCGCTCCATCATCATGGTCGCGAACAATGAGGTCAGCCTTGAGCGAGGCTAGCTGGGACGCGGTACTAGGCTCTAATCTGCGAAGCCGAACACTTTTACCCAACTCTCCTACACCTTTCTCCGCGAGATCGAGGATGGCGCGTCGCCTTACGTAAGCGGAATCGGGTGATGCATCGTAGCCTGCACGGGACCACCAGGCTGCGATCAGATCAATTTCTGTCTGCAGCGCTGAGCCTTGAATTGTTGCGCTGTTTCTCGCTAGTACTGCGGCGAAAAAAGGCCGCCGTGCAATTTCCTTCACCGCAGATGAGTTACTTAGCAGCGAACGGAGTGCTGGAATTTGGTCCGCCAGCCTACCGGCTTCCGCATCCGAAAAGGGTTCTACAAAGACATCGCCAATCCCGTCATCGTGATAGAAACTGCTTGGAAACCATGCTCGGTACGGTTCTAACCCTTGGTCCCGAGATGTTGCTAAGACTCTCCAATTGCTGAGGGTCTCATGGGTTTCAATGACCCTCAGCAGATCAATGATGATGCCCTTACGATCCAAAGGGACGCGATCAATGCCGTCGATAAACAGGATCGGTGTACCCGTGCTCCCGATTTCAGCAAGGATTTCTTCTGCGGCATGCCTTAGGCCCAAGGTTGCGGAGAATGCTGACCAGCTATTTCCGAACAATCGGTCAGACTTGATGAATAGGCATGGTCCCTTCGCGGAGGCAGTCTTAACGAACTGCTTTAAAACCACCGATTTCCCGCAACCAGGCAAGCCCGTTAGATTTACCAGCCGAAACTTCTCTAGATGTGCAGCAACTTCCTTGGCAACACTGGGTCGCTCGACGTGGTAACTGCCAACATCCTCCAGGATGTCAGCCATGCCGTCCGTAGAATACCGTTGAATCAGGTCAAGGTCCGCGACATAGCTGGGAGCGCACCGGAGTGGCACTGCGCCCCGCAACTGCTGCACAAGTGTCGTTCGCGTCCATTTTCTAGCCTGCCCAGCCCCATCGCTTGCGATCTGGCATAACCGATTGAACAACAACTCTGCAAGCCCTTCCTGATCGCTAGCGATCACCCCTTTCAACTGGGTGATTACGGCGCCACGATAAATGCCGCCCTCACCGAGCCCGTCAATACGCAGCGCTACAAGGTGTTGATAGAAGTCCTTTTCTTCGTTCTTTGTCTGTGTCTCAGTCAACGGCTGCAGTTCTGTCCGCAAAGAACGCTCTGAAGCGGCCGCAGTTCCCCCGACCTCGAAGCGCCTAGCAAAATCTTTTCCACAGACATCTGCGCGGGCCCAGTCAATCAACCGGTTGATCGAACGGTAACTCGCCACTGCAACATGCTCGGTCACGAAGCCATAGGCATCGCGGCCGACCTGGAAAGTCGGCAGCCGCCGGGTAGCGGCAGCGGCAGTCATAGTGCTGAGAAAATCTGAATTGCTAGCCGCCGCAGTGAGCCGCAACGAACGTTTTACTTGCAGGCCGAGCACTCGCTTACCGGCTTCGTCCTTCATCTCCACGATAAGATCATCCATCGGATGATCGGCCGCCTGCTGTACCGCAACGGACCTGACCACCCCGGTACATCCCGCCGCATGTCCTTCGAGCAGTAGCGCCACGAGGTAGTAGGCCACTACTTGGTCTTCGTAGTTGAATCCTGCTCCACCAGTCAGTTCCGTGGAGGTGGATTGGCTTCTGCTACCTGCAGTCATGAAGAGTCCTTTCGATTTTGAATTCTTTGGGTTTCAGCAAGTGAGCGCTACGAAATGCTCGATCAAAACCAATGCAGGGCTTACGCCTTAACCCCTTAATACAGTGAGGGCCAAGATGAGAATTGTAGAGTTTCTGAACCTTGCTGTCAGTGGTCGATGAACCATTGCAGTTTGCCCATGAGGAAGGCTATGTCGATATTATCCACCTTCAGATCGACGCGCCGTTGCGAGCCATCGATCTTCAGGTTTACGGCTGGCTGACGCTTGCTCTGCAACGTGCCCCGCAGTTGAGCTAAACGGGCTCCCACGAATCCAAAGAAGCTCGCGACTGTTTCCAGGAGTACGGACCGATTAGCAACATAGCCATGTTGATGACCCTGCGTCGCGTGGATCATAGAGACCTCGAAGATGAGGGCAAAGGCCCGCGTGATAGCAATGACAGAGTCATCACTGCGCATCGGTTTCGTAGCACATTCAGAGATTGGGCAGCCGAATGTACACACCATGCTCGAGAGGTCTAAATCACGCCCATTTTTTAGACACCTTGCAGGCTAATGATGCACCCTAGCTTTCCGAGAGACCAACCCCGCTCGCTTGCAGTCGTCCTACAAAAAACTCGTCGTCGGCAACAACTGCATATGACTTTTATGAAGGAGAAGATCAGCGGGTAAGTTTCTCAAAAAACCCAACTCTAAAACCAGCTTTTTCAACCGAGCTTGATCGTGAAGAGCAACATGATAAAAAACTAATATTTTTTCATATTCCGATAGCTGAGCAGATACCATCGACAGGTAGGGTTCATTTGAACTGGACTCCGACTCTATATATCCCAGAATTACTGAAAGGCTTTCATGCCAGCTATGCAAATTTTTTCTAGTAGGCTCCCAATACTCAACATACATAGATTTTAGTTCCTCCATACCTTGCAGTGTCATGCCATCAAAAGACATTCCATTGCCTTTAAATTTACTACGGTATTTTGTTTTTAGCCTCATATGGAAGCGAGCCATACAGTCTGTCCCGGTGACGGTCTTGTTGGCTTTTACTAACAACAGATCTATCGACTGGGTAAGCGCGGAGTGAATCTCGAGCATTTTCAAAAAAGTCACCTCAAAGCTCTGCTTCCTGAAGGCCACTACCTGCTCACTCAAAGCATCTGCGGAGCGCTTCATTTCCTCCCTTGAGTCTCTTAGTTCCACTTTCTGAACAACTATTGTCAGAAGCAAGCCCATAAATGTAAGGAACGTCAAAAAAGGGTTGGCCACTCCGCCAAAAAAATCACCAAAAACCCCGTGACTTGGTTCGCTCTCCTTATTTGTGGAGAGGGTCAATGCCACATCGATTAAAAAAATCGCCGAAACAACTAATAATGCGAAAATAAAAATTCGATATAGTCCTTTGACGCCAAGATCATCTCCTGGTTTAACGAAAGACTCAAACCATTGAAATGGCCTATTCATTAACTTCGCCATCCAAGCTGCCATACTAATGCTCCTGCTTTCGAATGGCATCATAATGCTATGCCTCATCCTCGGCGTAAACCGACGCCGAGACTTATTAGGAGCGGCACAATCGAGCTTGGGGCGGAGCACTGCTAGAGGAACACCTACAGCGCCCGCGGATGGCGCCTTCGCGCTATTTCATCTCCTAGTAGGCAAATTGCATCAGCTGGGCTACTCGTGCGACCGACCGGCTTTCTCGTCCGAGCCTGCCAGCGCAGCACGGGTCCAGGCTGTCATCAACCACCTCGCAGACCAAGAATGACTGGCTAGGAAAACTCTCACACCGATAGATGTATGGTGCGGAAAATATCAGCGGGGCAAAAAGTGGCGACAAAATATGATTTCACAGTAAGCGACAAAACAAAAAATCCAACCACAGCTAAGTGATTGGATTCTTGAGAAAAGTATGGTTTGGACCGAGTATTCAAGCACTTGCCCCCTAGCACGCCATGCAGGCAGTGGAGGTTCACTGACCGAGTTGCGTTCTCGAGGAGCACTAGGCATTGGCCGAGTATGATGAGCTCCTAACCGCGGCTCCCCCTTAGGGTGGATGGACGCACACTGAAAGTCACCCAGAGCCATACTGGATTTCGTCAGGAATCGCCATTCGTGATCGCTCGCCTACGGTATGTGAGAGGGGCAAAATTGGGGGCACATTAAGATTCTTTCAAGCTGAAGCTACTGTGCTAGAGCCCAGTCAAAATGTTTTTTGGGGATCCGGAGAGTCTCTAGGCGTCGTGGCACACGGTTCAATTGATCATTTTTGCCTTTCCACAAAACTATTGCTCGGGGCAGATTCAAAGTACTGTATCGTTCATTACGACCCGGCCAGCGATTCTTGGCACGATTAGCTCCCACTCATGCGAGCGATGATAAGTTCGAAACGACTCTTCACACCGATCAGAATGCCGAACCAAAACAGCTGCCACTTCACACGCCTCAATTTCAAGGTCCAGGTTGAATGATTTTGCAGTGCGGCCAATAACGTAACCGGTGGCGTCCTGAATCAGATATCTATCTTCATGGGCTTTAAACGAGAGCATGTCGCCAGGTTCAAGCGCTGCCAATACCTTGTGTATTGATGCCGTAGGGTTCTGACGCCCAGCATAATCAAGATCAATGTCCTTCAAGGAAAGCTGTAGGTAACGCTTCTCCAGCTCCGCAAGGTATTCTCCTTGGAAGGTTCGCCCCATAACCTCTTCCGTAAGTTGGCTGCAGAAAGGATTGCCTTCCGGGTATTCACACAAGGTTAAAGTCTGCTCGGCGCGAGTCATGCCGACGTAGTAGAGTCGACGCTCATCGCTAAGTGTTTCAGGTTGCTTGGACCAGCCGCCGTCAAGCACGACTACATGGCGGAACTCCAAGCCTTTGGCAGAGTGGACAGTGCCCAGATAGAGGCCCTTTCTGGGTTGATGACGCAACTCCCGGAAATAGTCATAGAGCCAATCGATCAGAATCTCCGCACTTAGCGGATATTGTCCGAACTCAGCTGTTAGCTGATCAAAAGCGACGAGCAACATGTCGTACCATTCTGGCCCGAGCGGCCTCCTACCTAGATATGTCCATGTCTCGGAAGCACTCTGCGGTTCGGTAATCGCTCTTAGTATTTCAACAGCCTGCACGAAGCCACGTTGAGCGGTGAGAGGCAAGACACCTTCCTTGTCGGCTGCCAAGCAATATGGAACGCCGTACGCTTCACACCAAGCCTGAAGAGGCAGCAGATGTTGATGGGTGCGGGCCAGCACGGCACACCCTTGCCAATCTTCGCTGTCCAAACTGAGCAGGCGCTGCAACTCTGCCATAGCTGCCTGGGCTTGCAGATTAGCCCGGGCGTGGCCCTGAGCGTCTATTCTGAGGCGAAGCACGCGACCCGCCCGCTCAATGTCGAGGGCTTCCCAGTCCCCGCCTTTAGGCAGTCCGCGACGAACAGTATCAATCTGAATCGGGTGGTCCTTTTTGAGGCGATCCGGATTACGACCAATAACTCGGTTAGCCGCATCAATAATGCAGCGGCTGGAACGGTAATTGTCGACCAGATAGTTCTTTGTAGCCGAGTACTCTTCGCGAAAGCGCTCTATATAGCGGTTATTCGTATCCCGCCAGGCGTAGATATTCTGATCATCGTCACCGACTGCCAAAATGCACAAGCGCCCTTCTTCTTCAGATTTACGCCCAGCCAATGCACTTACAAGCCGGTACTGCAAGTCATCAATGTCCTGGTATTCATCCACGAGGATGTAGCGGTATCCTCGCATCAATTGCTCGCGCAGATCGTCTTCCCCTTCTACCTGACGCTTGCCCTCAAGCAACTCAACAGCTTCTCCCATCACCTGGGCTAATCGCCCTTCTTCAAGTGTTTCACCTCGCTCGAAGCGAGTGCCCGTCAGGCGCATCGCCATGCGATGATACGTCATCACGTTGACCCCAAAGGCATCAGGGCCAACCAGCTTGATCAGGCGCTGCTTAATCTCATTTGCTGCGTGACGATTGAACGTCAGTGCCACGATACAGCGCGCCGGAACACGCCGAACCCGCAACAGGTAGGCGATTCGATGCACGATCACACGCGTTTTGCCGGAGCCGGGCCCAGCCAGAATCAAGCGATTCACGTCATCGTCATCGGACACGATAATTCGCTGGGCAGCACTTAGATTCTCGACAATGCTACGCCAGGACTCCTCACTCGTGGCTAACTTAAGTACTTCCTCACGATCTACAAAGTAACGGCGAATGAACTCCTGTTTGGCTAGCGTGAAATAGTGCTGAACGAGATCCCGAGCTTCTCCCATCGAGCCAAGCCCAACCTCTGCATACTCACGCATCACGTGAACCTGAATCCGTTTTTCTCGGTAGTGCTCATCAAGACGCTGATAATCATCTTTCAGGAATCCGGTGCGCTTTTCCCCCTCGACTTCAATCGTCATCGCCCGACGCATGACTGTCATGCCATGGTTCAGCGTAAGCACTTCTTGCTTATGCAGGTACAGCAGTACGTGCTCAACGGCCTTGCGGCGCTGCGACTCCGGGATTCTAGTGCGCAGCTCAAGATCCAGATCAATCAGGCTCATAAGTTCGCCGAACGTAGTATCCACCAACAGGTCTTTGTTGCGTGAGCCCGGCGGTAACTTGCCAATCAAAAACGTGAGGACGACGGCGGCCAAAGCGCGTCGACGCTCTCCCAACCCTTGAATAGCTCTCCAGTTGTGTCCGCCACGGATGCGCAGCTTGAGGAAATCCTGAGTGATCTGGCGCAGTTCGAAACTGCTGCGCTGTTGGCTATCGCTATCGTGATCTTGCGCAAGACTGCGCAGCAGTCGCAACACGTGAAGCGGTATCAGATCCTTGTTGCCAGAAGCTGTTTTGAGCGTCGAGGTCAACAGTGGCACGTTCAGGTCCTGCCATTCCCCACTCTCGGCCTCAGGCGCCAGTTCCTGCAGCAGGTCGAACAAGGCAGACTCGAGCTGCAAGGTGGCTTGCAGACGTTGAGTGGAAGGGAACACGACACCATGCCGGATGTATAAGGTCAGCTTAGAGTCGTTAACTAAAAGCCCCAAGTCCTCCATCTGACGCAGTGTCGCAGTGACTTCTTCGGACGTGAGGCTGGTCAGAGCCATCAAGGCGTCGGTGTTGATTCGCTCGTCGGCATTGGCCTCGTACAGATAATTCAAAATGGCTCTGAACTCTCCTAGCCGCCTGTCCGATAACTTAGCGGTGGTCAGACGCTTATCGGCCTCCTCCTTAGCCAGCTTCAGGCTTGCTGGAAAGATTTGGGTCTGGTTCTCCTCCCGTTTTAAAAATTGCCCTCGCTCAAGCCAGGACACTGCCGTGACTACCTTGGTTTCAGCATCACGTTCTCCGGCTTCAAAGCTAGTATCAACATGCTCATCCATCAGTACCTCACCGGCCGTGATGACGAGCCTGCTGCCCTTGCGTCGGTCGCTCTCCTTGCGCAATTTGCGCAGGATTTGCTGAATATCGCGCAAGGTCAGTTTCGAACCTTCGCACATCCCGAATTGGTTTTCGATGTCCTGAGCGTCATACAGAAGCACGCATCGAGCCTGCCCTTGATCGCGACCGGCGCGACCGGCTTCTTGTAAGTAGTTCTCCAGCGACCCCGGAATATCAGCATGTATCACCAAACGAATATCGGGTTTGTCGACGCCCATGCCAAAAGCGTTGGTGGCCACGATAATCTTCAGTTCACCGCCTTTGAAGGTGTCCTGAATGTCTTTCTTTTCATGTGGCTCCAGCCCAGCGTGGAAGTACTTGCAAGCCCATCCGTGGCCGATCAAAAAGTCTGCGAGCTCTTCAGCGCCCTTTCGGCTTGAAACGAATATCACCGCGCCACCCTCGCTGGCGCCTAGCTCCTCTTCAAGTAACGCCTGAGTATGGTGGCGCTTTTCTGACCGAGTACACGGCAGGACCTCGAAGTGCAGATTGGTACGCTCGTGGGTACCGATAAAGTGCTTGAAGGTGATGCCCAACTGCTCTTTGAAATGCTGCTTGATGTCTTCAAGCACATCAGGTTTGGCAGTAGCCGTAAAGCAGCCAATCGCCGCGAGCGGACCGTCACCAGTGAACTGCTTGATGAAGCGCGAGACATAGAGGTAATCCGGGCGAAAGTCTGCGCCCCATTTGGACAAGCAGTGCGCCTCATCGAAGATCCAGGCGCCGACCTGACGCTGGGAGATAGCGCGGCGAAAAGCCATATTGCGAAACTGCTCGGGGGATACCAGCAAAATGCCCACATCGCCTAATTGGATCTTCTCCAGCACCTCGGCCCGCTCGGGCATCGTCAACAGACCATTCAACGTTGCAGCGCATTGGATGTTACGAGCAAGTAGGCCGTCGACCTGATCTTTCATCAGCGACTGCAGCGGCGAGATGATGATCGTCAAGCTGGCGTTGCGATGAAAGCGGTTCAGCGCCGGCAACTGGTAGCACAAGGATTTTCCGCCCCCTGTCGCAAGAATCGCGAGCACGTGCTTGCCCTGCATGCCTGCCAGCACTACGTCATGCTGTAAGGAGCGCCCGTCTGGTTCGGTTCGAAAGTCCTGAATGGGAGCGAAGTAGCGCCTGAGCTCGTGACGAGGGTCATGAGTGGTGCTGCAATAGTCGCAGTGGCTTTCTCCGCAGGGAACGTCACGCAGTTCAGCAATCAACCTACCGGTTGCAGGAAATTGGTGGCGCACCCAGGGTGCCAGAACCGAGTTGCCGCCCGACACGCGCAGCCAGGCTAGCGCATAAGCAAGTGGCCAACGCTGGCTGTCGTCCATGAGGTCGTTTTGCAACAACTGGTTCAATCGGCTACTGCAAACCTTGGAAGTACGCGTCAACGCCGGGTCAGTTTCCTTAAGTAGCTCTGGAATCAGGTGACGAAGTTCTGTCAGGGATTTAGGCTCCAGACCCGTGATCGAGCTAAAGAACGCCCCCAGATCGCTATTTGGCATTGGAGCGAGCAGCGCCTGGTAGCAGAGCAGTTCTGATTGGAGCTTGATACTCAGTTCTTCGAACGCCCGCCGCTGATCATTGAACAGTGTCAAGGTTGAGCGGCAATCGGACAGTGGTGAATTGAGGCTGTCACGAATGAGTTTGTAGTCTTTGACCAGCCGGTGATAAGGGTTCTGTGGAAAGGCCAAAGGCGATAGGAGCAGGGTGTCTATCACCGGCAACTGGTGTAATGCCAGATGCGCAGCTTGTTTTAGAAGTATGGGTAAATCATGGCCGATAACGTTATGGCCAAGTACAAAATCAGCGCCCTGCCCTAAACGATCAAGCACCTCAAGCACTGCAGGCAGGTCCTTGTCGACCTTATGCTCAAGCTCCTCTTTCGTATCCGGACGCATCGCACCAACCATGAATATGTGGTCCGTTTGATTGGGTTTGCCGGGGACGACTTCCAGGTCAAAAATCAGGCTTTTAGGTTGATCCGGTAACACCATTTGAACAGCATCCTTGCAATAAACTTTTCGTGTACTGGCACTTTAACGTCAAATGGCACAGCTAGGATAGGTACACGAGATTGCGGTGATGTTCAAAAGTAGGTGGGTGATGTCGAGGATTAGGGTTTATGAAGCAAGCGAACCTGTGTCAGATGTGCTTACCGATAAGCTAGAGAGCAGAAGTTTGCTCGCAGCCTCCTGCGGTGGATATCTGGGACAATCCAGCTCGACGTACCCTCCCGTTCGGCAGTTACATCAGTGGACAATGCAGGCACCAGAGCCTGCGAGTTTTCAACGCCTTGCAGCAGGCTCCTACCCATCACAATTCCAGAGTGACATCATGGAGCCTTCATGGAGAATCGCTGACACTTTTTGCCCATCGTAAAAAATGGGCGCTCGTCGGCGCGGTGGCGGCACCGTCGCCTGCTTAAAACATTATGAGGGATTTACATGACTTGGAAACAGATGGACCTTTGCTTCATTCCCGACGAGAAATGGGTCGAGCTGAAAACCTATTACTATATGAGTGAAGATCGCAACAACATCCTTCTGACCTGTTCGGAAACTTGTGAAGAAAGAACCGTCAGTAAAGGTACTGCAATTATGTTGCATCCATCAACAATGCGCCTGCGAGCCGAACGCCCGAAGTACATCACACAGTGCCGGTTCATACTTGATTGCGCCAGCTCTTTGATCTCTCATGGCAAACTGGAAGTGTCAGATCTCGTCAAGCGCTTGACTGATGATGATTACCTGGCGAATGTAAAATCCAGTGAGGTTGAGAACGTGCTCAAGTGCTATGTCGCCAGCAAGCAGTTGATCGCGTTTGAATCCGGTCGATCCAACAATAAAAAAACGTTTCTCAGTCTGAGCCGGACTGGCCTGGAAAGAGAAAAAATAAGAAGTTTTGCCGGGTCCATCGCAAGCGAATTGGAGTCCTTAAGCGCGCGAATCAGGCTGATCATCGCTCACGCTCCAACGGTGGGTACCTATCGAGAAAATATTTTGAAAGCGGTGTTGGAAAAGCACCTGCCAGAGCGTTATCACGTCGCCACGGGCTTCATATTCGGGTGCGACCGACAAATCGATATCTTAATCTATGACCGGATAGATTACGCGCCACTGTTTCGCGAGTCTGATCTTGTCGTAGTGCCGAAATCCGCGGTGCGAGCGGTCATCGAAGTGAAGACTAACCTTACCACCGAAGCCTTCAGGGACAGTCTTTCTCTGATATCTGAAATTTCCAATCTGGATAGCGGTTACCCGCCTATATTCAAAGGCATCTTTGCCTTTGAAAGTGACGCTGTCGAAGACACGCTGTGTGAAATCGTCAAAGAACATCACGCGCAAGAAACATGGGATTTAGAGGAGGAAGCTGATGCCGATGCCGACGATGGCCCGTACCCGATAGGCAGACCTTTCGACCACCTGACGTCTGCCTGCATCAACCAGAAGTCGTTCCTTTACACAACCTATCGCAGAAACGATGCAGAGCGGTTTATTCCAATTCTGGTCAAGACCCACAGCAACACCGGACTGCATAATCAGGTCGCGCTCTTCATGGAGCAACTGCTCTGCTACCTGAAATTTGGCGGAGCCAAGCCAGGAACTTTTCACTCCTTGCAGAACATGTTGGGAAGTGACACAAGGGGTCAAATCTACTGCGACCTTGCGGGGGAAAATTGGGGCGCATATTTCGAAGGCGCCGAATATGAAGAAAAGGTGCATATGGAGGAAAAGATCGCCAATATCATGCATTGGCTGGAAGATGAAACATTCACGCTTCCCCCTCTGAGAGGACTTTCAGAATAGCGGGCTCTGCTACCAGCTCGTGGTCAGGTCATCGGCCACGTAGACCAGGTACCCCACCTGTCCGAAGCGCACGACAGCATCAATCATGAGTATCGCCCGCTCCTCCCGATCTTCAACGGCAACCGGATGCTGTAGAGGTTGCCCGCCTGCGGATAGTCCGCGTGCTCGGTCGCAGACATCCCGAATTTGGCGGTGGTAATGAACAACGTTCGCATATCCAGCCCGCCAAAACCGCAACTGGTAGGCCGTGGCACAGGCACCGGCAGGGTCTGGATCAGGGCCCCATTGCGGTCGTACTGGAGCAGACATACTCAACACTCCTTGATCTGGTTCCAACGTTGCGCAACCTGCTCGGCACTGGCGGCCTTGACGCGGGCCAGATCGACGGGATAGTCGACGCCCGGGTTTTCGACAAACCGCGTCGCCGTGAACTGGCCGTTGCTGGCGCGCAGCACATAACCCGAATCCTTGCATTGCTGCGATGCCAGAAAGGCCACGCCAGGCGCCACCCATTCGGGCTTGAGGTTTTCCGGCGCTTCGGTCACGCCCCACATACGCGTCTTGGCCACGGGCGATACCGCGTTGACCAGGATGCCCACTGGCGCGCCTTCCATGCTCAACGCGTTCATGATGCCCAGTTGGGCCATCTTGCCGGCGGCGTACGCCACCAGGCCCGGTTGCGCATAGTGCTGATACATCGCACGGTCGGAAGACGTCAGCACGATCCGCGCAGCAGTGGAGTGTTTCAGATATTTCCAAGCAAACTTACATAACCATACGGGCGTATAAATATTGATATCCACCGCGCGCCCAATAAACGTTGCGTCAGCCTCTTCAATGGGTTGATAACCGACCCAACCGGCATTGTGAATCAGGATATCGAGTTGCCCAAATGCCTCGATGGCCTTTTCCACCAATTGCTGGCAACCCTGTTCGGTGGACAGGTCACCGTGATGCCCCACCACGCGCAACCCTTTATCCTTGAGGGTTTGCGCCGCGTGCATGGCAATCGAACCATCGCCCCCTGCGCCGAGCTTATCGGCCCCGACATCACTGATCACGACGTTGGCGCCCAAGGTGGCTAACAGGTGTGCATAACTAAAGCCGAGCCCCCGTCCCGCGCCCGTTACAATCGCAGTTCTTCCGGTAAAGTTCATAGGCTGTTTCCTCTGGAGTGCCCTTTACCCTAACAATGTCTGGCGAACCTGTTTAATACTAACGGCGGACAAAGTTGATACCTGATTAATATCAAGTTAATGTCGAGTCCATGTAAGCCTGCTGATCAGTTCAATGAAGGAACAGAAGAAATGATCGAAACCCGCCTGCTGCGCCAGTTCATCGCCGTGGCTGAAGAGCTGCATTTCCACAAGGCAGCCATCCGCCTGCACATGGCCCAGCCGCCGTTGAGCCAGGCGATCAATCGGCTGGAAGATAAACTGGGGTTCAGGCTGTTCACCCGCAACAAACGCGGGGTCAACCTGACCCCCGCCGGCGGTGCGTTCCTGAAGGCTGCCTATAGCACGCTCAAGGAGCTGGAGCTGGGCATCGAACGTGCCCGTCACGTGTCCGAAGGGATTGCGGGCACACTGACGGTGACCGCAGTATCAATCGCCGGCTACGAGTCGCTGCTCAATACCCTGCGTCAGTTTCGCGAGACCTTCCCAAAGGTCGAGTTGGTCATCCGGGAGATGCCCTCCGCCAGCCAGGCCAAGGCCATCCTCTGCGCAGAAGCGGATATCGCCTTCATGCGCCAGTTGCCGATTTCCGCGCAAAACTTCGAATCACGTCTCGTGCTGAATGAAGAGATCGTGCTGGCGCTGCCCGTCCATCACCCCAAGGCTGAGGAGGGCCCGATCGACTTGCGGGATTTCGCCGGGGAAGACTTCGTATTCACCCCCGAAGCCTTGGGGCCCGGCTATCACAGTCAGCTTATCGCCTTGTGCGAAGCCGCCGGTTTTTATCCCAGGGTGGTGCAGGAGGCTGCACAGATCCAGACCTTGATCGGCTTGGTGACCTGTGGTTTCGGCGTCGCGCTGGTGCCTGAGTCAATTGCCAACTCAGTCACGCGCGACAAGGTCCTGTTTCGCCGGATCTCTGCGTTGACCGCCGCCCCCAACCCATCAATCGGCCTGTATATGGGGTGGAACACCCTCAACCAATCACCGTTGATGGACAGCTTTATTTCCCTCCTCGACTTCAACACGGACTCCCGGGTTGAAAGGACGCTGGCCGCCCAGGTCAGCTAAGGCGTGACGTGACTTATCGTTGCAAAACGCTCTAAAGTGCGGCAATCCGGCAGGCAGACAACCCTCGAGCGAAGGCCTGCCGGCGAATCCCCCCGGGTTCGCTGACGATGTCGCGGCAACAAAACAGATAAGAGAACCTGGCGAATGAACAATGGCCACTACGACAGGCAGGCAGCGACTGCGCAGGACGCGGTGCCGCATATTCTGCTGATCGACGACGCCCCTGAAGATATCCGTGCCACGCTCATTCTGCTCAAGACCCAGTCCTGGCGCGTCTCGGTTGCCAGCGATGCCCATCAGGGCTATCAACGGGCACTTGCCCTGCGTCCGGACCTGATCGTGCTGGATGTTCACATGCCACACATGGACGGCTTCAGCCTGTGCAGGCTGTTACGCGAAGCGCCGGCCACCCGGCATACGCCGATCCTGTTCCTGTCATCGGCAAATACCTCACTGGAACGCCTCGAAGGGCTGGCCGTGGGCGCGGTGGACTACATCCCCAAATCCTACGCTCCCGAGGAAGTGCTGGCGCGCATCCGGATTCATCTGCAATTGACCTGGCGAGCGCCGCCACCCGTTCAGGCCAGCCTGGCCGAGCCAGCACCGCAAGGCGATGAAATCGTGTTGAGGGCGGCCATGCGAGTGATTGAACATCAACTGGACGACATACCCTCCCTGCCCTGCCTGGCACAAAAAGTCGGCACCCATGAAAAACGCCTCTCGGCGATTTTCCGTGAGCACCTGGGGCTGACCGTGTTCGCCTACATTCGCGATGCAAGGCTGCGTCGGGGCCAGGCACTGCTCTGCGAAAGCGCCATGAGCGTGCAGGACGTCGCCGAACTGGTGGGCTTTCGCAATGCGTGCAACTTCACCACCGCATTCCGCCAGCGCATCGGCATGACGCCCAGCCAGTTCCGCCAGCACTCCCTGGGCAACGAGCAGGCCTGATGCGATTTCTACAGTGCCTGTTGCTGACAATGGCATTGCTATTCGCGGGCCTGCTGCGCGCCGCCCCCGTGGATATGTGCCGGGCCGAGCACCTGGACCTGATGCCCACGCTGCATGTGTTCGAGGATACCCAGGCCCGCTTGGGCGTGGACGATGTTGCTCGACTGCCCGAAGCGCGTTTCGCCACCCCACGCCCAGGCTGGCCGACCCAAGGCTATAGCCGCTCGGCGTTCTGGTTGCGCGTGCAGCTCACCAACGCGAGCGACGTGACATGTTCGCGCCTGCTGGTGGTCGGGGCGCCGCGCCTGGAGGACATTCGCGTCTACCAGCGCGCCGATGGACACTGGAGCGATGCACGTGCCGGCAGCGCCCATCCCTTGGCCGATTGGCCCCAGCCACCCTCGCGTCAGCCCACGTTCCCGATCTCGCTGGCCGCCGGGGAACACGTCACGGTGCTCATCCGCGTGACCAGCCATTTCCAGATGCTGCTGGAGCCGCAACTGTGGTCGGAACCGGCGCTGTTGCGCAGTCAGCAACAGACCTACCTGAGCGACGGGCTCACCCTTGGCATCGTCCTGCTGGTCGTGCCGTTCGGCCTGATCGTCGGCTGGATCCTGCGCTCCCGGTTGCTGACCGTGAATGCGGGCGCGGTGCTCGGCTACATCCTGCTGACCGGCATCCTCAACGGCTACCTGGTCTACTGGCCCGCTGCGCTGGGCTGGACACGCGAGTTACTGACCTGCGCCAGCGCGGTTTCGTTCGTCCTGTTCCTGGCCTACATGCGTGTATTGTTGCAGGTATCCCGTCTGCCCAAAGCCATTGGCTGGAGCTATTGGGTGCCCCTGTCGAGCTGCCTTGTGGGTCGGCTCTGGTGGCTGAACGTCGATGCAGTTCAGGGCGCGCAAATAGTCCAATGGTCGCTGATGAGCTTCTACGCAGTGCTGCTCGCCACGTTATGCATGGCCTGGCGCCACCGCCTGGGTTACAGCTGGATGGCCTGGCTGGTGCCGGGGCTCTTGCTGGGCCAATTGCTGATGCGGATGTTCTTCCCGCAAGAACAGTTGCCCTGGCAGTCGCCGCAGAGCAAATACAGCTTATCGTCCACGTTGGCGGGCGTGACGTTGCTGGTGTGCACCCTGATCATGGAAGTCGCGCGCAGCCGCGACCGTGAAAGGCACGCGCTGTCCAGCCTTGAACAACAACGCCAGGCCGAACACGAACGACTGGAGAGCACGGTGGCGCTGCGCACCACGCAGTTGCGCGAATCCCTGGCGGCGCGCAGCGCCTTGATGGCACGGATCAGTCACGACCTGCGCTCGCCGCTGGTACGCATCATCGACTATGCGCGCCTGCTGCACGCCGGGCCGAATCGCGATTATCCAGCCACGATCGAACGCAATGCGCGCCAGCAACTGGAACTGATCGATGAGATGCTCGAATTTTCCCGTGGCGAGCTGGAGCACATGCAACTGACCCTCGCGCCGGGTTACCTGTACGGCTTCCTCAAGGAGATCATTGATGAGGCCGGCTTTCTCGCCGCGCGCCAGGGCAACACCTTCGAAGCGCGGCTGGCCGATGACCTGCCGCCACTGGTCGAGGCCGACTTCACACGTCTTCGGCAAATCCTCATGAACCTGCTGGCGAACGCGGCAAAGTTCACCCGCGACGGCCAGATCCGTTTTGAAGTCAGCGCTGACCCGGGCGCGACGGCTGAGAGCGTTGCGCTGCGCTTCAGCGTGATCGACACCGGTATCGGCATCGACCCACATGAGTTCGAACACCTGCTGCAACCGTTCCGCCGCGGCCGCAATGCACAGCGCTATGACGGCAGCGGGCTGGGCTTGTCGATTGTCACGCAGTTGCTCGCGCGCATGGACAGCCGGCTCGAACCACAGGCCAGTGAACAGGGCGGCAGCCACTTCAGTTTTCGCCTGCGACTCAACTGCGCCGGGGAACAGGATCTGGAACTGGGCATCGTCGACAACAACGCCGCGCCGCTCGACGGCCGGGGCAAACATATTCTGCTGGTGGATGACGCCTTGCAGAACAGCGAATGGCTGTACGACCTGCTGGCCGGCTACGGTTTTGACGTGAGCCTGGCGGCGGACGGCGAAGCCGCCCTGGCCTGCCTGGCCGCACAAACGGTCGATCTGCTGATCAGCGACCAGATGATGCCCGGCATGGACGGCTGGGAGCTGCTGCGGCAAGTGCGCAATCACTGCGGGCCTCTGCCCGTGATGCTGTATTCGGCGGTCCCGCCACGCCGGCCGCAGGATTATCCGGATGCCCTGGCGTTCGACGCGGTACTGCTCAAGCCCGCCGACAGTCGAGCATTGCTGGCCTGGGTCAAGGCGCTGGCCTGCCCGGACACGGTGCGTCGCGAGATGGCCAGGGAGGTTTAGCATGCCGGGTCCAAATTATCCGCTGCTCTGGCTCGGCTGTGTCGTGGCACTGCCCTGGGCGCCGGCAAATGCCGCACCAGAAGCACCCGGCCTGCTCACGCTGGATGAATCAACCGTCACCGCCAGGCGCCGCGAGGAAGCGGTGCAAGACGTACCGATGCCAATCAGCGTGCTCTATGGTGATCAACTGGACGAGGCCGGCCTGCATCGGCTTCAGGACATCCAGCAGCGAGTACCTGGCCTGGTGGTGTCCGGTCATGACGCCCGCTTCGCCGGGTTAGGACTGCGCGGCTTGGGCGCCACCCCCTACAACGATGGCCTGGAAGGCAGCGTCGGCACCTACGTCGATGGCGTTTACCAGGCGCGCCAGGGCATGGCCTTCACCGAGTTGATGGACATCGAGCGCATCGAAGTCCTGCGCGGGCCGCAAGGTACCTTGTTCGGCAAGAACACCAGCGCCGGCGCGCTGAGCATCATCACCCGCCCACCCACCTTTGAACCTGAAGCCAGCCTTGAAGTCAGCCAGGGCGAGCACGGTTTGCGCGAATATCGCGGCGTGATTTCCGGGCCGCTGCAGGGTGACGTACTGGCCGGGCGGCTCAACGTGTTCAACAGTTCGGCTGATGGCCCAGTGCGCAACCTGCAGGATGGCACGCGCCTCGGCGACGCCGACAGCCAGGGCCTGCGCGGGCAATTGCTGTGGACGCCGAACCCGGACTTCAGCGCGCGCCTGATCGCCGACCATGCCGAGCAAAAGGAGGCCGGCAATGTGCTGTTGGCGAATCACTACAGCGCCCAGACGCGCCAGCGCGCCAGGTTCCTTGGCTATGCGCTGGCAGAGCCTTCCCCTTACCGGCGCGAGACACGTGTCGATGCACCGGGCCGTCCGCAAACCCTGCAGAACGGTGTCTCATTGGAGTTGAACCGGGACCTGGACGCGGCCACGCGCTTTACCAGCATCACCGCCTACCGCGACTGGGACTACCGCGCGACCCGCGACGGCGACAGCACGGCGCTGTCGGTGGCCGAGTCCGAAACCGCGCTGGGTCACCGGCAGTTCAGCCAGGAATGGCGTGTGTCCGGCACGGCGGGCCCGTCTATCGACTATGTCGCCGGGCTGTATTTCCTGCGTCAGCAGCTCGACCGCAGGATCGACGTCGAATTCGGCAAGGACGCCGCGCCATGGTTCGTCGGCGACCAACTGGCGTCGCTGAAAAAAAACTATGGCATCACCTTCACCGCGCCAAACCAGGTGCCGGCCATGCTGCTGGAGGGCGCCCGGCAACGCTCCGATGGCGAACAGAAAGGCGACAGCCGCGCCGTTTTCGGTCAGGTGTCCTGGCGTCCGATAGATCGGCTGGAACTCACCGGCGGCCTGCGCTACAGCCAGGAACGCAAGGACGGCTGGATCTTGCGCGACGTCAGCCACCTCGCTCCGCTGAATGGATTGCCTCCGGCTTTCCAGGCGGGCGGGCAATTGCTGCGTGGCATCGCACTCGGCGGTGGTTATTACCGCGAAGACTCGATTGAAGAACACAGCCTCTCCAGCCTGCTCAGCGCCAGCTACCGCTTCAACGATGCGGTGATGGGCTATGTCAGTGGGTCGCGGGGCTACAAGGCCGGCGGGATCAACTTCGACGTGGTCGGCCCGTTCGCCGCCCCCACGTTCGAGCCGGAGCGCGCCACCTCGCTGGAACTGGGCGTGAAGACGCGCTTCTGGGAAGAGCGCGCGATGCTCGACCTTGCCGTCTACCAGACCGACGTCGACAACTACCAGGCGCTCACCTACAGCCCGCCGACCTCGCCGTTCGCGCCACCGCTGCGCGACAACCTGATCAACGTCGGCAAAGTCCGCCTGCGCGGCATCGAACTGGATTCCTCCTGGCAACTCGCCGCCCCACTCACCGCCCGCCTGGGCCTGGCCTGGAGCGATGCGCGCTACCGCAGCTTCCCCAACGCCCCGTGCCCCCCGGCCTCGGGCCAGTGGAACTGCGACCTCAGCGGCGATCGTCTCTACAACGCGCCGCAATGGAGCTTCAGCGCCGGCCTCGACCACGTCCACCCGCTTGCGTATGGACTGCAAGCCTACAGCGCTATCGACTACAGCTTCAGGACCGGTTACTACGGCACCCTCGAAGGCGGCGAAGGCAGCTATCAACCCGGCTACGGCCTGACCAACCTGCGCCTTGGCTTGCGCAGCCAGGACCGTGCCTGGGAAGTGGAAGGCTGGGTGCGCAACGCCTTCGCCCGCCAGTACATCAGCGCCGTGTACTCATTGCTCGGCGCCGGTGACTACGGCGTCATGACCGGCAGCGAACGAACGCTTGGCACCACCGTCAGGCTTCGCTACTGACCATAGGCATCTACACAACGCTGCAGCGCCAAACGTAACCACGATGCGAAGCGAGGCGCTCTTGATCTTGATCTGTTTTTGATCTTAAGCGCCCCGTTAAACCACGCTAGCTGAACGCAGGATCGGATATGCCCCCAGCATCCTGGTCGGCCCGGAGGCCGCCATCGGGGGCAAGCCCCCTCCCACATTTGGATCGCGGATCGACACACGATACCGGTCGGCTCTAAGGCCGCCGCGCTTTTGCTCTTGATTTCAGGCGCCCCGTTAAACCATGCTGGCCGAACGCAGGCTTGAATCCGTGGGCAACCCGGCAGGACGCCGGGTTAGCCGCACTGGGCCATGGATGGCCCATTGCGGCGGCCCACGGATTCAAGCCGGAGAGAGGGCACACCGAGC